>Ga0070699_100000547_pt1 | contig 35416 bp, 27 predicted proteins | sample KBSK1503metaG_FD_65473 | JGI IMG/M metagenome (GOLD analysis project Ga0070699, IMG submission 65473) | Corn, switchgrass and miscanthus rhizosphere microbial communities from Kellogg Biological Station, Michigan, USA - KBS K1-50-3 metaG | ecosystem: Host-associated > Plants > Roots >... | reverse complement strand
AGGTAACCGCTACGCGGCCCGCGAGATCCATAACTACGCGAGCTATCGAGAGGACACCGCTACGCGGTTGGAACTTGGTAGCGTCCCTAGAGTTTCAATCACGGCAACACACCTTAGGACGGCGCCGGCCTGTCCAGTAGTGGGGTCATCGTATGTTGTCCTCTTACAATCCTGTTCCTCCTCAGCGTCCTCGGCGGTTTCTCTTGATCAATACCGAGAGCAACCGCGGAGTACGCTGAGGACGCTGAGGAATGCGTGTCGGTAATTCGATATGAACCCAGTACGCCTCAGTCCCGTTAGCTTCGAAATGGGCCGGCATTGCGTTATGATTCGGGACTCTGATCTTCCAACATCTGCCACAACAACGAGGAAGAATAGATGAAAAAGCTCGGATGGGCAGCGTTAGCGTGCTACGCCGTTCACGCGGGCTTTCACATTCTGAACGGCCGACCGGAAGAAGCACTCTGGATGTGTCATCTGGGGGCCGCGCTGGTCGGCATTGGTCTCTTGTGCGCGTCCCCAACTGGCAACGGCATAGGTACATTGTTCTTGTGTGTTGGGGCGCCGCTCTGGGTGATGTACATCGCCTCCGGCGGAGAGTTTTACCCGACATCGTGTTTTACACACGTGGGCGGTCTGGCGATTGGGTTGTCCGGAGTCCGTCGATTCGGTCTTCCCTCGGGCACGTGGTGGAAGTCGGTGTTATCACTCGCGGCATTGATCCTCATATCGAGGCTTGTGACTCCGCCGCGCGCTAATGTAAACGTGGCCTTTGCGACCTATGAAGGGTGGGAAAAGATCTACCCTTCGCATTCGGTCTATCTTCTCACCATGATGATTTTGGCGGCCGGGTGCTTTTTCTTGTTGGAACTCGCATTGCGACACTTGCTTGTTCCTAAGCCGGTTCAAGAAGGAGTGACATGAAAGAATCAATTGCCCCGGAAGGACTAAGACAAACGATCTTGATGTGGGCGGCGATCGCCGGCCTGTTTTTTGGTCTGATGCCGCCCTATGTCTTTACCATCGTAGTTGTGGCGACGTGGGGCGTGCCGGCTTTGGAACCGCCAAGCGAGCAGGCGTTTCGCACGATCTACTTTCTGCGGCTTGTTCTGGGGAACGTGGTGGGACTGACGCTCGGAGCTTTCCTTGCCGCGGCCGCGACGAACATTGGGTTGCGGGTGGCCGGTAAAGCGACTTATTTGCGAGGCGCGGTCGGAGGGGCAGTGCTCGGCTCGGCGGTTGGCGCGATCACCGCTGGTTCGTGTCCGCTGTTGTTACTCATCAGCTCCTCTGATCCGAATTGGGCCTGGATAATGATCGGCCGATCGGTGTTGGTGGGAGGTTTGATGGGGATGACGAACGGTTTCTTCGCGGGCCTGGTGATCGTGTATTTCATCAAACGGAAATCGAAGCGAGCGACTCTGCTGTCGAGCGTGTGAGCTTCATACTCTTGCGTCGACTAAAACGAATTCACCGGGCTGTAGTGATTTCAATGCTTCAAGTGCTCTCAAAACGAGAGGCTTGAGATCTTCATACCTGTTGGACTTGGCGGCAAGAATCAACACTCCGAGACGGAACGCTCTAACGTTCTGTTGGTGCCGAATGCTCTGATCTACAGTAACAAGAACATCGAACTCCGTCTCCGCAGCGTTGAGCAATTGCCCGTTCTTGAGGCCAGTGAAGCCAGCCTCTCGGACGGTCTTTACTTCGTGACCGATGAAGTCCGCCTTCAAGTATCGCGTTACACATTCATAAAGCGGCAGCTTCATAATCGGCGAGAAGTTTTCTTCGCGACAATTCCAGTACGCCCTGTGACTGCTCTCTTGTAACGACCGGGAACTGGTCCAGGAAATCTTCCAGGCTCTCGCCGCCCTCCAAACAGTCGAATAGGTTCTTGATAGGCACACGCGTGCCGATGAAGACAGGCGTGCCGCCCATCTTCTCAGGATCGACTTCGACAAGCTCGTCTATGTTCATTGGACTCAAAGCTCCCGAACTATTTGGTTGCTCATTCTAGCACGAACGCCAAGGCGAGACTCTGGATTTCAGACAAGGCCCGGTGAGGCCGGCCCAACGCCGACGCTTCCTTCACTCACACAACGATCATCGCCACCGTAGCCGCGGTCATAACCAAAGCCGTCACCCAGCCAATCCATTTCAACAATGGAGAACTGACGCGCGAGCCCATCACCTTCACATCGCTCGTTAACATAGTCACCAGCACGATCAGCGGAGGCGCCAGCACTCCGTTGACTACTGCGGCGTAGAACAACATCTTCACGGCGTTCACTTTCAAGAAATTCAAGATCAGTCCCAACGCGACTGCCGCAGCAAGCACGCCGTAGAATTTCTTTGCCGCGCGCGGGCGATCGTTGAGCGAGCCTCGCCAGTGCATCGCTTCAGCAGCAGCATACGCCGCTGAACCCGCAAGCGCCGGGATTCCCAACATGCCCGTTCCTATCAGCCCAAGCGTGAACAACAGGTAAGCCGCGTTGCCCGCAAGCGGACGCAATGCTTCGGCGGCTTGCCTGGCGGTTTCGATGTCACGGTGACCTTGTTCATAAAGCGTGGCGCCCGTAGTCAGAATGATGAAGTACATCACCACGCCCGCGAAGACCATGCCGGTTAGCACGTCGGTTCGGGCGGCGCGCAGCTCTTCAGGGGTTGCGCCGCGCCGAGCGTGAACCGTCTTGCGGCCCTTCGCCCGTTCGTCTTCGACTTCCTGCGCGGCCTGCCAGAAGAATAGATAAGGAGAGATGGTCGTTCCAAGCACCGCAACAAATGTCGCAATGTACGACGCGTTCAATTCGATGTGAGGAACGAAGGTCGCTCTGAGAACCTGATTCCAATTCGGGTGCGCCATGAAAGCTGCCGCAACGTAAGCGAACAGCACCAGGGTGAGCCACTTGAACACGCGCGCGATGTGACGGTAGCTCGACCATATCAGCAGCACTACTATGAATCCGGCGAACACCGGGACCCAAATGATCGACGGAAGCCCGGTCATCAATTCCATCGCCTCGGCCATGCCGCCAAGATCCGCGCCTATGTTCACCGTGTTGGCAATCGCAAGCAGCGAGCACGCCCCGATCAACACCCACTTCGGATAACGGCGGCGCAACACGCCCGCGAGCCCCTGCCCGGATACGAGGCCGAGACGCGCGCACATGATCTGAACTCCGGCCATCAACGGGAAAGCAAAGAACACCGTCCACAGTTGCGCGAAGCCAAACGCGGCGCCGGTCACCGAGTAAGTCGAGATGCCTGAAGGATCGTCATCGGCCGCACCGGTGATAAGGCCCGGGCCGAGCTCGCTGAAGAATCGGCGCACGGGCCGCGAACTCATGTGCTCGCTTAGTGAATTAATCGGCGACCGTAAGGCTTTGCTGATTTTCATTTGTGCGCAAAGCGCCGAGCAATCGCGAGGCTAACACTAATGTTTGCAGCTCTCAGCGATGAGTCGCTCGAGCATTTCGATCTGTTGTTGTTGCATGCGAACGAGGTCTGTCCAGTATGAATCGCGCAGCTCGTTGAACTTTTCGTGAAGCTGCATGATTTCCATCTCGGCTTTTAGATCGACTTCATAATCGTTTTTGGTTTGCATCCGATCTTTATCGGCTTGTCGATTCTGACTCATCATTATTATCGGCGCGGCGTAAGCGGCCTGAAACGAGAGACCGAGATTGAGGAGGATGAAGGGATACGGGTCCCAGTGATTCATGTAGGCCGCTACGTTCAGCAGGATCCAGGCTAAAAGGATCGTGCTTTGAATTATGATGAAGGTCCAGGACCCCATCGTTTCGGCTACTCGATCAGCGACTCTTTGGCCCAGCGTCAACTGCTCTTCGAATTCGCGCGCGACGTTGCGGGCTGTGCTCGCGCGATTGATAAAACGCCTTACAATCGCGCCCTCTTCATCGGAAAGTTTCTCGATCTCCTTCGCCAGAAACTTCCTTGCGGTTTCAGTGCGTGTGATGGGCATTGATAGACCCTCTCCCTGTCTGGGTGAACGTAGGTTAAGTTAGGGGTCCAGTGCAAGAATCAGAAGCTAACGGCGGCGCTTGAGCAGAACCTTGGCCGTGTAGCTCACTACAACTTCGTCTCGTTGATTGATGACTTCGTTGAGCATTGTGACGATACCGCTGTGCTCGTCGCGTTCGCTTTTGCCTTCGACTTTTTGTTTCACTCGGATGGTGTCGCCGATAAAGGTTGGCTTTACGAATCTCAAACGATCAAGCCCGTAGAAGGCAATCACGGTGTCGGCGGTCTGGCCGAGCCTGACCGAAAGACCGGTCGCGATTGAAAACACCAGCGCGCCGTGAGCGATGCGTTGTTTGAATGGACCACGCTCGGCGAGTTCCTTGTTGGTGTGAATCTCATTCCAGTCGCCGGTAATGCCCGCGAAGTTCACGATGTCGGTTTCGGTCACCGTGCGGCCGGCGGTCAACGACTCTTCGCCGATTTCGAAATCATCGTAGTGTTTTCCCATCGATTAGTCCTCGCTGAAGGTAAGACTTGTCGCGTCGTCCTTCTTTGCGATCGTAAGTTGAAACAGCGGATCGGCCGCCTCGCTGAAAACAAAGCACGAGTTGCGAAGCTGCGGCATCCACCCGAGCACCATTTCGCGGCGAAGCCGGTCGTCACCCAGAGCTTTGTTCATTTCCGCGGCGGCCTTCGGATTTTGTTTGGCGGCGACGTAGTTCATCTGAAACGCGCAGGTGGCCATATTGGTGACCAGCGTATGGAGGTGATTGCAGCTTGCGGCGCCGCCCAGGATTTCGCCCGCGCGTTTGCGAAAGCCGCGCCCGATTCGCTCGCCCACCAGACCCTGAAGCGCCCCGAGCGAACCCTGACAGTATCCGGGATAGGGCATAGCGGTGATGTCGCCCGCCGCTTCGCGGATCGTGAAGTCCGGGAAGCTCACGACGAGTCGCGCGGTGAGCGAATGAACGTTATCCTTGAGCGCGCCGCGAATCTCGAAGCTCGATCGGTCGAGCCAGTCCATCTTCACGTCAACTGATCGTGAGAATGCGGGCATTAAAACCTCGAGTGCTGAGTGCTGAGTGCTGAGTGCTGAGCGCTGAGGGCTGGGTCACTCAGCACTCAGCACTCAATACTCAGCACTTCCCCGGTTAATCTGTCGCGGCGCCGCTCGATCGCGGGCGATTTCGAATCTCCGCCGCGCGTGACTCGATCGTCTTGAGCAGTTTCTCGAACGGCTCAACGAACAACCTGACGCCGTCGGCCAACACGTGCGCGGTGACCTGATCGAGGCTTATTCCAACTTCTTCGAGCCGCGCCAAAACCGCGCGCTCTTCATCGATATTGTCTTCGATGGTCACACGCGGGCGGCCATGATCGCGGAACGCGACGATCGTTGCCGGCGGAAGCGTGTCAACGGTCTCGGGTCCCATCAACGCTTCAACGTAGTAGACGTCCGGGTAAACAGGGTTCTTGGTAGAGGTCGAAGCCCACAGCGGACGCTGCACTCGCGCGCCATTTTGCTTGAGCGCGGCGAACCTCTCGCCGTGAAAAATCTTCTTGTATCGTTGATAAGCCACCTTCGCATTTGCGATTGCTATGCGTCCCAGAAGCGATTGTAGCTTTGCCTTCTCAGCCTCATCCGTGGCCTTCTCGATGCGCCGCTCGAGTTCCTTATCGGCCGCGGTATCAATGCGGCTGACGAAGAAGCTCGCTACCGATGCGATGTTTGCTATCGGCTTCCCCTCATCGGCGCGCCGCTCGAGCCCGCGAATGTAGGCCTCCATCGTTTGTTCATAAGCCTGAAGCGAGAACAGCAGAGTGATGTTGATGTTGATTCCTTCGTAGATGCACTGCTCGATCGCGGGCATTCCGGCCTGAGTGCCGGGGATCTTGATCATAACGTTTGGGCGATCCAGCAATCCCCATAAGCGCCGGGCTTCCTCTATTGTGCCGGCGGTATCGTTTGCCAGAAGCGGCGAGCACTCGAGGCTGACGAATCCATCAGCGCCGCCGGTGCGATCATAAACTTCTTTAAGCACATCGGCTGTCATCTGAATGTCGCGGATGGCGAGCGCTTCGTAGATTTCCATAGGGCTCTTGCCCTGGGTCGCCAGCTCCCGCAACTGATCGGCGTAGAGATCGGAACCGGCAATGGCTTTCTCAAAGATCGCGGGATTGGAAGTGACCCCGCTCAGTCCATCTTCATCGATCAAGCGTTTCAGCTCACCGGAAGTGATGAGCTTTCGTTCGATGTTGTCGTTCCAAATGGACTGGCCGAGTTTTGTGAGTTCGATTAGTGGATTAGTGCTCATAGCATTCTCCTCCTGTCGAGAGTATGCCGCGTTGAGGGAGCGGCGCGCAAAGACCCGCAGCCGGCGGGGAATCTTCTGGGGTCACTGCGCTATTATCTGCACGACCGCCACCACGCGCAATAGCGCGCGTCCGGGTCTGCCCGGCACTGTCAGAATCACGCTGCAATCACATAATTCACGGCGCCGGTTGCGACTCCTGTTCCATCTCGAGCGCGAGCACGCGCTGTCGATATCGCTGATACAGGAACGAAACCGCGAGCAGAATCAAGCCCAGTACGATGAACGAGACTATGCGATAGAGCCTATCCAGCGATGACAGGTCGAACAGAAAGACCTTGAGGATTGTGAGACCCAGCAGCCCGAGCGCCATCATTCGAAGCAATTTGCTGCGGCGATTCATTCCAACCGCAAGCATTACACCGCCATAAACCGCCCACACAAGCGATAAGGAAAGCTGCTGGGCGAGCCGCGGGTCAATCAGCGCATCTGCTGTTGCCAGGCCCGCTCGAATCTTCACCGCGTAGTAACCCAGCGCTTCGGCGGACAGCGCGATTAACGCAAGGATGTTTGCGCTTGCAACCAGTACAGGCACAAGCGATGACCGTTCATCATCGCCGACGAATCCCGAGTGCGAGAACCAGCTCGCGCTGAACGCGAACACAAATACGAGCAACGCAAACGCCGCGAAAGTCTGATTGATTACCAGCGTATGCCATCCCGCGTCGTAGTACGATAAGTCCACCATCAGCACCTTGACGGTTGTCAGCAGCAGCAATAGCAGCGCGCCGATTCTGAGAGCGCGCCGTCCGCGATTGATTCCTATGAACAGCGTCACTGCGCCGTAGATCGTCCAAAGCGCCGAAAGGACAAACTGCTTTGTGTTCTCGATGCGATCGATTTCTCCGCCGCTCAACTCTGATTTGACTCTCGCGAAGTGCCCCCACACTTCCGCGCTCAGCGCGACGATCGCCAGCGCGTTCGCCATTCCAATCATCAGCGGTAGAACGATCTCACCTTCTTCGTCGCCGGGTTCCAGCCTTCGGGCGTACAGCCATGCGGCAAACGCGAGCGCGGCCACGATCAGCGCAAATGCCAGAAAGGTTTGATTCAGGATCAGCGAGTGCCACGATGCATCGTAGTACCTCAGATCAACCACCAGAACCTTGACGGTTGCTCCAGCGAGCAAGAGCAAACCCAGAAAGCGAAGCGGCCTAAGCTTCCGCGTGACACCCGCGAATAATGTCCCGGCGCCGTACAGCGTCCACAACGCGGTGAGCGTGAGCGCTTTCGAATTGCTGACTGACATTAAGTGGTCGCGCCCGGAAGCGAGCGCTTTGCTTTGCTCGAAGTAGTCGTTCGCATCAATCGTAAGCAGTCCGATCGCGAGCGAATTCGCCACCAGAACTAGAAGTCCAGCGAAGCTCGACTTCTCTTCGAGTTCTTCGCCGTATCGTTTGTAGAACAACGCCGAAGCCGCGAGCGAAGCTATCAGCACGGCACACGACAGCGCGCGGCGATTCAGCAGCGGGACGAAATTGCCCGGCGCAACGTATCCAAAATCGTGCACGTCCGAGATCACCCAGTGAGAGATCGCGATGAGAAACACAACAAGCGCGCCGTATCGCGAGGCCCTGTCGTTAGCGCGGAGGCCTATCCACGTCATCACCGCGCCTTCGATCGCCCAGCCCATCGTTATCCAGTGCTGTTCGAATTGAATCGGCACCGCGAGCACCGAAAACAGAAAGCCCAGCCCGAGGAACGTGAATACCAGAAGCTTGTCTTCGCGGTCGCGCCGATACGTGACGTAGCCGAGCAGTAGATAGAATGCAGCTACAAGTATCGCGAAGCCGCCAAGTATCCTGGTGTATCGCTCGTGCTGATTGAGCAGTTCATAGCTTGTTCCGAAGTACAAAAGCGCGTTCGCGAAGACCATCGCAAGATCGAGCCACTGTGTCGGCCGGCGATTCACTACGTTGTATAGCACCGCAAGCAGAGCAAAAATCATGAAGAAAAGGGTAAGGAAGAAGACCGTCGTCCAAAGCTTCTCGGGCCCGTACCATCTTTCCATCCAAGCCGCGAACATCAGGATCGTCGCGATGAATGACAGATAATTCAGACTTCGCCATTGCTTCGAATAAGCAAGCGCTAACACGCCTGCGTCCAGAAGCGCGATGTAGCTGAATAGACCCGTTTCGTTATCGACGCCGGTCGATAACAGGACCGGAGTAAGAAAGCCGCCGATCAGACCGAGCACCGCGATGGGCAGCGCGCTGTAACGAGCAGCCAGAAGCGAGGCCAGCGCTGTCACGGCCGCCATATAAACGAATGCCATGCGCGGACCGAGCAAACCATAATGCTGAAACGACGCAAACCAGATAGTCGCGTAGAGGACCGCGATTCCCCCTCCGGTCAATCCGTATGCGTAGCTCGCGTAGCGCTTGCGCAGCCGTTCTCCGCCGAGTACGAACGCGATGCCGATCGCCGCGCCGATCAACACCCTGCCGGTTGGACCGATCCATTCGTTGTCGACGGCGTACTTCAGAAAGAAAGCAACACCGAGAAAGATCGCAAGCACTCCGATGCGATTGAACCAACTCCCGCCGATTCGAGATTCGAGATCGTTCCCATCCTTCGATGTCCTGACTGACACACCGGACGAGGCCGCGCGCCATCCTTGCTCATCCGCCGATTTCGGCGGCGCCGGCGGAGCACCTTGTGGCGGCGGTACGCCGAGCACGCTTCGCGAAGGAGGCGTAGCTGATGCTCCCTTCACGGGTTGGCCCGATGAGGATGGCCGAGGCGGGGCCGCCTGAACTGGAGTCTGGATAGGCGATGCCGGCGGCTGGCTCGGCTTGAGCGCATCCTCGACTGCGCGCAATCGGTCGTTGGTTGCATCCGGCGCGCCTTCGAGTTGGGGCCTCAACTCTCGCGGGACCGCGCGAAAAACAAGTCCGAGTTGTTTCTCGATCGCATAAAGCCTGGCGACGGTGTCACGCGCGACTGACTCCAAGTAGGTCACGCGCTCATCGATTTGTTGTTGCTTATCGGGTGAGGAATCATCTTCAGCCATGAAAGGCCTCCGTGGCGATCGACTGTCGAGTCATCTGGCCAATCCATAGCGCGCAATCTGCGGGCTATAGATGCGGCGATGCGCGCTCTGGTTGCCGGCTCACGCGCCGTTGTTGACGATGTACTGACGTATTCTTTCCATCGCTTTGATCACAGCTTTCTTCTCCGCCGCGCCGAGGACGTTCATCATCTTATCGACTTCTTTGAAGTAGGACTCCTCGACTCTTGACTCCAGCTTCTCGCCTTTCGCGGTGAGCACGATTTGATTGAAGCGGCGGTCCGACGGATGCGCGACTCGTCGTACGCAGCCCGCGCGTTCGAGCCGGTCGATCAATCCGACCACGTTGGATTTGGTGACGATTAAGTGCTCGCTCAGCTCCTGCTGGCTGAGCCCCGTGCTGCCGCGTTTCTTCAGAATCATGAGTATGTTGAACTGAACGTCGGTCAGCCCGAATCGCGAGAAGAAGCGGTCCGACAGCTTCTGCATGAGGGATGAAGTCCGCACTAGGCTCAGCAATGCTTCGTGATTCACGCTCGCGAGCGGCTGCTTTAGTCTGAGTTCCTGCTCCAGCTTCATCCCGATCCGGCCTCGTTCAGGAAAGCAGTTTAGATATGAACTATCTGTATGTCAACTGTTTTTTGAGAGACGAGTTTACTGGCCGCTGAGATCCGGGACGGCTTCTCGGTAAGAACTAGATCGACTTCGTGGGCTTGAAATTCAGGTAATTAGCGATGTCTCCGAGTGTCCTCACTTCGACGAGAACGTTCAATGAGGGGCTCGGTCCCTCGGCAGCCAACTGCTTTAGCGTGTCTTCGAGCCATTTTCTTTGAGCAATCGCGTCAAATTCTCTTGGGCAACCGGAAGCGTCGGATCAATGCTCAGTGCCTTTTTTAGTTCGGCTTCGGCCTCTGGATAACGCTTCTGACTCATCAAGTTAGCACCCAGGTTGCTGTGAGCCATGGCATGATTTGGATCAAGCATAAGGGCCTTTCTGAACTCAGCTTCGGCCTGGTCATACATCTTCCGCCCTCCAAAAATATTCCCCAGACCGATGTACGCTTCGGCAAACGCCGGATCAAGCTCGATGGCCTTTTGATACCACGACTCAGCCTCGGCATCCTTTGCCATTGCACGCGATGTGTTTCCCAGACCGACATACGCACTAGCTCGCCTCGGATCGAGCTGGATGGCCTTTTGATACCATAAAAGGGCCTCTGCATATCTTCCAATGAGATAGAGACGATTGCCTTCGTCCAGCTGTTTATTCACAAGCATTCTTTTGCGAAGGTTCGCACTATAGACCACGAGTTTTTCGAGGTCCTCGCTTTGCCCATGCTCCGGATGGCAAGTGTTGCAGTTGGCTTTTACGTCTTGGGGTTCACCGGCGTCAGTGATCAATATGCCATGACATTTCGCGCACTCGACTCGCGGGGATGCTCTAAACTCGGTCCCACCCAGTTTGCCTGCGGTGTGACAGCCTGTGCAGCTCATTATATTTTCCATTCTACCCAGTTCGTGGATCGCATGGAATTGATCGGAAGGAGTACGGCTCGCAAGAGTCTCCGATTGACCGCTCTTTTTGAGCCTTTCCGCGGACAGTCCCGTCCACGCCCATTTACCGTCAACTACGGGGTATCCGACTGTCCCCCCATGTGGAATGCTAAGGACGGCTCCTGCTCTCTCACCCGTCTTTATTTTGTAAGAACCATTATGGCAGTTCGAACAAAGGCGGTATCGAACGAGACCGGCTCTGATATCCCGACCCTCGTGTTCAGTATGGCACGTCATGCATTCAATTCCCTCGCGGTCGTGCGCTTCGGAGACCATCGGGCGGAAGACTGTAACCGTCTCGACGCTAAGGTCAGTTTGTACACCGAGGGCGATGTGGCAGGAGATGCATTTGTCCTGCATTCTCTCTGTCGCGCTGTGACAGCGGAGGCAGGAGCTATTGCTGGGGCGAACTGCTACGTTGCGTCGGAGCAAATCTTCGCTTGAAAAAAAACTTCCATGCGCGGTCGATAGGGTTCCCGGAAAGTACAAAGCGAAGTACAGCACCGCGGCAATGACGCTCACGGTCAACGCGCCGAAGAAGCGCGCTCCGGTTCGAAGTCCGAATGCCGGGATGCTTCGCCTATAAAAGAGCCGCCGAAGCCGGCGAGGCAAAATGAAATCGAGAGGTGAGAGGCGTGCCGACTCCAACGAACGCAACACAGTATAGTCTCGCACTGGCTCGCTCTGGGGTGACGTTTTCAAAGCCCGAAGCATCTCTCGGCGCAGCTTGCGCTCGCGTAAGGAAAGCCATCGCTGGACGACGAGGTTCAATTGAAAGGCATCCGCCGCAAAGGTTTCACGCGGCGGCGGATTGCGTTCCATCAACTCGATGATCGCGGCTCGTATGTCTTTCTCTTTCTCGCGATCCAACTCGTGTATCAACAACCAGCGCAAGTTGTCGGGCATTGAACCGCTACGGAACCATGGCAAGCGAATCAACTTCAATACGCTTTCTTCTTCGACCATACCTTGCGGCATGCATCCCAGCGACCCGAGGTAAAGCGTCAAGTCCCAATGAATTTCAGGATAAACGGCGCACGAGCATAACCATTGAAAGATTTCTTCTCCGAGATAAATACGCAACCGGTTGACGATGCCAGGTTCTTCAAGGTCCGCCGGAGGAGCGTCAGCGCTATCTTGTCGCCACACACGCAGGTCCGTCGCCCTCGACAACTCAAAGTGGTCAACACCGGCTCGGAGCCCTTCCAGAGTCGCCGGCAGCAGGATGAATTGTTCGGCTAAGACTATCTCTTTCCATCCCCAACTCGATGGCGCTTCGGGTGTGAGCAGCGCACGCTGTTTCCAGTCCGCAAACGCCGCGGCCCACGGCTCCAGCCCGCCGGTGATAGGATCGATTATTTTTTCACCGTCGCCAAAAATGAGCAGCCTGTGTTCGGCATACTTTTCGAGCAACTCTCCAAGATGAAAGCTGGCGCCGGTTTCATTTCGACAAGCTCGGGGATCGCCGTCGTAAAAGTAGCGCGCGATAAATAGGCCCTCACGCTCCAGGGCCGCCGTAAGCTCGTCAAACAGTCTGGTCTCATGGTCTCGAAACGAGGCGCGGTCAATGAGCACGAGATACTCGGGCGGTTTGCTGTCGGCTCTATAGCAAAAGCTCGGATAACCCTGCGCGGCTATCGTAGCCGCAACGGTCGCGGTGATATCGAGCCGATTAAATTCGCCGGCTTGCCGCCGCCGCATGAGGCGTGCGGTGTTATGGAGTTGTAGTGGGTCGTAGAGTCTGAACGCAGAGGCTTTCATCTTGAGAGGCCAAACAAAGGGCGGTTTTTTGCCGTGTTGTTTTTCCAGGATGAGCCGGCGGCGCTTCAGGTGACGCCATTCAAATATGATAAAAAAGATGAGCGGAGCGAAGATGGTGCTGAGATGGATCGCATTGCCATAGCGCCGATAAAAACTTTCTTGCGGCCTGGGAATCGCCGGGGGCTCCTGCGATTCAATCCGTTGGTTGGGTGGACGCGGCGAATCTGCGTTGGAGTTACGAGGATTTTCGCGCTTGCCTTGATTTCTGTTTTCAGGAGGCGGTAGTGCGAAGTCTTCGGTGGTTGGAGATATCCGGACTGGTGTCGGGGCCTTGGATCTCACGTAAAGAACCTGGGCCAGCGCCAGCATCAACGCCAGCATTAACGTACCGGCCGTCACATAAAGCCATTTCCTGGAGTCCGTTGCCCTTCTCTTGTCCCTTGCTACGGGAATATCGTGAACGCTCGTGTTTGATTCCGTCTTTGAAGAAGCGGCCTGGAAGAGATCAAAGAAAGTATCGAGTGCGTTGTAAACCTGCTCTTGCTGGAGTTTATTGGTTGCAAGGATGGGGCACAGAAGAGTCTTCAAATCAGACGGAGCGCAGTCGCCGCTTATCCTGTTGAGCAACTGCTGCAAACGAAGATATTCCCCGACGCCGATGACGAATCCCTGCCGGCGCAGATGTTCGAGAAAATCGCCAAACGCCAGCGGGCCATCGGGTGGAGATGAATCCATCATTTACGTTTTAGTGTTTCTGGAAGAAAGTTCTGTGCAGGATGTCTTTGTCGTCTTTACTTTTTACGAGTATGGAGTAGGTAAACGCCAGCGCTTCAGCTTCGCCCGGCTTGAGGTTGGCGACATCGAGTTGCATCTTCTCCAGTATTTGCACCCAGGCCAGCATCTCGGCTGTAGCCGGTTTCTTTTTTAACGCCAGCTCGCGTATCTCTTCAAAGTGTCGAATTGCGTGATCGAGCATCTCCGGCGTGAAATCAGAATTGAACATCAACCGGCCCTGAACGATTTGCTTCAACCTTTCACGATCCGGAAAAGAGATGTGATAGAAGACGCAACGCCGCAAGAAGGCGTCGGGAAGATTCTTCTCCGAGTTGCTGGTCAAAACCAGAATGGGTTTGTAGCTTTGATCCGCTGAAAGGGTGTGGCCCGTCTCTTTCACCGTGAAGGACATAGTCTCAATCTCGTTTAGAACATCATTCGGCAGATCGCGCGGAGCCTTGTCAATCTCGTCAATCAGGACAACCGATCGAACCGGGCCTTTGTTGCGCAACGGTTCGGGGAGAAGCGGGTTGACCTCGGCGGGGTCCATAGATAACAGAATGGCGAGTCCCAGCGCCTCATACGCGATATAGTCTTCGATTGACGAGGCCTCTTTGTGAAACTGCGAGTCGTGAAAGTGTCCTAAGGCGTCGTAGCGATAAAACATGTCCTTTGCGGTTGAAGTAGTCTTCGTTTGAAAGACCAACGGAGCCGGCAGACCAAGCTCGTGAGCCACGCTGCCGGCGAGTTGAGTCTTGCCGGTTCCGGGCTCGCCCGTTACGAGCAATGGTTGCCCGAGGGCAAGCGCGACGTTTACAGCGTCACGCAGACCCTTGTCGGCCAAATAGAACGCCGGATCATTCAGCGTGGTGAGTTTTTCAAAAGAAGGCAGTTCCAACCCTCTCGCGCCGATGGTGGTACCATCGCCGCTGTAGAGCTGAAAATCATTTCGTTCCTTCATAAGTATCCCCGCACTTTCAAGGTCTCTCTCTGAATTGAATCAAAAATGCCCTGGAGATCGTGCTCGATGTCGGCCATGCTCCGGGCGCTCGCAATCTCACCGCCATCGGTTAGAAACATTTTGTTGAGCAAGTCATATCTCGTCTTCTCAGTATGGATGTTATGAATGCTGAACCAGTCTTTGACCTCGTTCTGACCGACTGGCGAAAGCTCCGTGAGCAGTAAGACCGGACAGCATTCAGTCATGCTGGTGGTAATAGCTTGCAGCTCCTTCTCAATTGGTCTTTTGTCGAACCGCGCGCCACGTACCCATTTCTTCCACCATGCGCTAGCAGGAGTTCGGGGATATGCGATGCTCATGAAAACGATGAACTGCGGGCCGGATGCAACCTCGCCAACCTTAGCCCAAAATGACAGATACCACTCGAGCAATTCCTTAGTCAGGTTCGTCCAGTTTGCTGCATGTATGGAATGCTGAATTATCACTACGGAGCTTAACAATCTCGAAGCCAGGGAGCAAAACGCCGAGGGTGATAGATCGTCGCCCATGTAAGGGTACTCAAACTGCTCCACCACCATTCTGATCACTTCCTGTTGAAGCTCCGCTGGTCCGCCTTGATATACCCAGTTCAGTCTCTTGAAAGCGACCACGCCTCTTTGCTCACCCCACGCCCTTTCCGAGAACTGTTTGATTCTCGTGTGCGCGAGCCGCTCCACAAAACTATCGTGACACTCCCGCTCTTCTCCGTGAACAAAATACACCTGTGGGAAACCGGGGCGGAGGTTTTGCATGTCTCTAAAGAAATTCTGAAACTCAGTTTCTTGACGGCTGCGATCACACATTTTGGGGACCAGCCGGCCCAGGTTCGGCGCGCCCGTGCGAGAGGCCGGAGGGGTTGAGCCAGCCGGGGCTCCCGACGATGGGGCGCTCGCCGCCGCTTTGATCTTTCGCGCGATGCTGACAAGCTCTCTGTTCAGCTCCGCGCCCCTCAGGCTGTCCAACGGTTCGGTTGGGTCATTCGCCGCTTCGTACTCTGCAATCGGTGTCTCCTCGTATAAGCTGGCGCTGACCGCTATCCAGATGATTCTTGCGCCGTCTTCTTCCGCGGCCTTCAACAGCCGCGGAAGCTCTTGCTCGACGATAAAGTCTGAGGCGAGGAAATTCTGACTGACCAGAAGCACCGCCACCTTCGTGGAGGCGAGCGCGGTTTCGATCTCGTTTCTCCACTTGGCTCCTGCCTGGATTTTCGTGTCCGCCCAAACGCTGATTGTACCTTGTCTCACTAGCGGCACGATCGCGATCTGCAGTCTCTCCAGCCATTTCTTGTCTTTGTGACTGTAGCTGATGAAGACCTGATCGCGGATGTGCTCAGGCATCTTTGTTACCTCTACGGGCGCGCATTGTACAGCCCATGATTTACTGGCGCAACAGGCGAGCGTGTTGTTTCTAAAGCCGCGTCGTTAAGGGCTAGAATCTGTACTTCAAAGCGAACTGAATAATACGCGCGGGCACTGCGGTTTCAACGGATGATCCGAATCCGGGCGCTCCAATAGCGCGAATCGGCAGCCCGAAGTTCGCGCGATTCATTACATTGAAAAACTCAGAGCGGAAACGAATGTCCTGTCTCTCGCTGAGCCGGAAGGTCCTGGTCAGCGAAACATCCACATTGACGAAGCCGTCGCCGCGAGCGCTGTTTCGCGCGATGGCTCCGCTTTTGCCGAAGCTGAAAAAGCCCGCGGCATCCCGTCCCTCCGCGAGTGCGATTCTCCGCGAACCGTGTCCTTTGATAAATATCAGCCCGTCTGTTGTCGACGGGCGGTCGGTGAGATTCCCGTCCAGGTTTGCGTCGAACGGAACACCGAGCGTGAAGGGCTGTCCCGTTTGCGCCTGAAACATCGAAGCCAACTGCCAGCCGCTCAACAACCGCGCCGCTCCATCGTGCGAGTGTTGATAGAACGGCACATCCCAAATCAGAGAACCCGCGAAGCGATGTCTCACATCAAAGTTCGCGTCCCCATGTTCGGCCTTTAGATCGAACGAATCCTGCGGCAAAACAGGCGCGCCGGCAATGGGAAACACATCCGACGCATCGTCGATCGCGTGAGACCAGGCATAGCTGGCCGTGAACTGGAAGCCCTGGCTGTACCGCTTGCGCGCCTCGAGTTGCAACGCATGGTAAGTGGAGCTGGCCGAGTTCTCGAACACCTGATAAGCGCCGAGATTCGGATTGGGCCGCTCGGCAGGCCCGAGCGGGTCGCAATCGGCCTGCGAGTCCTGGCATCGAGAGAATCCGCTCACGCTGCCAACGGCCGGATTGAAAATCACAGGAAAATTGATCCCGTCCAACTCAATAAGCGGGATCACCGGCGTCACGTTCGCGCCGAGGTTGGGAGTGGTCAGGCGCGTCAGCTTCGTAGCCTTTGTTCCAACATAAGCCGCTGAAACGAAGTAGTCATCTCCGAACTCGCGCTCGAAGGTCAAATGCCATTGCTGCGCATACGGCGTGCGAAGCCTCTTCTCCGGCAGCGTGAAGGCAAGCCCGCCCAGACGATTCTGGATGAAAAGCGTGGCTATCAATGCGACGAAGTCATCCCGAGTCCCACCGAACCGATTGCAGGTGCCGAATGAATTGCAGCTCCCGGGCATCAGGAGCGGGACCGGATTGGTGAAGACAGGAGGATTGCCGGGGAGTTGGGTTACCTCCAGGAAAGACGGATTATTCAGGGTGAACGGATTGAACTGTAGAAACGAAGGGTCAACGTTGATCGGGACCTCAGTCGGGAATACATTGCGCGATTGACTGACCACTGCTCCAAGTATCGTATCGTAGTAAATCCCGTAGCCCGCTCGCACCGCCGTGGCGCCGTTCCGCGGCACCCAGGCGACGCCGACATGCGGTCCGAAGTTATTGCGATCCGGATCGTAGATCTTCGTGCGGCCGTCGAGAACGCTCTTGTAAGCGTCGACCGCCGCCGCGAATTTCATCGTGCGCTCGGCGCTGTCGAATTTCGACGCTCCCGAACTCGGTAGATCCATCAGCCGCAACGCGTTCTCAATCCGATTATTCGTCTCGCGCGGCACGGAGTTGTACTCATAGCGGAGACCGTAGTCGAGGCTCAGGTTCGGGCGCATCCGCCAGGTGTCGTTCGCAAACAAGTGATACTCAGTGAACCGCATGCCAACCGTCGAATTCGGCGCCGCACTCGTGATGGTTTGCAGAACCGATGATGCTGCCCCGAGACTCGCTAATTGGACGCCCGAGATTGGCGACCGCTCAGAATCGAGCGCCAGAATCAGTCGATGCGGGTGCTTCGGGCCGCCCGGCTCAAGAGTGCCTGACGCCAGCAATCCACCGCCGTAGATGACCTGCGGCCGGTACAGACGATCCAGCAAGCTGTTCAGTTGATAACGGCGAACGTTGGCGCCCAGTTTAATGAAGTGATCACCGGATGTGATTGAGAACGTATCTGCGTATTGGAACGTATTGCTGGCCCGGCTCTGCGGGAATGTATACACGCCCACGCCCACCGCACTGTAAGGCTCGATCACAAGCTCGCCAATGGGTCCGGTCTGCGAGTTGAATCTTGCATCCGACGCCGGAGCGTCGATAACGCCGACGGTTCCCTTGAAACTCTTTGAAAAGATCAACGGGCTTCCGACGAAATCTGACAACCGCAAGTGCGTGCGGCCGAACGAGAATCGGGCAAGATTGTAAAGCCGGGGCCCGAGCGTGCTGTTGAGAATCAACGACAGATTCTGCGATCGAGTTCTGGACTCGAGCGTCGAGCGTATCGCGCGATTCACGCTCGGCAGTATGCGATCGTCGTCGGTGAAGTTGTAGCGGGCGTCCAAAGTGTGCGCGGCAGCCACTCGGTGGGTCAATCTAAAGGAGGCCACGTTACCGCGACCATCGGCAGGCAGCAGTTCGCTAAAAGTGTTCGCTCCGAACGGGCCGCCGGCATTATTCGGCGCGGGATAGAGCGAGAGTATGTTTGCGCCCAGCGGCGTGACGCCGTTGTCGAACGGTCCCCGCACAAAGCCATCCACGATCGCGCCGAATGCACCCAACCCCGGCAAAAAGCTTCGCTCAGCCAGCGTCGGAGTTGCGAAGTGTTGTTCGGCGGACGCGTTGATCTTCTGATGTTCGAAGCTTCCAAAGAACTGCGTTCGGTCGCCGGCTATCGGCCCTTCAATCGCGAACCCGGCTTGAGCGCGAGTGAATGGTTCTTTCTTTCGCGCGAATGCGTCTCGTGCATTCAAACGAGAATCAGTGAAGAATCCGAAGGCATGGCCGTGAAATTTATTTGCCCCGTACTTCGAGACTGCGTTCACCTGCGAGCCGAAGTTCCGCCCAAGCTCGGCATCCCACAACAACGTCGAGATGGAAACTTCCATGACAGACTCGATCGGCTGTGGAACGAGTGCTACGAAACCTTGCCGGCGAACTCCAACATCGGGATCGTTGTTGTCCGAGCCATCAACCGAAAAATTATTTGACCGAGCGCGCATCCCGTTGACCGAGAACTGGCCGGCCGTGCCGATGCCGAAGCCGACCCCGGGTCCGTGTACTCCCGGCGTAAACGGAGGCGGAGCGACTCCGGCTACGAGCAGCGCCAGGTCGTCGAAGCTCCGCATATAGTTCGATCCGCCAAGCGGCAGTGACTCAATCTGGCGTTCGGTGAAGTTAGTCGCTCGCGCGGCATCTGCGGGGTGAATCAGCGCGCCGTATTTGCTTTCCTCGGAAACGACTGGAGGTGGTTGTTGCGGAGGCGGACTCGGCGCCGTGCCGACGGCTGCGACTATCTTGATCGTGGGAACGCTGATTCGTATGCGATCGAGCGTCAAAGAAGTTTTGTCCGAAGGCTGTTCGGCACGATACGAAACGCTAAGGAAGTAACTTCCGGTTGGAAGATCTGCTACGGAATAGTCACCATACTGGTTGGTCGTCGCTGTGCGAATCGCGCCGTCGAACTGACTGGTTAGTACAATCCGTGCGTCAGGCAATCCGCTGTCCGACCTATCGACGACTTTGCCAACGAGCGTGACCGTATGCAGGGTGAGCTTGGGCACGCGCACCGGATTCTTCTGATTGAACTGCACGGCAAAGTGCGCGATCGTATCATCGACGAATCCTTGCTTGCGGGCCGTCAGCGTGTAGTAACCCTGAGGCAGATTTGCAACGCTGTACGTGCCGCTGTCGCTTGATCTGGCGGTTTGGCGAAACCCGTTCGTCTCATTCACAGCAATCACCAGGGCCGCCGGCACTCCCTTGCCAGTTGATTTGTCATAGACCGTGCCGACCACCGTACCCGATGTTGTTTGAAGAGCAGGCGCTGGAATGGCGCCAGAAAGAATTAAGGCAATACTCAGAAGGGTAGTAGAGAGTCTGCTTGATCGCACTGGCGTATTAAGCATTGCTTCAGCCTCTTTCAACGTTGAGGCACCGCCTCTGCGTCTGTCTTTGAGGCTGCCGCGGTGCGTTGGAGCGCTGAAGTAACGGTCGGGTTGATATGTCATCTCTCTTCAGATTCCATCCGCCTGACAGATGTCACCTCCTGAATGAGACTTCGGTCTCGCCGCCGTTAGAGTTTCGAAACTTCATCTTGACGACTTTACCCGGAGGCACCGCCTCGGCGATGCTCCTGCCATCGGTGAGCTTGCCCTTCTGAATAACCCGGGTGCCGCCCTTCACCTTGGCACCTTCCTTGAAACCTACCGAGTCAATGAAGACTGCCAGGTTCTTACTGAAGCCTGCTCCACGAGCGTTTATTGTCTCTCCAACTTCAATAGAAGTAATGCTGGGTCCGGCTGGCCTGGCCTCAGTGGTCAGGGTGACGTTGGCGGAATTGTTGTCCGAGTTCGGATCCGATTTGCTTGTGACCGTCGCCGTAGCCTCGATCCTGGTTTGAGCTTCGGTATCGGCGTTTACAGTTATGGTGATAGTGAAGCTCGCTGATGCGTTCAGCGCAAGGCTTGCGGTGCAGAATTTGATGTCGCTGGTGCCGTCAGCAGCCGGGCAATCGCTGCTCCAACCGATCGGCTTCGTGCTTGAGGCAAAGGTGGTGCTATCTGGCGCGGCTTGCCTGACCACGATTTCTTTGGCGGCGGCGGGCCCGTTGTTGGTGACCGTCAATACGTAGGTGATCGCGTCACCTTCGAAGACAGATTTGATTGGCCCGCTGAGAGAGATCGATACGTCGGCGGCGACGTCCGGCGGAATTGTCGACGTACCGGCACTGACGACGGTGTTGGACGTCCTCGTGTTGTTGCCGGGCGCTAGATCCGGGATGACGCTGGACACCGTGGCCGAACGAGCGATGATCGATCCGTCTTCGGCCTTGGAATTCACGTTCAGCACGATGGTGAAGGTTGCCGAGGTGCCGGGAAACAAGCCTGCGACACCAGACGTGAGTGCGCCGGTTCCTCCACGATCCGGGACCCGGCTCGACCAGCCGCCGGGCGCTGTGAATGAATCGAAGGTTGTGTTGTCGGGTATACGCGAAACGAGAACAACATTGGGAGCCAAGTCAGGACCGTTGTTGGCGACCGTCACCTGATAGCTCAAGTTGCTTCCCGGAGCAACGGAGGCGACGGCTGTTTGCTCAACCGAGATGTCGGCGTTCAGGAATTTGGGTTGAACGCAAGCTGAGAACTCAGAGGTATTGCCCGCCAAGCTGGTTGCCGTTGCATTGATGAACCCACCGGGATTCCCGCTGGGGAAAGCGATACTAATGGGCACGGTGCCTTTGCCATCGGTCGTGACGGTAATAGAGCCAATAAAGATTTGTCCCTGCGGAACGCATGGACCGATGGCCAAAGCTTGAACACCAGAGCTTTCATCGCCTGGATTGGAGAAGAATTCGATTGTGAAAGTTTGGTTAGGATTGCTGTTGAAGGTTCCCTGAACAGTTGTGTTTGAGAGGTCAGTTGTGCTGCTGGTCAAGACCGGGAAGTTCTGAGTTGTATTCGCTCCTCCATCAGGGTCCTTGTCGTCATTGTTTGTTACGTCAGGCTCGGCGAGGTCGATTCCGAGCGCAACGTTTGAGAACATCGAGTTTTCGGATATCAAGATGCGCACAGCGGGATCTTCAGTGGTGATTATCGCTGGGTTTGATGGATGGTTTGGCACACATATACCGTTTCGGTTGTTGAATGCAATGATATTCTTCTCGATTGTATGAGACTGAGATTGGTTTTCGACAAAGACCCCATCTAGCCGATTACCCAGTGGATGAATGCCCTCTATATCGGTTCCGATTCTGTTTCCAATAACCGTAGTTCCGGTGCCGCCGAAAATGCTCTCTCCAGACGGTGCCACTCCCAATATGGATAGGATTCCGCCGATTGAGATTCCGTGCTCGCCGTTTGATGATATGACATTGCCCTGGATCATAGTTTCCGGCGCTCGGGTAGCTACAACGCCTGTTTGAGCGTTTCCCAATGCGCGAACCCCATCAGCCGCCGTTCCGATTAGATTATTGCGCACCAAGGCACCGGCTACATTCCCCAAAACCAGTCCGTACTGGAGATTCCCAGAGATGACGTTGCCTTCAATCCGCGTTTGAGAAGATTGGGTAACTACAACGCCATCCTCATTCCCGAGCGGCTGAACACCATCAGCAGCCGCTCCGATCAGATTGTTCTGCACTAACGCGCCAATCGCTCCGGCTATGAAGATCCCTTGAGGGTTATTCCCGGAGATGACATTTCCTTCCACCAGAGACCTGAGACTCTGACCTAATAACTGCACACCAACGGTGTTGGCAAGAGCACGCGTCCCGGTTATGTCAGTACCAATGAAATTACCAACGACCTCATTGTCCGTTCCGCTGCTAATCGCAACACCTGCGGCCTTCCTGAAGTTACCACGATGAGCTGAAATGATATTGCGAGCGCCCTCCACTGCGCCGCCTACCGCATTTCTGCTCGCCGACACATCCACACCAACGCTCTCACCGACCCCAGCTCCGTTTTGCCCGCCGTTGGTCCCGCTTGCATCAGTGCCGATAAGGTTGCCTTGCACAAGGTTGCCATCCCCAGACAACAGGATATCGCCTAAGCCATTATCTGTTATTAGATTACGCGCCGGCCCAACCGTACCGCCGATGGTATTATTCTGCCCAGATACTAGAATGCCTGCTCTACTCCTGGTGATGGAATTGCCCTGAATAACGTTGAGATCTGTTTCGATTCCGACAGCTGCGCTGAAGCCCGATCCTATTACGTTTCCAGCTCCCGCAACGTCGCCGCCAATCAAATTACCGGTGCCCTGTTGAATCGAAATGCTGTGGCCAACGTCTGAGCCGACAGTATTACCCTGAATCTTGTTGCCGCTACCGGATACGATTATGCCCGCGCCCTGGAATCTGCTGGTAAGAGTATTTCCGCTTCCAGGGACTACTCCACCGATCAGATTATTTCCTGAGTTATCGATGAAGATATCTGGAGTTCCGCCGTTGATAAGGACGCTGTTCCCTTCGATAACATTATTGCCGTTTGACTGTAGATCAATACCGCCGCCCCCACCTTGCGGTATGAAGTCTATGCCTCGCACAACACTGTTGCCTGCTGTAATAACCAGCGGCCCCCTTCTTACGTGTATTACGTTTGTGCCCGTAAAACCGGGTTGGGTAGCGCCATCGATTGTTACCGGGTCGCTCACCGTCGGAAGGGCCGTCGATAGAGCGATTTCGAATGGAGGCTGACCAGGAGAGATATTGAACCTGATTGCATCGTGGCCGGGGTTCATATTGGAATCGTCAATTGCCTTTCGAAACGAGCCATCGCCGCTGTCATTCAGATTGGTAACAGTGTAGATGGCGGCCGCCGCGGTCTCAATCACTGCTGGAACACTCTGACCGCGTCTGAGGATAATGAGATCGTTGAGCGCATCCGCATTCAGCCTCAACGGAAGAGCTGCAATCGGCCCGTCGTCCATATCCAGTCTCATTTTGACAACCGGGTCGGTTCGCGGCGGAGCTTTCTTGTTAGGCTTCTGGGCATACGATTCCAAGTTGCAGGTGACTACATCGATTTGATTGCTCTTGGAATCAACTATCAGGAGGCTGGACACGTTCATAGGCGAGGTGCGAGCTGTGACTAGTTTTGTAGACTCACTCCACGTCTTGCGATCTATGACTTCGATGCGAGAGCTCCACGCGCCGATTGTAGCTTTCTTGCTGCCCGCACGTGCGGTTCGAAGCAAGGACAGGCTTCCGTCGTCAGACAACATCGCGAGTTCCGTGGTGTCGTTGCTGGTGAAATGATCTATTGCAAGCGCACGCAGTGTGTACGGAAAGTCCCGGCTGGTTATCACGGCACTCGTAACTTCCGCCCTGCTTCGCTTGCTCAGCGACAGCTTTCGATCTCGCCCTTGAACGAACAGCAACTGATTGCCCGCAGCGATCGCCAGGTCAGTCATCAGGTCGCCTTCCAACTGCCCAAGCGCTAACGAACTCGCCTCAGCCGGCAGGGCGAATACTTCCGGCGACGCCCTCAACGCCCCTTCCGGCCCTTCAAACACCAGCGCCCTGGGTCCGTCTTGCCCGTTGATTGCGACCACTACGTCAGTCAGTCCGTCAGGCCGGTTGATCTCTCCGGTTACAAGCGCCGTTACCGTTCCCGGCAATGCTACCGAAGTAGCTTCCCCGAATCCGCCTCGCCCATCGCCTCGCAGCAGATAAAGTGCGTTGCTTGTTTGCGACGCAGCTACGACATCCCGATGGCCATCCCCGTCGAAATCTCCTGCTCCAATGAACTCGGGCTCGATCGGCAACCCAAAGACTCGGGCCGGAGAAAGAAAAGGCGCTTCGGTGAATTCGCCCGCGGCTTTTCGTTGCTGCGCCTCCGGTGAGTTCTGATAGATCGAATCAACATTGCCTCGCAGCCACGTGATTATCCCGGAGCTTGAGTGAGAATAAGCACAGATCAAATCCGGAACGCCGTCTTCATCAAAATCGGCGGAGGCAAGCGCGAGCGGTTCAGCCTCGTTGCGCTGTAAGGCTTGTGTAAGCTCGGCGGGGCCCGAATAAGAAGTAAGAACGTCGCGGCCATCGCTCAAGTTAAATGATGGATTGCCGCGACCGGCGGCATGCACAGAAATGCTCTCACTCCAGCGGGCGAGTGGTGTTGCCGAAGTCGTCCGTACGCTTTCGACGCGAGCAACGCTCCGGCCAACCGCGATCAGCAAAGTCATGCAAATCGCGAAAGACAGAGTGAGCCTGAAGCTTGCGAGCGATAAAGCGTCAGATTCAACGATACGCTTTCCTGAGGCACGCATGTTTACTCCTACGTCGCCTCATCACGTCCCGGTTAGCATTGAATCAGACAGCGGATCAATGGTCTTGGTTAGGGGATGATCTGCCTGCGCTAACCCCTCTGAGGAACCTGTGACGATACGAAGAAACGCCGTTGCGTTGTGCCTGCGTCTGTAGTTCGTCTGGTAGACGAGGCGAACCACTGGGCTCTCGAACCATATATCATTCTTTGCGGAGTTGCAATCTGCCCTACAATTATTCGGGCGCCTTGAAGTTTGGTGGCCGCACGAACAGAGCGTAGACTACAAACTTCTCGGCGCCGAACGTCCGGAACCCGATGCTGCCCGCGGGATAAGTGTTGTCGGAGTCAACGAACAGACCCAGGTTTCGAAACTCGCCGGCCTCGTCCAATTCAAATTCAGGACTGGGCGTGTCGTTCTTGATCTTGTGGACGATTTGATTGTTCGTTGCGGTAACGGAGATCTGGTATTCGCCGCCGGTGACAAGGTGCACGACCGGTTTGATAGCTGTTTGCTGGTCCAGCTTGCCATCGCGCACGACGTATGTGAGAAACGTATTCGGATTCATTCCGTTGGGACCGCACAGATAAAAAAGGTAATAGTTGTTCGGGTCCTTCACACGCAGTGCCCACGCAGCGCCTCCGCCATCTATGAGCTTCAAATGAAACTCCATCGTGAAGTCGGCAAAGTTGACGTCGCGCGCGTAGCCGATCTGCGGCTGATTATCAACTTGTAGACTATCATTGGCAAAGCTCCAGCCGCCTGCCCGCGGTACCTCCCATTGATTGAGACTCGTGAAGGTTTCTGCGAACTCAGTCGTGCGTATCGGACGTGAGCTTTGAGCCTTGGGCTTGAGAATCACGTAGCCGGCGATCAGAGCCGCGACGACGGCGACGGTCGCGACGACGAGAACAGGTCTCAACTTTTTCGGGCCGGTTAGCCTCGCGCCAGAAGCGGCGCTGGAGGGGACCAACGATCCCGTTATCGCACGAGGCTGATCGGGATTTCCAACCTCCCCGGTACACAAGTTGAATAACTGGAGCCGAGACCCAGGTGTGAGCTCGCGATCGCCAAGGTCGGTCAGACACTTTGACCAGGTCCCAAGATGGTTCAATGTATCCGCGACGGGCTTGGAGACAAGAATGTGACCGGCGTCGCCGAGCGCCATGATTCGCTGTGCGGTCTTGATCCCCTCACCCGAAACGCCCGCACGGGCGTCGATGCTCCTCATACGATAAACGGGTCCGCTGTGAAGTCCCATTCGCAGCGTCATCTCCGGATAGCTTTGAAGTGCGCGGCCAATTTCTGTCGCGCACCGAGCCGGGGCTATCGGGTCCCCGAAAAACACAAGCGTCATGCCGTCATCGTCGGGCAAGCCGATCAATTGATCTCCCGATTCCCAGCGCCGAAACTCATACGTCTCAGACACGATTCTCATCAACCGGCCGAGAAGGCGGCCCTGTTGATCCATCGGGAGCTTTGAATAATCCACGATCTCCAACGCCAATACGTGAGCGATCTCGAGGCCCGAGAGAGGCTCGCTCTGGGCTTTTGATTGTGCGGTTGTTGACTGATCGCTCGTTCGGGACGAGGAGGAACTCGCGACGCCGGGGACTGGGCGCGCCGAGGATTTCTTTGCTGTTATCGGGCCCGCCGCACTTGGCGTGATTTCGTGCGGCGGGCCGGCTAAGGGTTTGCGGCTGCCTTTATCTGGCGGGCGATGCTCACCAGCTCTTTGTTAAGGTCAGCCCCTTTGAGGCTGTCAAGCGGGCGGCCTGGATCGTTCGCCGCTTGATACTTTGCGATGTCGGTCTCCTCGTAAAGACTGGCGCTCACCGCCACCCAGATAATTGTTGCGCCCTGTTGTTCGGCCGCTTCCAAAAGCGGCGGGAGTTCGTGCTCGACGATGAACTCCGACGCGAGAAAATTCTGACTCACCAAAAGGACGGCAACATTCGCCGCCGCCAGAGCTTTTTCGATTTCATCTTTCCACTTCGCGCCGGTTTTGATTTGGGTGTCGTCCCAAAGGCTGACTGTTCCGTGCCGCACGAGCGGAATCAGGGTGGTCTGAAGCCTTTCGAGCCATTTCTTATCCTTATGACTATAGCTGATGAAAACCTGATCGCGGGCCTGCCCAGGCATGTCGTTACCCCTATGGCCGCGGATTGTACAGTCCATCGTCAGCAGGCTGCAAGCAACGCCCATAACGAATCAGTGCGAACAAAGTGGGACGGAGCACAATTTGACAAAGCCTTCGATGCCGATTAGAGTTCGCCGCGTCTGACGGGCACTTACAAGCCCGGTTCTGAAACAGTAGACAAAAACTTCAGCTTCATGTTCTCGCGATTGTGTTGATGCATTAAATGAGACCGGGGTTGATCGAATTGTCGCCATGGATGGTGAACGTTATGACCGACGAGCAGTTCGATGAGTACCTGAAAGAGCGTTACCAGGATCAGATCGACTACTACGGCGTTAAGGCCGGTTGGAACAAGAGAACCTACAATCAGTTTCAGTGGAGCGTGATCATCATTTCGGCTGTAATGCCCGTGCTGGTTGTTTCTACGTTCAAGCCAGAGTACTCAGAGTACCTCAAGTGGGCAACGGCGGGTCTGTCGTTATTACTGGCCATCGGCACGTCAGCGCTGAAGGCGTTCAAGTTCCAGGAGAACTGGTTGAACTACCGGCAACTGGCGGAGACGCTCAAGCAGGAGAAGTATTTCTACGAAGCAGGGCTTGGCAGCTACGCGAACGCGGCCGACAAGCGCGCGATGTTTGTCGACCACGTTGAGTCATTGATCTCGCGCGAGAACGCGATCTGGACCAACCTTCACCAGCAGAAAGAAGAAGCCGCGAGTAACGCGCAGAAACGCTGACGTCACACACGGCTTGATTCGGGTTGTTTGCTCGGAACTAAATATCCAGATTCTTCACATCCAGCGCGTTATCCTCGATGAACTTCCTTCGAGGCTCGACCGCGTCTCCCATCAACACGGTGAACATCTCGTCCGTCTCGACTGCGTCGTTTACCTGGACATTCAGTATCGTTCGAGTCTCCGGGTTGAGCGTCGTTTGCCAGAGCTGTTCGGGGTTCATCTCGCCCAGCCCCTTGTAACGCTGAATCGTCAGCCCGTTTTTGGCCGAAGTCATTATGTGAGCCAAAAGCGCCGCGCGAGAGTCGATGATTGTGTGGGTGTCGTTCTCTGTGATCACGAACGGCGGGCGGCTCAAGTCCTGAAGCTCGCCGTAGAGCTGCAGCGCTTTTTGAAACTCGACGTGAGTAGCAAGCTCCCAGCCGATCACGACGCGTCCGTTGCCGCGCGCCCGCGTGATCGCGATCGACGAAGTACCGTGCTCTTCATCCGCTTCGATCTCCGTCTCGTAGCTCGCTTCTTCCAGTGCCGCCGACACCTGCTGCAGCAGGTTCTCGTTCTGGAAGACCTCGTGCAGCTTTGTTGCCGCCTTTGTGGTGAGCAACCCTGTCGGGCCCGCCAGCGCGTCAATCACCGTGTCGACGATCTTGCGATCGTGCAGGCGGCGTTCGAGCTTGTCGAGGTAGTTATCAAGCTCGGCCAGCTTTTCGAGTTTCTTTCTGAGATCCGCGCCTTTGAGTTGCACTTTGGTCGCCTCGACGGTCACGGTCAGGTTCTCGGTCGCCTTTCGCATGAGGTACGTTTGCATCTCGCGCTCGTCGTGCATGTACTGTTCGTTCTTGCCCTTCTTGATTTTGAACAGCGGCGGCTGCGCGATGTATATGTGGCCGCGATCGATCAGCTCAGGCATCTGCCGATAAAAGAACGTCAGCAGAAGCGTGCGAATGTGCGAGCCGTCGACGTCGGCGTCGCACAGCAGGATGATGCGATGATATCGAAGCTTCGACACATCGAAATCGGTTGTTCCGATGCCCGTGCCAAACGCGGTTATCATTGTGCGAATTTCGGAGTGCCCGAGCATCTTGTCGTAGCGGGCCTTCTCGACGTTCAGGATTTTTCCTTTTAGCGGCAGGATCGCCTGCGTGCGCCGGTCGCGTCCCTGCTTCGCCGAGCCGCCGGCTGAATCTCCCTCGACGAGGAATATCTCGCACAGCGCCGGGTCTTTCTCAGAGCAATCGGCGAGCTTGCCCGGAAGCGACGCCGAATCGAGCGCGCCCTTTCGGCGAGTAAGATCGCGCGCCTTGCGCGCTGCTTCGCGAGCGCGCGCGGCGTCGATGGCTTTCGCAATTATCTTGCGTGCGACGGTCGGGTTCTCTTCGAAGTGGTGACCGAGCCCCTCGTTGATGAACGCCTCGACCTGTCCCTTCACGTCGGAGTTGAGCTTGCCTTTAGTCTGTCCTTCGAATTGAGGTTGAGGCAACTTGACGCTGATGACCGCGACCAGGCCCTCGCGGACGTCTTCGGGAGCGAGCTTCTCGTCATCCTTCTTAAATAGGCCGGATGACTTGGCGTAGTTGTTTATCGTCCGCGTGAGAGCCGCTCGAAAGCCGGTCATGTGCGTCCCGCCGTCGACAGTATTGATGTTGTTCGCGAAGGAATGGACGATCTCGTTGTAGCCGTCGTTGTATTGGATGGCGACTTCGATCGCCAGCGGCTCGGTCGCCGTCGCTTCGCGATCGAGATGAATCGGATGAGTGTGCAGCACGCTCTTATTCTTGTTCAGATGCTTTACGAACTCCGCGATTCCGCCTTTGTAAAAGAACTCGTGAGACTTCTCAGTCCGTTCATCGTTGATGCTGATCCGAACCCCGGAGTTCAGGAAGGCCTTCTCGCGCAACCGCTGCGAAAGAGTGTCGAAGTTGAATTCGGTGACTTCGAAGATCTCAGGATCAGGCTTAAACGAAACTTTCGTCCCGCGCCTTTTGGTCTTGCCGGTGGGCTGGAGCCGAGCGGCGGCTATCCCGCGAATGTACTCCTGCTCATAGGTGGAGCCGTCGCGCCAAACCTCTATGCGCAGCCATTCGGAAAGGAAGTTCACGACCGAAACACCGACTCCGTGCAGGCCGCCCGAGACCTTATAAGCGTTCGAATCGAACTTGCCGCCGGCGTGAAGCTTGGTTAGCACAACTTCGGCCGCGGATATTTTTTCCTGCTTATGAATATCGACCGGTATGCCGCGGCCGTTGTCGATCACGGTGATCGAATTGTCCATATGAATGAAGACTTCTACTCGATCGCAGTATCCGGCCAGCGCTTCGTCGATTGAATTGTCGACGACTTCGTAGACCAGGTGATGGAGGCCCAACTCGCTGGTCGATCCAATATACATTGCCGGCCGCTTGCGCACCGCCTCTCGGCCTTCGAGGACCGTGATCGAAGCCGCGCCGTATTCCTGTTGATTTGTGCTCACTCTTTTCTCCCGATGTAAGGTCCGACAAACTCTAGTTGTCGCTGTTAGTAACGAACCCGTTAGCTGTTCGCCGACAAACTGAAGTTCGTCGGATTCGACTCGCCTATCGCTTTGCCTCGCTCGACTCGATAGAGACAGGCGCGATCCTGATAGCGATTTGCAATTGCCCTGCGCGAGGTGCTGACAAACGTTTGGGTGCGGCCTTCAAGCTCTGAAAACAGCGCTTCAATGCGCCCCCGATCCAGTTCGGCATCGACATCATCGATCAGCAAAACGGGGCTTTCTTCGTAAATAGAATTGTAGATGGAAACTTGCGCTAAATCAAGCAAAAGTAAGGCACTTCGCTGCTGTCCGGCGCTCCCATATCTGGCCACTTCCCGGCCGTCTGCCGCAATCTCTAAATCGTCGCGATGAGGCCCGATCAAAGCGTGTCCGCCCGCAATTTCCGCGGGCATTCTGACGGCCAGCCGCTCGCGAAAAAGATCGGCGAAGTCATTCAAATCGCCTTTGCCTTCGAGCTGCGATTTGTATCGCACACTGATTCGCTCGGCGCCGAATATCGCGTGGCCGTGATCGTTCTGGTCGAGCACGCGATTCAATCTTTCAACGTACTGGGTTCGCTCAATGTGGATCGCGGTGCCGAGCTCAACCAGTTGTTCGTTCCACGCTTCGACCTGTCCGGCGAACTGCTGCGGGTTGTCGCTGGCGCTGGCTTCACCGAGCAGCCGATTCTTTTGCTTGATCACGAGGTTGTATCTGGACAGCGTGTTCAACAATCTCGGACTGATAGTGACAGCGCCCCGGTCGAGGAATCGGCGGCGCTGACCGGGGTCGCCTCGAATCACATCCATTTCTTCAAGTGAGAAGACGAACACGTGAAGGTTACCAAGGTAGCGAGTGAGAGCCTCGCGTTTGCCGCTCACGAACAACTGTTTGGAATCAGCGCCGAGGGCGAGTTGAATCTGTTTCGCGACCGAACCCCGAAGCGTATCTCCTCGCAGCAGAGCTTCTGTGGCGTCGAACGCCACGCAGTCGCGAAGCTGGCTGGTGCGAAACGATTTGGTGTTGCCCAGAACATAGATCGCTTCGAGCCAGTTGGTTTTTCCCTGGGCGTTATCGCCGTAGAAGATGTTCAGACCGGAGCCGAAATCCGCGGAGCCCTCGAGGTTGCGAAAACCGGAGGCCTCAAGTCGCGTCAGCAGCATAATTGAATTCTAACACAGCGAGTAGTCCGCGCGGATGAAGGCGAGCATATCGCAGGGCAAAACGCTCAATTTGACAATCGCAGATGCCTGGTATAGTTTTGCCGCGATTTTGAAAGGCCTGGGCTAAGGAAGTGAAGATCGAGATCAAAGGCAAGGATGAGTTTTGGGAGCGCGCGTTTCACGTCGAATGGACCGATCAGTTTCCTGATAGAAGAATAAATTCGGATAACAGCGGTCATTTCTTGGTTGCGCCGGAATGGCTCGAGGATCTCGAACGCGTTGGAGCGCAGACGTTCTGCACCGTGATTCAAGCGCCCGAAAACCCGGGACGCCGGCGATGGATGAACTCATTCATGACCCGGCGCGCGTTGTAGTCCGCAGGAGAGATAATGATGGCAAACGACAAGGACGAACTGACCAGACGAGAGGCGATCAAGAGCATAAGCGCGGGCCTCGGCGTCATCGCGAGCTTACCGGTTCTCGGCGCGCCCGCCGGCGCACAGGAGATGACTTCGCACGAGCGCTCGCACGCGGGCCACGCTACTGCGCCTCAAAAGGGCGAGCCCCTCAAGTTCTTCACCGAGGAAGAGAATCGCGCGGTCGTCGAGATATCGGAGCGCATCATTCCCGCCGACGATCATTCACCGGGAGCGAAGGCCGCGAACGTAGCGGCTTACATCGATCTGATAGTCAGTGAGTCCACCGATCTTACAAAACAAACATGGCGCGAAGGTCTTGCCGCGATCAACAAGATGAGCAGCGACAAATACGGCAAGCCGTTCGCCGATTCAAGCGCGGATCAGCAAATCGAATTGTTAAGAGCGATCAGCAAGAACGAACGATCACCCGAGACAGTTGAGGAAAGATTCTTTCGAACTATCAAGTACGCGACTATCGACGGCTACTACACGTCTGAGATCGGAATAAAACAGGAGCTTCACTACAAAGGCAACGCATACCTCAAGGAGTTCACCGGGTGCACGCATCCGGAGCATCAGTAACCTCGCGCCTGCGCCCGCGGCAACAAAAGCCGGAGCAGAAGCCGGTTCAAATAACAGCTAACGAATGAAGAAAGGCGAGAGCAGAACGCAGGCGCAAAGACTATTGAAGTCTTGAGCGCCCAGCCTCTGCGGCGGCGTTTCCCTCGGTATCAGCGCGATCGGCATGACGAGGCCTGATCAAAGACCAAAGCTTCGCGACAATTCCGTTTAGGGCATACGAACACGCCATGATCAGCAATACCCAACGCGAGTAGAACCAGATCAGCGTCACAACCAGCGCGAGCGCGATTATCAGAATGCGCGGATTGCCCTTGCCGACCGCTACGTTCTTGAAGCTTGGATAACGAAGCGTTGAGATCATGAGGAATGCGAGGCACGTTACCAGCACCAACAGCGCTATCGCATACGCCTGCGATGTTATGACCAGCGACCACAAATGAGAATCGTTGATGTAACCAACCGGTCTGGGAAAAAAATGCACAATCGAGGCAATAACAGCGGCTGCAAGCGGAATTGGCATTCCCACAAAGGCTTTCTTATCGACCTTCGGATTCTTGGGCGGCTGGTTGGAATGAGGACGCCGTGCCTGCACGTTGAAACGCGCAAGTCTTAGCGCGCCACAAATGACAAACAGGAACGATGCTACCCATCCGAGGTTGTGCACGTCGGGTGTTTGGCCGTATCCCCACGCGAACGCGAGAACAGCCGGCGCCAATCCAAATGAAACCACATCCGCGATCGAATCAAGCTCCAGGCCGAACTCGGATGTAGCATTGGTCATTCGGGCTACTCGCCCGTCGAGCGCATCAAAGAGCCACGCGAAGCCTATGTTGATCGCTGCCCGATCGAAATGTTCCGTTGCCGCGGCAATCGAAGCGGGACCAAGATGCTCGAGCCCGTTGTTCAATCCCACCAGCGCAAGCGACCGCGCGCCGGAAAGCGATTCCATGATTGAGTAAAAGCCACAGAAAATATTCGCGGTTGTGAGCAAGCTCGGAACAACAAACACGCCCTTGCGAAATCGATGCCGCAAGCGCCGGGCTTGTGCGTCGTCGACTGCTCCATTTGGCATTATCCGGCCACCTCGTTCGCTTTGTTTGTCGGTTTAATCCCCGATCGATTCGGATTCTCTCACAAAAGCCTGATCACTCATAACGGTATTGCGCGGCTTGTGACGAAGCGATATCCTTCGCGCAGCATCGGTTCTCATTCGGTAGTCGAGCATCACTTCCAATCCGAGGACACGGTCATGTCTGGGGCAGCCAGTAACACGCCAGCGATCGCGGACGCCGAAATGCAACGGATTCGGACGGCCTTCGAAAAATGGGACGCTATCGCGCTTCGCGATCAGCGCAGGCAGAAGCGATTCGGATTCTTCACCGCGCTGCTTGGCCCGGTGGCCGTGCTTTTGCTCACAGTTCAGATTCTTGCATTTCCTCACGCTGGCCCGGTTGCGCTCACGTTGATCGGATTGGAACTCGCTTCGTTGATGATTGTGCTCTCATTCGGGTTCTTTAACATAGGCTCACCCGACGACTGGATGCGTTGCCGCTTGCGGGCCGAGGTGCTAAGGCGCGAGCGCTTCCTGGTGCTGGCGCGAGTGGGACCTTACTTGACAGAATCGGATCCCGCACACGCGATCAGGCGAAGACTGGTAATGATCGATAGCGACGACACCGAACCCGAAGACCTGCTCACGCTTCACGACGAGAAGGGGAGAACGTGGCAGGGATTGCTGGAGGACGCCCGAGCCGGAAATAGTCCAGTCGCGTCACCCGATCCAAACGCCGTGGAAGTTTTTTACGAAGAGCGGCTTCTCGATCAGAAGAACTGGTTCTCAAGGAAAAGCTCGCGGTTTGGAAGGATTGACAATCGATTCGAAGACGTCGCCAAGGGCGTGCTGATCGCGGCGTTGGCGGTTGCCGCGTGGCACCTGGCGGCCCTTTACTTCGGAGCGCATGTCGAAGGTGAACGATCTGTCTCGCAATTAGTCACGGAGATACTCGCGATCGTGCTGCCGCCCGTGGGTGCGGCCGCCACCGGCCTGCAGTCGGTTCTCGAGGGCCGCCGATTGAGCCGATCCTACAAGGATCGCGCAAAGAAACTGACAACACTTGAATCGTTGCTTGTGAAGTTACAATCGGAATTTACAAAGAGCGGCGCGCAAACGCCGGAACTCGAATTCCAATTCAAGCGTCTGGTGATTCGGACGGAGGAGGCGCTTGCAAGCGAGTTGCTTCAGTGGTGGTTGTTGCGGCGGAGCGGCGGCAGTTTCTAACACGGCGAAGGTCAATCACCGTCAGCCACCAAAGGTACTTCGCTTCAGAGACTCGCCCTGGCCCGGCGACCCGACGTACTCGCACTCATCAATGACAACGCGCCCGCGAGACAGGACGGTCTTCGTCGCGCCTCTCACCTTCATTCCTTCGTACGCGCTGTAGTCCACATTCATGTGATGGGTTTCAACAGACAAGGTCATCTCTTCATTTGGATCAAATATCACAATGTCGGCGTCTGAGCCTATGCTTAAGAATGCGACGGCTTTATGCGGTTTCTTTTCCGCCATTGAATCAGAGGATTTGCTTTGAGGGGCCTTTGGTACTTGAGGCCCGACTCGTGACACGCTTCGTCCCGACAATATGAACACTGATAACCACTAACGGGTTAAACAGGTGCCATCACAACGCGAAAGCCAAGCGTATTGTGCCGGTCGTCGGGTTGAAAATAATTACGACACGCCGACCGGAGGTTGGCAGCAGAGTAATACCAACTGCCGCCGCGTCTCACCCGATACCAACCGGTACTGGGCCCTTGCGGATTGGTGTTGGGACTATGGCTGTAGTAATCCTTCAAATACCAGTCCATGCACCACTCCCACACATTGCCATGCATATCGTACAGGCCAAAACTGTTCGCCTGTTTTGTCCCCACTGGATGCGTCTTACCTTCAGAGTTATTGTCGTACCAAGCGATTGACTCGACCCTCCCTGCAATTGGCCCCGTCGTCCGCGCCCTGCAGGCGTATTCCCATTCTGCTTCTGTCGGCAAACGATAGTTTTTTCCTGTCACCGCCGACACCCGATCGCAAAACTCTATTGCCTCTTCCCAGCTCACTCGCTCAACCGGCAGGCTGTCGTCCCCTTTGAAGTACGACGGGTCGGGATTAATGTCGACCTTT
>Ga0070699_100000546_pt1 | contig 35417 bp, 33 predicted proteins | sample KBSK1503metaG_FD_65473 | JGI IMG/M metagenome (GOLD analysis project Ga0070699, IMG submission 65473) | Corn, switchgrass and miscanthus rhizosphere microbial communities from Kellogg Biological Station, Michigan, USA - KBS K1-50-3 metaG | ecosystem: Host-associated > Plants > Roots >... | reverse complement strand
GCCGGCGGCTTGCGCCCCTCGGTCCGCGCGACCACCAGGGTGTGGTCCTCGGCCAGCCGCACGTGCAGCAGGGTGTCGGCGCCGAGCTCTTCCACCAGCATCACCTCGCCGGCTATCGGCCCGGAACTGTTCGCCAGGTGCATGTGCTCGGGCCGGATGCCGAGGACGATCTCGCGCAGGCCGGCCTGGCTGGCCGCGGTGCGCACCGCGGCGGGCAGCGGGATGACGGTGCCGGCTATCCGGGCGCCGCCCTCGGTGAGCGGCACCGTCTGCAGGTTCATCGCAGGGGAGCCGATGAACCCGGCGACGAACTGGTTCACCGGGTTGTCATACAGGTGGCGCGGCGTGTCGCATTGCTGCAGCTGCCCGCCGGCCAGCACCGCCACCCGGTGGCCCATGGTCATCGCCTCGACCTGGTCGTGGGTCACGTAGACGGTGGTGATGCCGAGACGGCGCTGCAACTCGGCGATCTGGCTGCGGGTCTGCACGCGCAGCTTGGCGTCCAGGTTGGACAGCGGCTCGTCCATCAGGAAGACCTGGGGCTCGCGCACGATGGCGCGGCCCATGGCCACCCGCTGCCGCTGGCCGCCGGACAGCGCCTTGGGCTTGCGGTCCAGGAGCTGGTCGTCCAGGTCGAGCAGCCGGGCGGCCTCGCGGACCCGGCGGGCCCGCTCGTCCTTGTGGACGCCCTGCATCTTCAGCGCGAAGCCCATGTTCTCCGCGACGGTCTTGCTCGGGTACAGGGCGTAGTTCTGGAACACCATCGCGATGTCCCGGTCCTTGGGCGGCACGAAGGTGACGTCCTTCTCGCCGATCTCGACGCGCCCGCCGTCCAGCGGCTCCAGGCCGGCCAGCATGCGCAGCGCGGTGGTCTTCCCTGATCCGGACGGGCCGACCAGGACCATGAACTCGCCGTCCTTGATGTCCAGGTCGAGGGCGCCGACCGCGGGCGGCGCGTCCTTGGCGTACACGCGGCTCGCCGACACGAACTTCACACTGGCCATTGGGGACCTCCGCCTAGTACGGCACCGGATGCGCGGGCATTGACGTGTTTCATTTGATGGCTCCCATGGACAGGCCGCGGACCAGCGACCGCTGGGCGATCCAGCCGACCAGGATGACCGGGACCGAGGCCACGGTGGCCGCCGCGGACAGGTGGGCGAGGTACAGCCCCTCCTGCGGGACGGAGCTGATCAGGAACATCGGCAGGGTGGCGGCGTTGGTGGTGGTCAGGTTGAGCGCCAGGAACAGCTCGTTCCAGGCGAAGATCACGCAGATCAGCGCGGTCGACACCAGCCCGGGCGAGATCACCGGCAGGATCACCTCGGTCATCTCCCGGGCCCGGCCCGCGCCGTCCAGTTCGGCCGCCTCGAGCATCTCCTTGGGCACCTCGAGCATGAACGAGCGGATCAGCCAGATGGCCAGCGGCAGGTTCATCGCGGTGTAGAGGATGATCAGCACCCAGATGCTGTCCAGCAGGTGGGTCTTCAGCGCGATCACGTACAGCGGGCCGATCACGGCCACGATCGGCAGCATCTTGGTGGAGATGAAGAAGAACAGGCCGTCGCGCCAGTGCGGCACCGGGTGCACCGACAGGGCGTACGCGGCCGGCACGCCCAGCGCCAGCACCAGCACGGTGGAGACGGTCGTGGCGATCAGCGAGTGGGTCACGTACGGGCCCCAGCCGGAGAACACCAGCCGGAACTGCGCCAGCGTGGGGCTAAAGACGAACTTGGGCGGCCAGGTCTGCGCGGCGGACTCCGGCTTGAACGCGGTCAGCACCATCCACAGCACGGGCAGGAAGAACGCGATCCCCACCACCCAGGCCAGGACCCCCCAGCCCACCTGCCCGCTCATCCGGCGGACCCGCAACCCCGCGGGTTCCCGGTCCCGCACCGGCACGGCAGTCGCGGTCGCGGTCGCGGTCATCTCACGCCTCCTCGAACTGGAAGACCCGGGCGAACATCCGCAGCGCGAACGTGGCCACGATGATCGTCAAGATGACGGTCACCACCCCGGTCGCGGCCGCCCCGCCGATGTCGAACGCGTTGTTCACCTGCTGGTACAGGTAGTAGGGCAGGTTGGTGGTGGCGGTCCCCGGGCCGCCCTGGGTCATGGCCTTGACCTGGTCGAACACGTTGACCAGGTAGATCGAGCCGAGCAGGATGCCCAGCTCGATGTAGGGCCGCAGATGCGGGAACGTGAGCTCGCGGAACGTGGCGAAGGCCCCGGCCCCGTCAACCTTCGCCGCCTCCAGCGTCTCGGCCGGCTGGCTCTGCAGCCCGGCCAGCACGATCAGCATCATGAACGGGGTCCACTCCCAGATCATGACCAGGATCACCGAGCCGAGCGCGTGGGTGGACAGCCAGGCCACGTGGTGGACGCCGAACGGCTGCAGCAGCCAGTTCACCAGCCCGAACTGCGGATCCAGCATCGGGCCCGCCCACACCAGCGCCGCCGCCACGGGCATGACCAGGAACGGGGTGATGATCAGCGTCCGGACGATGCTGCGGCCGAGGAACTTGCGGTCCAGCAGCACCGCCAACAGCACGCCGAGGATCATGGCCACGATCACGGCAGTGACGGTCATCACCACCGAGCGCACCAGCGCGCCCCGGAAGGCCGGGTTGGTGAACACCGCCTTGTAGTTGGCTACCCCGTTGAAGTGCGCGGGCGCCGGGGTGTTCCAGAAATAGCTCTGGAAGCTGTACCACAGCGTCACCAGGAACGGGATCTGGGTCACCACGACCGTGTAGATCAGCGCGGGCAGCAGCGGCAGCCGCAGCTGCCACCGCTCCCGGCGGCTGATCCCGCGCGGCTTGACCTCGACTTCCGGCGGTGGCGCCAGGTCTTCGATAACTGTCACGGGAAAGGCCCTTCTCGCGATGTGACGCAGGGGCCCCGGCCCCGCCCTCCGGGGCCCCTCACCTGTGTGCTAGCCGCCGCCGGACAGCTGCGCCGCGGTGTACTGCGACGCGGCGGACTGGCCGGCCTGCAGCGCCTGGCTCACGCTTTCGGTGCCGGCGATCGCCCCGGCGATATGCTGGGCCACGGTCAGGCCCAGGCTCTCGAATTGCGGGATGACCACGTACTGGATGCCGGTGTACGGGACCGGGTGCAGGGTCGGGTGCTCCGGGTCGGTCGAGTTGATCGATTCCAGGGTGACGGCCGCGAACGGCTTGGCCGCCGCCTGGTACTGCGGGTTGTTGTACAGCGAGGTCCGGGTGCCGGGCGGGACCGCGGCCCAGCCGTACTTGGCCGCGACCAGATCGGCGTACTGCTTGGAGGTGGCCCAGGACACGAACTTCCAGGCGGCGCCGGAGTTGGGGGCGCCCTGCGGGATGCCAAGCGCCCAGGTCCACAGCCAGCCGGAGGACTTGGTCAGGTTCACCGGCGCCAGGGCGTACCCGGTCTGCTTGTAGACGTCCGGGTAGGTGGTCGCGATGGAGGTCGCCGCCACCGTCGCGTCGTACCACATCGCGCACTTGCCCTGCCCGTACAGCGTCAGCAGCTGGTTGAAGCTGTCGCTGGCCGCGCCGGGCTCGCCGTACTTGCGGACCAGGTTGACGTAGAAGTTAGTCGCGGCGACGAACGGCGGCGAGGTGAGCTGGGGCTTCCAGTTCATGTCGAACCACTGGCCGCCGAAGGTGTTCACCACCGTGTCCAGCGCCGCCATGTTGTCGCCCCAGCCGGCCAGGCCGCGCAGGCAGATCCCCGACACCTTGCCCGGCTGGTTCAGCTTGGCCGCGAAGCCCTGGATCTGCGCCCAGGTCGGATTGTGCGGCATGGTCAGCCCGGCCTGGGCGAACAGGGCCTTGTTGTAGAACATCATCGACGACTCGCCGTAGAACGGCACCGCGTACAGGTCGCCCTTGTACGACAGGGACTTGGCGATCGGCGGCAGCAGGTCGGACGCGCCGTAGCCGGGATCGCTCGCGATGTACTGCTTGGACAGGTCGGTCAGCCAGCCGTTCTTGGCGAACAGCGGCGTCTCGTACGGGCCGATCATGACGACGTTGAACGCGTAGCTGTGCGTGCTGATCGCCCTCTGGATCGCGGCCCGCAGGTCACCCTCGGTGTAGGTGGCGAACTTGACCTTGATCCCCGGGTACTGCTTCGCGAACTTTGAATTGGTCAGCGGGATCATCTGATCGGTGATCAGCGGGTTGGACACCACCGCCACGGTCACCGTGCCGGAATTGCTGTTGCTGCCTGAGCTGCCGCTTGAGCCGCCGCTCGAACAGGCGGCCAGCGCCGCCAGGGCGGCCACGCAGCCCACGGCCCCGAGCGCGCGGAGCCTGACTGGGGGATTTCGCATGAACAAACCTCCGCAACCATGAGGATGTTGTGACGGGCGGGACCGGTGAGGATCCCTGGCGGGCCTCCTACGCTGCCGTGACTGCACGCCTGCGTGTGCTCATCTGAGCAATGCAGCGCTCAGATGAACCGTTGAACTCACAGTGATCTCGTTGCTAGGCAAAGTCAAGAAAAGCTGCGAATATGAGACCTAGGCGCTCAAATGAGCAGCCAGATCGGCAAGGCTGGAGGAGTGCATGGCCGGTTTGTCGGCGGATCGGCCGTCCGAAGTGGTCCTGGCGGCCCGGGTGGCGCGGCAGTTCTACCTCGAGGGCGTCTCCAAGGTTGACATCGCCGACCGGCTGGGCATCAGCCGGTTCCGGGTCGCCCGTCTGCTCGACTCGGCGCGTGACGCGGGGATGGTGCGCATCGAGATCGGCCTGCCCGGCGGGAGCCTGGACGCGGGCCTGTCGGCCGAACTCTGCTCGGCCTTCGGCCTCAGGCACGCCTTCGTGTTCAACCTCCCCGACGACGACGAGCAGGCGCTGCGGCACCGGCTCGGCGAGGCCGCGGGCCAGGCGCTGATGGACCTCATCACGCCCGGCGATGTCCTCGGCATGTCCTGGTCGCGCACGCTGAGCGGGCTGGCGGCCTCGCTCACCCAGCTCCCGCCGTGCCCGATCGTCCAGCTGACCGGGGCGGTGCCGCCGCCGGACGGCCGGGACCTGCTCGACCTGGTCCGCAGCGTGGCCCGGGTGGGCGGCGGCCCGGCGCACGTCTTCTACGCGCCGATGATCCTGGACGACGAGCAGACGGCGGCGGCGATCCGCCGCCAGGGCGACATCGCTGACGCCTTCGCCCTGCTCCCGTCGGTGACCATCGCCGTGGTCGCCATCGGCGCCTGGGCATCCGGGCTGTCCACCATCTACGACGCGGTCACCCCGGACGAGCGCGACGCCCTGGCCGCCCTGGGGGTGCACGCCGAACTCGCCGGGGTGTTCGTCGGCGCGGACGGCAGGCCCGTGACCACCCCGCTCGACAGCCGCATGATCGTGACGCCCGGCCTGGCGCTGGAGCGGATCCCGTTCGTCCTTTCGGTCGCCTACGGCGTCGCCAAGCGCTCCGCGGTATGCGCCGCGATCCGAGGGAGGCTAGTCCATGGCCTTGTCACCCACGCGAGTCTCGCCCGAGCCATGCTTGACCTTGACGGCGGCGCACGCTAGCCCGCAGCCCCTCCCGCCGGACGGGCTGTTGTCCGGCGGCACGGCCAACCGCGGTCTGGTCATCCGCGTCGGCGACACCGTGGTCCGGCCCACCGCACCGTGCTGGCGCGCAACCCACGCCCTGCTCGACCACCTGGCGGCCGTCGGCTTCGACGGCGCCCCCCGGGTCCTGGCCGCAGGCCCGGTTACCGAGACGCTGACCTACATCGACGGCCGGGCCGGAGTGCCGCCGCTGGCCGAGGACACGCTCACCGACACCGCCCTGGTCAGCGTGGCCGACCTGGTGCGCCGCTATCACCTCGCCGCGGCGTCCTTCGACCCGTCCGGCTACCAGTGGCCCCGGCCGATCCCGGCCCGGTTCCGCACCGGCCTGGTCAGCCACAACGACGTGCACCCGGCCAACCTGGTGTTCCTCGACGGCCGGGCGGTCGCGCTGATCGACTTCGACCTGGCCGGGCCCGGCAGCGCCATCTGGGACTTCGCCGCGGCCGCGCGCTACTGGGCGCCGCTGCAGGACGACCAGGACATCACCGACAGCCGCCGCGGCCGCGCGCTTGAGCGGTTCCGGATCTTCCTGCACGCCAGCGGGCTGCGCCGGGCTGACCGCCGCCGCGTTGCCGAGGCGGTGGTGGCCAACCACGACTGGACCTACGCGATCGTCACGGAGGCGGCCGCGGCCGGCCACCAGGGTTTCGCCGACCACTGGCGCATGGTGGCGGAGCAGGCCACCCGGGCGCGCCGCTGGTGCCGACGGCATCAGCGCGACCTGCTGGCCGCCGCCCGCTGACCCCGCGCCAGCTGGTCGGCCACGCTCCCCGCAAGAGTCAGGGCGGGGGGATCTCGCCGGAGCCGCGCAGGATGAGCCGGGTGGGGACGATGTGCGTCTGCGGCGGCGCGGTGTCCCCCTCGATGCGGCCGAACAGGATCTGGGCGGCGAGCGTGCCGATGGCCAGGACGTCCTGGGCGACCACGCTGACCGGGGGGTCGAGCATGTCGGCCAGCGGCAGGTCGTCGAAGCCCACCAGGGCGGTGCGGCGCTGGGCGCCGCAGGCGCGCAGCGCCCGGACGGTGCCCAGGGTGATCAGGTTCTGGCTGCTGAACAGCGCCGTGGGCGGATCGGGGCCGTTGAGCAGGGCGGTGACGGCGGCCTCGGCGGCCTCGGCGGTGTGCAGGTCGTGGCGGGTCATCGCGGCATCGGCGGGCAGCCCCGCCTCGCGCATCACCTCCAGGTACCCGGTGTAGCGGTCCTGCGCGGTGGCGATCGAGGTCAGGTCACCGAGGAAGGCGATGCGCCGGTGGCCCCGGCCGACCAGGTGCCGGACGGCAGCCATGGCGCCCTCCACGTTGTCGGCCATCACCGCGTCGGCGGGCAGCAGCACCGGCGGCCGGTCCACGAACACCACGGCCGTGCCCATGTCCTGCTCGTCACGCAGGTAGCTGTGGTCGCGCCCGGCCGGGACCACGATCAGGCCGTCGACCCGCCGCGCGACCAGGGTGGCGGCCAGGTCCCGCTCGCGGGCCGGGTCCTCGTCCAGGCTGCCAGCCAGCACGCCCACGCCGCGCTCGCGCGCGACGTCCTCCACCGCGCGGTAGATGACCGAGGAGTACGGGTTGCTGACGTCCTCGAGCATCAGGCCGATCATGAACGACCTGCGGTCGCCGCGCCGCAGGTTGCTCGCGGTCATGTTGTGCCGGTAGTTCAGCTGCGCGGCCGCGCGGCGGACCCGGGCGGCCAGGCCCGCGTCCACCGTGGTCGCGCCGTTGACCACCCGCGACACCGTCTTCAGGCTCACCCCGGCCAGCGCTGCCACGTCCCGCATCGTCGCCCGCCCAGCCGGCGGCGGCGACGCCTGCAGCGGCGCCAGCGGAGTTACCACAGGCCGATCACCCGGTCCTGTCTCCATGAGACAACGATATCCAAACTTGATCGGCAGGTCACCCGCAAGGTGCGGGCAGGACGGACTCAAGACACCGCGCATCACCCGTCAAGACATCATAAATAGCAGCTCAGACGCTGGCAATAGGGTACGCATCACCAATGTGTAACGACCTTGACATGAATATGAAATGGCGGTTATGGTTCGGACAACGTTGTCTCAGATGGATGCGACTTCTCCTCCGCGCTCTTCAAAGGGAGCATCAATGCGACATCACCTCACTCGCGAAACGGCCAGAACGGGCAGCACAGCCAGGCAGGCCAGGCAGGCCAGACTGGTGCCCAGATGGGCCGGGCCAGTCGCCCTCGGCGCCGCCGCGACGATCATCCTGGCCGCCTGCGGCGGCGGTAACGCCGCGAAAGGCACCGGCACCAACACCACCGGCGGCAGCACGGCCAAGGCCAACGGGCCCGTGCAGGTCGCGCTGATCCTGAAGAACTTCACCAACCCCTACTTCATCTCGATGGAGAACAGCGCCAAGACCGACGCGGCCAAGCTCGGCGTGAAGCTGACCGTCTCGGCGGGCAACAGCGACGGCGACACGACCACGCAGATCAGCGCCATCGACAACGCCATCGCCGCGGGCGACGCGGGCATCATCATCACGCCGAACGGCAACGCCGTGAACCCCGCCCTCGACCAGGCCAAGGCGCACCACCTGCTGGTGATCGCGCTCGACACAGTGCCCACGCCGCCGAGCACGGCCGAGCTCACCTACGCCACCGACAACTTCCAGGCCGGCCAGCTGATCGGCCAGTACACGGCCAAGCGGCTCAACGGCAAGGCCGCGGACATCGCCATGCTCGACCTGTTCAACAACCAGGTCGTCTCCGTGGACATCAGCCGTGACCACGGCTTCCTCACCGGCATGGGCATCGCGCTCAGCAACAAGGGCCTGAACGGCGCCGAGCCCAAGTCCGGCCAGTACAAGGGCCAGCTGGGCGGCAGCGGCAGCTACAAGATCGCCTGCCAGCTCCCGACCCAGGGCGCGGTGCCCGGCGGCCAGACCGCGATGGAGCAGTGCCTGTCCAAGGACCCGAACATCAACGTGGTCTACGCGATCAACGAGCCGGCCGCCGAGGGCGCCGGCGCGGCGCTCAAGGCCGCGCACAAGAGCGGCGTCATCGTGGCCGCGATCGACGGCGGCTGCGCCGTCATCCCGTACCTGAAGAGCGGAGAGGTGACCGCCACCTCGGCCCAGTTCCCCGGCAAGATGGCCGCGCTCGGCGTCGAGGCGATCAACACCCTGGTCAAGACGGGCAAGAAGCCCGCCGCCTCGCCGGGTCTCGGCTTCTTCAACACCGGCACCAAGCTCTACACCGAGAGCCCGGTCGGCGGCGTGCCCAGCGGCAACACCGACGAGCTTTCCACCGTCTGCTGGAAGGCCTGATCGCCGGGGGCGGCCGCGACACGCGGCCGCCCCCGCGCAGTCTCTGACATCCACTGCGAAAGGCGATCAGAGCATGACAGCAGTCATCGAGCCCACCGGGGAGGTGCGGGAGAGCCAGGAGCTTGGCGCACGTATCCAGCACACTCTGCACCGGCATCCGGCGATAGGACCGGCGAGCGTGCTCGTCGTCTCCGTCGTCGTGTTCTCCCTCATCAACCACCGGTTCGTGAACGCGACGAACCTGTCGCTGCTCATCCAGCAGGCGGCCGTGCTGGCCACCCTGGCCATCGGCCAGACCATGATCATCCTGACGGCCGGCATCGACCTGTCGGTCGGCGCGGCCGCGATCCTGGCCCAGATGGTGATGGCCCAGACCGCGGCCAACAACGGCGTTCCCGGCGTGCTCGCGATCATCCTGGGCATCGCCGTCGGCGCGCTGACCGGCTTCATCAACGGCTTCCTGGTGACCAGGATCAAGCTCCCGCCGTTCATCGTGACGCTGGGCACGCTGAGCATCTACACCGCGATCGGCCTGCGCTACTCCAACGGCGCGTCGGTGTATGCCAGCGCGATGCCGAACGCCCTCATCTGGACCGGCAACTACGTCAACATCGGGCCGTACCAGCTGACCACCGGCGTGATCTTGATGCTGGTGCTGTTCGCGGTGACGAGCTTCGCGCTCACCCGCACGGCCTGGGGCCGGCACGTGTACTCCACCGGGGATGATCCCGAGGCCGCCCGGCTGTCCGGCATCAAGACCAACCGGGTGCTGCTGAGCGTCTACCTCACCGCCGGGATCATCTATGCCCTGGCCGCCTGGATCCTCATCGGCCGGGTGGGGGTGGCTAGCACCAACAACCTGACCAACGCCAACCTGGACAGCATTACCGCGGTCGTGATCGGCGGCACCAGCCTGTTCGGCGGCCGCGGCGCGGTCCTCGGGACCCTGTTCGGCGCCCTCATCGTGCAGGTCTTCCAGAGCGGCATCTCGCTGGCCGGGGTGCAGAGCCTTTACCAGGTGCTCGCCGAGGGAATCCTCGTCATCGTGGCGGTCGCACTGGACCAGTGGATCAGGAAGGTACGGCGATGAGCACGGAGGTAGACGCCGTGCGGGCGAGCGGCGACGGCCGGCCCGTCATGTCAGGGACGCCGACGCTCGAGGCGCGCGGTCTGGTCAAGACGTTCGGCCACGTGGTCGGGCTGGCCGGGGTGAGCCTGCAGCTGTACCCGGGCGAGGTGCTCGCCATCATCGGCGACAACGGGGCCGGCAAGTCCACGCTGATCAAGTGCCTGTCCGGGGCGCTCAGCGTGGACGAGGGCGAGATCCTGATGGACGGGACCAAGGTCGAGTTCAAGAGCCCGACCGATGCCCGGCAGGCCGGGATCGAGACCGTGTACCAGACCCTCGCCGTCGCCCCGGCCCTGGACATCGCCAGCAACCTCTACCTCGGCCGGGAGATCAGGGACTCCGGCCTGCTGGGCAAGGTCTTCCGCAAGCTCGACACCCGCGGCATGCGGGCCAAGGCCCGGGAGCAGCTCAAGGACCTGGGGATCGGCACGATCCAGGACATCACCCAGAAGGTGGAAACCCTGTCCGGCGGTCAGCGCCAGGCCGTCGCGGTCGCCCGCGCGGCCGCGTTCGGCTCCAAGGTCGTCATCCTGGACGAGCCGACCGCCGCGCTGGGCGTCCGCGAGTCCGGCCAGGTGCTCGCCCTGATCAAGCGGCTGCGCAGCCGGGGCCTGCCGGTCATCCTGATCAGCCACAACATGCCCCACGTGTTCGAGGTCGCGGACCGCATCCACATCCAGCGCCTCGGCCGCTGCGCGGGCGTCATCACCCCGCGGAGCCACACCATGGAGGAGGCGGTGGCGATCATGACCGGCGCCACCACGCTCGACGAGGCGGGGGACGCGAACGGATCCGCTGACGCCGCTCTATGATCCTGGTCGGGGACCGTCCGTAGATCGGGCCGTAGATCGGGCCATAGATCGGGGGAGCCAATGATCACTGTCGCGGGCGAGGCGCTGATCGACCTGATCGTCGATCGGGCCGGTCACGTCGATCCCCGGCTGGGCGGCGGCCCGTTCAACGTCGCCCGCGCGGTGGCCCGGCTCGGGCTGCCGGTGGCCTTCCTCGGCCGGCTCTCCGGCGACCGGTTCGGGCAGCTGATGCGGGCCGACCTGGAACGCCACGGTGTGCGGATCGCGGTGGCCCCCCCGTCCGAGGCGCCCACCACGCTGGCCCTGGTGGACGTGGACCCGGCCGGGGTCCCCGGCTACCACTTCTACCTGGCCGGTACCTCGGCGGCCGCGATCGGCCCGGCCGACGCGGTGCTGCCCGCAGATACCACGGCATTGCACGTGGGTACCCTCGGCCTGGTCATGGAGCCGGTCGGGACCAGCACCGAACGCATGGTGGCCAACGCGCCCGACGGCGTCACGGTCATGCTGGACCCGAACTCCCGCCCGGGGGCCATCGCCTCCCGGCAGGACTACCTGGACCGGCTCGACCGCATCCTGCACCGGGCGGACATCGTCAAGACGAGCACCGAGGATCTCGCCTACCTGTTCCCCGGCCAGGACGCGGCAGACGCCGCCACTCAGCTGCTGAAAAGGGGGCCGGCCTGCGTCGTGGTCACCGACGGCGCGGCGCCGGTGCGGGCCTTCGCCGGGGGCCAGCGGATCCGGGCCGACGTCCCGGCGGCCCCGGTGGTGGACACCGTGGGCGCCGGGGACGCCTTCGGCGGCGCCTTCCTCACCTGGTGGATCGGCAACGGCCTGGGCCGGGCCGACCTGGGCGACCCGGAGGCGGTGCGCGGCGCGACGCAGGCGGCGATCCTCGCCTCGGTGATCACCTGCACCCGCCGCGGCGCCGAACCCCCGTGGGCCTACGAGCTGGCCGGTCACGACGGCTGGCGGTGGCTGCCCCCCGGCGACCTGCCTGGTTGACCCGGCCATGACCGCGACGATCAGCCTGTACCAGTTCCTCGGCTACTGCCTTCTGGTCATCTGCGCGCTGCTGGCGCTCCGCGTGCTGGCCGCGGTGTTCCGGACCGGGTCCTTAACCCAGCAGGATGCCGCGGATGAACGCGGCCTGCCCGACGTGCTGCGCGCAGTCGTCGATCACGCTGACCAGCCGCACCCCCAGGGTCACCGGCGGGTCCCAGCCCTCGTCCACGATCCGGGGCAGGTCCGCGTCCGTGACGCCGGAAACCAGCCGGACGGTCTGCTCGTGCACCGCGTCGTGGTACCCGGTGAGCAGGTCGCCGCCGGCCACCCTGACCCGCGCGACCTGCTCGGAGGTGTGGCCGTACCCGGTGTCGTACGGCTCGAGCGGCAGCTCGAACCGCTTGCCGTACTCGGTCCACACCTGCGGCACCCCGAACGCGTCCGCCACGTGGTCGTCCTGTACCCGGGTCAGGTGCCACACCAGCCAGGCGATCGAGTTCGCGTCCGGCGCGAGGCGCTCCGCCAGCTGGCTGCCGGCCAGCCCCCGGACTACCTCGTGCACGGTCTGCTGGATGCGGCCGAACGCGTCCACCAGGATGTCCGCACTGGTCATCTGCCGGCCCCTTTCGGTCTCAGACAGAATTTAGCCGAACGGGCCGAGGTGACACGCCGCGGTACCTGCTCTCGCGCCCGGACGGGTCGTCCTTGACGGTGGCGCGAGGTACCGTTCCGTGGTGCCCGCAGCTCGCCGCCCGAAGCCCTCCGAGGACCCCGCTGACCTGTCCGGACCCAGCCTGACCCAGGCCGTCCCCGATATCAGCGAGCTCCTCGCCGCCGCCGTCAGCGGCATAGGCGGCGCGGAACGGCCCGGCCAGGTCCAGATGGCCGAGGCGGTGCGGCAGGCCATCGAGACCGGCGAGCACCTGGCCGTCCAGGCCGGCACCGGCACCGGCAAGTCGCTGGCCTACCTGGTCCCGGCAGTGCGGCACGCGGTGACCACGGGCGGCACGGTGGTGGTAGCCACCGCCACCATCGCGCTGCAGCGCCAGCTGATCGACCGTGACCTGCCCCGCCTGGTCACCTCGCTCAAGCCGCTGCTCGACCGGGAACCCGTCTTCGCCATCCTGAAGGGCAGGCGCAACTACCTGTGCCTGCACCGGCAGAAGGGCGGGGTGGCGGACGACCCGCAGGACTTGCTGTTCGACCCGGCCGCTCTGTCCGATCCCGAGCGAGGCCCCACCTCACCGCTGGGACGGCAGGTCAAGCGGCTGCACGAGTGGGCCGAGCAGACCACCGGCGGCGACCGCGACGAGCTGGTGCCCGGGGTGCCCGAGGCGGCCTGGCGCCAGGTTTCGGTAAGCGCGCGGGAGTGCATCGGCGCGCAGCGCTGCCCGTTCGGCTCCCGCTGTTTCGCCGAGAAGGCCAAGGAGGCGGCGGCCCGGGCGGACATCGTAGTGACCAACCACGCGCTGCTGGCCATCGACGCCACGTCAGAAATCGACGTACTGCCCGATCACGACGTGGTCATCATTGACGAGGCGCACGACCTGGTGGACCGGGTCACCTCGGCCACCACGGGGGAGCTGTCCGGGCCGGCGGTGGACACGGCCGCCCGCCGCGCCGGGCGGCTGACCGAGTCCGCCGCGACCGAAGGCAGCGCCACGGCCGTGGCCGAACGGCTGCGCGAGGCCGCCGCCGCGCTCGCCATCGACCTGGGCGACGCGCCCGCGGGCCGGCTGGACGAGCTGCCTGACACGCTGGCCGCCACCCTGACCTCGGTGCAAGACGCAGCCGGGGCGTGCCTGGACGCGATCCAGGCCAGTGCGGCGCCCGCGGAGGATGACCCGCAGAAGATGGCGGCGGCCCGGATCACCTTGGCCTCGCTGGATGAGCTGCAGCGGACCGCCAGCCGGATCCTCGACGCCTTCGGCGAGGAGATCACCGAGCGCGGCGAGGTGGTCTGGCTGGACCGCCCGTTCGTCGAGGATGCCCGCCGGCCGCCGACGCTGCGGGTGGCGCCGCTCGAGGTCGGCCGGGTGCTGCGGAACCGCCTGTTCGGCCAGCGCACGGTGGCGCTCACCTCGGCCACGCTCGCCCTCGGCGGCTCCTTCGCCCCCCTCGCCATCCAGTGGGGGTTGACAGCGTTGCCTCGGGGGGACGATCCCCCCCAGACCCCCCCTGCTCCTGGGGGGACCCATCCCCCCAGGCCCCCCTTGGGGGGGACCCATCCCCCCAGGCCCCCCTTGGGGGGGACAGGTCCCCCCGCGAGCCCGGACCACCTCGCGTGGAAGGGCATCGATGTCGGCTCGCCGTTCGACCATCCGCGCAGCGGCATCCTGTACGTGGCCAGGCACCTGCCGCCGCCGGGCCGGGACCAGCTGCCGGCGGCGTACCTGACCGAGCTGGAGGAGCTCATCGGCGCGGCCGGCGGCCGCACGCTCGGCCTGTTCTCCTCCATGCGGGCGGCCAAGGAGGCGGCCGGGGCGCTGCGCGAGAGGATCAGCCAGCCGCTGCTCTGCCAGGGCGACGACCTCACCGCCCAGCTGGTCAGGCAGTTCACCGAGGACGAGCCAACCTGCCTGTTCGGCACGCTGTCGCTGTGGCAGGGCGTGGACGTGCCGGGGAACTCGCTGCAACTGGTCGTCATCGACCGGATCCCGTTCCCGCGGCCCGACGACCCGCTCGCCTCGGCCCGGCAGCGCGCGGTGGCCGCCCGCGGCGGCAACGGGTTCATGACCGTCGCGGCGTCGCACGCTGCCCTGCTGCTGGCCCAGGGTGCGGGCCGGCTGCTGCGGACGATGACCGACCGCGGGGTGGTGGCGGTCCTTGACCCGCGGCTGGTGACCGCGCGCTACGGCGACTTCCTGCGCGCCTCGCTGCCCCCGTTCTGGACCACCACCGACCCCGCCCTGGTCCGCGCCGCGCTGCGCCGGCTGGCCGCGGCATCCACCGCTGGTGCCGGCGCCCAGACCTGAAGCTGTACCCCGCCTTACGGGGTGGTTACTGTGCGCGGGCCGGTACGGGTGAAACCCGGGATGCTGGGTAACATTTTGGGAACTACTGACACCAAAGATCCGTTGACACCGAGGGATCCGTTCTGCAAGGGACTGGCCTGCCCAGTCGCGGCGGGAGGTCACGCATGCGGAGGCAGCCGCGGAGCGGCAAGCGGCACATACTCCGCTGGGTTGCCGTCGCGGCGGTCGTCATCGTCGCCGCGGGCACGCTTGGCGCCTACCTGAAGTACCGGGCCGTCTACGACAGCATCACCCGGGTGACGGTGCCGGCCACCGCGCTCGGCCACCGCCCGCCGGTGTACAGCACCAACTCAGAGAACATCCTGGTCTACGGCGACGACAACCGGGCCGGGCTGACCCCGCACCAGCAGTACGTCCTGCGCACCGGCCACGATCAGAGCAACAACACCGACACGATCATGCTGGTGCACATCTCGCCCGGGCGGCACCGGCTCACCGTGATCAGCATCCCGCGCGACACCATGGTGCCGGTGTACGAGTGCGACAGCGGCCCCGGCTACACGGGCCAGCAGGCCAACCCGGCCGGCGCCGTGCAGGTCAACTCGCTGCTCCAGATCGGCGGGCCGACCTGCCTGTGGAAAACCGTCGAGCAGATGACCGGTATCCGCATCGACCACTTCATCGGCATCGGCATGCTCGGCTTCGTCAAGGTCGTCAACGACCTCGGCGGCGTCAACGTCTGCGTGCCGTTCACCGTCAAGGACCCGGTGTCCGGCCTGAACCTCAAGACGGGCGAGCAGCACATCTCCGGTATCCAGGCGCTGGCCTTCTGGCGGACCCGCGAGGCCCTCGGCGACGGCTCCGACCTGCAGCGGATCCAGCGGGACCAGTTCATGTCCGCCCAGGTGGTCAAAGGCGTGCTGCACAGCGGGCTGCTGTCCAACCCGATCAGGCTGCTGAGGCTCGTCAGCGACGCGGCCGCCTCGATGACCACGGACGGCGGCATGACGGTGTCGGACCTGGTGCAGATCGGGCAGAGCTTCCGCAACCTGGCGGGCCAGAACGTCCAGTTCATCACGATGCCGAACGAGCCGTGGACGCAGAACGCCAACCGGGTCCAGCCCATGCAGCCGCAGGCCGCCGAGGTGTTCGGGGCCATCGCCAGGGACATGACCGTGCCCAAGGTCTCGACGACCCCGTCGGCCTCCGCCACCGGCGGCGCCCAGGTCCTCACCACCAGCCCGGGCAACGTCAAGGTCGAGGTCCTGAACGGCTCCGGGGTCACGCGCGTCGCCAGCGAGGCGGCCACCGGACTGACCAGCCGCGGCTTCAACGTGACCGGGACCGGCGACGCCCCGAACTTCGCCTACACCAAGTCGGTCGTCGAGTACTCCACGGCCGCCGACATGCCCGCGGTGAACACGCTCATGAAGGAGCTCACCAACGTCACCTCGCTGCAGGTGTCCAGCCTCACCCCGGGCACGGTCGCCTTGATCCTCGGCTCCGACTTCACCGGGCTGGTGCCGCAGGCCCCGCAGAGCCCGCAAGTCACCGCCACGCCCAGCACCGGCGCATCGTCGGCATCCGCGGGCGCGAGCCCGTCCGCCTCGGCGTCCTCGTCCGGCGTGGCCGGCCTGGCCCAGTCCAACAGCGGGATCACCGCCGCCGCGGCGTGCACCGCCGACAGCTCCGCCTTCTCCGGCCCGCTCAGTCCCTAGTCGACAGCCCGGCCTTCTCCAGCCCGCTCAGTCCTTAATCGACAGCCCGGTCTTCTCCGGCCCGCTCAGTCCTTAATTCACTGGGCCCTAGGCGGAATAGCGCTCACGTCGCCGACCGCCTCCGGCAGCCTGCGCATGCTGGTGACCCGCCGGTCCGCGAGCTTGGCCGGGTGCCCGGTGAGGTCCCGGTCCACCCACACGCAGCGCAGCCCCATCCGGGCCGCGGGCAGCATGTCGTGTACCCAGCTGTTGGCCACGTGGATCCAGTCCGCGCTGGCTGCGCCGGTCTTCTCGGCGAACCTCCTGAAGTGCGCGAGGTCCGGCTTGTAGCTGCGCACCTCCTCCGCGGTCACCCAGTCATCGAGCGGCACGGGCAGCCGGGTCCTGGTGGTGGCGAACAGGTCTTCGTCGCAGTTGGTCAGGAACGCCAGCCGCCAGCCGCGCTCCCGCAACGTGCCCAGGGCCGCCCCGGCATCGTCGAACACCGGCATGTCCGGCCAGGCCCGCACGAACGTCTCCTCGCCGCCGGGCGGCAGCGGCACCCCCTCCCGCTCCGCCGCCCGGGCCAGCCCGGCGGTGAGCACCTCCCGGTACGGCCGCCAGCCAGGTCCGGCCTCGATCTCTAGTTCGGCCTGGTGGTAGGCGGTGAGCAGCCGCCGGGCGTCCGCCCCGGAGACCCTTGCGAGCCCCGCAAGCGCCCCGCCCATGCACGTGTTCCAGTCCGCGACCGTCCCGTAGCAATCGAACGTCAGCCACCTGTCCGCCATCGCTAACCTCCGTAAGCCACCTCACCCCCAGCATCCCACCGCTCACCCCCGTCAAACCCACCCCACTCTCCCCAAATCCGGCGACCTCACCCGCCTGCGCCCCGCGAGTAACATCAGCCACTTGGCAGTTTTGCGGGCAGCGGGGTTTCTGGCAGTCAGTGATCCGCCCGGCCGCCGCGGCCTGGTCCGCGGGGCGGGCGTGACGGCTGATGTGACCCGCCGGGCGGCAGCAAAGATCGCGGATCGCTGCACCCCTGATCAGGGGTGCAGCGATCCGCGATGATGTCATCCCGGCCGGGGCGTCCCGCGGGACCAGCCCGCATGCCGCCCTGCCGCCCTGCCGGCCAGCGGTCAGGGCAGAAGGCGGCTGGCGTGCCGGGCGTAGATCTCACGCATCCGAACCGGGTCGGGCGGGACGTCCGGGGAGAGGGCCGCGCCGATCTCGCGCATGAAGGCCAGGGCGGGTTCCGGCGGCGCCCAGATTCCCAGCACCAGGGCGCTCTCGGCGGAAGGGTTGCTGAAGCCGTGCCGGTGACTGCGCGGAGCCACGAACAGCGAGCCGGGCACCGCTTCGGCTGGTTCGCCGCTGCCGCTGCCGCCGCCGCTGCCGCCGCCGCTTTCGCCGTCGTCGCCGCCGTGCACCAGCAGCCGTCCGCTGAGCACGTAGATCGCCTCGTCGAATTCGTCGTGCGCGTGCGGGATGGGTCCGGCGAAGTGGGGCGGCACGGTGAGCTCCATGGCGGCGAAGCCGGGCGGCAGGCCGTCCTGGCCTGCGAGTATGTGCATCGGCTGGCCGGCGTAAGGAAACGCGGGGCCCTGGCCGCGGTGCGTCAGCGAGGTCATTCCCGTTTCCTATCACGCGCGGCTGGCAGGTCCCGGGTGCAGTGGCGTGGCGTGATTTCATGGGGGAGTGAGCAAGGAGGCTCTGATGACCGACGTCGACGCCCGGCCGCAGCAGGCCAGCCGTGAGGACACGGGTGAGTACGCGTACCAGCGGGGGTTCGGCAACGAGTTCGCCAGCGAGGCCGTTGCCGGGGCGCTGCCCGCGGGCCGTAACTCGCCGCAGCGCGCCCCGCTCGGCCTGTTCGCGGAGCAGCTCAGCGGGACCGCGTTCACCCAGCCGCGCGGTGTCAACCGGCGGACCTGGGTCTACCGGATCATGCCGTCGGCGGCGCACCCAACGTTCTCCCGCATCGGCAACGGCGCCGTGCGCGCCACCCCATTCGACGAGATCGAGCCGGACCCGAACCGGCTCCGCTGGAACGCCCTGCCGATGCCCGGCGCCGACACCGATTTCATCGACGGGCTCTACACCATGGCCGGCAACGGCGACCTGCGGACGCGCAACGGGATGGCCGCGCACGTGTACGCCGCGAACCGGTCTATGACCGACAGGTACTTCGTCGACTCCGACGGCGAGCTGCTCTTCGTGCCCGAACGCGGCGCGATCACGCTGCGGACCGAACTCGGCCCGCTGGAGGTGGCGCCCGGCGAGATCGCGGTAGTGCCGCGCGGCATCAGGTTCGCCGTGGAACTGTCGGACGGCCCCGCCCGCGGCTACCTCTGCGAGAACTTCGGCGCCGCGTTCACGCTGCCCGAACGCGGCCCGATCGGAGCGAACGGGCTGGCCAACGAGCGCGACTTCCTGGCCCCGTCAGCGGCCTACCAGGACCGGACCGAGACCGTGCAGGTCGTGCAGAAGTTCGGCGGGAACCTGTGGGCCGCCGACTACGATCACTCGCCGCTCGACGTGGTGGGCTGGCACGGGAACTACGCGCCCTATAAGTACGACACCGCGAACTTCATGGTGATCGGCACGATCAGCTTCGATCACCCGGATCCCTCCATCTTCACCGTGCTCACCTCGCCGAGCGAGCTGCCCGGCCTGGCCAACGCGGACTTCGTGATCTTCCCGCCGCGCTGGCTGGTGGGCGAGGACACTTTCCGGCCGCCGTGGTACCACCGCAACATCATGTCCGAGTTCATGGGCCTGGTCCGCGGCGTCTACGACGCCAAGGCCGAGGGATTCGAGCCCGGCGGGGCGAGCCTGCACAATACCTTCGCCTCGCACGGCCCGGACGCCGAGACCTACCAGCGGGCCAGCACGGCCGAGCTGCGGCCGCAGAAGATCGACGACACGCTGGCGTTCATGTTCGAGAGCCGCTGGATGATCGTGCCGACCCGGCAGGCCATGGAGGCGGCGCACCGCCAGCACGACTACGACGCCGTCTGGGGCGGCCTGACCCGGTCCTTCCGCGGCTAGCCTGGAAGGCGCCATGTACATTCCCGCTCATTTCGCCGTCGACGACGCCACCGTGCGCGACCTGCTGGCCAGGCACGGCGCGGCCGACCTGATCACGCTCACCGAAGATGGCCTGCTGGCGACCATGCTGCCGTTCGCGTACGAGCCCGCCGCGCCAGGAGAGTCAAGCGCGCACGGGGCCCTCTACGGCCACGTCGCCCGCAACAACGACCAGTGGCGCAAGCCCGCCCTGGGCGAGTCGCTGGCCATTGTCCGCGGCCCGGACGCGTACGTGTCCCCGTCCTGGTATGCGGCCAAGGCCGAGCACGGCCGGGTGGTCCCGACCTGGAACTACGTCACGGCGCACGTGTACGGTCGGCTGGTCGTGCACGATGACCCGGCCTGGGTCGAGGACGTCGTCCGGCGGCTGACGGCCAAGCACGAGGCGGCCCGCGTAGCCGTGCCCGGGCAAGCACCCGAATGGGCCGTAGACGACGCCCCGCGCGCGTTCATCGAAGGCCAGCTGCGCGCCATCGTCGGCCTGGAGCTGCAGATCACCCGGATCGAGGCCAAGGCCAAGCTGAGCCAGAACCGCCCGGTAGCCGACATCCCGGGCGTGGTGGCGGGCCTGTCCGGGCGGGGCGACGACCGCAGTGCGGAAGCCGTCGAGCATGCCAACGAGGCCCGCGCCAGCCAGGACGGCGCCAGTCAGGACCACGCTAGTCAGGACCGCGCCAGTCAGGACCGCGCTAGCCGGGACGCCCCGCTCATGATGTCGGTGCCCGGTAGCGCTCGTATAGGGACTTCAGTGACCGCAGGAACGCCTCGCGATCGCCGGCGGGCAGGGTGGCGAGAACCTCCTCCTCGCTGTCCCTGATCGCGGCCTGCACGGACCGCCGCAGCCGGTCGCCCTCCGGGGTGAGCGAGAGCAGGTGCACCCGCCGGTCGGAGGCGTCGGGCTGGCGCTTGATCAGCCCGCGCTGCTGCAGTTCATCGAGCACGCCGATGATGCGGCTCTTGTCCGCGCTGATGGCCTGGGCCAGTGCCGCCTGGGTCCGAACCGGCTGCTCGGCCAGCGCGGTCAGCACGACATAGCCCCACATCGAGATGCCGTGCGCCTGCAGGGCTGGTTCCTCACGCGCGACCAGCGCCCGGGCCAGGGGCACGAACATCGCCGCCAGGTCACGTCGGTCGTCAGGGAACCCGCCCACGTGGCGGAATGATAGCCGGCCACCGATAATAAGTTGAGTCATATCATAAGCGAGCGTATATAATATGCGCGAGTTACTGTAGGGCCATGCGCGCGGAACAGGCGGACGTGGTCGTCATCGGCGCCGGGCTGGCCGGGTCGGCCGCGGCGCGGGCCCTGGCCAGCCGGGGGCGCTCGGTCGTCCTGCTGGAGGCGTTCCAGCCCGGGCACTGGCGCGGCAGTTCGCACGGCAGCGCCCGGATCTTCCGGCGGGCCTATCCCGACCCGCTCTACGTACGGCTGACCGGCCAGGCCCAGGTGCTGTGGCGGGAGCTAGCCGACGAGGCGGGCGAGGAGTTCGTGACCACCACCGGGGTGATCGACTACGGCCCGGCTCGCGTGCAGGAGAAGATGTACGAGATCCTGACCGGGTTCGGGGTGCCGGCGGAGCTGATGGCGGCCGGGGCGGCGGCCGAACGCTGGCCCGGCCTGTCGTTCGGCCCCGACCCGGTCATGTTCCACCCGGAAGGCGGGGTGATCGACCCGGAGCGCGTGATGACCGCGATGCGCGCGATCGCCGCGGCGCACGGCGCGCAGGTCTGCTACGGCACGCCGGTCCTGCGCGTCGAGGCCGGCGGCGAGAGCGCGATGGTCCACACCGCAGACCGGTCCTGGCGCGCGCCGGTGATCGTGGTCGCCGCCGGGGCGTGGCTGGAGCCGCTGCTCGGCGGTCAGGTGCCGCTGCCGCCGCTGACCGTGACCCAGGAAGATGCCTTCCACTTCGCCCAGCGGGCTCCGCTGCGGCCGTGGCCGGCCTTCATCTGCTACGACCACATCGTCATGTACGGCCTGCCGGCCGGCCGGGACAGCGAGATCCCCGGAGCGATCAAGGTCGGCGCCCACCACGGCGGCGGCCCGGTGACGACCGGTGATCTCCGCGACGGGATTGTCCGCCCAGCGGCCAGGGACAGGGCCAGCGGCTTCGTCCGGGACCGGCTACCCGGCCTGGACCCCGCTCCGGCCGGCGAGGTGACCTGCCTGTACACCTCGACCGCGACCGAGGACTTTATCCTGGACCGGCACGGGCCCTTCGTCGTCTGCTCGCCCTGCTCGGGCCACGGCGCTAAGTTCGCGCCGCTGACCGGTGAGATCGCCGCCGACCTGGCCTGCGGCGGTGCCTCGCCGGACCGCCGCTTCACCCTCGCCGCCCACCGCGGCTAGTCGCCGCCCACCGCGGCTGACCGGCCCGCCCGGCCCGGCCCGACCCCGGCCTAGGAAGCTGTATCACCGGTGCCCGGGCGCGCTCTGATTCTTGTGACGACGCCGCCCGGCTGATACCAGGGTCCTCAGAAGGGAACCGACATGGTTGCCGATCTGCTGAGATATATCCGTGGCAGGGGTTTCGCCCGTAGTCTTTCTGGCAGCAGGTTGCCACGCCGCCTGGAGTCCTCATGAAGCCCTTCCGCCTCGCCAGGAGGTGCCGTCCGGCTGCCGTCCCCGGACAGCCGGCGTTCCGGCGCGCCCGTGCGGCCGCGCCCGGCAGCCGGCGGGTCACGACGGCAGCGGGTACGTGCCTGGCCGCCGTGCTGGTCGGCTGGCCGGCGATGCTGGCTGGCGCGGGTCCGGCGGCCGGCCGCGTGACCGCTCAGGCCGGGCCGAGCGTGTCCGTGGTCCTGACCGCGGTGCGGGAGCCGCAGGCCCGGATACTGAACCCGGGCCCGCCGACCGGGCTGACCGCGACCGCGGGCAACGGCCAGGTGACGCTGTCCTGGAGCCCGCCCGCCTCTAACGGCGGCGCGGCCATCATCGGCTACGACGTCTACATGGGCACCAGCTCCGGCGGCGAGTCGAGGAGCCCGGTCAACGGCAGCCTGATCGGCGGCACCAGCTACACGGTGACCGGCCTGACCAACGGCACCAGGTACTACTTCACCGCCGACGCGGTCAACGACGCCAACCTGCACAGCGTGGCCTCGGCCGAGGCCTCGGCCACCCCGGCGGCCCCGGTCACCGCGCCGGGCGCGCCCAGCGGGCTGACCGCGACCGCGGGCAACGCCCAGGTGAGCCTGTCGTGGAAGGCACCGGGCTCCGACGGCGGCGCGGCGATCACCGGTTACAACGTCTACCAGGGAACCAGCAAGAAACCGGTGGCCAGCGTCACCGGAACCGGCGCGACCGTGACAGGCCTCACCAACGGGACCACGTACTCCTTCAAGGTGACCGCGGTCAACAGAGCCGGCGAGGGGCCCGCGTCGGGCGCCGCATCCGCCACCCCGACGGCGGCGATCACCAAACCCGGACCACCGAACGGTCTTACCGCCAGCCCCGGCGACGGCAAGGTCACCCTGTCCTGGAAGGCGCCAGGGTCCGGCGGGGGCACCGGCATCAGCGGCTACGAGATCTACCGGGGAACCAGCCCCGGCGGGGAGTCCGGTACGCCGGTCAACGGGAGCCTGGTCGCCGGCACCAGCTACACGGTGACCGGCCTGACCAACGGCACCCCCTACTACTTCACCGTCGCCGCGGTCAACAAGGCGAAGCTCCAGGGCGCGAAGTCCGGCGAGGCGTCGGCCACCCCGATAGCGGCCGGCGCCTCCACCTCGGCCTCCGCCTCCGCCTCCGCGAGCGCGTCGGCGACCGGGCCCGCCTCGGCGTCACCGTCCGGCGGGACCACCGCGACGGCGTCCGGGGCGCCGGGCGCGCCGACCGGGCTGACCGCGACCCCGGGCAACAGCGAGGTGGGCTTGTCGTGGACCGTGCCCGCTTCGGCCGGCGGCGCGGCTCCGGCCAGCTACCACGTCTACGAGGGGACCAGCCCCGGCTTCACCCTGGGCACCCCGGTCACCAGCACCACCGGCACGACCGCCACGGTGACCGGCCTGACCAACGGGACCACGTACTACTTCGTGGTGACCGCGGTCTATGCCGGCGGCACGGTGAGCGCCGCGTCCGGCGAGGCGTCCGCCGAGCCCATCGCGACGGCGGTCCTGGCCTCAGCCACGACCAAGGTGCCCAAGCCCGTCATCTTCTCGCTGGCCGCCGTGGCCGTCGCGGCCATTGCCGGGGCCGCGGCCCTGACCGCCAGGCGGCTGCGCAAGCGCCCGCGGAAGCGCCCGCCGGCCGCACCCCCGTCGGACGTGCGCGCCGTGCCCGAGATGGGACCGCCCAGCCCGGTGAACCTGCACGAGATCGCCTCCCACGCGAGCGCCGCCGAGATCGCCTCCCATGAGGGCGGCTCCCACGAGGTCTACCTGCCGGAGACCTATGTGGTACGCCTCGAGCCCCTCCCGGCCGCCATCATCACCACGCTTGAGGAGATCGGCGTTTGACATCCTCCTCGCCCGGAAGGGCGGGGATTCCAACTACTACGCCGTCAGGAGCAGCAGCGATCCCGATGACAACTTCCGGACCGGACGATGTGATCACAGCCGCCGATCTGCTCTTCGGCTCGACCGAAAACGCTCATGAGGCGATGACCAGGCATGTCATGTCGGCTGGCCGGACCATGGCCCGGGCCTTCGAGCGGTTGCCGCGCGTGACCAGGGAAGCCGCCGTCCGCGAGGCGGCGGTGGCCGCGGTCGGCCTGCTGAAGATCGACCTGATGGAGATCCTCGTATCCGGCTGGCGCGAGCATCGGGACATCTTCTCGGCCGCCCGGCGCACACTGGACGTGCCGGGCAGCAAGGAACTGGTCGGCCTGGCCCCGCACCGGATCACCACCGTGCAGCAGCCTGCGGTCGGCATCCTGATCGACGGGCACCGGGTGCACACCCTCCAGCTCGGCCTGTCCATCCTCTTCGAGGTCACCGGGCTGGTGGCGGGGATCCACGCCGGGCGGCTGGCCGCGGTCCACGCCGGGCGCGGCGAGATCGGCCTCGCCCTGACCATCCACGAGCTCGAGGTGCTCGCCAAGCGCTCGCACCTAGAGCTGCCTGGGGTCAAGTCCCTGCAGCGCGGCTTCAGGCTCCTGCCGGCCAGCGCCTACCCGGACGAGCCCTACAGCCACCCCGGCGGCCAGCACCCCGGCGGCCAGCACCCCGGCGCCCAGCACGTCGGCCAGCCGGGTGGTGCCTTGCCGGCCGCCGTGACGGCGGCCGCCCACTTCCCGGGCGTCGATCTGACTGACGGCCACGTCCCGGCCACCAACCTCAACGCCGCGAGCCCAGCCTCCGCCGCCCGGTCGGACTCCGCTGACCTGGCCGCCTCCGAGCAGACCCGGGCCAAACCGATCCGCACCCCGCCGCCCGGCACCGAGCATCAGGCCAGCTCCGAGTCGGACCATCCGTCCACCCCCTGGTGGGAGGAATCCCAGACCCACCCCGGCCCCTCCCGCACTCCCTAGCCCACCCCACCCGCCTGGGGCGCGGACATGGGCGGGGGCGGGTCAGAGGTGCTGGCGGGCACGGGCGGCCAGCGCGGCGTCGATGGCGGCGAGGCGGGCTAGGATCGGCGTTCGGGACGGCGATCCGGGCCGGGCCAGCGCTAGGGGCGGCCTAGAGTTCGCGGCGGGCGTGTTCTAGCTCGCGCGGGAGCCTGGCGGGTCGTGGTCAGGCAACTGGAAGACTGGTTAGAGCAGATGAAGTATGACTCAGGGGGGCAGTGATGGCAGCGTTCAAGATCAGTATCAAAGCGACCGTCAGCAGCGGCTCAGACGAAGCGATGACGCAGAGCGTTAGGGCTGTCGCCCGACACCTGAACGAGGTCCAGCGGAATACAGCCCACTTCCTGGCCTTCACCCTGTCGTCCGACCGCACGACCAAAACTGCCTTGTTCACGATGTGCGTGGATGAAGATGACCAAGAAAAGGCAGTAGCGGCAGCGTTCTCCTGGGCAGTCACGGCCATCAACGCCACAGGCGATGGTGCTAACGGATGGGAGATGGCCGCGCGTCCCGCAGAGCGTGAGCGCATCCTGGCATAACCATCAGCTGACTGCAGTCTTCGCGGCTGGATGATCTTGTAATTACATAGGCTGACCGTTCCCCGGCAGGTGGCGGGGAACGGCTACTACCCTGGAGGTCAGGTCAAACCTTGATCGTCGCTTCGATGGTCAGGCGGCGGGACTGGTTCATGTTTTCGGACTTGGCACCATGCCCTATATGGCCGTTTCTGCCCACGATCATGATGGGCCCTAGCGGGCGCGGGCCGGGACGCGCTCGTCGCCGCGGGCGGTCGGCACCTCGGCGGCGCGGCGGCGGGCGGATAGGAACGAGCAGGCCGCGCCCGCGCACCCGCTCGCCGCGAGCGCCGCGGTGACCACGGCGAACGCGTGGGACGGCCGGGACGCCAGGGCGAAGTAGACCGTGCCGAAGGCCGCCACCCCGGCCACGGCCGCGACCTGGGCCGAGGTGTTGACCAGCCCGCTCAGGTCGGCGGCCTCGCCCGGCGGGACCGCGGCGGTGAGCCGGCCTAGCAGCGAGCTGTACGCCATCCCGAGCCCGAACCCGCCCGCGCCCAGCGTCACGACCAGGAACGGGCCGGGGGCGGGCGCGGCGCTGACCGCAGCGAAGGCCGCCGCTAGGATCAGCGAGCCGAGCACGCCGCCGAACGGCGCCGCCCGGGCCGGCAGCCGCCGGGTGGCCGGGGCGGCGACCCCGAAGGCCGCGACCCAGGACACCAGGACCAGGCCGGAGTAGGTGGCGCTGCGGCCCAGGCCCTGCTGCAGGTACTGAGCGAGCACGAACAGCATCGCGAAGTAAGTGCTGGTCCGCGCGAAGTTCGCAGTCAGTTCCCAGGCCACGATCGGCCGGGCCAGCAGGCGCAGGTTGATCACCGGATCGCCGCCCCGGGCCGCCAGCCGCCGCTCGAAGCCGGTGAAGCCGGCGAACGCGACCACGCTGGCTCCCAGGCAGGCCCAGGTCCAGGCGGGCCAGCCCTGCTCGCGGCCGAACGCCAGCGGGGTGACGAGCAGCGCCATCGCCGCGGTGAGCAGCCCCACCCCCGGCAGGTCCAGCCGGGCCGTCCCGCCGCGGCTGGCCCGCGGCAGCAGTATGGCCGCGCCCGCCAGCGCCACGGCGCCGACCGGCACGTTGACCCAGAAGATCGACCGCCAGCCCGTGCCGAGCACGTCTGCCGCGATGAGCGGGCCGCCGAGCGCCTGGCCGACGACGGCGCTGCCGGACATGGTCATTACCAGGACGCTGAGCGCCCGGGTCCGCGCCCGCCCGTCGAAGCTCACCTGGATCCCGGTGAGCACCTGCGGCACCATGACCGCGGCGCAGGCGCCCTGCGCGATCCGCGCGCCGATGAGCGCCCCGGCGCCCGGCGCGAGGCTGCAGGCGAGCGAGGCGAGGGTGAACCCGGCCAGGCCGGCCAGGTATACCCGCCGGTATCCGGCGATGCGGCCGAGCCGGGCGCCGGTGATGATCAGCATCGCGAACGCGAGGGCGTACCCGGACACCACGAACTCGAGCGCGCCGCCCGAGGCGTGCAGGTCCCGGTGGATGGACGGGGGTGGCCACGTTGACGATCGCGATGTCGACGTTGGCCATGAACTGGCCGGCCACCAGCACGGCCAGCAGCCATCGCTGGCGCAGCCGTGTGGTCATGGGTGTCTCCTTCCTAAATAGGCCTGCAGTGCAGGCACGGGCGGAAGCCCGCCTGGCCCGCCGCGGCCAGGCTGGCGAACCCGTGTCGGTGCGCGGCGGTGATGCGCCGGGCGTTGCGGCACGACGGGAAGCACACGATCCCGGTCGTGTCGCTGGCCAGGTAGCGCGTGCCCGCCGCGGCCAGGTCGCGGACCTCGTCCAGGTTGGCGCCCTCCAGGCGGAGCAGCGCCTCCTTGCGGGGGGTGCCGAACACGTAGCCGCCGGCCACCCCGTCCGCCTGGACGATGCGGTGGCAGGGAATCAGCAGCGGCACCGGGTTGGCCGCGAGCGCGCTGGCCGCCGCCCGGACGGCCCGGGGCCGTCCGGCCTGCCGCGCGATCCACCCGTACGGGCGGGTCTCCCCGCGCGGGATGGCCGCCGCCGCCGCGAGCACGGACGCAGCGAACGGCGTGAGGCCGCGCAGGTCGAGGCGGACGCGGCCCGCCCGGCCGGTGTGCAGCGCGGTCAGCAGCCCGGCCGGCGGCCGTGACGCCGGGAGCAGCGGGCGGCCGAACCGGGTGCGGAACAGCCCGGCGAACTCCTCCGCCGAGCCGGCCGTCCTGAGGTAGGCCACGCCCAGGTCGGTCGCTGCGACGTAGACGTCCCCGGCCGGACCGGGCACGCGCGTCCACCGGGCGGCCACCTTGTCGAGCAGGCGGCCGGGGGCCGGGACGGCCATCGCGGCCAGCCCGGCCAGCAGGGGGTCGTGGTCGGTAGTCATCGCAGGTTCTCCCTTTCGGTTGTCAGGGCGCGATCGTCTGGGCAAACACGGGCGTCCTGGAGCACACCGGCTGCCTGGAGGACACCGGCTGCCTGGAGGACACCGGCTGCCTGGAGCTCGCGCAGCCGCCGCAGGCCGCGGGATACGTGGGACTTCGCGGTGCCGGGCGGGCAGCCGAGCACGCTCGCGACCTCGGCGATCGGCAGGTCGGCCACGTACCGCAGCACCACGGCGACGCGCTGGCGGTCCGGGAGCAGGTCCAGCAGGGCGGCCAGCTCGCGGGACGTCTCATGCCGCTCCGCCTGCGCCTCGGCGCTGGCGCCGCGGGCCTGAAGTTCGGGCGGCTCGGCGTCGAGCACCTCCCGCGGCCGCCGGGCCGCGGTCCGCACCTGGTTGCGCCAGGCGTTGAGCAGGATCGTGAGCAGCCACGGCCTGGTCCGCAGGCCTGCGATCCGCTCCCGGTCGTACCCGGAAAGCGCACGGAAGGCGCGCAGGAACGCCGAGGCCGTGAGATCTTCGGCGTCCGCCCACCGCCCGCAGATGCGCAGCGCGGTGCTGAACAGCACGTTCTGGTGCGCCTCGAAGAGGGCGGCGAAGCCCGTATCGAGGTCGGCCGCCAGCTGCGCCGCGATGCGGTCCGGTCCGGTCGCTGTCTGGTCCACGTCTGGTAAACACCGCGAGGGCCGATCCGGTTGCAGGAAGCTCACCAGGTGGATATGGGGCGTAAACGGCGAGCCTGCTTGCCGGCGCCTTGTCAAGGCCCTAGAGTCCAAGACCAGGTTCCGTGGGCATCGTCCCGGCCTTAGTACGGGAGGTTCGCACTGGTGGCAGCGACGCGCTTGACCGAGCCCCAGGCAGGTGAGCTGGGCCCGACCGGTCGGCCGTATTCGGCCTTTCCCGACCCCGAGCCGCTCCTTGAGCATGGCCCCGCCCGCATTATCGCGGTGTGTAACCAGAAGGGCGGCGTCGGCAAGACCACGACCACGATCAACCTTGGCGCGGCCCTGGCCGAGCAGGGGCGCAGGGTCTTGCTCGTGGATTTCGACCCGCAGGGAGCGCTCTCGGTCGGGCTCGGCATCCAGCCGCACGACATCGACAGCACCGTCTACAACCTGCTGATGGAGCGGGACGTCACCGCGCACGACGTGCTGTACAAGACCAGCGTCGACGGGATGGACCTGCTGCCTAGCAACATCGACCTGTCCGGCGCCGAGGTCCAGCTGGTGCACGAGGTCGGCCGTGAGTACGTGCTCGGCGGGGTGCTGCAGCCGCTGATGGCCGACTACGACATGGTCATGATCGACTGCCAGCCGTCCCTGGGCCTGCTGACGATCAACGCGCTCGCCTGCGCGGACAGCGTGGTGATCCCGCTGGAATGCGAGTACTTCGCGATGCGCGGCGTGGCGCTGCTAATGGAAACCATCGACAAGGTTTCGCGTCGGCTGAACCCCAAGCTAACAATCGATGGCCTGCTGGCAACAATGTACGACTCACGCACGCTCCATACCCGTGAGGTCCTGGCCAGCATGGTTAATGGCTTCGGCGATCGAGTTTTTCATACCGTAATCAACCGCACGGTGCGGTTCCCGGACGCTACGGTGGCCGGAGAGCCTATTACCAGCTTCGACTCCGGGTCAACGGGGGCTTACTCCTACCGGGAGCTGGCTAAGGAGGTACTGGAGCGGTGGCGGCAGGCAGGGGACGATCACGGAGGGTAAGTCTTCCTGGGGTCGCTGAACTCTTGCGCCCAGCCGCCCCTGGACCGGACGGGGGCGACCAGCGCCGGGCCAGCGGACGGGAGAGGCACACCCAGAAGATCACCGTCTACCTGTCGGCCGAGGAACTACTTGACCTGGAACGCGCGCGGCTCGCGCTGCTGCGCTACGGCGCCGCCGCCGACCGCGGCCGGATCGTCCGCGAGGCGATCGCCGTCCTGCTCGCCGACCTCGACGCCTGCGGCAAGGACAGCCTGCTGGCCCGCAGGATCGCCAACGCCAACCGCGCCGACCCGGCCAGCGTGGACCAGTACGATACCGCCGCGGGCGACGCCGCCCGCCAGGAACACGCCACCGGGACATCCGAATCCGCGGTATAGCCGGGACCGGCTACCGTCATGACCGTGAGCACGGACCTGACAGGCGATGACCAAGACGGCGCGGCCCGGTCCAGCGCCTTCCAGGTGCACCTGGACGTGTTCGAGGGGCCGTTCGACCTGCTGCTCGCGCTGATCTCCAAGCACAAGCTCGACATCACCGAGGTCGCCCTTTCCCAGGTCACCGACGAGTTCATCAGCTACATCTCGGAGCGCTCCGACGGCTGGGACCTGGACCAGGTCAGCTACTTCCTGGTTGTCGCGGCCACCCTGCTCGACCTCAAGGCCGCCCGGCTGCTGCCCTCGGGGGAGGTGGAGGACGAGGAGGACCTCGCCCTGCTCGAGGCCAGGGACCTGCTGTTCGCCCGGCTGCTGCAGTACCGCGCGTACAAGGAGGTCGCGGCCGTCTTCGCGGCCCGGATGACCGCGGCGGCCCGCCGGTTCCCGCGCCGGGTCCCGCTCGAGCCCCGGTTCGCCGGCCTGCTCCCCGAGGTGCTGCTCGGCCTCGGCCCGGCCGAGTTCGCCCGGCTCGCCTCGTTCGCGCTCACCCCCAAGCCGCCGCCCAAGGTCGACACCCAGCACATCCACGCCCCGGTGATCAGCATCAGGGACCAGGCCGGTTTCATCGCCACCCTGCTGCGGGAACTCGGCCGGGCCAGCTTCCGGCGGCTGACCGCCAACGCCGCGGGCAGCTACGAGGTGGTGGCCTCGTTCCTGGCCCTGCTCGAGCTGTACCGCGAGGACGCGGTGTCCTTCGAGCAGGTCGCCCCGCTGGGCGAGCTGTACGTGACATGGACGGGCACCGGGTCCATCAACATCGGCGACACTGATAGCGTCAGTGAGCTGACGGAAAGCGACGATGATCAATGACCAGCGCAACTCCCGAGAACCACGAGCCTGCCGAGACCGGTGATGCGGGCCCTGAGCCTGGCGAGCCTTCCGACTCGGGCCCCGGGCTGCGGGCCAGCCTGGAGGCGATCCTGCTGGTGGCCGACGAGCCGGTGCCGCTCGTGGTGCTGGCCCAGGTCCTCGAGCGCCCGCGGAACGAGGTCGAGGCCGAACTGCATGACCTGGCCGCGTCCTATGTCGCCGAGGGCCGGGGCTTCGACCTGCGCGAGATCGCCGGCGGCTGGCGGTTCTACACCCGCGAGGATTGCGCGCCGCTGGTCGAGCGTTTCGTCAGTGACGGGCAGGAGGTCAGGCTGACCCAGGCGGCGCTGGAGACGCTGGCCGTGGTGGCTTACCGCCAGCCGGTGAGCCGGGCCAGGGTGTCGGCGGTGCGCGGGGTCAACTGTGACGGGGTCATGCGCACGCTGGTGCTGCGCGGCCTTACCGAGGAAGCGGGGACGGACTCCGAAACCGGTGCCATCCTGTTCCGGACCACCGGATACTTCCTGGAGCGGCTGGGCCTGGCCGGCCTGGAGGATCTGCCCGATCTCGCGCCGTTCCTGCCGGAGAACATTGAGGACATCGAGGATGAGAACGCCCGACCGTGACCTGGACGAGGATGACGACGACTTCGAGGACGGGAACAGGGATTCGCTGACCGACGTCCCGGGCGGGGTCCGGCTGCAGAAGGTCCTGGCCGAGGCCGGGGTGGGCAGCCGCAGGCACTGCGAGGAGCTTATCGGCGCGGGCCGGGTCGAGGTGGACGGGGAGACCGTCCGCCGGTTCGGCGCCCGGGTCGACCCCGACCACCAGGTGATCAGGGTGGACGGCAAGCGCATCCCGGCCAAGCCCGGGCTGGTCTACCTGGCCTTCAACAAGCCGGCCGGGGTCCTGACCGCGATGTCGGATCCGCGCGGCCGCAAGACCGTATCCGACTTCCTCGGCGACCGGTCCGAGCGCCTGTTCCACATCGGCCGGCTGGACTACGACACCGAGGGCCTGATGCTGCTCACCAACGACGGCGAGCTCGCGCACCGGCTGGCCCACCCCAGCTTCGAGGTGGCCAAGACCTACCTGGCCGAAGTGACCGGCCCGGTGCCGAAGGACCTCGGCCGCCGCCTGGCCACCGGCGTCGAGCTCGACGACGGGGTGGCCACCGCCGACCGGTTCCGGGTCATCGACCGGTCCGGGAACCGCGTGCTGGTGGAGATCACCTTGCACGAGGGGCGCAAGCACATCGTGCGGCGGATGCTGGCCGCGACCGGGCACCCGGTCAGCAGGCTGGTCCGCACCGACGTGGGCCCGATCAGGCTCGGCAACCAGCGACCCGGCACCACCCGCGACCTGACCACCAGGGAAATCGGTGAGCTGTACGCCGCGGTCGGCCTGTAACCTGTGGGGCGACGGGAGGGTTCATGACAGTCAGGGCGGTACGCGGCGCGGTGCAGGTCGATTCGGCCGACCGGGACGCGATACTCGAGGGCACGGCCGAACTGGTCAGCGAGGTGATGTCACGCAACGACCTCACCACCGATGACGTGATCAGCGTGCTGTTCACGTCGACGCCCGACCTGACCGCCGAGTTCCCCGCGCTGGCCGCGCGCAAGATCGGCTTCCACGACGTGCCGCTGATCTGCGCGGCTGAGATCGCCGTGCCCGGCGCGATGCCCCGGGTGGTGCGGCTGATGGCGCACATCGAGACGGACCGGCCGCGGTCCGCAATCCAGCACGTGTACCTGCGCGGTGCCGCCGCGCTCCGTCTCGACATCGCCCAGTAAGGCGCGCACGGTGCGGGTCGCGGTCATCGGGACGGGGCTGATAGGGACGTCGGTGGCGCTCGCGCTGCGCGAGCACGGCACCGGCGTCTGGCTCGCCGACACCGATCCTGAGGCGGCCCGGCTCGCCGCCAACCTGGGCGCGGGGGAGCCGCTGCCGGATACGGGCTCGGCTGACGTCGCGGTGATCGCGGTGCCGCCGGCCGCGGTGGCCGCCACGCTGGCCGCCGCGCAGGCCCGCGGGCTGGCCGCCTGTTACACCGACGTGGCCAGCGTGAAGCAGCTGCCGGTGACGCAGGCCCGGGCCCTCGGCTGCGACCTGACCAGCTTCGTGCCCGGGCACCCGCTGGCCGGCCGGGAGAAGCACGGGCCCGCGGCCGCGCGCGCCGACCTGTTCCTGGGCCGGACCTGGGCGTTGTGCCCGGCTCCCGAAACCTCCGAGCAGGCCGTCGCCACCATCACCGCGCTGGTCAGGACGTGCGGGGCGGTGCCGTTGCGGGCCGATGCGGCCGCCCACGACCGCTGGGTCGCGCTCGTCTCGCACGCCCCGCACCTGGTGGCCGCGGCCATGGCGGCCCGGCTGGAGGCCGCCCCGGCCGAGGCGCTCGACCTGGCCGGGCAGGGGCTGCGCGACGTGACCAGGATCGCCGCCGGGGACACCGGCCTGTGGACCCAGATCCTGGCCGCGAACGCCGGACCGGTCGCCGAGGTACTGGCCGCGGTGGCCGCCGACCTGGCTGAGGCGGCCCGGATGCTGACCGACGGCGACCCGAAGTCGGTCGCCACGCTGCTCGACGTCGGCCAGGCCGGGGTGGCCAGGATCCCCGGCAAGCACGGCGGCGAGCCGCGCGAGTTCACCGCGGTCCAGGTCGTCATCCCCGACCAGCCCGGCGAGCTGACCCGGCTGTTCGACGCGGCCGGCCGGGCCGGCATCAACATCGAGGACGTCAGGATCGAGCACTCGCCCGGGTTGCCGGTCGGCGTAGCCGAGCTCTCGGTCCGCCCCGCCGAGGCCGGCCCGCTGCTGGACGCGCTGGAAGCGGGCGGCTGGCCGGTCCGCCGCTAGCTTCCCGGCCGCGCCCACGATTTTATACCGAACGGACCGGGTTTTCCGACCCGGCTTCTCCTGCGTGCCCCTCTGGCCTGCCGTCTGCACCGTGCGGTACCGTGGCCTGCCGATAGGTTAACAACTACCATCTTGTAGATGAATCTGTAGTGAGCGCCGCTCGAACAAGGTGGAGTTAGGTGGTTTCTGGCGAGGACATGCAGGTCGCCGCCACGCGGTCTACTACCACCGCTGCGCCGATCGTCTTCCAGGGGGTCTCCAAGCGTTACCCGGGCCGAGTGCAGGCCGCCGTCGAGAACCTGAGCTTCGAGGTACCAAGCGGCGAGATCTGCATCTTGATCGGGCCCTCCGGGTGCGGCAAGACGACCGCGCTGAAGATGGTCAACCGGCTGATCCCGATGACCGACGGCGACATCACCATCGACGGCAAGAGCGTCAACGCCATGGAGGTCTCGCAGCTGCGCCGCGGCATCGGCTACGTGTTCCAGCAGATCGGCCTGTTCCCGCACCTGACGGTGGAGGACAACATCGGCACCGTGCCGCGGCTGCTCGGCTGGTCCAAGGCCAGGATCCGCGAGCGCGCGCTCGAACTGCTCCAGCTGGTCGGGCTCGGCGCGGAGGACAGCCTGCGCCGCTATCCGGGGGAGTTCTCCGGCGGCCAGCAGCAGCGCATCGGGGTCGCCCGGGCGATGGCCGTCGACCCTCCGATCATGCTGATGGACGAGCCGTTCGGCGCCATCGACCCGATCACCCGGGACCGGCTGCAGGACGACTTCCTGCGGCTGCACCGCGAGGTACGCAAGACGATCATCTTCGTCACCCACGACATCGACGAGGCGATCAAGATGGGCGACCGCATCGCGATCATGCGGGACGGGTGCCTGGTCCAGATCGACACGCCCGACAACCTGCTGGCCGCGCCGGCCGATGAGTTCGTGGCCGACTTCGTCGGCGCGGACCGCGGCCTGAAGCGGCTGCGGGTGTGGACGCTGAACGACCTGAAACTCGACCCCTTCTCCGGCACCATGCACCCGGCCGCCCCGGCTAGCACCTCGCTGCGCGACGCGCTCTCGCTGATGCTCACCGCCGGGGCCACCCGTGTCACAGTGCTCGGCCAGGACGGGGCCGCCCTGGGCTGCGTGAGCCTGCAGGCCATCGCGGCCATGCTCGGCCCGGAGCCACGGACACCCGGGCCGTGAGCGTGCTCGCGCCCTTCGGGGGCACTCCGTCCCCAGCCCCGACCCCGGTCATCCCCGGTTTCGGCGGCGGCCAGTCCTGTGTCGTCAAAAACGGGCAGTTCTGCGCGGGCTGGTTCGCCGACAACTTCGGCTCGCGCTTCGCCCCGCGGCTGGTGGAGCACATCGAGCTGACCGCTATCGCCGTCGGCGTCGGGATGCTGATCGCGCTGGCCGCGGCGCTGCTCGCGTATCGTCAGGGCTGGTTCGAGACGCCCTTCACGCTATTGTCTGCCTTCCTGTACACCATCCCGAGCCTGGCCTTCTTCGAGCTGATGGTTCAGGTCACCGGCATCAACCGGTTCACCGCCGAGATCGCCCTGGTGTCCTACACGCTGCTCATCCTGTTCCGCAACACCCTGGCCGGG
>Ga0070699_100000545_pt1 | contig 35461 bp, 28 predicted proteins | sample KBSK1503metaG_FD_65473 | JGI IMG/M metagenome (GOLD analysis project Ga0070699, IMG submission 65473) | Corn, switchgrass and miscanthus rhizosphere microbial communities from Kellogg Biological Station, Michigan, USA - KBS K1-50-3 metaG | ecosystem: Host-associated > Plants > Roots >... | reverse complement strand
TCAAGGTCAGCGACGCCGAGATGCAAGCCCTCGACATCACCGGCGACGCGTTCCATCCTGAGTGGAACTACACGATCAAGCCGCGCCAAAAGTAGCGGTTATTGTCCGAGGTGTCCTTAGGCTGGCGGCGGCACCGCTCGGCATGAACCTCCCCGTCAAGACAATGCCCTTGGCGTGCACGGCACGGTTGGTCGTCTGTTTGCCGAACACGCCGTTCAGCGCATCGACCATCTGATCGGGCGTCGATATCTGATGCGGATACCCCTGTGCCATTGTCGGCGTCGGAATCAGCAAGGCAGTCAGTAGTGAACCCACCGACACATACCGACGGCGAAGGGACGCTCCCGTTGCTTCTAACATTTCACCCTTCCTTCAACGCTGGCCGGGCGACGATCGAGCAGCGTAGATCATAGAAATGACTGACGGCCATCGGCGATTTTCCGGCTTACGCGAGGGGGTAACTATGTATGAGGGGAAGCGCATCACATCAGTGAGTTGGCCCCGCGGTCCTCCCGTCTCCGCCACGGCGAGGGAGTACCCCATCTTGTGTATGAATCGCTGGGGACCAAGGAGACTGCCCGTCAATTCGACATTGAGGTGCGAGCGCACGACTCTCAACGCGGTAAAGCGGTCGCCCGTGATGGGCCCGCGTCCGAATTGGGTGAACCTGACAGAAATCGCCGCAGCGGGTGACAACGGCGGAGCCGGTCAGCAGCATGATCCGCCCAGAAGCCCTCGGCCGAAAGGAAGTCCCACAGGCGGGCTTTAGGCAATCTGAAGAGGACCTGACCCTGGCAGGCGCGTGACAAGATCTGGACCGATCAGCTTGGCGGGCGTGTAGGCGCCTCCCGGCACGCTGTTCGCCAACAGGTGCTCCACCACGGCCAGCGCGCCTGTCACTGTCAGGCTGTAGCCGTTCGCCGTCTTGATGCGAGCGGTGCGTTTGTCGCCCCGCGCATTCGTAGCCTCTCCCCACACGAACGTCGGCTGCGCGTCGCGCTTGGCCGCAGAGGGACCTTTGACCGTCCTTTCGATGCGCCGCTTCATGAATCGCTGCGCCAGGCCCGTGCCGATCAGCCACTTGAGCCGGTTGGCGCGCCGCAGCCGTGCGACCATCGCCGGCGAGCCGGGAATGTAGACCTCGATGTTGGGAATGCCTGTCGTGGCGTAGGCGGTCGAGATATCGCCCCAAGGAATGGTCACGGCAAGCTTCTCGCCGTCGCCAAAATCGATGCGCCGGGTCTTGTAGGCGAGCGGGACGGAGATGATACGCCCGTCCTGGCGCACCTTGCCGCCCTGCGCGAGGCCTTCGACCGAGGTCTTCGCGGTTCCGGGGGAGAAGCCTGAGCGGGAATCAAACCCCAGGACCAGGTGCGTCGCATCGGGCAGCGCGGCCTTGAGCGCCGCCGCGACACAGTCAGTGGGGATCACGTCGAAGCCTACTCCCGGGCATACGACAATGTCCGCAACCCGTGCCGCCGCCTCCAGCGTTCGCGCGTGCTCGAACACGCTGATTTCGCCTGTGATGTCGAGGTAGTGGGCGCGCACGGCGAGGCAGGCCGCCATCATAGGTGCGGCCGTTGCCGAGAACGGTCCCGCACAATGGAGGACAAGCCCCATCCCTTCGACGCCCCTGGAGGTTGCCGCCGCATTCGCGAGATCGAAGACGCGCGCCCGCAAGCCAAGGCTCGCCGCCAGCGCTTCCATTTTGGCCGCCGTTCGGCCGGCCAACACCGGCTTCAGGCCGCGGCCGACCGCTTCCCGCGCGATCAGCTCGCCCGTGTAGCCATTGGCACCATAGATCATCCACGGGGTTTGCACGGTCTCTCTCCCTTCGGCTTGCCGCCTCTCGGGGCCGTAGACCATGGCCGGGCGGTGGTCAATCGCGGGGCAAAGACGCTTGCTAGAGCGCTTTCCAACCGGTGTGAATCGGAGCCGCACATTGCGGCGGCTCCTCCCAGTCTCCGCCGCCAGTCTCGGCGGCCAGTCTCTGGCCAGTCTCGGTGGAAGGACGCGAGGCCGCGAGACGTCTCGCGTCGACCTCTTGAAGCAGCCCTGCGGAGCATCGTTGCATCCGTGGCCCCGTTACTCGTGCCGGGCGTCGCCGCGGAGATCTGCGGTACGGGTGCAACGGGCGGGAAGAAGCCAGGCCATCTTTCTGTCACGGGCTTTTCCACGAGCGCCAACGCCACCATCCCCACCGGCGGGGCCGGCGAGGTGCGACGGGTGCGCGAGTGCCTACTCCGCAACCATGAAGGGGGCGGTTGCCCGTCCCTACGCGTTGCCTTTCGGCATCCGCGCCGGCGCGACGAATTTGGGCACGCTGCAAACTGCGGCCGTTCCGCAAGTGTGGACCTGTGAGGGTCAGACACCGTCAGTCACGGTCGGCCATGTGCCTCTCGGCGGTCTCCGGTCTGCTTTCGACGCGGCGGTGGTGGCCGCTTGGAAATCGCGGGCTCAGCCGCCGAGATACGCGGCCTTGACGTGCGGGTCGTTGAGGAGGGCCAGGCCCGGACCGGACATGGTCACGCGGCCCTGGTCCAGCACGTAGGCGCGGTCGGCCAGCTCCAGGGCAGCGAAGGCGTTCTGCTCCACCATTACCACGGTCACGCCCTCGGCCCGGATGGCCTTGACGATGTCGAAGGTACGCTCGACCAGGTTGGGGGCGAGGCCGAGCGAGGGCTCGTCGAAGAGCACGAGCTTGGGGCGCGACATCAGCGCGCGCGAGATCGCCAGCATCTGCTGCTCGCCGCCCGACAGGGTGCCGGCCGCCTGATGGCGCCGCTCGAACAGGATCGGGAAGCGCTCGAACAGCCGCTCCATGTCGGCCGTCACCTGCGCCCGGTCGGAGCGCAGGTAGGCGCCCATCTCCAGGTTCTCCAGCACGCTCATGTAGGGAAACACGCGCCGCCCCTCCGGGCAGTGGGCGATGCCAAGCTCCAGGATGCGCTTGGGCGAGGCGCGGACAATGTCCTCGCCCAGGAACACGATGCGGCCGGCGGCCGGCGGCAGCACGCCGGAGATGGCCTTCAGCGTGGTGGTCTTGCCCGCGCCGTTGGCACCGATCAGGGCCACAAGCTCGCCCCGGCCTACCTCCATCGACAGCTGGCGCACGGCCGCCACCTTGCCGTAATGGCAGACGAGCCCCTCAACCTTGAGCACGGACGTACCTCTCCCCCAGGTAGGCGCGGATCACGTCCGGGTCGCGCTGGATCTGTGCGGGCGGGCCGCCGGCAATGATGCGCCCGTGGTTGAGGCAGATGACGCGGTCGGAGACGCCCATCACCATCCGCATGTCGTGCTCGACCAGCAGGATCGTGATGCCGAGCGCGCGGATGCTGGCGAGCAGGCGCATGAAGCTCGCGGTCTCGGCCGGGTTCATCCCCGAGACCGGCTCGTCGAGCAGCAGCAGCTTCGGCTTGGCGGCAAGCGCGATGGCCACTTCCAGCAGCCGCAGCTCGCCGTAGGGCAGCGCCGAGGCGAGGTCGGCGGCGCGGGCATCGAGCTCGACGAAGGCGAGGATGCGCCGAGCCTCCCCGGCCAGCGCCTTCTCCTCCCGCGCCACCCACGGGAGGCCCAGCATGATGGCAAGCGGCGTCTGCTTCGAGGCCAGGTGCAGTCCGAGCAGCACGTTGTCGAGCACGCTCTGGCCCATGAAGACGCTGGTCTTCTGGAAGGTACGCACGACACCGCGCTGGGCGATCTCGTTGGGCCTCAGGCCGTCGATCCTGGCGCCCCGGTAGGTGATCGTGCCGCCGTCCGACGCGATGTAGCCCGTGATGGCGTTGAACGCGCTGGTCTTGCCGGCACCATTGGGGCCAATCAGCGACAGGACCTCGCCAGTGCGGACCACGAAGCTCAGCCCCTCGACGGCGGTCAGTCCGCCGAAGCGGATGGTGAGGCCGTCCACGACCAGCTCGGCGCCAGCTTGCGGCTCGCTCGGGTGCTGGCTCGGATGCAGGCTCATTGGGCCGCCTCGACACTCGCTTGCGGCGGCGCCGCGCGAGCCGGAGCGCCTCGGCGGGCCTGCCACCAGCCGCGCAGGGCCGGCACGATGCCCTGGGGCAGGAAGTAGAGGAGCAGCACCATCAGCACGCCATAGATCACCCACTGCACCTCGGGGCCGATCTCCAGCGAGCGCAGCGTCTCGGGCAGCAGGCCAAAGATGCAGCCGCCCACCACCGGGCCGGCCAGTGTGCCCTTGCCGCCGGTCACCACCATGATCACCATGGTCACCGTGTAAATGAACAGGAACACGTCAGGATCGACGATGCGCACGTAGTGGGCGTAGAGCGTGCCGGCAGCACCGGCAATGGCGGCGGATACGATCGTTGTCAGCACCAGATAGCGCGTCACGTCGACCCCGATGGAGACCGCAAGCGGCTCGTTCTCCCTGAGCGCGATCATGGCCCGGCCGGCGCGCGAGGTGACGAGCCTGCGGATGAGGATGTAGGAGACGACCGCGACCGCGAGCACCAGATAGTAGTTGGCCGGCTTCCTGAGGAAGGAGATCTCGAACAGCCCGGGAGCCCCCAGCCTGAGATAGGGGATGTTGTTGAGAGCCATCGGCCCTTGCGTCAGCTCCACCCAGTTGAGGGCGACGAGCCGGATCACCTCGGCGAAGCTGACCGTGACGATGACGAAGTAGGCACCGCGCACCTTGAACGAGATGCGGCCGATCACCCAGCCGCACAGCCCCGCCACCACCGTGCCGCACGGCATCGCGAGCCAGACCGGCTTCGGGTCGAGCGTCACCTCCCAGTTGGGGAGCAGGTGCACGGAGAAGCCAAGCGAGACCAGGCTCGACGTGTAGGCGCCGATGCCGAAGAAGGCGACGTGGCCGAGGCTCAGCTGGCCCGTGTAGCCGAGGAGCAGATTGAGACTCATCGCGGCGATGATGAAGATGCCGGTCATGACGAGCACGTGCAGGACGTAGAGGTTCGTCAGCCAGACCGGGACGGAGACCAGAAACAGCAGCCAGGCGATGGTGACGGCCCGCTTCACCCGATGCGCTCCTTCTGCGCAAACAGGCCCGTCGGCTTCAGCAGCAGGATGGCGATGATCAACAGGAAGCCCATGGCGTCGCGGTAGCCGGACGAGATGTAGCCGGCGCCCAGCTCCTCCATGAAGGCGAGGATGAACCCGCCCACGGTGGCGCCGGGGATGCTGCCGAGTCCGCCGAGGATGACGATGGCGAACGCCTTGAGAGAGGCGAGATCGCCCATGGTCGGATAGACAACGAACACGGGGCCGAGCAGTGCGCCGGCGGCGGCGGCGAGCCCGGAGCCCAGGGCGAAGGTGAAGGTGTGGATCCGGCCGATCTCCACGCCCATCAGGGCGGCGGTCTCGCGGTCCTGGAAGGTGGCCCGCATGGCCTTGCCGATTTTCGTGCGGTTGATGAGGGCATAGGTGGCCGCAATCAGCGCCAGCGCCACGACGAACACGAACAGTCGGTTCCAGGAGACGGAGACCGCGCCCAGCACCAGCGGCGCGGACGGGAAGGGCGTGTTGATCGACTTGGCCACACCCGACCAGACGAGCTGCTCCATATTCTGCAGCGCGATCCAGGCGCCGATCATGACGAGCATGGTGGTGTCGATATCGGCGCCCTGCAGGCGGCGCAGCAGGACGAGCTCGACGAGCGCACCCAGCGCAACGCCCATCGCCACGGCGAGCGGCAGGGCCAGGTAGAAGTTGGCGCCCAGCACCATCACCCACAGGTACATCATGTAGGCGCCGAAGGCGTACAGCTCGCCGTGCGCGAAGTTCACCACCCGCATGATGCCGAAGATCAGGGTCAGGCCGATGCCCAGGAGCGCGTAGGTGCCGCCCAGGATAAGTGCGTTCAGGAGGTGCTGGAGGAGCGGGTCCATGGCGGGATCAGTAGGTTGGGTCGAGCGTTAGCGAAGACCCAACGCAGGCAAGGGCATTGCCCTGGAAGCGTTGGGTCTGCGCTTCGCTTGACCCAACCTACTGGCGAACAACTTTGCCGCCGTCGATCTTCACCAGGTAGACGCTGGGCACGTTTTGCGCGCTCTCCCGGCCGGCAGGGCCCTGCTTGATGAAGGCGATGTCGCCGTTGATGCCCTTCACCTTCACGTTCCACATGGCTGCGCGGATCGCCTCCGGCTCCGCCTTGCCGGCGGCCGCGATGGCCGCGACGATCGTGTGCAGGCCGTCCCAGCCGCGGAACCCCTCCGTCAGACCGCCGACGTTGTGGCCCTTGGCGTTCCAGAGGCCGACGAACTTGACGGCGATGTCGGGGTTCTTGACCGCTTCGGGAAACCAGGGCGTGAAGAACACCAGGTGGTAGGAGCCGTTGGCCGCATCTCCCGCCTGCTGGATCAGCTGGTCGGGCGAGTTGGAGCCGCCGGTGGTGATGATGCGCGCGGTCACCTGCTGGTCCTTGGCCTGCTTCAAGAGCAGCACGATCTGCTCCACCGCCGTGGTCACGAACAGCGTGTCGCCGCCCGAGGCCTTGATCTTGGCGAGCTGGGCCGAGAAGTCGGTCGCCTTCGGGTCCATCGTCTCCGTGGCGCCGACCTCGACGCCCTGGCCCTTGGCCATGGCCGAGAACTCCTTGGAGGCGCCGAGTCCGAAGTCGTTGTTGGTGGCGAGGAAGTCCGCCTTCTTGATGCCCAGGCTCTTGACGAGCGGCGTGAAGGCCCTGGCTTCCATCTCCGACGTGGGGCTGATGCGGAAGATGTAGGGGTTGCCCGAGGTGGTGATCTTGCCGGAGGAGGATGTCTCCACCAGCATCGGCACCTTGTACTCCTCCAGCTTCGGCATCACCGCCAGAGTCAGCGTCGAACTCCACGCGCCCATCATGACGGGCACGCTGTCGCGCACGATCAGCTTCTCGGCGGTGGCGACGGCCTCGGTGGGGTTGGACTTGTTGTCCTCGACGATGAGCTGGATCTTCTTGCCCAGCACGCCGCCCGCCTTGTTGATCTCCTCCTCGGCGATCCTGGCGCCCTGCGTCACGTAGTTGCCGGACGCCGCGAACGCGCCCGTCAGCGGCTGCGAGACACCGATCTTGATGGTGTCCTGAGCGTACGCCGATGCGGCGAGCAAGCTGGCTCCCAGCACTGCCACGGCGGCCTTGAGACTGCGCGCAATCATATGGATCTCCCCTCGTGCCGGTATCAGACCCTCCGGGTCTGGCACCATTGCGCCAACGCCAATGTGTTGCCAGGGCGCAGGACCCTCCGGGCCTGACACCGGCAGAGCCTACGCTGGTATCCCACGGTGCCAGACCCGGAGGGTCTGACACCGACTTGTCCCAATGTTGGAAACACCATCACAATTGAGCCTAGGTTAGGGCTCGGCCACTGACAAGCACCGCCCAGCTAGCGTCATTCGAAATTTCAGCTTTTTCCGCTCGCAGCGCGCTTTCTGAGCTGCGGGATGATTTGTTGGGCAATGGCCTCCACCTGCTCCGCCTCATACTTGAAGGGAACGAAGATGATGCGGTCGAGGCCGGCCTCGATATGCGGGAGAAGCTGCTCCACGCACTCCTCGGGGGTGCCCATGATGGCGCTGTCCATGGTCGATTCCGACCACGACGCATAGTCCCACTCGGTCTGCAGCCAGTGCTTCATGGGCGCCTCCACCTGGGCGCGCGGGCCGACGCAGATGGGGAGCTGGTTGGTGGCAGAGAGCTCGTCGGGGTTGCGGCCGGCATCCTCGGCGAAGGCGCGGATCTTGGCCCACGACTTCTTGAAGCTGTCGACCGTGTAGTAGTAGGTGAGCCAGCCATCGCCCTTGGTGGCCACGCGCTTGAGGACGGCATCGACGTAGCCGCCAATCAGGATCGGCGGATGCGGCTTCTGCACCGGCTTGGGCTGCAGAACGGCGCCGCGCAGCTTGTAGGGCGGATAGTCGCCATCCACGATCTCCTCGGTCCAGAGCCGCTTGAGGATCTCCAGCCCCTGCTCCATCATCTTACCGCGTTGGGTGAACTCGGCGCCCAGGGAATCGAACTCGCGCCTGTACCAGCCCACCGCCGTGCCCAGGATCAGCCGGCCGTTGGAGATGTGGTCGATGGTGGCCAGCTCCTTGGCCAGGATGACGGGATTGCGCACCGGCATCACCAGGATGCCGGTCCCGACCTTGATCTTCGAGGTGCGCGCGGCGATGGCCGTGAGAATGGTCAGCGCCTCATGGATGGGAAAGCTCGGGACCACGCCGAGCAGGATGTGGTCCCAGGCCCAGATCGACTCGTAGCCCAGCTCCTCCATGCGCACGCCGTAGTCGATCAGCTCCGCCGCACTCGGCATCTCCGGATGCTTGGTGAAGTTGCGCATGGCGATGCCGAAGACGGGATCTTTTTTGTGCGGCATCACCTCGTTCCTTCAAGTTTCTTGATGCGAGATTCGGCAGTCGGGCGTCGGCAGTCGGGGAATGTCTCACTACGTCTGCCATCTGCCTCTTCTTGCGACTGCCGACGCCCGACCCCCGACTGCCGTCGATTGCCATCACGCGGTATACAGCCGGTCGGGGTCGAGGTGGCGCAGGACCTCCAGCTCCTCTTTGCGGGGCGGCTCGGCGGTCTCGAGCTTGTCGGCGAACAGCAGCTCGAAGCCGGTGTTGTCCTGCACCTGCTCGCGCGTCGCGCCCTGCTGCAGGACGAGCACCTTCATTTGGCGGGTGTCCTCGTCGAAGCCCATGACGGCGAGGTCCGTCACCACGCGCCACATGCCGCCCTGAGGCAGCCCGCTCTCGGCGCGCGTGCGCCCGCCCCGGATCCAGCCTGGAGAGGTGAGGAAATCCACGTCGGCGACGAAGCGGCGCCGCTCGTGCTTCATGGCCACGATCATGTTGGTGAGGGAGGAGATGTCGTTGCCGCCGCCCGAGCCTGGCAGCCGTGTTGTGGGATTGTCCGCCGAGCCGATGAACGACGAGTTGAGGTTGCCGAAGCGGTCGATCTGCGCCCCGCCCATGAAGCCCAGATCGACGTAGCCGCGCTGCAGGAGCAGGAGCACGTCGGTGATCGGCAGCACCATGTTGGAGCGGCGCGTGCAGCGCTGCTCGTTGGTGGAGGGCGGCAGCTCGCCCGGCACGATGAACGGGCCGATGGTGCCGCCCTCGAACAGGATGGTGAGGTGCGGCGCGAAGTTGCGCTGCGCAAGCGTGGCGGCGAGCAGCGGGATGCCGATGCCGGCGAACACGATCTGCCCGTCCTTGAGGAGGCGGGAGGCCATCACCGCCAGCAGCTCCGATGTGGTGTAGGCTGCGGTCGGGGGTATCGGCTTAGTCATTGTAGACGCTCCGGCCACGGCGGCACGCATCGAGGACCTCGGCCATCCCGAGCTTGGCGAGATAGTCGGTCCACGACTTTGGCTCGTAGTAGAACTCTTCCAGGTACCGTTGCGCGCCCTGCACCGGGTCCTTGGTGCGCGCGGCGTAGTCGTCGAGGTGCGGAAAGAACGGCTCGTAGAGGCCGTAGCATTCGTGCGGCGCCGACCCCATCGGCACCTCGACCACTGCCTCCACCGTGAAGAACGGAATACGCGTGCGGTCGGGCGTACGCCGGATCTGGTCGTTGGAGACGATGCACTCCGTCGTCAGGATCACGCGGTTGGCCGCCATCGCCATGTCGATGTCCATGAACTGGAGGCCGTCGATCTGGGCGTTGCCGTAGCAGTCGCACCGCTGCACGTGGATCAGCACCACGTCCGGGTTGAGTGCGGGCAGCAGCACCAGCTCCTCGCCGGTGAACGGGCAGGTCATGACACTGACGCGGCCGCCGAGCCGCGCAATGACATCGGAGCCGAGCATCGAGCGCGACGGCATGAAGGGAATGCCCATCGCGCCGGCGCGATAGCGCAGGCCGATCGACATGTGGCTCCATTCCTCGAACTGCGCGAGCTTGCTCTCGGTGTAGTGGCGCATCACCTTGGAGACGCCCCACACGATCCCCTGGGTGAACCAGCTGGTGATGACGTGCCGGCTGATGCCCGAGGCAAGCAGCAGGTCGCCTTCCGTCGAGGCGATGGAGCGGGAGATTATGAGGTCCTTCTTGCGCGCCCGGATCAGGGCCCAGATCATCGCGAAAGGCGTGCGCGAGGTGTGGCATCCGCCGATGCCGACGTGCTCGCCGTCCTTGACGAGCTTCGCCGCGTCCTCCAGCGACATCACCTTGTCGCGGAGGCCCCGGTCGCGAGCCTGGGTGGCCGCGCGCAGCTGCTGGTAGGGCGTCACGTCACTGCTCATCGACAACGGGTCTCCGGTCCGGCCTAGTCGGCGACCGCCATGCCGCTGTCGCGGTTGAAGGCCGTGATCATCTCGTCCCACACCGGCACGAGGGCGTGCAGATCGGTCCAGAACGTCTGGCTGCGCCGGCGCTCGAAATCGGCCAGCGCGATGCCCTGCTGCTCGACCCAGGTGAAGTAGCCGAGGTTGAAGATGCGCGCCCGCTCGCGCTCTGTCATCTCCAGAACGTGCTCGGTGCCGGCGCCCTGCAGATGCTCTCCCACCAGCTCGGCCGCCAGCCGCTCCGTCATGCGTCCCATATTGTGGCGCTGCTGGAGGTAGCGTTTCAGCTCGCTCTCGTAGAGCTCGTGGCCGTCGGTCGCCACGCTGAGGATCACGTCGTTGGGGCCGAGGCCGTAGTGCTTGGCCATCTTGATGGCGCCCAGCACGTTGGCGATCGAGGAGAGCCCCAGATAGCGCAGCCGGCGCACCACGACGCCCGCCCGGCAGGCGAGGTAGCGGCAGCCCTCGTCGGTGTTGAACGCGGCGTTGAGCCCGTCGGTGGCCTGGTCGGACACGCCGATCACCAGATCGGTGTTCATCACGTTATGGATGAGCGGGACGTGCTTGTCGCCGATGCCCTGGATGTTGTGCTCGCCGTATCCGTTCATCAGCAGGGTGGGGCACTCCACGGCCTCGACGACCGCGATCTTTGCGCTGTGCGTGCTCTTGAGGAAGTCGCCGGCGCCCAGCGTGCCGGCCGAGCCGCTGGCGGCGACGAAGCCGGCGAGCTTGAGATCCGGCTCGGCGTCGCACAGGGTCTCGAAGATGCGCGCCAGTGCAAGGCCGGTGCAGCGCCAGTGCACCAGGTAGTTGCCGAACTCGCAGAACTGGTTGACGATCTCGTTGGCCGGATCGCGCGCCAGCTCCGCGCACTTGTCGTAGATCTCCTTCACGTTCGACTCGGTGCCGGGCGTGCGGATCACGTCCTCGGGCGCCGCAATCCAGCGGGACAGCCAGTCGAACCGCTCCTGGCTCATCCCCTCGGGCAGCACGGCAACGCCGCGGCACCCCAGGATGCGCGAGATGGCGACGCCGCCGCGGCAGTAGTTGCCGGTGGAGGGCCACACGGCGCGCTGCCGCGTGGGGTCGAAGCGGCCCGAGACGAGGCGCGGGGCGAGGCAACCGTAGGCGGCCAACACCTTGTGCGCCCGGATCATGGGGAACAGTGCACCGAGCGCCAGCACGATGCGGGCCTTCACGCCGGTCAGCGCTTCCGGGAGCTCGACGAAGGCGGGCACCGGGCACCGGCCCGTGCGGACCTTGTCGTTGAGCCAGTTGACCCGGTAGAGATTGGCGGGATGCGGCGCATCGGGATCGACGCCTGCAAGACCGTCGCGGACGGCGCGCGGGGCCTTCTCGGGCTCGGCCAGCTCCTCGAAGGTCGGCAGGCGCACGCCGGCCTCCTTGAGATGGCCGGCCGCGCGCCGGCGCACTGTCCGGTCGGCGACCTCGGTGGGGAACTCGAATGGATGGGCCAAGCGGCGCTACCCGATTCCGGAGCCAGTGTTTCTATTGTTCTATTGTTAGTATCACTATCCCTTGCCGCGCGGCGCCGATCAAGTCGCATTCGACGCGGCATTTGCCGCCGGCTGGCGGTCCGGACGCACCGCAAGATCGGGCACCGGGTCATCATACAGGGTGGTACGCCGGCGCGGGGTGCGGCCGGCGGCGTGGATGAGGCGCTGCAGGTCGTCCGCGCTCAGCTCCTGCCCGTGCACCGCACCGGCGGCGCGCGTGATCGACTCGTTCATGAGCACGCCGCCCATGTCGTTGGCGCCGGCGGCAAGGCACAGCGCGGCGCCGTCCGGCCCCATCTTCACCCACGAGGCCTGGATGTTGGGGATGACGGGATCGAGGACGAGCCGGGCCACGGCGTGCATCAGGACCGCCTCGCGGAAGGTCGGGCCCTTGCGCGACCGGCCCCTGAGATAGATCGGCGCCTCCATATGCACGAAGGGCAGCGGCACGAACTCGGTGAAGCCGCCCGTCCGGTCCTGCAGCTCGCGCACCCGCAGGAGGTGGCGCGCCCAGTGGCGGTAGCCGTCGATATGGCCGAACATGATGGTGGCGGTGCTCCTGAGCCCCACCGCGTGCGCGGTCTGCATCACCTCAAGCCACTGCGCGGTCTTGATCTTGTCGGGGCAGAGGACTGCGCGCACCTCATCGTCGAGGATTTCCGCCGCGGTGCCCGGCAGGCTCGACAGCCCGGCCGCCTTGAGGCTGGCGAGATAGTCCCGCAGCGGCAGCCCCAGCGTCTCGGCGCCGTGCCAGATCTCCAAGGGCGAGAAGGCGTGCATGTGGATGGCCGGGGCCGCCGACTTCACCGCCGCGACGATGGAGAGATAGGTCTCCCCCGTGTAGCCGGGCCGGATGCCGCCCTGCAGGCACACCTCGGTGGCGCCCCGCTCCCAGGCTTCCCGCGTGCGCGTCGCGATCTCGTCGAGGCCGAGGTCGTAGGGCTTCTCGCGCGACTCGAAGCTGTGGCGGCCCTTGGAGAAGGCGCAGAACCTGCAGCCGTAGGTGCAGATGTTGGTGTAGTTGATGTTGCGGTTGACGACGTAGGCCACGGTCTCCCCGCGGCGCGCGGCCCTGAGCGCGTCGGCGGCGCGGCACACCGCGGCGAAGTCGCGCCCGCGCGCCTCGAACAGCCGCGCGATCTCGGCTTCGCCGAGGCGTTTGCCCTGCGCCGTGCGGTCGAGGATGCCCTCCAGCTCCGGGCTGGGCTTCGGGGCCGGCTCGCCGGACCTGATGCGCGCCACGTACGCCGCGGGGAGGGCCTCGCCGGTGCCTGGCGCCCAGTCGTCCTCGCGCGCGAGACCTTGGCTGTCCTGCTGCCGCAGCGCCGGGGTTTCCATGGCGGGGTCGAGCCACTGCTCAGGCTCCGACAGGAACCTCGGATAGATGGCCAGCCGCTCGACCAGGGTGCGGCCGGCGCGCTCGGTGGCCATTTCCAGCGCCGCCAGATGCGGCCAGGGCGCCTCGGGGTTCACGTGGTCCGGTGTCACCGGCGAGACGCCGCCCCAGTCGTTGATGCCGGCCTCGATGAGTTGCACGAGCCCCTCCGGCTGCAGGTTGGGCGGGGCCTGGATGCTGATCTCAGCGCCGAGGACGATGCGGGCTGCTGCGACGCTCCACAGGTGATCGCCCAGGGGCGGCTCCGGCGCGTCGGCCATCCGCGTGCCCGGCTTGGCACGGAAGTTCTGGACGATCACCTCCTGGATGTGCCCGTAGCGCTCCTGCAGCCGGCGGATGGCGAGCAGCGCCTCGATACGCTCGGCCCGCGTCTCGCCGATGCCGATCAAGACGCCGGTGGTGAACGGGACGCGGGCGCGCCCCGCCGCCTCCAGGGTTGCAAGGCGCGCACGGGGCCGCTTGTCGGGCGATCCGAAGTGCGGTCCACCTCTTTCCGACAAGCGCTCCGCCACCGTCTCCAGCATGATGCCCTGCGATACGGATACCGCCCGCAGCCGGCGCATCCAGTCCTCCGACATCACGCCTGGATTGAGATGCGGCAGCAACCCGGTCTCGCGCAGGACCAGCCCCGCCGAGGCCTCCAGGTAGGCGAGGGTGGACTCCGCTCCCAGCCCGGCCAGCGCCCTCCGCGCCGTGGCGTAGCGCCTCTCCGGCTGGTCGCCCAGGGTGAACAGGGCCTCCTTGCAGCCGGCGGCCCGGCCCGCCTCGGCGATGGCCAGGACCTGCTCTGGGGCCAGATAGGGCCGCTCGCCGGGGCGGGGCGGCCGGGCGAAGGTGCAGTAGTGGCAGACATCCCGGCACAGCTGGGTCAGGGGGATGAACACCTTCCTGGAGAAGCTTACCGCGCGGCCGTGCCCCGCCAGCGCCAGGGCGCGGGCCAGCGCCATCAGCCTGGGAAGATCGTCGCACTGCGCCAGCGTCAGCGCCTCGTCATCCGCCAGTCTTGTAGCGGACTCGGCCTTGCGTAGGGCGGTTGCGAGACTGGCGGAGGCTTTCATGATCGGGGCGCCTCGATGGAGGTTGCAAGGATCGGCCCGCGCGGCCCTCCCCGCTCTTGCAGGAAGGCGTAATTAGGGTCGTCCCGCTTCCGGGCGAGGAGAGCCTCAAGGTCGCGTGGCTCGTCCACGTCCATGCCGAGCCCCGCGAGCTCTATCACGCGGCAGGCGAGCCCCATCGCTTCGGTGGCGGCGAGGTGGCGGGCAAAGCTGCCCGGCCCGAAGTGCGGCGGGAAGACATCGGGCGGCGTCGCCACGATCGCATTGGTACCGTCGCGATCGTGCGATGGGGCCAGCACCACGCGCGCGCCTGGCCCGGTGCCGGCCGCGTCGATCAGGCGGGCGACCTCGGTAGGTGTCACGAGCGGCGCGTCGGCCGGCACGGTAAGCGCGCGCTGCGCGCCGTGGGTGGCGGCGTGGACGAGCCCCGCCATGGCGGCTGCACTGTGGCCTTCCGCCTGCGCCTCACACAGCACACGGGCGCTGCAGCTCTCCGCCAGCGTCGCCACCTGCGCATCCGGCGTCACCACGACCACGGGGCCCAGGGTCTCGACCGCGGCCAGCGTCGCCAGCACATCGCGCAGCATGACCAGCATGAGCCGACGCCGCGCTTCCAGCGGCAGCACCCCGGCGAGGCGCTGCTTGGCCTGTGCCAGCGTCTTCACGGGCACGATGGCCCACGGCGCCTCCGGTGCACGCGGTGCGCTCATGCTTGGGTCTCCGCCGGGCGCCGCTTGCCGGGCTTGGGCGGCGCCGCGGCCAGGCGCTCGCACAGGCTCAGGCAATGCCGGGCCAGGGCGATCTTGTCGTCCGTCGTCTGCATCAACGTGTCGGCGATGGAGGCCGGAACCGGCAAGGCGTCTGCCGTCGCGCGGTCCGCCGCATCGACCACGAGCGCATCGAGCAGGTCCCCGTAATGGCGGGCGATGCTCGCCACATCGACCGCCAAACCCAGCTCGGCCATGATCTTGGCCGTCGGCCCTTTCACCGCCTTGCCGCCGATGATCGGCGACACGGCGATCACCGGCGCGCTGCTCGCCCGAATCGCCTCGCGCATGCCCGGAACCGCCAGGATCGGATCGACGCTGAGCCACGGGTTCGACGGACAGATGATGATGCCGGCCAGCGTCGGGGCTGACAGCGCGGCCTCGATCTGCACCGTCGGCCGCGCCGTCTCGGCGCCGTCATAGCGGATGCGGCGGACCGCCGGACGGCATTGCTCGCGTGCGAAATAGTCCTGGAACGCCAGGGTGCCGGTCTCGGTCTCCACCGCGGTGCGGACCGGCTCGTCCGACATCGGCAGCACCCGTGCCGCCACGCCCAGGCGCGCGGCGAGATGTGCCGTGACGGATGTCAGCGTCTCGCCCGCCCTGAGCCGCCGCGTGCGCTCCACGTGGATCGCCAGATCCCTGTCGCCCAGCTTGAACCACGTGGGGCCGCCAAGCTCGGCCACCGCCTTCATGAAGCTCCAGGTCTCGTCGCGCCGCCCCCACCCGGTCTCCGGATTGGCGACGCCGGCGAGCGTGTAGAGCGTGGTATCCACGTCCGGCGAGATCGTGAGCCCCAGGTGCTCGAAGTCATCCCCGGTATTGACGATCACCGTCAGCCGCTCGCCCAGCAGCCGCGCCAGCCCCAGGGCGAGCTTGGCGCCGCCGATGCCGCCCGAGAGCGCAACATAGGTTCGGCTGTCGCCGGTCATCGGAACAGGTCCTGCGTCTTGGGCCGCAACAGTGCCGCCGCCGGGCGCGGCTCCGCCGTCCACCCAAGACCTCGCACCAGCGCCGCCGGACGCGCCTCGGCCGCCTCGCCCATGGCGAGCGCGGCGGCGGCGGCCACGGCGTCGGCGAAGCCGACCTCGGTCACCTCCAGCGGCCGTCCGGCAAGGTCCTCCTCGCCGCGACGGTCCACGAGCGACGGCACGCCGGCGGCGCCGATGGCAAGCCCGACCGTGCCGAGTCGCCACGCCCTGCCGGCGCTGTCGGCGACGATCACGCCGATATCGGCGCTGAAATGCGCGTCCAGCCGCTCCTTGATGTGCCGTGCGCTGCGGTCCGGCGCCTCGGGCAGCAGCAGCACGCGCAGCCCATCGTCGCCCGCCTCCAGATTGGATCGGTCCACGCCTGCATTGGCCATGACGATGCCGTGATGGGTCACCGCAATCAGAACGTGCGGCGCGGCGCGCAGGATCTCGGCTGATTGAGAGAGAATGGCCTCGACGAGGCGCGCATCCTTGCGGGTGACTGCGGCCAACTCCCTGGCGCGGCTGCCGGGCTCGATGCTCGCCAGGTCGAGATAGCGCCCTTCGGCCTTGGAAACGATCTTCTGCGCCACGACCAGGATGTCCTGCGCCCGGGGCTCCAGCCGGTCCTGCTCCAGCGCCGCGATCAGGAGAGCGGAGAGGTCATCCCCCGGCTGCACCCTGGGGATGCCCTGGAGGGCCGTGATGGTGAGCGTCTGCTCTCCCAAGGCTGTCTAACCCTTGTCGAGGCCGGTGATGCGGATGCCGGCACCGGGGACCTTGTAATGGCGGTTGATGCCGATCAGCACCGCGGTGAGCGCCTCCGCCGCCACCGCATTGACGAGCGGCCCCGCATGAATGCCGCGCAGCCCGGCCGCCTCCACCAGCGCGATCACGGCGGCGCGGTCGTCGGGGGCGTCCCCGAAGACGAGGACATCACAATCGATCTCCTCCCCGGTCTGCAACTTGCTGGCTGCAACATTGTGAAAAGCGGCAACCACCCGCGCAGTCTCACCCAGCCGTTTCTGCGCCGCGAGGGCCGCGGATGTCTCGACCGGCACCTGCACGCGCGCCACCTTGGGCGGCACCAGCGGCACCGTCGCGTCGATCACGATCTTGCCCGCCACGTGCGGTTTGATTTCGTCGAGGATCTCCGCGTGACTGGCCCACGGCACTGCGAGCAGCACCACATCGCCCGCCTGGGCCGCCGCAGCATTGTTGGCGCCACACACGGCCGCGCCGGACGCAATCCTAGGCGCCGCCGCCTTCGCCTTGTCGGCCGTGCGCGAGCCGATGACAATTTCGTATCCCGCGGCCGCCCAGCGCCTGGCCAGCCCGCTGCCCAGCGCCCCGGTGCCGCCGACGATGGCGATCGTAGGCTTCCCGCTCACTTCGCCTTCCCGACGATCTGGAGAAAGAGCTGACCAGCCTCACGCCCATCCGCGGCAGGTGAAACGACTTCGCTCGATCGAGGCGCAACGGGGTTCCCCTCCCCCTTGTGGGGAGGGGCTAGGGGTGGGGGGAACCACAAAGGGGTCAGGCCCCTCGCCTCTGCCGCATGGGTCTTCACAAGACGCTGGTGGCGAGGGGGCTGACCCCTGCTGCCGAGATTCCCCCCCACCCTGTCCCTCCCCCACAAGGGGGGAGGGGACGCCGCGGCACGCCCCTCGCTCCATTTCCAGTGCGAGGTCGTCTGCAGCGCTGGCGCACGTTCGCTCACAGTTTCATCTCGGGCAGGGGCACCACGGCGACGCCGGCCTTCTCCAGGGCGTCGCGCACGCCGCGGGCCACCGCCACGCCTGTGGCCTCGTCGCCGTGCACGCAAATGGTGTGGATGTCGGCCTTCACGATCTTGCCGGAGCGGGACACGATCTCTCCCTGCAGCACCATGCGTAGCACCTGCTCGGCGGCGGCGGCCGGGTCTTTCAGCACCGTGCCGGGGATGGAGCGCGAGGCCAGCGTGCCGTCGTCGTTGTACTGCCGGTCGGCAAAGCCCTCGCGCGCCAGCGGCAGGCCCAGCTTCTCGGCCGCCTTTTCCATCTCGGAGTTGAACGGCGCCACGTAGACGATGTCCTTGTCGACTGTCTTGATCGCCCGGCCGATGGCCATGGCGTAGTCCTCGTCCTCGGCCGCCATGTTGTTGAGCGCGCCGTGCGGCTTCAAATGCGTCACCTTCAGGCCGGCGTAGGCCGCCATGCCCTGCAGGGCGCCGATCTGGTAGGCGGTCATGTATTCCAGGTCGCCGGGCTTCATCTGGATGCGCCGCCGGCCGAAGCCCCAGAGGTCGTTGAAGCCGGGATGCACGCCCACGCTCACCCCTTCCTGCTTTGCCAGCATGCAGAGCCGGTACATGGTGTTGGGGTCGCCGGCGTGGAATCCGCAGGCGACGCTGGCGGACTTGATGATCTTCATGAGCTCGGCATCGTTGCCGATATCGTAGGCACCCCACCCCTCGGCGATGTCAGCGTTGAGATTGATCTGCCTGCTCATGCGCACCCCATTCGACCTGACGCGGTAAGATGGTACTATCTATAGGAAGACCATACAAGCGCGGGCGTCAGACCATCGGAGCCTGGCGCCGTTGCACCGCGGAGAGGTAAAAATGCCGATCGGTGTGATGGAATGAGCCACAGCGTCCGATTCCTTTCGTGCGGCGACACCGCGCTCGCCATCGAGCTGGGCGACCGGGTGGACCGCCGCGTCAGCCAGCTGGTGCTGGCGCTCGCCGCGCGCGTGAAAGCCGCGGCGGTGGCCGGTATCGTCGAGGTGGTCCCCACTTTCCGATCCCTCATGATCCACTATGACCCCCTGACCGTACCGCAGAGCGACCTGAAGCGGCGCCTGGCGCCCCTCCTGTCGGGCCTCGACGCGGCTCAGATCGCGGGCCGTCTCTGGCACCTGCCGACCTGCTACCACGACAGCCTCGCCCCCGATCTCGCCGAGGTGGCGGCGCGCACGGGCCTCTCCCCCGAACAGGTGGTGGAGCGCCACAGCGGCGTGACCTATCACGTCTACATGGTGGGCTTCCTGCCCGGCTATCCCTACCTCGGCGATCTGCCGCCGGAGCTGGAGCTGCCGCGCCGCGACACGCCGCGCACCGCGGTACCGGCCGGCTCGGTTGCCGTTGCCACCACGCTGACAGCCGTCTATGCCCTGCAGAGCCCTGGCGGATGGCATCTCATCGGTCGCACGCCCGCGCCCCTGTGGGACCTGCAGCGCGATCCTCCCGCCACCCTCGCCGCCGGCGACCAGGTGCGCTTCGTGCCGATCACCCTTGGCGATTACGAGGCCCTGGCCAGGCGAAGCGCCAGCGGAGCGCTGCGGCTGCAACCGGAGGAGCACCTTGCGGCAGCGGGCGCGGCAGCATGAAGCCAGCGTTGCGGGTTCTCGCCCCTGGCCTGATGACGACGCTGCAGGACCTGGGCCGGCGCGGCTATCAGAGCCTCGGCATCCCCGTGTCCGGCGCCCTCGACGCGGTTGCCCTGGCCGCCGCCAACGCGCTGGCCGGCAATCCGCCGGGAGCAGGAGCCCTGGAGATCGCTTACCACGGCCCGACTCTGGCGGTGGAGGCCGAGAGCGCGCGCCTCGCTTTCGCCGGTGGCGCGACGGCAATCGAGGCCCTTCGCGGAGAACGCGCGTCGGGGGCTACCCGTCTTCCGCCCCTTCAAAGCGTGCGCCTGCGCCAAGGTGAGGTGCTGCGCGTGGGCGGCCTTTCGGGAAGCGCGGTCGGCTACCTCGCGGTCGAGGGCGGCTTCGACGTGGCTCCTGCCCTTGGCAGCCAATCGACCTATGCCCGCGCCGGCCTTGGCGGCTTCGCCGGGCGGCCGCTGCGCGCCGGCGACCTTCTGCCCCTGCGCCAGGCGCACGCCAAGGACCGTGCGGAGTCCATGTTTCCCGCCCTGGATCTGGCGCCGCCACAGCGCATCCGCGTCGTGCTTGGCCCGCAGGACGACCATTTCACCGCGCGCGGCAGGCGCACCTTCCTGGAGAGCATCTACACTGTCTCGCCGGCCTCCGACCGCATGGGCATGCGCCTCGAAGGCGCCACCCTGGAGCACAGCGACGGCTTCAACATCGCCTCCGACGGCACCGCGCCGGGCTCCGTCCAGGTCCCAGGCGACGGCCTGCCTATCATCCTTCTCGCCGACCGCCAGACCACCGGCGGCTACCCCAAGATCGCCACCGTCATCGCCGCCGACCTGCCCGCGACGGGCCGCCTCGCGCCCGGCGCCAGGCTGGCTTTCGTGGCCGTCAGCGTGACAGAGGCCGAGGCTGCGCATCGCGAGCTCGCCGCCCGTCTCGAGGCACTGCCCAGGCAGGTCGTTTCCGCGCGCTCACAGCCCGCCCTGGACGAGGCGGTGCTGCTGCGCGCCAACCTCGTCGGCGGCGTCGTCAGCGCCCACGATCCGCCCAGGGAGCCGCCTGATTGGTGAGCAGCGTGCTTGACCTGCGGGCATCCTTCCCGCACACAACGCAGCTCGCGCCGCCAGGTCGCGAGCAGGACACATAGGAATCCCGGAGAGTCATGGCCAACCGCGCCCGCATCGCCGTCCCCGGCCACGAGGCCGACAGCCGCGTGCCGCGCTACCTGCAGGTAGCCTCGGCGCTGCGCCGGCGCATCCGCGACGGCCGCTGGGCGGTGGGCGACAAGATCGCCACGCTGGAGGAATTGGAGCGCGAGTTCGACGTGGCGCGTGTCACCGTGCGCCAGGCCATCGAGCTGCTCCAGAGCGAGGGCCTGCTCAAGTCCCACCAGGGCCGCGGCACCTTCGTCACCAAGACGGTGGAGCACGACCGCTGGCTGCAGCTCGCGACCGACTGGGAGAGCCTGATCGCTCCCATCCGCGACCATGTCCCGCAACAGCTGCCGGCGGAAGCCGGCACCGCGCCCCGCATCGGGGAGGACGACGGCGTTGCCGCGCCCGCCTACGTCGCCATCCGCAGCGTCCAGAAGCGCGACAGCAAGCCCTATGCCTACGCCCGGGTGCACGTGGCGAAGCACGTCCACGCCAGGGCGTCCAAGGCGTTCGCCTCGCGGGTGGCGCTGGCCGTGCTCTCCGAGATGAAGGGCCTGGGGATCGCCCGCGCCCACCAGACCGTCGTCGTCGGCGCCGCCGACCTCGACACCGCGCAGCACCTGGGGATTCCCCTCAACGCCCCCACGGCGGAAGCGCGCTGCATCGTCGCCGACAAGGACGGCGTGGTGATCTACGTCGGCGAGATCACCTACCCCGGCGACTACGTGCGCCTCAACATCGAGCTGATCCCGCAGGACGGCACCTGATCCGCCGGGGGTGAGGGATGAGCTTCCCTGCCGGAGCAGCAGGATCTGACGCTCGCCTCAAGCACAAATCCAAACTCACCACTCACCATCTCACCGCTCATCCGTCCGCCGCGCCGCATTGCATCGGCGACCGCTTGTCCTAATAATAGGACGACTTTAACCGGGGTCAGATCCCCGCGCACGACGCAGAGGCACGACCGAGAGGTTGGAGGCGAGGGGTCCGGCCCGACGATGGAGCACGTGACTGGCGAGGGCATCGGCGCGCGCCTCCTGCGCAAGGAGGACGACCGCTTCATGCGAGGGCGCGGCGAGTATGTCGGCGACATCCGCCTGCCCGGCATGCAGGAGGTGGCGTTCCTGCGCAGCCCGCTCGCCCACGCCCGCATCAAGGCAATCAACATCCCGCCCGCGCTGCGCGACCGCGTCCTCGTCGCCGAGGATCTGCAAGGCGTCGCGCCGATCCGCGCCGACACTGCCCTGCCGGGCTTCAAGTCGTCCGTGCAGCCCATCCTGGCCATTGGAAAAGTCCGCTACGTCGGCGAGGCGGTCGCGCTGTGCGTGGCGCCGACGCGCGCCGAGGCGGAGGACCTGGCTGCCGAGATCGAGGTGGATCTCGAGCCGCTGCCAGCGGTGCACGACATGCTGCAGGGCCGCCGGCCCGGTGCACCGCTGGTGCATGAGCAGTGGGGCGACAACCTGTTCCTCACCACCTTCACCGACGTGAATTTCGAGGCCGTCAAGGAGGCGGTAAAAGTTGGGGCCGCGGTCTCGGTCACCCGCGAATTGCGCACCGCCCGCCAGGCCATGTGTCCACTGGAGGGGCGCGGCGTGGTGACAGACTGGAATGCGAGGCTCGGCCAGATCGTCGTCTACAGCTCGACGCAGCAACCTCACATCGTCCGCTCCGGCCTCGCCGAGTGCCTCAGGTTGGACGAGGGAGCTATCCGCGTGGTCGCGCCCGATGTGGGCGGCGGCTTCGGCTACAAGGGCATTCTGCTGCCCGAGGAGGTGGCGCTTGCCTGGGCCACGCGCCGGCTGGGCGTGCCGCTGCGCTGGCTGGAGGACCGGCGCGAGAATCTCATCGCCGGCGCCGACTGCCGCGAGCACCACTACATCCTCACTGCCTACGCCGATGCCCAGGGCCGCCTGCTGGCGCTCGATTGCGAGGCCACCGTCGATTCCGGCGCCTACTCCGCCTATCCGTTCTCGGCATGCCTGGAGGCTGGCCAGATCGGCTCGATCCTGCCCGGCCTCTACGACTTCCCGCACTACCGCTGCCGCACCTGGTCGGTCGCCACCAACAAGCCACCCATCCTCCCCTACCGCGGCGTGGCCCGCACCGGCGTGTGCTTTGCGCTGGAAGTGACGCTGGACGCACTGGCCCGCAAGCTCGGCATCGAGCCGACCGAGCTGCGCTTCAACAGCCTGGTGCGGCCCGAGCAGATGCCGTTCGACAATATCGCCAAGCGCCACTTCGACTCCGGCGACTACCCCGAGGCCCTGCGCCGCGCCGTCGATGCCATCGGCCTTGACAAGGTCCGCGCCCGCCAGCGCGAGGGAGAGCGTGACGGCCGGCGCATCGGTGTGGGCTTCGCCATGTACGCCGAGCAGGCCGGCCACGGCACCAGCGTCTATGCCGCCTGGGGCATCCCGTTCGTGCCGGGCTACGAGCAGTGCCAGGCCCGCTTTACGCCGGACGGCGCCCTGGAGCTGAGGATCGGCGCCCACAGTCACGGCCAGGGCCTGGAGACCACACTTTCCCAGGTCGCCCACTCTATCCTCGGCGTTCCGCACGACCGCATCCGCCTCATCCATGGCGACACCGCCGCCACGCCCTATTCCACCGGCACCTGGGGCTCACGCTCGATGATCATGTCGGGCGGCGCCGTCGCCTCCGCCTGCGAGGCGCTGGCCGACCGCGTGCTGGACCTGGGTGCCAGGCTCCTGCAGGCGCGCCGCGAGGAGGTGCGCATCGAGGACGGCGCCGTCGTCGGTCCGTCCGGCCGCATCGCGGTCGCCGAGGTGGCCCGGACCTGGTACCGCCGGCCGCAGGACCTGCCGCCCGATCTCAACCCGGGCGGGCTCGAGCTGACGGCGGGCTACAAGGCCAAGCGGGACACCGGCACGTTCAGCTACGCGGCCCATGCTGCCGTGGTGGCCGTGGATACGCAGACGGGGGAGCTGGAGCTCCTCGACTATGTGGTGGTGGAAGACGGCGGGGTGCTGGTGAACCCGATGATCGTGGACGGCCAGATCCTGGGCGGCACCGCGCAGGGCATCGGCACGGCGCTCTACGAGGAGATGCCCTACGACGCGCAGGGGCAGCCGCTCGCCTCCACCCTGTCGGATTACATGCTGCCGGGCCCCGCGGAGGTGCCGGAGGTCCGCATCCTGCACATGGAGACGCCGTCGCCCTACACCCGCTTCGGCCAGAAGGGTATCGGCGAGGGTGGCGCCATCGCCCCGCCGGCAGCCATCACCAACGCCGTCAACGACGCGCTCAAGGAGCTGGGTGCCGAGCTGCTCGTGTCTCCCATCACCCCCCGCCGCATCGTCGAGGCGATCGCGCGGGCGCGCCCACGCGCGGAAGCGGCACTCGCATGAAGCCCGCTGCCTTCGACTACGTCCGCCCCGCCACCGTCGCCGAGGCGCTGGGCGCGCTCAACGGCCCGCCCGGCGCCAAGGTGCTCGCCGGCGGCCAGACGCTGGGCCCCATGCTCAACCTGCGCCTGGCGCAACCGGGCCTCTTGGTCGATATCACCCGCATCCCCGAGCTGGCCGCGGTGAGCGAGGACAAGGACGCTGTGACCATCGGCGCCACCGTCACCCACGCCGCCATCGAGGACGGCCGCATCCCCGACCCCACCGGCGGATTCCTCTCCCGCGTCGCCCGCGGCATTGCCTACCGGGCGGTGCGCACCCGCGGCACCATCGGCGGCAGCCTCGCCCACGCAGATCCCTCCGCCGACTGGCTCGCCGGCCTGACGGCGCTGGGCGCCGATGCGCTGGTGGCTGGTCCTGGAGGAAGCCGCCGCGTCCCGGTGTCGGCCTTCGTACGCGGCGCAATGGAGACGCAGCTCGCGCCCGGTGAGTTGCTCACGGGTATCCGGATTCCGAGATTCCCGCTCGAAGCGCGCTTCGGCTTCCACAAGATCTGCCGCAAGACGGGTGAGTTCGCCGATGCCATCGCTGTCGTCGTTGCGATTCCGCAGCAGGCCTACCTGGCTGCTGTCGTGGGTCCGACGAGCGGCCCTCCAGTGCTGATCGAGATGCGGAAGGTGGATTGGCCAAGCGCAGCCATGACCCTCGAGGAGGCGAAAGGCATCCTGACAGCGGCGGACCAGCTCCGAAACCACGCCGGCGACGACGGCTATGCGCGGGCTCTCCATGCGGCGGCCCTGAAGCGCGCCTACGACGAGGCCTTCGCCGTATGAGGATCGCGCTCATCGTGAACGGGCGCCCGGTGCAGGCGGAGGTGGCGCCGCGCACCAGCCTGGCCGATTTCATCCGCGAGCACCTGCTCCTGACCGGAACGCATCTCGGCTGCGAGCACGGCATCTGCGGCGCCTGCACTGTGGAGATCGACGGCGAGATCGCCCGCTCGTGCATCACCTACGCGGTCACCTGCGATGGCGCCAAAGTGCGCACCATCGAGGGCTTCGACGACGACCCGCTGATGGCGAAGCTTCGCCGCGCCTTCACCGAGGCGCACGCCCTGCAGTGCGGCTACTGCACACCCGGCATGCTGGTCGCCGCCCGCGACCTCATCCGCCGCAAGGGTGGCCTCACGCGCGCCGAGATCCGCCATGAGATGAGCGGCAACCTGTGCCGCTGCACCGGGTACCTGGGGATCGTTAGTGCGATCGCCGGCGTGATGGCCGAAGTGGACGAGCGGCGTCAGACACATGGCGCAGCGGCAGAGACAAAGCGCATTCGCATCGGCCGGGCTGGTTTCCCCGTCGGGTACCGCTGGCTTGGACCTGCCCCTGGCCCGACTGCGCCGGTCGTGGAGCATGAGGTCAGACCCGCAGGGTCTGCCCCCGCCAAGCCCATCCAACCGGTCACGCCCCCACCACAGCCGTCGGTCCCCCGCGTGCCCGTCCGCGTTACCACCGGCAGCTTTGAGGAAACGGACGGCGTCATCCGCCTCTCCCAGTCCTTCGTGCTGGAGCACCCGCGCGAGGCGGTCTGGGCGCTGATGTCCGATCCCGAGGCCGTCGCCAAATGCATGCCCGGTGCCCGCCTCGATGGCCCGCCGCAGGACGGGCGGCTGGCGGGACGCATCGAGGTGAGACTCGGGCCGGTGGCCGCAAGCTTCGCGGGCGAGGGCACCGTCACGCAATTCCCGGCCGAGTACGGCCAGGTCATCGAGGGCCGGGCCGCCGACCGCAAGGGGGGCTCGCGCGTGTCGGGCAGCGTGGAGTACCGGCTCTCCGACCTCTCCGGAGCTGCCGGCGGCGCGGCGACCCGGGTCGATGTGCTCATCGGCTACGCGCTGGCCGGGCTCCTGGCCCAGCTCGGCCGCTCCGCCCTTGCCCGCGGCCTCGCCCAGCGCCTCGGCGAGGCCTTCGCCCAGAACATCGACGCGCGTCTGCGCGGGGCGTCGAGCGGCGCGGCCGCTGAAGTCCCTGTCGGCGCCCTGCCGCTCCTCCTGGTCGCCGTGCGGGCCCGTCTGCGCGCCTTCCTCAGCCGGCTCCTGGGCCCCCGCCCCTGATGCGCAGCGGTGCTGGCCGCCTCAACTGAACGCCTTCGGTGCAGTTCCACCTCCGGTTGAGAGCACAGCGCCGCCATATCCGCACCATCAAGCCATGCTTGGCTGTGCGAACCCTGTCGCACTGGCAAAGGGGGCGTTGCCGGTAGGCGGACCTGAATTCGGGGGCGATGTCGTGAGACTCTGGCGTTGGATCGTAGCTGTCGTCGCTGCCGTCGCGCTCGGCTTTGGTCTCTCGTTGTATCTGACGGGCGCATCGGCGCCGTGGGCAACGCTGGGCGATCTCGTGCGCACTGCGCCCACCCCGGCGCAGATCGCCCTGCGCAAGAAGCTGTCCGAAATGGCCGATCGAGCCAACGTCGCGCCCGCCGATGCCGAGGATCTGGCGGGCGCGGCCGCCTTCTATGATGCGCACCGTGGGTCGCTGCTGTGGGTCACGGAGGCCGGGATCTCGGAGCGGGGCAAAGCCGTCATCAACGAGATCCGCAAGGCCGACGATTGGGGGTTGCGCGCCCGCGATTTCGCCTTGCCTCAGCTGCATGCCGGAACCGACACTCCGGAGGCAGCGGCCGCAGCCGAGATGGCACTGACCTTTGCCGTGCTCAAGTACGCCCGTCACGCGCGCGGCGGACGGCTCGGCGATCTTTCGAGCATCTCCAAGGTGCTGGATTACAGGCCGCCCGTGCGCCGACCCGCCGACGTTCTCACGGACATCGCCGCCAGCTATGCCCCAGACGCCTACTTGCGGTCGCTGCATCCCCAACACGAGCAGTTCCAGGCGCTGCGCCGGCTGCTTTTGAAGCTGCGCGGGTCGGACGCGACCGCAAGCGTCGAGCCGGGGCGCGAGGACAGGACCGTCCGCCTGGGCCGCATCCTCGTCAATATGGAGCGTTGGCGCTGGCTGCCGGCGGACCTCGGCGAGTTCTATGTCTGGAACAACGTGCCGGAGTTTCTCACGCGAGTCGTCAGGAGGGGCGAGACCGTTCACTCCGACAGAATCGTCGCAGGCCAGCCCGATTGGGCGACGCCGGCGTTCTCGGCGGACATGAAGATGATCGTCTTTCATCCAAGCTGGGGGGTCCCCGACGGCATCAAGAGGAAGGAGCTGCTGCCTCGCCTGCGTGACGGCTCGCAAAGCGGCTTGCTGGGGCTCTTGACCGGCACGCAGTCGAGCCGGGCCGTGCTCGAGCGATATCAGCTGCAAGTCTCCTACCAGGGGCGCCCGATCGATCCCGATCAGGTGGACTGGAGGACCGCCAACATCGGCGCCTACGAGTTCCGCCAGCCCCCAGGGCCAATGAACCCGCTCGGCGTGGTCAAGTTCATGTTCCCCAACAAGCACGACGTCTACATGCATGACACGACGGCGTCGGAGCGCGATCTCTTCGCAAAACCCTACCGCGGCCTGAGCCACGGCTGCATGCGCGTCGCTGATCCGCTCCGACTCGCAGTGATCCTGCTCGCCCAAGACAAGGGCTGGTCGGAGCAGCAGGTGCAAAGCCTGGTGAACGGCGGAACCCTGGAGGTGAAGCTCACCACGCGTATCCCCGTACACATGACGTACTTCACGGCGATGGTCGACCGCCAAGGGAACTTGCAGACCTTCGGCGATCTCTACGGTCTCGATACGCGCATGGGCGCAATCCTGTTCGGCACGAAAGTCCCGTTCGTCACGCCGCGCTATGACGATGAGATAAGGGCGATGCGAACGAGGCCGGACCCGGCAGCCTCTTCGGGGGCACCAACCCTGGCCGACATGATCGCAAATATCTTCTCGCCCTGATGCTCCACGGCGATTGCCCGCGTCCACCCTCAACCGGTCAGCACGACGCCCACGAAAGCGAAGGCGGCGGCGAGGGCGATGGCGCCGCCTGCGGTCCGCAGGACAACCGCCTCGCTGACGTAGCCGCGCCCAGCGACCCAGCGCAACGCGGCCGCGCTGCCCACGGCAATGCAGCCCTGGATCAGCGCAAAGCCGGCAAGGTAGGCGGCCAATGGCGCCGGCTCCGCGCCGACGATGCTCTCGCCGTACGCGTACCCGTGAAAGGCTCCCGCCACGAGCAGCAGGGGCGCGAGGAGGCCGGCGGGAAGCGCGGCGCGCGATGCCACTATGGCGGCCGCAATCGCAACGGTGAGGGCGACAGCGATCTCCGGGGCGGGCAGGTTGTAGCCCTGCACGTGCAGGGCGCAGCCCAGCACGGTCCCCGCCACAAGCAGCACCGGCAGGAGGACGATACGGCCTGCAAGATAGGCCATCAGCCCGACACCCAGCACGAATGCGAGATGATCGATACCGATGATCGGGTGCCCGAGGCCAGAGAGCAGGCCGTACCAAGCCGTGTCCGGGAGCTTGCCGCCCATCACGTGATGGGCGAGCGCAGGAGGCGCGAGAGGCAGAAACGCAATCGAGGTCGCCGCCACCAGTGTCCGCAGAATCGTCTTCATCCCGCTCCCCTTGGCCAAAGCCGGTTTCCTCGTCGGGATGGTAGCCGTTAGCGGAGACCGGCGGCAATATCTCGTCCGCGCGGTGCCGAGCGCACATTGCCCCGGCGCGAGCCGACTGGCGCACTCGACCGGCAGACACTACATGCTGTCGGCAAATCGCTGCGCACTTCGTGGAACCGGGCCAGACCCGCACCTCAGAGCGGGGTCAGACCCGGGTCAGACCCCTGGCCTCAGCCGTAGACAATTCTCGAAACCGTCTTGGCCAGGGGGCTGACCCCGGTCCCTGCGCCCCGGAGCCCCTCTCATGCCTGCAAAGAAGAAGATCGGCTTCCTCTCGTTCGGCCATTGGTCGCCCTCGCCGCACTCGCAGACCCGCTCGGGCGCCGACGCGCTGCTGCAGTCCATCGATCTGGCCGTCGCCGCGGAGCAGCTGGGGTTGGACGGGGCCCATTTTCGGGTGCACCACTTCGCCCGCCAGCTCGGCTCGCCGTTTCCGCTCCTGGCGGCGGTCGGCGCCAGGACCAGCCGCATCGAGATCGGCACGGCCGTCATCGACATGCGCTACGAGAACCCGCTCTACATGGCCGAGGATGCGGGCGCCACCGACCTCATCGCCGGCGGACGCCTCCAGCTCGGCATCAGCCGCGGATCGCCCGAGCAGGTAATCGACGGCTGGCGCTACTTCGGCTACGCCCCGCCCGAGGGCCAGACCGACGCCGACATGGCCCGTCGCCACGCCGAGGTCTTCCTGGAGGTGCTGCGCGGCGAAGGCTTCGCCAAGCCCAATCCGCGACCGATGTTCCCCAACCCGCCCGGCCTCCTTCGCGTGGAGCCGCACTCGGAGGGCCTGCGCGAGCGCATCTGGTGGGGTGCCGCCACCAACGCCACCGCCGAATGGGCCGCCAAGCTCGGCATGCACCTGCAAAGCTCGACACTCAAGTTCGACGAGAACGGCAAGCCCTTCCACATCCAGCAGGCCGAGCAGATCCGCACCTATCGCGCCGCGTGGGCCGCCGCCGGTCATGAGCGAAGCCCTCGCGTTTCGGTCAGCCGCAGCATCTTCGCCCTCGTCGACGACCGCGACCGCGCCTACTTCGGCGGTACCCAGGACGCGGACCACTTCGGCTACATCGAGCCGGAGAGGCGGGCCATTTTCGGCCGCAGCTACGCCGCCGAGCCCGACGTCCTCGTCAAGCAGCTGGCCGAGGACGAGGCCATCGCCGAGGCCGACACGCTGCTCCTGACCGTGCCCAACCAGCTCGGCGTCGATTACAACGCCCACGTCATCGAGGCCATCCTGACCCACGTGGCGCCGGCTCTGGGCTGGCGCTGAATGGGGTGTCAGACCCTCCGGGTCTGACACCATTGCTCCGACGCGAGCAAATTTGCGAGACGATCGAACGACGAGTAACTTGCCGGGTAGAAGCTCTCCTTTTACCTCCGTTCCGAGGTCCTCCATGACAGTCGACACGCCACCGCCCACCCCATCCGACAAGGACGACAAGAAGGAGCACCGGCCCCCGCAAGGTGCGACCCACAAGGTCTCCTGGACGGACGATGCCGGGCGTTTCGCCGACATCGACGTGATCTCGGAATGGATCGTGCTGCGGAAGAAGGAGCGGCCCGCAGCCGAGGTCTTCCACACCTACTACCGCCTCGCCGGGCCCCAGGGGCAGTCGAACCGCCGGCGACCGGTCAGCTTCGTCTTCAACGGCGGCCCCGGCGCGTCCTCCGCCTATCTGCACGTCGGCGGCCTCTCCCCGCGGCGCGTGCTGTTCAAGCCCGACGGTGGCCTGGAGCCACCGCCGGTGCGGCTGGTGAACAACCCGGAGAGCTGGATCGCCTTCACCGACCTCGTGTTCGTCGATCCGGTCGGCACCGGCTTCTCGCGCATCGTCGAGCCCGAAAAGAAGCCCGACGACAAGGAGAAGCCCGATCCGTCCACGGTCCAGGAGAAGGAGTATTACGCCCTCAACCGCGATCTGGAGTCGCTCGGGGAATTCATCGAGCGCTTTCTTTCCAAGTACAAGCTCTGGGACGTGCCGGTGGCCATCATCGGCGAGAGCTACGGCGGCTTCCGCACCGCCAAGCTGGCGCGCGTCCTGCAGGAGGACCATGGCGTCGGCCTCTCGACGGCGATTGCCATCTCGCCGGCGCTTGAATGGTCGCTGCTCAACGGCAACGACTACGACGTGCTCCACTCGATCGACTGCTTCTGCACCATGGCGCTCGCGGCGACCTTCCACGGCCGCTCGCGCGTGTTCGAGCGGGGCGCGCCTGTCGAGGTGCAGCGCCGCCAGGTCGAGGCCTTTGCCACCCGCGAGCTGGCCCACTCCCTCCTCGTCGGTGCGGCCCACGACCCCGAGGAGCAGGCCAGGGTATTCGCCCGCGCCGCCGATTTCCTCGGCCTGCCGGTCGAGCTCGTGCGCCTCGCCCACGGCCGGGTGCCGTTCTGGCGCTTCGCACGCGAGCTCCTGCGGCCCGAGCGCAAGACGCTGGGCGCCTACGACGCCACCGTCACCGGCATCGATCCCTTTCCGGACCGCGAGTACAGCTTCGGGCCGGACCCGACGCTGGCCGGCATCGAGCGCGTGTTCGCCAGCGGCATCAACCACGTGCTGCGTGCCGAGATCGGCATCCAGTCGGAGCGCCGCTACGAGCTTCTGAGCTTCGACGTGAACCGCGAATGGAAGCGCGACGAGCAACGCCACGCCTTTGCGCCGCCCGTCGGCGCCACCGACGACCTGCGCTTCGCCATGAGCATGAACCCCGACATGAAGGTGCTGATCGCCCACGGCTACTACGACATGGTGACGCCCTACTTCTCGTCCGAGCGCCTGGTCGAGCAGATGAAGCTTTTGCCGCAGCAGCGCGAGACGCTCTTCATCCGCCATTTTGACGGCGGCCACATGTTCTATACCTGGGACGCCTCCCGCCGCACCTTCCGCGACTGGGCGCGGGGGTTCTATGGTTAGGTCGGTGCTCAAATTCCGCGGGTTGTGAGAAAGGCAGTAGGCAATAGGCCGGCGCGTTTGCCCTACTGCCTACTGCCTACTGCCTACTGCCCTATTCCCCTATTGCCCTACTCCCTCCCCCGCACCCGGCTCATGAACGCGCCGCCGATGTCGGAGTAGTCGTCGGTCCAGGCCCGAAGCCCAGTGTCCTCGAGCTCGCTCACGCCCTCGAGCGCCCGGTAGGGCTGCAGCGCCGCCTCGCTCTTGGCGAATATCACCACCGTCGAGCTGGACTGCGCCGGGTGCCGCATGCGGTCGGACTGCAGGTCGTGCACGACGATCCCGGCCGTGCCCTCGGGCAGCAGGCGCAGCGTTGAGGCGAGCACCCCGTCGAGGTCGAGATACCGGTTCGACGTATGCAGCAGCACAACCCCGTCGGGCTTGAGCTTGTCGAGGAACAGCTTCACCGCCTCCAAGGTCAGCATATGCACAGGGATGGCATCCGACGTGAACGCATCGATGATGAACAGGTCGAAGCTGGCGTCCGGCTCTTTGGCGATGGTCAGCCGTGCATCGCCGATGGCGATGTCGATGTCGGGCTGGCACTTGGATATGAAGGTGAAGTTCGCCGGGTTGCTGGAGAGCCTGATGACCGTGGGATCGATCTCGAAGAACTTCCAGCTCTCGCCCTCCTGCTTGTGGCAGGCGCTGGAGCCGGTGCCGAGCCCGACGATGCCGTAGTGCCCTTTCTTGCCTTGGGCCGCCAGCGTCTCGCGCCGCTTGGCGATGGTCTGCCCCATCGGGCTCTCCGGGTAGTAGTAGGTGGTCGGCACGGTGTCGTCGACCGGCTTGCCCTTGCCGTCGTAGATGCGCTGTGCCCCGTGCAGGGTGGTGCCGTGCACCAGCGTGCGGAAGAAGCCCGCCCCGTCCCGGCTGGGCGTGAGCTGCATGCGGTAGACGCCGAAGAAGCTCCGCTCCGCGTTGCCGCGCCTCACCTCCGACGGCAGCCATACCAGGGCGGCGCACATCAGCGCCGCGGCCATCAGCTGTCGCGGTGCGCTTTGCACGCTGACGATCAGGATGGCCGCGAGCACGATCATGACCACCGGCGTGGGACCAAGCTGGGCAAAGGCCGGGATGCGCAGGGATCTGCCGATGTCGGGCAGGTAGGCGATGGCCAGCACACCCACGACGGCGATGATGGCGAGCCCTACCAACTCGTCCTTGAGCTTCTTCTTGTCGCGCAAGAGGAGGAAGCTCAGGGCGCCGGGCCGGCACGCCATGGAGGCCGCGAGCAGCAGCGGGTACTCATAGATCTCGCTGAACAGCTTAGGCGCCACCAGCGCCGTGAACATGCCGCCGAGGGCGCCGCCGAACGACATCCATAGATAGAACTCCGTAAGGTAGGCAGGCGCCGGCCGGGCCTCGTAGAGCGTGCGGTGGGCCAGCATGGCGGTGGTGAAGAACACCGCGACACCCGTGAAGCTGACGATGAACCAGCTGTTGGTGTGCTGCGACAGGGCGATCAGCGCGATGACGAGCGCCACCAGGTGGAGGAACAGCAGCGCCTCGCGCGAGATCAGGGGCCGGTCGCGGAACACCAGCACGAAGGTGAGGAGATAGAGCGCCAGCGGGATCACCCACAGGAGCGGCGCCGAGGCCACGTCGGTAGTGATATGCACCGTGAACGCCGTCACCAGCGCCGCCGGCACGAAGGCGAGCCCGATCCAGCTCAGCCGGTCGATCCAGCTCGGGGCCGTCGCTGTCGCGGCCGACTCGGCGGCGGCCGGCGCAGCCGGCGCTTGCGATACGCCGCCGACCTGGGCGCCGCGCATCAGGAAGAACGAAGCGCCGATGGCCAGCACCAGAATCACGTAGGCGTAGGCCCAGAGGTAGGTCAGCTCACTCACCCCGAACGCCGGCTCCAGGACGAAGGGGTAGCCCAGGAGGGCGATCAGGCTGCCGAGGTTGCTCGCTGCGTACATGAAGTAGGGGTCGCGCGCATCGGGATGGCCGCTGCGGGCGAACCACGCCTGCAGCAGCGGGGCGTTGGCCGAGACGGCCATGAATGGCAACCCGATGGAGGCCGCGAACATCCCGAGCTGCCAGAGATAAGGCTCGCCCTGCGGCGGATCGCCCATCCACCGCACCATGCCGATGGGCAGGCACACGAATGCCGCCACGCAGACGCCAAGGTGAATGAGCCCCGTCAGGTGCGCCGGCACCCGGTTGATCAGGAGATGGGCGTAGAGATAGCCCGCCAGCAGCGCCGCCTGGAAGAAGAACACCGACACCGACCACACCGACGGCGACCCACCGAGAACGGGAAGCACCATCTTGGCGAACATCGGCTGGATGGCGAACAGGAGCAGCGCCGAAAGAAAGGTGGTGGCGGTGAACGTCCACATCATCGCCGGCGCATTCCTGGCGAGCTCCACGACGAACGGCGGAACCGCGCCGCCCGCGCTCTTGCCGATGCTGCTGTCGGTCATTCCCCCCTCCTCGATACACGCTTTGCCCGCCGGATCGCGGCTGCCGGCAACCGCGAGTTGTCACGGCTCCATCAACGCGGCCTTCCCGACTGCGGGCTTGCCTGCGCAACGAACGTGTCAGATTTCAGGATTTCGTTGCACGACCAATGTTTAAAGCTTCGTAAGCCATGCCCGCTCCCTCCACAAGCGTCTGCCCCCGCCGCTGGCGGCTGTGGAGGCCGAGGCGGGGGGCTTGGCGGCGGAGGCCGAGAAGGGGCCTGGGTCGCCGCTCCGGCGCCCCAGGCGCAAAGCCTGGACCGCCGCAGAGGCCTTTGGCCGGGCTGGCCGGCAGCGCCAACAGCTATGTTGAGGGTTTGCCAAGGGTCTGCCAAGGGTCTGGACGCTGCCGCCCGTCCGGGCTACATGCAGCGGCAGAAGGCACACGGCCGCGATCACGGGTAACGCCCGCAGCCCGCCAAGCCGAGTTCCTGCATGGCTCGGAGCGTAGCGCAGCCTGGTTAGCGCACCAGTCTGGGGGACTGGGGGTCGCGAGTTCAAATCTCGCCGCTCCGACCAATAAAATCAATGACTTAGCCGACTTTTCTACCGAACGCGGACAAGGCCAAGGTAGCAAATAGGTAGCAATCGCCCCCTGCGCCGTGCGTGGCGCGGGCTTTGAGGATCTCGTTTCTGGAGCCTCTGCGGTGCCGCTTGCGGGGTTCGGGGTGTCCCCGACAAGAGGGAGTTGTGGTCACAAATGTGGCCATAACTCCACATCTTGCTACGGTGCAGAACTCGGATCTCAGAAGCTCCATATCCGGCAGGGTCAACGATTCAACCAGGCAGAGAAAGTCGCTATTCGGACTTATTCGCACGATTGTAAGCCGCGTCTGCGCTGGCGCTCCGACGCGACGCGGGGTTTCACACCCCGCGCCCCGTGGGATTTTCGGTCAAGGGCGAGTCTTATGGTGCGGAACGCCGTTGGCGGGTTGTTTGATTGTTCTGCATTGGTAATTACTCACCCTGCCGCGACGGTGTGACTCAGGGGTGACGTGTTGAGTGGTGTGGGCCGGGCTGATTCAAGCTCGGCATGGCACAGGGCCAACCGATTCGCCTGACGACGACCGCACGGCGGCGCTGCTCGCGGCGTTGGTTCGGCAGAACGCGGAGCTGTTGGCCGAGATCAAGAGGCTGCTGGCCCGCATCGCCGAGCTGGAAGCCAAGCTCGTCCAGCCGCCCAAGACGCCGGACAACTCCTCGCTGGCGCCGTCGCGCGGGCAGAAGGTGAATGCCGAGCCGCCGGCAGCCAAACCGCAGCGCAAGGGCCGCCCCGGCGTGACGCGCAAGCTCGCCGAGACGCCGGACGTGACGCGCCGTCTCTACGCCGAGAGTTGCGCATGTGGCGCCGTGTTCGGCGAGGCTGGGCAGGAGCTCGCGAAAGAGTGCGATCATATCGACATTCCGCCGATCAGGCCGATCACGACTGGCATCGAGCTGCTTCGCGCCACGTGCTCGTGCTGCAAGGCGCGCGTGACGGCGAGCGCGCCCGCCGACATGCCCGAGGGCACGCCGTTCGGCCAGGTAGCACGTTGGGCATCGCGTCGATCGTCACGTACCTGCACGGCTGCCAGAT
>Ga0070699_100000544_pt1 | contig 35468 bp, 31 predicted proteins | sample KBSK1503metaG_FD_65473 | JGI IMG/M metagenome (GOLD analysis project Ga0070699, IMG submission 65473) | Corn, switchgrass and miscanthus rhizosphere microbial communities from Kellogg Biological Station, Michigan, USA - KBS K1-50-3 metaG | ecosystem: Host-associated > Plants > Roots >... | reverse complement strand
CGCCCTGAACGCCGCGTTCCCCGCCTCCCGGCCCGCCACCGTTACCACCGCGCGAGAACTGGCCGCCCTCTGGCGCGGGCTGCGCCGCAGCGACATCCTCCCGCTGCGCCCGGCCACGCTGCTCAGCGGCCTGGCCGGGCGGCGCGACCACCTCATTCCCGACGCCGCGCTGCGCCGGCTCGCCGCGCGGCACCTCCAGTTTGAGCGGCTGGAGCAGGCGGCCATCCCGCTGCACCTGGTCGCCTTCGACCTGCTGGGGTCCCGGTAGCAATCGCGGAAAATCCAACGAACCCGCCGCTGGCCTGCGGTGATGTGGTGTTATTCGGGCTTGGTCAGCGAGTCCTGCGTCGTGCTGCGGGGTCTGCGTCGGCGGTGACCTGGGCGGAGGTCTGTTCCCCGAGCTGGACGTACCGGCCGAGGCTGCCCAGGTGCAGATGCCGGGATTTGGCCTGGAGTTCGGGGGCGGTGCGTCCGTCGGCGGCCAGGTGCTGGAGGGCGGAGTGGCGGAGCTGGTGGAGCGTCCAGCCCTTCTTGTGCGGGTCGTGGGCGGCGGTGGCCTGCTTGAACAGGTACTCGGCGCGCGGGTAGGACAGCCGGCCGCGTCCGGTCTCCGGGCAGACGTCCGCCTCGGCAGGGGCTCGCGAACCGGACACGGGCGCGCGCCGGTCGGCGAGGAACACCGGCCCTGAGGTGCGGCCGCGCAGCAGCCGGGGCAGGAGGCGGGCGGTGCCGGTGGCCCAGTGGACGTACTCGATCGCGCCGCCCTTGGAGGTGACCCGGCCGCGCCGGAACTCCAGGTCGAGGTCCTCGATGTTGAGGGACAGGAGTTCCCCGGCGCGGGCGGCGGTCTCGTAGAGCATCCGCCACAGGACCCGTTCGCGCGGGCCGTGCCGGTCGTCGGTGAGCAGCTTGTCCAGGCGGGCGCGGGGGATGGCCCGATCGCTGCGGCGGGCGGGCTTGCGGCGTTCCAGGCGGCGGGCGGGGTTGGCGGTGAGGATCTCCTGCCGCCCGGCCCAGGCGGTGAAGGAGGTGAGCGCGGACAGGTGCCGGTTCCAGGTGGCGGCCGCCGCGTCGTCCCATCGGTCCATCACCGCGGCGTAGTCCTCGGGAAGGAGCGAGGCGGTGTCGCGGCCGCCGGCGCGGGAGACGAGGCGGGCGAGAGTGCCGGCGTAGCTGGAGCGGGTGGTCCTGGTCTTGATCGAGTCGAGGTAGCGGTCGACGGCGGCCGTTACGATCTCGCCGCTGGCGGGGGTGCCGGCGGGCGGGTCCGGGAACGGGACGATCGTCACGAGGGGCCTCCCGCGCTGATGTGACACATAACGTTGCCGAGTCGGGTCCGGCCCGGCCCGGCGCGAGCTGGGTGTCTTCCCGGTCCGCGAGGTCAGTGTGACAGGTAATGCAGATTCTGTGTCACAGGAGAGTCCGGTAGGGCGAGGCGACCGAGGGCTGCTTCCACCATCCATCATGACCAAAGGCCCGAACACTCAGGACTCACCCGCCTGCGGAGTTGGCTCGGCGGCGACGGCCGGGTCGGTCAGCGGGGGTTGGTCGCGGGTGGTCCAGCCGTGTTTGGTGATGAGCTTGGCCAGGGCGTGGCGGAGCTGGTTGATGCGGTCGGCGGCGTCGGGGCCGCGGATGCCGATGGTGATGGTGGAGTCCGTGGCGTGGTAGGTGGTCGCTCGTCCTTCGGCGGCGGTGCGGGCGGCGGCGTGGATACGGCCGCGCAGCGCGATGAGGTTGCCCGGGTCGGTGCGGTGCAGGCCGTCGATGGTGAGATAGCACAGGAACGGGCCGGGGTCGGTGAGCAGCCCTTCGGGCAGGCCTTCGGTGAGGGCTTGGCGGATCTTGTCCCGGTCGCTGTTGCTCATCGGGCGGCGGCCGAGCCAGTCGGGCCATCCGTCGGGACGGATCGGGACGGTGGGGGTGGCCGGCGGGGGTTGCTCGGCCGACTCTGCCTGTGGCTGCTGGCCGGGCGTGGCCGAGGTGTGGTCGTCGGCCGGTTCCTGGTCGGTGTCCATGTGCCCGGGGAGGCCTTTCAGATGGTGATAAAGGATCAGCGTTGGCGGAGTTCCAGTTCTCCACAACGTTCAGGCCCTCGTGGATCTCCCGGCGCAGTTCGACGCCGGGGGTCGGCTCACTCCCGGCCAAGGCCCAGGAGATCAGGGACCGGGCTCATCCCGATCGCGGAGCGGAGACTGGCGGCGCGGCGGCCGACGCTGACCAGCAGGGCGGTGGCCACATCCAGCGCCTACACGCTTCCACGAGGGTCGTCGTCGACGGTGACCGCCTCCAGAAAGGACAGCAGTGCCTCGGTCGCGGCCGCCGCCGGGACGGCCAGGTCCCACATCAGCTCCACCGGTGAGTTCTCCGGCTCCTCGTCCCGGCCTTCCTCGTCGTCCTCATCGCCGTCGTGGGCATCGGCGCCGGTGAAGGGGCGAGGGCCTGGACCCCGGCGTGCAGCCGCTGGGAACGCCAGCAGGTCACCGCCAGCATGGTGAGGGCGGCCTTGGCGGTGGCCAGGTCGTAGGTGCCTTGATGGCCGGCGACGTCGTGCCCGTCGGGCAGGCGCCCGCCGCCCGCCTTGGAGGCCGCGTGTTCGGCGGCGACGGCCTGCTGCTCGGCCGCCGCGACCAGGGTCCGCGTGAGGTGCAGGGCGACCAGCTCCGGTGGGGCATCGCCGGCGTCGGTGACCGTGCCGAGCAGGGCCAGTGTCTGGGCCAGGGTGCCGGTGTCGGCGAGCGGAGCGGGCGTGGCGGCCACTGTCAGTCCTCTTCCTGGTCGGCGGCGGCGGGGTCGCGTAGGTCGCGGAGCCCTTCGCCCAGGTCAGGGCGGTGAAACGGGTAGAAGCCATGGAAGTTGATGTGTTCGGACACCAAAGGAGACAAACGGGCGCGGATCTCCGGGCTGATCCGGCCGCCCTTGATGCCCATCGCTCCGGCCTCCAACTGCTTCACCGCCGCATCGATATACAACGAGTTCCACCAGGTTATGGCGTTGAGACCGAGGCCCAGCGCGCCCAGTTGGTCCTCCATACCTCGTTCATATCCCCTGGTCAGGCGACCGAGGTTGCCGAAGAAGACGCGGCGGGCCAGCTGGTGGCGGGACTCGCCGATGTTGAGCTGGGCCCCGATCATCCTGCGGTACTCCTCGACATGGATGACCTGGAGCAGGTGGAGGGTCTTGAAGATCCGCCCGTAGTGGGCGAAGGCGTTTCCCGTGCCGGTGAGGCGGCCGTCGGCCATCATCATGCGGATCAGGTCGTAGGCGCGGACCTGGCTGGTGGCCAGCGACCCGGCCACCCGCACCATGTCGTCCCAGTGCTGCACGATGGCCGGCAGCGACACCCTCCGCAGGCCCAGGGTGCTGAAGTCGCCCCACCCGTTGGCGGCCTTGGTGTTCCTGATGAGCTCGCCGCCCAGCATCGCGGTATCGGCCCACCACAGCTGGGTGTCGGTGATATCGGCGTGCCGCGGCGCGAACTGGTAGCCGCAGATCGCGAACAGGCCGTACACGATGTCGCTGTAGCTTCCCTGGTCCGTCGTGATGACCTCGGGGTGTTCGATCGCGTCCAGGCGGTGGATGGCGTCCAGGATGAACAGCGAGTCCCGTAGCGTGCCGGGAACCAGCAGGCCGCCAAGTCCCATCACCTTGTCCGAGACCGTGTTCAGCCAGGTCGAACCCCTCGGCCGCTTGCCGATGCCCCAGTAGAGCGGCGAGGGCCGCGAATGCAGGGACCGGACCGGCACCACGAACCTCATCCCGTCCACCGAGGCCACCAGCCCGCCGCCCCAGTCCGCGGTGATGTCGATCCCGGCCTGCTTGTCGACCAGGCGGGCAGAGGCGCCGGCGATGCCCTCGCCGTGGAAGTAGCCCTTCTCCACCCCCAGCAGCCGGTGCTCGGTGAGCGCCGCGGCCCCCGCCTTGACGACCGGCACCAACCCGACGTTGCACGAGCGTGCCACGGTGAGCGCGGCCAGGGAGATATCCAGGTCGTCGCGGCGCAGATGCGACCCGGAGATGTGCTCCATGCAGTCGAACATGCCGGTCTTGCCGTGCGTCTCCAGCAGCAGCTCGGGGTAGTCGATGTGCGGAAGCATCGCCTGCACCGCGTCGTGGACGGCTTTGAACCCCTCGGGCAGCGGCGCGGCCTCCAGCCGCGACATGTGCAGCTTGCCGCTCTTGATCTGCACCGACGGATTCGCCGCCAAGCCCGCGGCGACCTGCGTGTAGGCGTCGTCGACGAGGCCGGCCAGCTCCCGCAGGTGAGCGCGGGGGTCGGTCTCCAGGCCCAGCGCGGTCAGCACCGAGGCCCGCTCGCGTACCCACAGCCGCTCCTCGATCAACCGGGTCCGCGGGTTGCCCCACGTGTCAGCGCCGACCGCGTACACATCGCGGCGCCGCAGCGCTGAGTGCAGGGCCTCCAGGACGGCAAAGACGTAGGCGGGCCTGTCGATCAGCGGCGGGCCCAGCTTGGGGTTGCCGAACACCAGCCGCTGCCACGATCCTGTGATCAGGTCCTCGAACCCCTTGATGTGCTCCGGGCCCGGCTTGCGGGCCGCCGTCACCCGGGGCAGCGCCTTGACCGCTGCGACGATCGGCGAGCCGGCCGCGGTGGATCCCCACGGGACCACCGACGCCAGCTGCTCGATGAACGGCTTCACCGTGGCGTACCGGCCGGCCAGCTCCGCCCGCCACTCCAGGTCCCCGTCGTCCTCACTCGAGGGCAGCGGCAGCAGCTCGGCGACCGTGGCCAGCGCCGCCTCCAGCTGGTCCCGGGTCACCACCTGGACGACCGCGTCGACCACCTCGGTCGCCGTGGTGTCCTTCTCCGCGCCGTCCTGCCCGACCTGGGTCGGCGGGGTGTCCCGCACGATCGCCCACGCGGCCGCCAGCCGTGCCGCCGCCACCCGCAGCCGGGGCAGGTTCCTCAGCTTCTCCTTGTCGGCAGCCCGGCCGGCCTGCGACAGCAGCCTGGTGGACATCAGCAGGTCGAACAGCAGCAGGGCGTCATCGACCGAGACGCCCTCCAGATGCCGCACCGTCGCCAGCAGCGTGGCGACCCGCCGGCTGTCTTCCAGCTGCCTGATCCGGAACGCCTTGGCCGTGACCCCGAACCGGGCCAGCTCGGCCATCTTCACCGGCGCCACCGCGCCGCAGTCCACTGCCCCCGTCCCCAGCCCCAGCACGTACGCCGACCGGTCGAACGCCTCGCACATCCCCGTGCCCGACAGCCTGGTCACCGGCGTGCGCATCCACTCCAGCACCGACACCTTCTTGCCGTCCGGCACGGTCAGCGTGGCCACCAGCTCCCCGCGCATGTGCGGCGGCGCCGCGCCCGCCAGCACGGAGTTGATCGCGGCCAGCTCAGCCCGCCGCACCTCGGCGACCAGCCGCGACAGCGTACTGATCCCCGGCAGCAGCACCCGGTTCTCGACCAGCCACAGCGCCGCCCGGTCGAACAGCTCCCGCCGCGAGTCCCGCGTCTTGGCGACCCGCGAAGCGATGAACGCGGCCACCTCGCCCTCGGCCGCGGAGAACTCCCGGTACCCCAGCAGGTCCCGGATCTGCGTCGCGTGATCGTAGGGGGTCTGCGGCCGGTCGCCGTACTGCTTGACCGCCGTCCACTCCTGCACCCCCAGCTGCTCGGCGGCATACCGGATCACCACCTCCGGCACCTGCACCGGACCGGAGTCGGTCAGGAAGGTGCCGAGCATCCGCACGGTCCCCCACTGGACCGACCAGCCGAGCTTGTTGTGCAGACCACGCCGGGTCTGCACCTCCGCCAGCGCGGCCTCGTTCAGGAAGAAGAACCGCTCCAGCTCCTCCGGCGTCGGATCCGCCACGAACCGGCCATACCGGCCCACCTGCTCGCCAGACAACCACTCATGCGACACGAATCGTCACCGTAGGAGAACAACCCGCCACTACTTGCCGGTACGCCCAAATCGAGACCGACTCGTCCCCGCCGCAACCCCAGCACCCTCGCTGACCTGCGGCTCAGGGCTTATCGAGAAATCCCGGCCGGATATGACCACGACCCCCGTCTGGCTGGTGCCGCCACCGGATCTGCCAGTCGCTGACCGGCAGTCGCGCGCTGATCTGCGGCCGGGCGGTGGCGGCTGATCTTGTTGCCATCAGGCCGGTGGCGGCGGCGGGGCTGGCTGCCGTCATCGGCTGCTGCGGTGTCAGGCCGGCTGTGGTGATCCGCCGGCGGGCCGGTGACCGGTGTTGCGGGTGAGCCGGGGGCGCCGGGGCTGGCCAGTCGCGGGCGCTCGGTGCGCGGGCGGCGCCGGGGCACGCGGGCTGGCTCATGTTTCCGCTCCCCGGCGCTGGCTGGCCTCGGGTGGGCTCGCGCCGGCGATGGTGCGCAGCGCCTGGGTGAGTTGGCCGAGGTCGGCGTCCGGCAGCCTGCTGCCGATGTGTTCGCGGGCGATGGCGGCGATGACCGGGGTGGCCTTGGCCATCAGGTCGCGGCCTGCGGTGGTGATCGCGGCGTAGACCAGCCTGCGGTCGGTGGCCGAGGATTCGCGGGCGGCCAGTCCGGCGGCTACGAGCCGGCCGGTGATCTGGGTCACGCCGCTCTTGCTCAGGCACATCTGGCCGGCGATGTCGACCATGCGCTGGCGTCCGTCCGGGCCGCGGGCGAGGGAGGCGAGCAGGTCGGCCTCGGCGATCGACAGGCCGCAGGCGGCGCGGAGCTCGCGGTCGATGACGGTGGAGAGGGAGCGGTGGGCGGCGGCCAGCGCGGCGAGCGCCGCGGTCGCCGGGTCCAGGTCGTCGCCGGGTGGGGTGTCCGTTGTCATGGAGATGATTCTAGCATGAACAGTTGACGAAAGAAGTAAAGATGTGCACTATCGAGGCATGAATGGTTGACGACTGAAGATTGGATCGCGTGATGACGGACACCACCAGCGGCGCGCTGCCGGGCCTGCGGGCCGGCTCGTTCACCGTCCGCCCGGCCGGCCCGGGGACCGGCTTCAGCACCAGGAACCTCCTCGGCACGACGGCGGCCCCACTGACAGATCCGTGGTCCGGCGAGGACGACGACACCGGCTACGGCTACTACGACACGCCGTCCGGCAACATCTGGCGTCCCGGCGCCGAGCCCGGGCAGCCTCCGGCGACCAACCCGGGCGGCCGGCCTGCTCCCCGGCCGCGAAGCGGCGGCCGGGGAGCAGGCCGGACCGCGGCGCTTGTCCCCTTCCCTGATCGTCCGCACGGGGCATCACCGCCCGGCCGCGGATCCGTACGCCCTGACAAGGAGACCCCATGAGCACTACACAGCCCGCGACCGTCCGCGCCGCCGGGGGCGGCGCGGACGCCGGCCCCGTCCGGCGTCATCTCGGCCTCGCCCTGGTCCTCATCGCCACCGCCCAGCTGATGGTGGTACTCGACGCGACGATCGTGAACGTCGCGCTGCCCGACATCCAGAAGGCGCTCGGTTTCTCCGGCACCGGCCTGGAGTGGGTCGTCAACGCGTACGCCCTGACCTTCGGCGGCCTGCTGCTGCTCGGCGGCCGGGCCGGCGACATCCTCGGCAGGCGGCGGATGTTCATCGCCGGGATCATCCTGTTCTCGCTGGCCTCGCTGCTCGGCGGCTTCGCCACCACGCAGGCGTGGCTGCTCGCGGCCCGCGCCGCGCAGGGCGTCGGCGCCGCGGTCATCGCCCCGACCGCGCTGGCCCTGATCACCACCACCTTTCCGGAGGGACCGCCGCGCAACCGGGCGATGGGCGTCTACTCCGCGATGAGCATCGGCGGCGCCGCAGTCGGCCTGATGGCCGGCGGCCTGCTCACCACGTACTTCTCCTGGCGCTGGGTGCTGTTCGTCAACGTGCCGATCGGCGCGATCGTCGCGCTCATCGCGCCGCGGGCACTGGCCGACTCGCCGGGCCGGCGCGGCAGCTTCGACTTCCCCGGCGCGATCACCAGCACGCTCGGCCTGGCGGCGCTGGTCTACGGCCTGACCAGCGCGGCGACCAGCCCCAACGGCGTCTCGCACTGGGGCGACACCAAGGTCATCGTCGCGCTGACCGCCGCGGTGGTGCTGCTCGCTGCGTTCATCGTCATCGAGGCGCGCAGCGAGCACGCGCTGATGCCGCTGCGGATCTTCCGCAACCGCGACCGGTCCGCCGCCAACCTGATCATGCTGTTCGTCGGCACCGCGATGTTCGGCATGTTCTTCTTCCTGACCATCTTCGTGCAGACCGTCTGGGGATACAGCGCGCTGAAGACCGGGATCGCCTACCTGCCGCTGGTCACCGCCGTCATGGTGATGGCCGGAGTCAGCGCCGCGCTGGTCCCCCGGATCGGCGCCCGGCCGCTGCTGCTGGCCGGATCGGCGGCCGCCGCCGGCGGCATGTTCTGGCTGTCCCGGATCACCGAGCACAGCACCTACGCCAGCGGCCTGCTCGGCCCGATGCTCCTCACCGCGGCCGGCCTGGGCATGCTGTTCATGCCGCTGACCCTGGTCGCCCTGTCCAAGGTCAGCGACCGGGACGCCGGCCTGGCGTCCAGCCTGCCCAACGTCGGCCAGCAGGTCGGCGGCTCGATCGGGCTGGCGATCCTGGGCACCGTGGCCTGGACCGTCGTGGCCACCACGGCCCGCAACTCGGCCGCCGCCGCGGCGGCCGCCGCCAGGGCGGGCCACCCGCTGGCCGGCACCGCCGCGCAGGTCAAGGCGGCGATCTACGACCACGCGCTGTCGGTCGGCTTCGCCCGCGGGTTCGAGGTATCCGCAGGGATCATGCTGATCGCCTTCCTCATCACGATCGCTGCCGTCCGGGTCAGGCGCGCCGACCTGGCCGGCGCCCAGGCCGCGCAGGCCAGCCCCGCCGGGGACGACGTGAGCGCCGAGATGGCATAGGCCGGCTAACCGGCCGGGCCGGGCCTCGCGCTTGATGACCTGAGGGGAGTAACGGACGTGTCCTCATCGCCTGATTCACCAAAGCCGGATCGCCGGCCCGAGCGGCGGCTGACGGTGGCCGCGACCTGGCGGGAGCCCGCCGCGATGCCGATCGCCAACGCCCGGGCCGAGCAGGAGCTGCGCGAACTCGCCGGCACTCAGGCGGCGCTGCGGAGGCTGGCCACGCTGGTCGCCCGGGGCGAACCGCCGGAGGCGGTGTTCGCGGCGGCGACCAGGGAGGCGCTGCGGCATTTCGGCGGCGGCACCGCCAGGATGATCCGGTTCGAGTCCGACGGAACGGCGACGCTCGTCGCCAGCGAGGGCACGACCGGCCCGCACGTGCGGGCCGGGGAACGCTGGCAGGGCTATCCGCCGGCCGGTCTGACCGCGACCGTCCGGCGGACCGGCCGGGCCGCCCGCGTCGATGACTACCGCGACGTCCCGGGCGGCGAGCCTTATCTGCGCGAGGGGCTGCGGTCCGCGGTCGCCCTGCCGGTACACGTCAACGGCCGGCTGTGGGGAATGATCGCCGTCGGGTCCGGGTACGGGCCACTGCCGCCCGGCACCGAGCAGCGGATGAGCGAGTTCACCAGCCTGGTCGCCACCGCGGTCGCGAACGCGCAGACCCGGGCCGAGCTCATCACCTCCCGCGCGCGGATCGTCGCGGCATCGGATGAGGCCCGCCGGCGGATCGAGCGGGACCTGCACGACGGCGCACAGCAACGCCTCCTCGCCCTGGCCCTGCGGCTGCGCTCGGCGGCGGCACCCCTCGACAGTGACGAGACCGGCACCGAGATCCGGGACGTGGCCGCGGAGCTTGCGGGCGTGATCGATGAACTGCGGGAGATGTCCCGCGGCATCCATCCGGCGATCCTGTCCAGCGCAGGGCTGCGGCCGGCGCTGCGCGCGCTCGGGCGGCGCTCAGCCGTCCCGGTGGACATAGACGTGCGAATCGACGGCCGGCTTCCTGAGCCGGTCGAGGTGGCCGCCTACTACGTCGTCTCGGAGATGCTCGCCAACGCGGCGAAGCACGCCCGCGCGTCGGTTGTCGAGGTGGACGCGGAAGCCTCCGGCGGCACGCTGCGGGTGCGCGTGCGTGACGACGGTGCCGGCGGCGCCGACCCGCGACGTGGCTCGGGGCTGACCGGGCTGAAGGACCGGGTCGAAGCGCTGGGCGGCACGTTCTCCGTGCACAGCCCGGCGGGCGGCGGGACGACGGTGTGCTGCGAGCTTCCGGTCATGGCCGGCGGCGGGCAGCCGGATGCCGGCCCGGGCGAGGAGCCGATGCGCCCAGGCGGCAGCCATTGCGCCGGCGCTGCCCCAGCGCACGGCGGCGGGGGCGGCAGAACCGACGCGGGAGGATCTCATGCCTCGCCACCTCCGGGAGTGACGAAGGTGTCTTCATCACCTGATTCCCGCAACCCAGGGCGCCGGTGCCAGCCGGGGCATCCGCGATGAGCACCGCCTGCCACCAGCAGGTGCGCCGGCTGATGATCCCGGCGGCCTGGCCGGTGCGCTCCAGCCGTACCGCCCATCAGTGGGCGATTATCCCGGCCGGCCTGGCGCCGATCCTGCTCACCGGCGGCTACCTGGTCGCGGGCGCGCTCCAGCCGGCCTCCTACAGCCCGGTGCGCACGACCATCAGCGCGATGGCCGGCCAGGCCGGAACCGACCGGTGGGTCATGACCGGCGGCATCTTCCTGATCGCCGGCTGCTACCTCGTCACCGCCGCGGGCCTGACCGGTGCCCGGGCGTCCGCCCGCGCCCTGCTGATCGTGGCGGGCCTGGCCGGCGTCGGCATCGCCGCGTCCCCCGAACCTGCCCGCGGCGCGACCCCGCGGCACCTCGCCTGGACCGTGCTCGGCGCGGTCACGATCGCCGTATGGCCCGCTTTCGCCGCCCGGCGCGCCTCCCCGCGGCCGCTGATCCTGGGCGTCTGCGGCTCCGCCGCCGTCACCGCCGTCTTCGTGGCCCTGCTCGGCTGGCTGTTCATCGAAACCCGCGACGGCAGCGTCCTGGGCCTGGCCGAGCGGCTGACGTCATCGATCCAGACCTGCTGGCCGTTCATCATCGCCGTCGCCCTGCGCCGCGCTGGGCCGGGGCCAGCCGCTCATGCTCAGCCCCCTGAACGTCCCGCACCCGGCGCCAGATCATCACCGGGCTACCCGGCGGACCGGCCGAGCGCCCAGAAAGTTCCAGCAATCCCGGGCCGCATAGTGGTCCGCCGGCCGCACGAAGCAGGCCGTTCAGGTCATTAAGCCGTTCCGGTAGTCCAGATATGAAAGGCCGGCCCAACGTGAGAGTCATGGCAAGATGGTGTTCGCGCCATCGCACGATCGTGCTGGTCTTGTGGCTGGTAGCCCTGGCCGGGTCCTTCGGGGCCAGCCGGGCGGCCGGGACCAGCTTCTCCACCCAGTTCCAGCTGCCGGATACCCAGTCCGGCCGGGCGCTGAGCCTGCTGCAGAAGGACTTCCCGGCGGCCTCGGGCAGCTCGGACCAGATCGTCCTGCACGCCACGTCCGGCACGCTCCGCGACCCGGCCGTGAAGGCGCGGGCGCAGCGGATGCTCCGGCAGGTTGCCGTCCTGCCCCACGTGCGCGCGGTGGCCAGCCCGTTCAGCGCCGCCGGCGCGGGCCAGATCAGCGGGAACGCCACGGTGGCGTTCGCCACGGTCAGCTTCGACCAGCAATCCCAGAGCCTGCCCAAGGCAGCGGCGCAGCATGTCATCACCACCGCCGAGGCGGCCGGCGGCGGCCGGCTCCAGGTGGCGCTAGGCGGTCAGGACATCGAGAGCGCCCAGTCGCAGGGCAGCTCGAACAGCACCCTGGCCGGGATCGTGCTGGCGCTAGCCGTGCTCGGCGTGGCGTTCGGGGCGCTGTTCGCGGCGTTCCTGCCGCTGATCACCGCCCTTGCTGCCGTCGGCGTCGGCTACTTCGCCACCGGGCTGCTCAGCCACGTCTTCTCCGTGGCCAGCTTCGCCACCATCCTCGGCGTCCTCATCGGCCTCGGGGTCGGGGTCGACTACGCCCTGCTGATCATCACCCGCCACCGCAACGGACTGAAGGCCGGGCACGACGTCGAGGACGCCACGGTGAACGCCGTCAACACCGCCGGGCGGGCGGTGTTCTTCGCCGGGATCACGGTGTGCATCGCGCTGCTCGGCCAGTTCGCCCTCGGCGTCTCGTTCCTGTACGGCATCGCCGTGTCCGCCGCGGTCACCGTGGCACTGACCATGCTGGCGTCGCTGACGCTGCTGCCCGCCCTTCTCGGCTTCTTCGGGATGAGGGTCCTGTCCCGCCGCCAGCGAGCCCGGCTGCGGGCGACCGGACCCGCCGACGACGACAGCACCGGATTCTGGCATCGCTGGGCCACGGCCATCGAGCACCGGCCGGTCCTCCCGGCCGTGCTCGCCCTGGCCGCCGTCATCGTCATTGCCCTGCCCGTCTTCAGCCTTCGCCTCGGCCTGGATGACGCCGGCAGCGACCCGCCCGGCACCACCACCCACCAGGCCTACACCCTGCTGGCCGAGGGCTTCGGGCCCGGATTCAGCGGCCCGCTGCAACTGGTCGCGGAGCTGCCATCGCCCGCCGGCGAAGCCAGCTTCGCCGCCCTGACCCGCACCCTGGCCCGCCAGCCCGGCGTCGTCGCGGTCACCCCGGCCGTGCTCAGCCCCGGCGGCACGATCGCCCTCGCTACCCTCTACCCCGCCACCAGCCCCCAGTCGGCCCGGACCACGACCCTGCTCAGCCGGCTCCGCGGCGACGTCATCCCCCGGGGCCAGGCCGGCACCGGCATCACCGTCCTGGTCGGTGGCCCCACCGCCATCCAGACCGACTTCGCCCGCATCTTGTCCGCCAAGCTCATCTTGTTCATCGCCGTCGTCGTCGCGCTGGGCTTCGTGCTGCTGATGGCGGTATTCCGGAGCCTGCTCATCCCGCTGACCGCGTCGATCATGAACCTGCTGGCCGTGGCCGCCGCCCTCGGCCTGATGAACGCGATCTTCGAATGGGGATGGGGACACTCGCTGTTCGGGATCTCCGCCACCGCCCCTGTCGAGGTCTTCGTCCCCGTGCTGCTGATCTCCATCCTCTTCGGGCTGTCCATGGACTATGAGGTATTCCTCGTCAGCCGGATGCGCGAAGAATGGGCCCGCACCGGCGACAACCGCCTGGCCGTGACCCTCGGCCAGGCCGCCACCGGCAAGGTGATCACCGCCGCCGCCGCCATCATGATCCTCGTCTTCGCCTCCTTCGCCCTGGGACCGAGCATCGTCATCAAGCAGTTCGGCCTCGGCCTGGCCGGCGCCATCATCATCGACGCCTTCATCATCCGGACCGCGCTCGTCCCGGCCCTCATGCACCTCACCGGCAGCGCCAACTAGTGGCTCCCGCGGCGACTCGACCGCCTGATCCCGCACCTCAACGTCGAAGGCGCACACCACCCCGCACCCGCACCCGTCAGACCCCGCACGGCCGGCGCCACCGTGCCGGGATCACGCGGCTGACCGATCCGGGAGGTTCACCATGACAACGACCACCAATTCGCCGGGTCGCGGGCGCGATGATCGACGTGGCGGGCATCAGCAAGTCCTTCGGGGAGACCAGGGCGCTGGCCGGCGTGGACATGAGCGTCCCGGCGGGGACCGTGCAGGGCCTGCCCGGCCCGAACGGGCAGGCAAGACCACCCTGGTGCGGATCCTGGCCACTCTGCTCGCCCCCGGCACCGGGCGGCCCCGGATCAGCGGCGTGGACGTGCAGCAGGACCCGGACACCGTTCGCTGGCCCGGCCAGTACGCCGCGGTGGATGAGACGCTCACCGGCCGGGAAAACCTGGTCATGGCCGGCCGGCTCTACCGGCTCGGGACCAAGCTGGCCAAGGCCCGGGCCGGGGAGTCCCTCGGTTCGGCGGCGCGCTCGGAGTTCGGCGGGCATGCGGAGAAGAAGGCCTGAGCGTCGCGATGAGCAAGAACGGATCCCCGCGGCCCGAGAATCACGTCATCGTGCTGTTCGGCGCCACCGGCGACCTGGCCAGGCGCAAGCTGCTGCCCGGGCTTCTCCACCTGCACGCGGCCGGGCTGCTGCCGCGCGAGTACCGCGTCATCGGTTCGTCACCGCACGCCAATGCGCTGACCGACGAGCAGTTCCGCGAACGCGCCGAACAGGCGTGCGCCGACTTCGGCATCACCAAGCCGAGCGATCCGTCCTGGCCGTCGTTCGCCGAGCGCCTGTCGTTCGGGGCCGCCGAACCGGGGAACACCGCGGACCTCGAAGAGGCGATCCAGCGGGCCGAGAAAGAGATCGGCGGGTCGCCCCGGCGGCTGTTCCACCTGGCCGTGCCGCCCGCCGCGTTTACCTCGGTCATCGGGGCGCTCGGCGCTGCCGGCCTGGCCACCAGCGACACCCGGGTGATCATCGAGAAGCCGTTCGGCACCGACCTGGCCTCGGCGCGCAAGCTGAACCAGGCGGTGCACGCGGTCTTCGACGAGTCGCAGGTCTTCCGCATCGACCACTTCCTGGGCAAGGAATCGGTCGACAACATCCTCGCGTTCCGGTTCGCGAACGGGCTCTACGAACCGGTCTGGAACCGCGCGCACGTCCGCTACGTGCAGATCGACGTGCCGGAAACGCTGTCGATCGAGGGCCGGGCCGCGTTCTACGACGCGACCGGCGCCTACCGGGACATGATCGTCACCCACCTGTTCCAGGTGCTGGGGTTCGTGGCCATGGAACCGCCGGTATCGCTGTCCGCCAGGCACCTGCGGGACGAGAAGGCGAAGGTGTTCGAAGCGCTGCGGCCCATCGATCCCAGGCACGTGGTCCGCGGCCAGTACCAGGGGTACCGCTCCGAGCCCGGCGTGCGGGCCGGCTCCGGCACCGAGACCATGGTGGCGCTGCGGGCCGAGGTGGAGAACTGGCGCTGGCAGGGCGTGCCGTTCTTCCTCCGCTCGGGCAAGTCCATGGCCGCCGGGCGCCAGGTGATAACGCTCGGCTTCCGCGAGCCGCCGCTGCGTATGTTCCGCGCGCACAAGCAGGACATCCCCGCCGGCCGGGTGAACGAGATCGTCATCGACTTCGCCGACCCCGGCTCGATCAGCGCCGAGTTCCTGGCCAAGGTGCCCGGACCCGAACTGAGCCTGGGCCACGCGAAGATGGTGTTCAGCTACCAGGACTCGTTCGCCCTCTCACACGCGCTCGAAGGCTACGAACGGCTCATCCTGCTGGCCATGATCGGCGACCAGTCGCTGTTCACCAGCTCCGGCGGGATCGAGCGGCTGTGGGAGATCTCCGAGCCGCTGCTCCAGAACCCGCCGCCCGCCGAGCCCTACGCACCCGGATCGTGGGGCCCGCCGTCGGCCGGCAAGCTGATCGCGCCGTACCACTGGCACCTGCCGGCGCGTTAGGCCCGGCGCGTTAGGCCCGGCGCCGGGCGCCGGCCCGGTCCCGGCGGTTAAGGGGCACCGGTAAACAACGGACCCGCCAGCACCGCTTCAGCGTCCAGTTTCCTGAACGCGGCTGGCAGGAAAGGCTATTCGCCACGCACGCGGCGCAGATCTGCTTCGAGTGGAACACCGCGGTGCATGCCGTGGAGTACGAGGGCGAGGCCTGCAGGCGGGCGTTGGGCCTGGCCGAGCGGCTGACGTCATCGATCCAGACCTGCCGGCCGTTTATCATCGCCGTCGCCCTGCGCCGCGCCGGGCCGCGGCCAGCCGCTGATGCTCAGCGTGAACGTCCCGCACCCGGAGCCAGATCATCACCGGGCTACCCGGCGGGCCGGCCGAGCGCCCAGACAGTTCCGGCAATCCCGGGCCGGGTAAGAACACCACCCGGGATCAGCCGGAGCGCCGAACTCCCGCCAGATCGCCGGATCCAGGACGTCGCGGCAGAAACGGCGGCTTCGGCCGGGGCCGGCTGGGCGCAACAGAATCGGCTTCCCAATGCGTCCACGCCACTTTGAGGCCATGGTGATGTCCGGGGTGACGGGCGCTCTTCGCGGGTTACGGATTCCGGCTCTCCTGCCCTCCGGAGCCGGGGGACGCCAGGAAGCATCGCCGTGACCCGGCGAGTAGCTGTGACCGGCGTCAGGAACAGGCCCTAGTCGAGGGGGCAGCTCACGTCGCTGCCTCTGGCAGCCTGCAGGAGCAGGGTGTAGAGCACCTCGCGCTGGCTGTCATCGAGCGCTCCGAGCACCTCGTTGTCAACCGCCGCGAGTGCGCACTCGGCCTCCGCGAGTCGCTTCGCGCCGGCTTCGGTGAGCGCGACGACGTGGCGGCGGCGATCCTCGGGCGAGCGCCGTCGCTCGATGAGATCCTCGGCCTCGAGTTCGTTGAGCAGTCCGACGATGTTCGTCCCGTCTATCTCCAGCGTGGTCGAGAGCGCCTGCTGAGTGATGCCGTCGCGACCCCGCAGCACCGTGAGAGCGACGAGGTGGCGAGGTCGCAGGCCGAGCGGTGCCAGCACCGACTCGGCACGCAGGCGCATGCGGCGCGCGAGATGGTCGAGCAGCGCGCCGGACCGGTGCGCCGGCTGGCTGGCAACGGGCTGGGAGGCCATGAGCCCAGTCTAGCCGATTTGACGTACTATCCATATGAGGCTAATGATTTGTGAAGCACGAACCAACTATGGAAGGTCAGTTAAATGGCTCACCTGCTGCACATCGACTCAAGCATCCGGGGAGACGCCTCGGTCAGCCGCAAGTTCAGCGCCCGGGCCGCCGCCGCCTGGCGCGCCGCGCATCCCGGCGGCACCGTCACCTACCGGGACCTCGGCCGCGATCCCCTGCCGCACCTTGATGCGGCCGGCGGGCTGGCCCGGATACTGCCGCGCGACCAGCACACCGCGGCCCACGCCGAGTCCTGGGCGCTGACCGAAGAGCTGGTCAGCGAGATCAAGGAAGCGGACACGATCGTGCTGGGGCTTCCGCTGTATAACTTCGGCGCGCCCAGCAGCGTCAAGGCCTGGGTCGACTACCTCATCGCCCCCGGGCTGTCGATCGACCCGGAGACCCACGTCGGCCTGCTCGGCGGCCGTGACTTCGTCGTGCTCGCCAGCCGGGGCGGCGGCTACGGCGCGGGCACGCCACGCGAAGGCTGGGACCACGCCGAGCCGTGGCTACCGCACGCCATCTTGTCCACGGGCCTGGAACCGCGCTTCATCACCGCCGAGCTCACCCTCGCCGAGGTAACGCCGGCCATGGCCGACCTGATCCCGCTGGCCGCCAAGAGCCTTGCGGCGGCCGAGCAAGCGATCGACGGTCTTTGGTCCCCGGCACCCGCACTGGCCTAGGAGGGGTCCCTGTAGTCCTGGGGAAACTTTGGTCGGATATCCCCGCCCTGCACTGATGCCAGGGATTGGTGTCGGCGGGGAGATCAGCCGCCGGCCCGCAGCCGCCGCAGGTCTGGCGATCCGTACGGGAACGACCCGGCTGGACGGGGATCCTCGGCCAGCCGGTCCACGACATCGAGCACCTCACAAAGGCCCTCGGGATCGCCGGGGAATCCGGCCGCCTGGCTGATCGCCTTCTCCTCGTAGACGACCCGGGTGGAGGGCCGAAATGACGCTCCAGCCCCGCCCGGCGAGCGAGGCGGCCAGCTGCGATCCGTATGCGGTCGCGGCGCGGGACCCGGCCGCCCGATCGTGCCCGTGGGATGGCCGGTCTACAGGATGTGGGCGGCCCCAAGGGAGCTGCGCAGTGACCGGCCATCAGGATCTGCCCGGAGGCCACCATCTTGTCACGGAGCGTGGCCGAGGCGCAGTACCCACACGCGCGCGTAGCCGCCCGATTGATTCCGTACTGACCACCCTGGGGTAACGTCCACAGCCGCCGCTGTCGCCGGGCACGGCCACTCCCGGCCTGCCGTTTACCGCGCGCATCCGCGAGACAGACGGGCTGCGGGCAGGTCCCGCGCTGATTGGGCCGCCATAGGCGGCCATCAGGTCGGCGAGGCGGGGCACCGCACCCCAGGCCAGTTCGCAAGGTATGGGTCTTGGTCACATCCTGGCCTTGGCCTTCGCAAGCGGGTGGGGCCGCTGGTCTCATCCGTGCCTGTCAGCGTGCTGGAACCAGCCCGCTAGAGCAGCGGTGTCGGACAACAGCCGGGCGGCGACTATCCGGGCTGACGGGTGGTGGAATTTGTGCAATAGAGGAAGGCCCGGGATATCCCGGGCCTTCCCTCGTTGGGTGGGTGATTAAGTATTCACTTGTACATAGTCAAGGCGGCTGATGGGCTTCGGTCCGCCGTCCCGCAATGAGCGGGCGGCTTTGGATTTAAGGCTGAGGCCTCCTGTGACTAGGCCGTGCCTGGCTGCTCGCGCGGGCGCCCTAGTTGTTGGCGAAGATGCTGACGAGCGGGCAGTTCACGATGAACCCGGTCGACTGGAAGGTGTCGCTGGCGGCGCCGGATGGCGTAATGCTCTGCGCCTGGGTGCCAACCAGCGCCTCTGCGCGCCTGAAGTCCGTCTGCCGTACCCGGCTGGACACTGGCACCGAGGAATCCCACTGCAGGAAGTGGATGTCCCACATCGGGCTGTAGTTGAACTGGCCTCCGTTGTTGGGCACGTCCTCCAGGATGTTGAGCGGCGATTCGTGGTCGAGGATGGCCGCGTTCTCACCCTGGCGCTGCGTATTGTCCTTGCCTGTCTGGCCGTTGATGAAGGCGATCAGGTCTTCTCGGGCGCACCCCGGGTTGATGAACGGCGGGGTGGCGTTGATGTCATTGGTGCCGCAGTCCGGAGATGGCACGTTGTTGAGCGGGGGAGCCAGGGTTACGTCCTCGATTGCCGCGGCGATGGGGTTGGAGGAGTCGAACGACATGTAGTGGACGCTCTGGTCCTCGTAGCAGCCGTTGGTGATGTCGTAGCCGACCGTGTGATTGACGGTGTCCACGGTCTCGACCTTGTCCGCCCAGTGCGCCTTGTCCGCGCCGTTGGTGGTGGTTCCGTCGCCGATCTGTTCCGCGTTCAGGACCACCCCGCTCGGCAACTGCACCAGGGGGCTGTATCCGGGGTTGCCGACGGCGCCGGCCGCGGCCTGCGCGGGCGGGAATCCGTTCGGCCCGGCGACCAGCACGTGTGTCGGGGAGAAATCGACTCCGGCGGGTACGTTGATCGCCTTGGGATCGTTCGATGACGACAACTGCACGCCGGAGGTGTCCGCCGCGTTGGCCAGCTTCGGCACGAAGTTCACGCCGAGAGACGTGGCCACGGACCGGTCGGAGGCGTCGGTGATGACGTAGTACACGCTGTGGCCCGCGGCGGTCCCGGTGTGCAGCGGAAGTGTCGCGATCGGCTTGGAGGTCGGCGGGCCCTCGGCGAAGCTCGTCGGCCCTTGCTGGTTCTCGTTGAGGAAGAAGCTGTCCGGGCCGAAGATCTGGTGGAACGTGTGGGAGGTGTTGAAGCACATGTACGGCAGCTGGTCCGGGGCGGCTGCGTTTGCCGTCGTGGGATGCAGGGCGCCGGTGCCTGCCGCGGCGCCTATTGCGGCGGCAAGCGCGAATGCGCCGGCGGTAGTTCCGCGCACGACGCGGGCGCGGGCTGGTGACGATCTCATGTTCTGGTGTCTCCTCATGTCTGGCGTCCTCTGCGGATGCGTGTCGTCCACGGGGGGTGCGGTTCTACTCGTCCCGCCTTGCTGGGGATGACCTCCTTGCCCGTACCTCCTTTCGGTGAACGGGAGAGGCGGTGCCGGGCGCAGGTGACCTGGAGCCTGCCGCGCCGGGCGCGGCAGCGGCGGCCAGGTGCTGGCGACGGATCGGCATCAGTCCTCCTGCCTTCACGGGTGTGACGGAGGTTGCCGGGAAGAACGGCCAGGCCTCCTTTGGCGGCGTTTGTCAGTGTGCGGACGGGCCCTGAGCGCCGCCTGAGCGCCGGCTGAGCCGGCCGGGACGGACCCGCGATCTGCCAGCAGCCGCTTGCCAGCGGCCGCGAGAAGGAACGCAGGCGGCCATCCGCAGGACGCGGCCGGCCGGGCTGGTTGCCTGAACGCCGCCCCGGTTGGGATTGACCGGCTCGCCGCCGCGTATTCCTGCAAACGGGGGGCGCCGAGGTGAGGGCCGGGCCGGCAGGCACGTCATTGATGCCGGGGGTCGCGCCTGACCCGGGGCTGTACGATGTCTGAGCCCGGCTGCCGGGCGGGCTCAGTCGCCGGGCGCGGGCTGGCGGTGCTCGCTGCGGTCCTGCAGCAGCCCGAGGATGCGGAGGTGGCCGTCGCTGCCGAACGCGAACAGCGCCATCTCGATGGGGAGGAAGGTTCCCGATTTCGTCCGGCAGGTGAGCTTGATCGTTGAGCCCTGCCGGTGTTCGAGGACGCGGTTGAAGAACTCGCGGAGCTGGGGCAGGTCAGCGGGATGGATGCGGGAGACGGGCGTGGCGAGCAGCTCCTGGCGTGTGTAGCCGAGCAGCGCGCAGCCCGCGCGGTTGGCGGCCAGGATCTGGTCGCCGAAGGGGTCGACGATGAATGCCGGATCGCTGGATTCCTCGAAGAGCTGCCCGAAATGGTGATCGTGATGCATCGCTGGCCTAGCCCTTCACCGCGCCGGGCGATGGCTTCGCCGCAATCGAACCGGCCTGGTCGCCGGGGTGGCCGAGCTGCTGCCGGAGGAGCCGCCGGCGGGCCGGTGACAGGCTCGCGAGCAGCACTTCGCGGACGAGGTCGTAACGGAACCGGAACCGCGGGCCGTCGACGCGCAGGATGCGGCGTTCGCACAGCCGCTCGAGCTCCTCGGTCAGCTCGGCCGGGTCGGCGTGCAGGAGGGCCGCGAGCGGCTCGGGGTCGAACGGCTGCGCCAGCGCGGCGGCGGCCAGGAGCATGCGGTAGGACGCGGCGCCCTCGGCTTGGCAGCGGGCCAGCAGCGTTTCGGCGAGGGTGGCGGGGAGTTCCCCGCGGCTGCCGCTGGTCACCGTCTCGGCCACGAAGCGGGGGTTGCCGCCGGTCGACTCGTGCAGGTCAGGGACGGCTAGGGGTGCCAGCTCGGCGGGGGTCAGGGGATTGAGCCGCACGGTGGTGTCCGGTTTAAGGCGGCGGGCCATGTGGCCGGGCGGCGTGTCTTCGCTCCGGATTGTGGCCACCAGCGCGGCCGGGAGCGCGGCGCCGCGGCGCCGCAGGTAGCTCAGGGCGGTGACCGTCGCCGGGTCGGCCCACTGCAGGTCGTCGAGGAGGAGGACCAGCGGGGCGTGCTCGGTCAGGACGCCGACGAGCGCTTCCAGCACGTCGATATCCGCGACCTCTACAGGCGGATCGGCGGGCGGGAGTTCGGGCACGATCTTGCGCAGCGCCGCCCGGTGCTGCCCGGACAGCTCGGCCCGGGTGAGCGCGTCCCGGAGCGCGGCGGCGAGCGGGACGTAGGGAAGGTGGCGCTCCAGCTCCGAGCAGCTCGCCCGCCCGACGCGCACGCCGGCCAGGCGCGCCGCCAGCTCATCGAGCAGGCGTGTCTTTCCCAGCCCGGCCTCGCCCTCGATCAGCAGCAGCGCGAACGACCCGCCGAGCGCCTGCCGGGCGGCGCGCTCCAGCGTGCCGAGCTCACCGGCCCGGCCGAGCAGGCGCACAGAGCACTCCCCGGCGTCCCGTTGGGCCCGCTCGATCGGGCGCGGCAGCAGCGCGCGGACGTCGTCCTGGCGGAGGATAGCCGAGTGCAGCGCGCGGGTTTGCGCGGCCGGCTCGAGCCCGAGCTCGCTGTCGATCCGGTCGCGGAAGCGGCGGTACACCTGCAACGCCTCGTGCTGGCGGCCCGGCGCGTACAGGGCCAGCATCGCCGTCCGCTGCGCGCGTTCGCTGAAGGGATCCAGCGCGGTGGCGGCGTCGGTGTGAGCCAGGGCGTCCGGGTAATCGAGTTCGGCTAGCGCCGCGTCCGCGGCATCCAGGTGCGCGCCCAGCACCCGCCCCTGGTAGGTGCCGCGCAGGTCCTGAGCCCACGCAGCGTACGGCTCGTCCTCGAGCAGGTCGCCGCGCACCAGGGCCAGTGCCTGCTCCAGCGAGTGCCGGGCCATCCGGGTCGGCTCGCCCGCCGAGCGCTCGACAAGCCCGTCGAAGTGGTCCAGGTCGAAGTCGACGAGATCGGTCGCGAACCGGTACGCCTGCGCTTCGGTGACGACAAGCTCCCGCGCCCGCGCGGGGTCCTGGGTGAGATGACGCCGTAGCGCCGAGACAAAGGTCTGCAGCGAGCCGGCCGTATTCTGCGGCCGCTGCCGCGGCCAGAGCAGGTCGGCCAGGCGATCGGTCGCCACGCGATGGCCGCGCGCGGCGAGCAGGATCTCAAGCACCTGCTTCGGCCGGGCGCCCCCCAGGTCACGCGGACCCAGCGTGCGGCCGCCGTCTTGGATCGCGAGCGGCCCGAACAGGCGGATCACCAGGCTCCCCCGATTCTGTTTTTCCACGCGCATGCGCTGCCCTACCTCAGGCGATCGAGTTTCCATATTTCTTCGGCACGGCCGGCTTAGCTGACCGGGTTCCGTCTCTTGGCCAGCATGATTCGTTACACCAGATATGCGTCCGCGCAGACGCGCCTCTTACCTCTCAGCCCGGGCCGGAGCCGATGGCCGCCAGGCGACGCGGTCACCGAGCAGCCCCAGCCAAGTCTCACGGGCCGCGGCGGCGCGCCAGCTCAAGAACGCCGGCCTGATCACCGCGGCAGGCGGCGCAGCCGCAAGGGAATCGGCCACGGCCCCGTGCCCGCTGGCCTCCCCCGCTCAGGCCGTACTCAGCCGGCGCTGAGGGGTCTTAGACATCATCTGAGTCAGTCCTCCGGTAAAGGGAAGCAGTCGATGCGTAACAGATGGCTGGCGTCGTCGGGGCTGGCCGCCGTCACGTTGATCGTTGCCGCGTGCGGGGGGTCATCTGCGGGCTCCGGCGGCGCAAGTGGCACGCCGTCAAGCGCCGCCACCGCCGCGTCGAGCCCGGCCTCGTCCGGGACGACCCTGAAGACCGCGAAGATCGGTGGCGCGACGGTGGTCACCAACGCCGGGGGCTTCACCCTCTACTGGTTCGCCCCGGACACCCCGGCCAAATCGAACTGCAGCGGGTCGTGCGCCACGCTCTGGCCGCCGGTCAAGGGACCCTCGGCCCCGGGCCCGGGAATCACCGGCAAGCTCGGCACGATCACCCGGTCAGACGGCACAGCCCAGGCCACCTACAACGGGCATCCTCTTTACACCTACGTCGGCGACACCGCCCCCGGCCAGGCCAAGGGCAACGGCCTCAACCTGTCCGGCGGGGTCTGGCACGAGGTCACCGTGTCCGTGGTGGCTGCGGCCGCCTCCGCACCGTCATCCAGCTCCGGCGGGGGCGGCGGCCACGGGTACTGACAGGGCCCAAGGCCGCCGGGTCCCCCTTTGCCGCATGTTCCATAACTTCACCACCGGGACCTCGCGGCGGGGCCTGCCGGATGGCGCGGCGGCCTCCGCCTCCTTCCGTCGTCCTGCGGGCTTGGGTCCACCCGGCGGCCGGTGCACGCAGAAACCGGAGCCGACTGTGGCAGGCGCTGGTTCACCGGGCCAACGCAAGGGCACTAGGTGACCAGGCCGGGAGCACGGCAGTCCCGGCGACCGGACCGTTCCCGGGAGGCGGTGACAGCCGGACCAATGGAAGAGCGGAGGATGAGGTGACAGCACCGGGCGCCACAGGCCGCCGGTCGGCGGCGGCGCGGCTTACAGGCATCGGCCTGCTGGCCGCCGGGGTGGCCGTTGCGCTGTATGTGGCAGGCAGGCTGCTCACCCCCAACTACAACGTCAGCCTCTTCGGGCGGGTCGGGCTTGGCGCCGTCACGCTCAAGTCCATGCTGGCATCCATCGCCCTCGGCGTGGCGGCGCTGCAGGTGGTGCTGGCCCTGTGGATCTACCGCAAACTGCCGCTGGCGCCCGGCCCGCCGCGCCCGGTGCGGCTAGCCCATAGGATCACCGGCTTCACGCTGTTCGCGCTCACCGTGCCGATCGCGCTGCACTGCCTGATCGCCTACGGCGTGCAGCTCACCAGCGTCCGGGTGGCCGTGCACTCTCTGGCCGGCTGCTTTTTCTACGGTGCTTTCGTAGCTAAGGTCCTGCTCGTGCAGAGTCGGCGCGTGCCCGGCTGGGCGCTGCCAGTTGCCGGGGGCACGCTCGCCGTCGTCATCGGCGTGCTTTGGTACACCTCCGCGCTCTGGTACTACAACGGCTACCGGCTCCCCGGAATGTAGCCTGCCTGGGTAGCGTGCTGGCGGCAGGGCGAGCCCGGCATCGGCATGACCGTGCCGCTGCGGCGCCAAGCCGGTCGCCGTGGCCACGTTCATCCGCCAGGCGCTGCGGTGACCTCGTAGACCGAGATGTGGTCCTGGCTCTCCCCGTGAACGGGCCGCGTGCCGTTTGCCTGATCAAGGACCTCGATGTGGGCGTTCCTGCAGGTCAGAGACCCTAATCTGCGCTTCCGGGAGCGGGGCGGGGTCGAACGCCCGCCCGGCGGGTCATAGGTCCGGCGCGCTGCCGTGTTCGAGAGTGCGGCGTACCTGTGCAAAATGTGATGCGATTATTGCCCCTGAAGTTTCGTGGTTATGCGGCGGCGGCGTCCCAGGCTGCGAGGACGGCGCGGATTTGGTCGTGTGCGGGCTGACTTGGGCAGCTTGGGGAAAATCGCGCGGCGATTATGGTCCGGCGCAGCTTGATGAGCATGTCCTCGAAGGCCGGCTCGGTCTTGGTGCGGTACCAGGGCTGGGCGGCGCGGCGGTCATCGATGTCGGCGGGGTCGTGACCGTGCCGGGCGTACCAGCAGACGATGAGGGTGTATGCGAGCATGGCGAACGGGACGGTGCGCTCGACGGCGCGGCGGACTCGGTTGCGGGCCTCGCCGGCGCCCAGGACGTTGCGGGCGTCGGCGAACGCCTGCTCGATGGCCCAGCGGGTGGCATACCGTGCGACCAGGGTGGCCGGGGAGGCGTCAAGGTCGGTGGTGACTAGCGCAAGGTCATAGCCGCTGGAAGTGCGCTGGTCGCGGGACAGGATCAGCCGGACGGTGCGGGTGTGCCAGGAGCCGTACCACAGGCAGGTGACCTCGGTGACGTGCTTGATGTCCTCACGCCGGTAGGCGGGGACGGTGACCGTGGCCCAGGCTGCCGCGGCGGCGATGTCATCGGCGGTGCCCAGCCGCTTGCCCTTGGCGCGGGGCCGGCCGCGCTTGCCGGTGCGCGGCGGTGCCAGGTCATACGGCACCGCGTTGCGCGGGATGCGGCAGGTCCAGGTCACGTTCTCCGGCAGGGTGCGCAATGCGGGGCCGTGGTAGGCGGCGTCGGCTACGACATGAACCAGCCGGCCGGGGAATGCCAGGGCGAGCTGGCTGGCCAGGGCCGCGGCGGTCTCCACCTTGCCCGGGCCTTTCCCTTTGCCGGGCAGGTGCAGCCGGGCCAGCACCGGCAGGCCCACCGTGCGGGAACAGAACGGCAGGTCAGCCAGGATCGCCGCGGTCACGAAGCAGTTGCCGTAGCTGAGCTTGTTCTTCGCCGGGGAGCTGCCGTCATGCTGCCACCCGGCACCGTGCACCTTGCGACCGGAGCGGCGGAACACCGAGTCATCGACGGCCACCCGCAGGTCCGCGCCGGGCGGCACCAGCAGCAGCACGACCAGCTGCGCGACGGCCAGGCCGAGCTGGTCAAGCTCCCAGCGGGCCCGGGCGAAGAAGTAATGAGCCCGGTCATGCGGCCAGGCTTGCTGCAGGCAGCCGCCCAGCAGCATGCCCACGACCGTGCGGCGGTGCACCCGGCCCGCCAGCCCGGCAACTAGGCCGCAGAAGGTCACGAACCCCGGGGCGGTGAAACACGGGCCGAGCGCGGACAGCGTCTCCAGCAGCGAAGCAGGTAGGTTCAGGGAAGGAAGCACCGGGTTCGTCGGCAGGAGGCGGACGTTTAGCACCGCCGACTTCCGCGTACCACCGGCCAGATCGCGCACCAAGGCCAATCTCCCGGGAGCTCAGGGATTCTGAAGGCATGAGCTGCGGAACTCGCGGGTTGAGCGGCATGACCGTTCGCGGGTTGGCGTTTGGGCCTGGGAGCGGGGAGACACCGCTGACCCTCGATATCTTCCGCAGGCGTCCGGGAATTGGCGAGGGGGCGGCCAGCCGTCCCTGTGCCTTGTCCTACCGGCCGTCGGCGGGCACTGCCATCCCCGTCCCTGGGTTGACGGGCCTGGGTCTTCCAGGTGCTCCGCGGTGCGGCGGGCCGTGCCGCGGGCCCAGCCAGTGGTCGTCAGGTAGCCGAGCGCTGCGACCGTGAGCCCCAGCGCGGCCACGATCCACCATCCGGGGCGCGTGGCGTGCGCGAACCCGATGCTGATCTGTCCGCCGGGGCTGTCGCCGGCCACGACGCCGAACACGGCCACGCCCAGCGTGAGGCCGACCTGGCGGCTGGTCGTCGCCACTGCGGAGGCCACGCCCGCCTGCGCCGACGGCATCCCGGACACTGCGGTGCTGGCGATCGGCGGGCTGACGAGCGCGAAGCCGAGGCCGAATACCGCGTAAGCGCCGAGGAGGTACGGCAGCGGGGTCTGGGGGGCGAGGCCGGTCAGCATCAGGCCGCTGGCCATCACGGCCAGGCCGCCGCCGCACATGGCCGGGCGGGTGCCGAAGCGGCCGGTCAGGTGCCCGGAGACGGGCGCGAAGACGATCATCATCGCCGCGGTGGGCAGCATGCACAGGCCCGCGTGCAGCGCCGGCAGGCCGCGGACGTCCTGAAGGTAAAGCGTGTTCATGAGCAGGAAGCCGCCGAGCGCCGCGGACAGGCAGACGGCGATGGCGCTGGCCCCGGCGAACGGGGCGCTGGCGAAGAAGCGCACCTCCAGCAGCGGGTCACCCCGGCGCAGCTCACAGGGCACCAGCCCGGCGAGGCACCCGGCCGCGACGGCCAGCAGGATCACGATCCGGGCGGTGCCGAAGCCGGCCCGCCCTCCCTCGATGACCGCGTAGGTAAGGGCGGCCAGCGCCGCGATCACCAGGACCTGGCCGGCCGGGTCGAGACGCCGGGGCCGCGGGGCCAGGGACTCGGGCACGAACCTGGCCGCGAGCACGATCGCGGCCAGCCCGACCGGGAGGTTGACCACGAACACGGCCCGCCAGGAGACCGCCGAGACCAGGAACCCGCCCAGCACCGGCCCGAGTGCCATCGAGATACCGAACATCGCCGCGAACACGCCGATGGCCTGCGCCCGCTCGCGGGGGTCGGTGAACGTGTTGCGCACGATCGCCATGGTGGACGGGCTGAGCATCGCGCCGCCGATCGCCTGGAGCGCCCGGAAGGCGACCAGCAGCCCGAGGCTGGGAGCCAGCGCGCACGCCAGCGACCCCGCCGAGAACAGGACCAGCCCGGTGAGGAAGACGCGGCGGCGCCCGAACCGGTCTGCGGCCGAGCCCGACAGCATGAGCAGGCTGGCCAGCACGAGCGTGTAGGCGTCGACGGTCCACTGCAAGCCGGACAGCGCCGAGCGGAAGGAACGGCCGATGGACGGCAGGGCGACGTTGACGATGGTGACGTCCAGGCCGACGATCAGCAGGCTCACCGAGCAGATCGCGAGGACGAGCAGGCGCCGGCGGCGGCCGGGCGCGGCCTGGGACGCTCCTGTCAGGGTGCTCACGGTGTTCATGAGCCGCACCGTAGGACCTAGAGTGCGATCTAGGTCAAGTTGGTATCGTGAGAGGCATGACGAGTCTCGAAGCGGAGCTGAGCATCGGCGACGTCGCGGAGCGAACGGGACTGAGCGTGCACGCGCTGCGGTTCTACGAGCGCGAGGGCCTGATGCTCTCCCGGCACGTTGCCCGCGGAACGGGCGGCCATCGCCGTTACACGCCGATGGACGTGAAGTGGCTGGTGCTCTGCATCAAGCTGCGGGCATCCGGGATGCCGCTGGCGCAGGTCCGACGGTACGCATGCCTCGTGCGCGAGGGGCCGGGCAACGAGCACGAGCGCCTGGACCTGCTGCGAGAGCAGCAAGCCCGCGTCGAGAACCAGCTCACCGAACTCCAAGAGTGCCTCCGGATCATCACCAGGAAGGTCGGCATCTACGAGCAGCACCTCGCGGACGGCTCTACCCAGGATCTCTGGAACGTCACTACGTAAGCCACCCGCGACACGGAAGATGACCGCTGCGACCGCACGACCGCGCACAGGGTCATGCGCCCGCACAACGCGCTCAATGGAACAGCGGCCAGCTCAGAAGTTCTCGTGGTCAGCCACTCCCCGCAGTCCCACCACTGCCGCGACGTCAGCGCGGATCGTCACGTCGGTGATCCCCGCCGACGCACCGGCCAGCATGAACTCCGCGAGCAGAACCTGCCCGAACGCGCCGATCTCGTCGCGGGTCTCCAGAACTGCGGGCCCGGATGTCACGCACCGCGGCGAACCCGGCCCGCGAGCAGACGACCACGGGCCCGACCCTCAAAGTGCGAAACTTCAGTTGCCCCTGGAGGTGCGGCATTACCGTGTATTTCCGGTAGCCATGTCCAGGACTGCAGATCATCCTGGTCTGCGCGCCTCAGCGGATGGACACCGAGATTCCCGCTGCCGCTCATATTGGGCGGATATCGCACGCGGCGCGAACGCCTATTAGTCACTGTCTGTAACCTAACGCCGGGCACCGGCTGACCTACCCTGGCCGACCGGAATCAGCCCCCACCCAGGATCCTATGGCGGGTTCTGGACTTACCTTGGCTGCACCGATATCCGGCCAAAGTTTCCCCAGGACTGCAGGGACCCCGTCCAGCGGTGGGCCGCCGGTGAAGCCGGTGTGTGCCGGGCGGCGTTCTGCCCGGCCGCCGAGCGCATTTTTTTTGAGCGTTGACATGACATTTGCCCTTTCGTTTTCAGGAATAGCAGACGGACGGGGTCATCGGCGGCGGGCCGTATATGGCAGGGTCCGGCCAGGCCGGTCAGCGCCGTCGTGGCAAGGAAGGCCGGCAGGCGATTCCCGGGGCGGACCGCCAGCCGGACCGGCCTGGATGGCGTGCGAGCGCGACGGGCAGCAGTTGCGGCGCCCGCCCCGTCGAGTTAGCGGAAAGCACCGCCGCACGTCACCGGGTCGCCGGCCCGCCGCGGGTCCTGGCCGGATTTCACTTACTCCGGGTCCCGGGCAGAGCAAGCACCGGTAATTCACGGCTGCTTCCTTCGGCCAGTTGATGGTCTTGGACCGGAGGTCACCGCCGGAGGTAGCCGCCGATCCAAGATCATCGATGGGGCCTCAGCGAGTGCCCGGGCTTGGCAACTACTCGGGCTGCCAGGTGACCAGGTCGAACTCGTTGCCCTCCGGGTCGGCGAACGTGGTCTGGCGGACCGCCGCCACGCCAGGTGGAAGCGCCGCAGGCGGGAGCTTGATCTCGTTGAGCGGCCTGGCGCCCAGGCCGGTGAGCCGCTCGGTCTCCTCGTCGTGGTGGTCGGTGACCAGGACCGGATGAACGCTGTTCCTGGCCGTCCCGGGCTCGGGGGGATGGTGGAGAATCATCCGAGGGCCGCTGTCGGCGCCGGTGGCGTCGACCGCCATGTCCCCGGCGACCGCGCCCGGGCTGACCGGGCGGCCGAGGACCTTCCCCCAGAAGTCCGCCAGAGCGGCGGGATCGGCGGAGTCGATGGTCAGGGCTGCGAAACTCAGATTGACGGTGGTGGTCATTTTGCTTCCTTCCGGTGGGTTCATTGATGGACGACCGCGCTCGATGGAACCGTCTCCGGCGAGCGCCACCTGACTGTCTAAGCGCCGTCCGGTTGAGCGCGGAGGGTCACCTGTCGACCGCGTCGGCGGCGAGCGCGGTGATGGCCCGGTCGTCGAGCAGGGAGCCGTCCCAGATGATGGTGAACTTGGTGATCGTGCCGTCCTGGCTGAGCTCGAGCGCGGCCGCGCCGACGGCGACGGGCTGGCCGTCTGCGCGCCATTCGTATCCGCCGCCTTGGCCGGCGCCGGCCACGTGCCGGACCGATGCCCGGGCGTAGGGCAGGCCGGGCAGGGAGCGCCGCAGGTAGCGCACGATGGCCGCCTGGCCGCGCAGCTGGGCCCGCAGCGCCATGTCCTCAAAGACCGCGTCGTAGCTGAACAGCTGCCCGGCGCGGTCGGGGTCGCCGGCCGCGAACGCGGCAGACAGCTCGGCGGCTGCTGTCGCGATCGGCCCTGGGCGGCTGGTCACCGTGCTCGCGCCGAGGTCGTGCGGGTAGGAATCCGCGGGCACGCGCAGCGACCCGGCGAGCTCGGCGCCGAACCCGCGGCCGTCCCAGTAGTCCACCAAGCGGACAATCCTGCCGTCCTCCAGGTCGGCGATGCTGATCGTGCGGATCTCCCCGCCGAACAGTTCCGGCGTGTCGGTCGTGAACACCACGGCGCTGGTCATGTCGCCGAGAATCCGGGTCGGGTAGGACTTCGCCCCGGCTGGCCACTGGGGCATGTACTGCTCCCACATTTTCCGCACGTCGGCGTTGGCCGGCAGGGCCCAGCCCAGGGTAGCGTCGAAGTAGACGGTCTTGCCGGGATGGAAGTGCGCGTGCGTGGCCTCGATGTCCTTGCGGGTCTTCGCGGTGAAGAACGAGCGGAAGAACGCGGCGGCCGCGGCGGTCGCGTGCGAGGTGTCGGCGATGTCCGGATAGGGCGTGCCGCCGGGCGCATCCGGTCCTGCGGCCGGCTCAGACGTGCCGGCTTCTTGGGTCATCACCTCGCGCTGGTGCTGGGTCATGGCTATGCCTCTCCTTCGGGTGCTACTGACTTAAAGCGTTAACTGACGGTATCTCCGCATCACTTCATGATGCAAGTCATCAGGCTGCCGGGTTACTTCAACCGTTAAGTTATGCTGTCCTCATGGACGCCACCGAGGAGCCCCGCTGGCTCGACCCCGAGGAAACGCAGGCCTGGCGCGCCCTGGCCAACACGCTGATCAGGCTGCCGGCCGCGCTCGATGCGCAGCTGCGCCGCGACGCCGGGATCAGCCACTTCGAGTACCAGGTGCTGGCCCTGCTGTCCGAGGCGCCCGGCCGCACCCTGCGGATGAGCGCGCTGGCGACGCAGGCCGAGGGCTCGCTGCCGCGCCTGTCCCAGGTCGTTGCCCGGCTGGAACAGCGCGGCTGGGTGCGCCGCACCCCCGACCCGGCCGACGGCCGTTACACCCTGGCGACCCTGACCGGCCAGGGCCAGGCGAAGGTGACCCAGGCCGCGCCCGGCCACGTCCAGGAAGTCCGCCGCCTGGTCCTCGACCCGCTGACCAAGACCCAGTCCCGGCAGCTGCGCGAGATCGGCCGGCGCATCATCCGCGCCATCGACCCCGACCACTAGGCCCTGCCCGCCGCCATGCCCTCGCAGGCACCCAGGGCTGGAAGTCAGGTGGCCTCCAGGTGGCCGGTGTCGTCGCGGGGCGGCCATGGCTCGCCGGGCGAGCAGGCGGATGATCGTCGCGTCGCCCGGGTTCCGCGGCTCATGGCGGTCGGCGTTTCGGTGCGTCATGTCAGGGCCGGGCCGGCTGGACGGGGTGCGCGGAGATGATGGCCTGGCCGGGGTCGTGGGCGGCTTTGATCTGTTGCAGGCGGCGGTAGGAGGCGGGCGGAAGGACCGCGCTGGCCGCGGCCGGGGTCTCTGCGAAGTTGTAGTAGTCGTAGCCGGCGTGCCAGGGGGCGAGAGCGTCCTTGACCGCTTGTACGTGCGCGCGGACCGGGCCGGCCAGGCCGGGTGCCGGGATGGCGCCCACGGCGGTCAGCAGGTAGTTCGCGTCGATGCCGGGCTGGGCGCCACCGCTGGGGGCGGGGCGGGCCAGCGCGCCGCCCAGGTGCCCGACCTCGACGGAGGCCAGCAGCGTGCCGGCGTCCGGGCCGGCCAGCCCGACCAGGGCGTCGATCGCGGCGGCGGGGAAGTCGGACAGGAACGCGCCGGCCCCTTGAAAGGGCACCGGCTGGTCGGGGTCCATGTGGAGCTGGCTGAGCGCGGGGGGCGGGATGGTCGCGAAGGTGTCGAGTTCCGGGCCGAGCCGGCGCAGCGGCTGGGTCAGCTCCGCGCCGGTGCCCGCGTCGCCGAGGTAGGCGGCCTCGACCTTGACGAAGGCCCGGCCGCGCAGCGGTCCGGGGAGCTGCGGCGCCGGCGGCAGCCGCACCAGGCGGCCCTGGGAGGAGACCTCGTCCGGCACCGTGTCGGTCCACGCGCGCCAGGCGTGCAGCACCTCCGCGGCGCGCTGGATCGGGAAGAACAGGTCCCCGGCGTACAGCTCGCCGACCGGGTAAAGCCGCATCTCCAGCGCGGTCACTACGCCGATGCCGCCGCCGCCGCGCACGGCCCAGAACAGGTCCGGCTCATGGTCGGCGTCGGCGCGGACCAGGTCGCCGTCCGGGGTGACCAGCTCGGCCGCGGTGACGCTGCTGGCGGCCAGCCCGTAGCGGCGGGCCAGCCAGCCGAGCCCGCCGCCGAGGGTGTACCCGGTCACGCCCACGGTCGGGGAGGAGCCCGCGAGCGCGGCCAGGCCGTGCTGGGCGGCCGGGACGGTCACGTCCTGCCACACCGCGCCGGCCTCGGCACGGGCGGTGCGGGCGGCCGGGTCAATGCTGACCCGGCGCATCCGCGTCGTCCGGAGCAGCATCGCGCCGTCCAGCGGTTCGAGCGGTCCGGCGCCGTGGCCGGTGCCTTGCGGGGCGATCCGGATCCCGTGGCCGCGGGCGTACCGGACCGCCTGGGCCACGTCGGCGGCCGACCCGGCCTCCACGACCACGGCGGGCCGCTGGTCGACAGCCAGGTTCCACGCCTGGCGCGCCTGGTCATAGCCGTCCTCGCCCGGGACGAAAACCTGGCCCGCGATAGCCGTCCGCAGGGCTTCCAGGCCGCGGCCGGCAGTGATGTCCGTAGCGTTCATTGTTTCCTTCTTTCTTTCCTTCGCAGCGCCGACTTGGGGATACGGGCGGGACACTGCCAGCCTGCGGGGGACTTGGCGGACGCTCGGCGTCGGCTTGGCGCGGGTGCGGTGCCGCGCTGCCAAGCCGGCGCCAAGCCGGCGGGGCAGGATGCGGGGAAAGATCTGACCGTGGGAGCCGCGATGACCCGAGCCCTGCCGCCCGAGGCAGCGGGGATGGTGTTCCGCAGGTGCCGGTCGCCGTGGGAACAGCGGGCGGCTGGCAGGTTGCTGGCCGAGCGGGGCATCCCGCTGGCTGAGCGTGGCGTCGGGGGCACTGACCTGTTCGGGTTGTGGGATCTGACGGCGCCGGCTGGGAGGGACGGGGCGCGGACGCCGAGCGCTCGGCGAGCAGGTCGATCGTGACAGCGAGGTAGCCGGTTTCGCCGGGCAAGCTGGCTGCGGCCCGCGCGACGTCATGGCGGGTCAGCCCCCCTCTAGGCACCGGCGTGCTCCTTGAGGAACGGAATCACCAGTTCGGCCACCGCCTCGGGGCACTGCGCGTGCGGGTAGTGCCCGGCGCCGTCGACCATCGCGCCCGTGCCCACCCCGGCCGGCATGGCCGCCACGATCGCCTCGCCCTCGGCCCTAGCGTTGGCGAAGTCGGGGTCCAGCGTGCCCATGATGACCAGGGCCGGGCACCTGACGTTGGGCAGCTGAGCGCCGGCGTCGGCGGGCGTGGACCTGAAGGTCTTCATGAACTCCGCCATCCGGCCGGGCTCACGCAGCCTGGCGGCCAGCGCGGCCACGTAGCCGGCGTAGTCGGCGGGCCTGGCCGGGTAGGCCAGGTCGAGGTAGCGCAGCCACAGACGCAGGCTGCGGAACACCTGCGTCCCGGTCAGCAGGAAGGCGCACCGGCGGTAGCGGCGGACCCGCAGCAGCCCGCCCAGGTCGGGCTTTGATTTCCTGGTGAATGGGTTGATCTCGACGACCCCGCTGACCTGCTCCGGCCGCGTCGCCGCGGCGATGGTCGCGGCCCCGCCCGAGATGGAGTGCCCGACGATGACCGCGGGCCCGCCCAGATGGCCGATCAGCGCGGCCAGGTCGCCGGCGACGTCGGTGCGGGTGATGGACGCCCAGCCCAGGCTGGACTCGCCGTGCCCGCGCAGATCCGCGTTCGCCACCCGGTAGCCGGCCTGGGCCAGCATCGGGGCCAGGAGCTGGTAGGCCTGCCGGCGGTCGCCGATGCCGTGCGAGAGCACCATCAGCGGGCCGCTGCCGTCCACGTCGTAGGCGATCCGCCCGCCCGGAACATCGAGAAACTCGGTCATGTCAGCCTCCTCGGCTGATGTGCTCGGTTGCGCTGTGCGCCTTCCTGAGCTTCTTGCCTGACGGGGTGAGCTGGCGTCACGCATGCTGCGTGATCCGCGCAGACGGCCAAGGAGCGCGACAGCAGCCGCGATAAGGGCCCCGGGCGCCTTGCGGGTGCCCGGAGGACCCGGATGTACGTCGCGCCCTTCTTCATGAACGCGAGCAGGTGTGCCGTCCGGCTGGTGGTGCCGATCGTCATGTGGCTCCTTTCTTGGTTCCTGGTCGGTGATGCGTCAGCCGACGGCCCGGATGGCCGTAACGCAGCGTGCTGCGGGTGAGGGCCGGAGGCTGTCGCTTGCGATCAGGGCAGCGGCGAGGATGGCGCCGGCCGACGCGCGGATGCGGCAGGCAATCACGCAGCTTGCGTGATGGCATTTCACGCAGACCGGGGCGAGGCTCGCAGCCAGCAGCCACGAGGAGAGGGCAAGGAGTTCAACGCAAGCCGGAGAAGCAGTCCGATGCGCGAGGACGGCGGGCTGACCGGCTACGGCATGGCAACGGCCGTGTACGGCCTGCCTGCTGTGGAGCGCATCCACGCGGCGCTACCCGCCGCGCTCTGGGCCTGGTCATGTCTTCCAGCGAGGGGCGCTGATCGTGCAGGAGATCACCTCGATCGTGCGCCGGCCGCTCACCGGCCGGCGCCGCGGCTCGCGGTGAGGATCCGCTTAAGCAGGAGGGGGCACCCGTGCAGGTCCCTATAACCGTGGAACCGCCGGCAGGCCGGTTCACCGCGTGCGTGGTGAGAACGTGACCGGTGCCCGCGCTGATCGGCCGTCGTACCGGTACCGCATCCGTGTCCGCGGCCGCCTGGGCGAGACGATATGCTCCGCGTTCCCTGCCCTGCAGGCTCAGGCCAGCGGTGGCGACACCGTGCTGACCGGGCCGCTCCCCGACCGCGCCGCGCTGTATGGCGTGCTCGCGCAGATCGAGGCGCTCGGGCTCGAGCTGCTCGAAGTCCGCCGCCTGCCACCGGTCTGACGCCCCCGCCCCGGGCCACTGGCCGTCCGTCCTCAGCGAGCGCAGGCCGTCGTGGTGCCGACCGCGGATCCCGGCACCGCGCTCACGCCTGCCGGGCACCTTGTAGCTGGTGAGCTCCACCGCAGCAACGATGCCGGTGGGCTGGTTCGCCGGGCCGGATGCCGCCTTGCCAGTACCGGGTAGCCGCCCTCGGGCCAGCAGCCCAGGTGCGCACCGGCCTGCCGTGCAACACCGCGTCGTCGCCCATCCCGCAAGCGGCCTCAATCGCATCGGTTGCGTGATGCCCGCTCACGCAGCCGGGCGGCAGCCTGGCCCCAGGCCGGCCAGCCAGCACCGGAGGAGGAGATCGTCGTCACCGCTGGAACACCACACGCGCGGCCTGCTGCCCGGCAAGCCCATGACGCCAACAACCATCGGAGAGGCCCTGGTAACGGTCGGGC
>Ga0070699_100000543_pt1 | contig 35544 bp, 31 predicted proteins | sample KBSK1503metaG_FD_65473 | JGI IMG/M metagenome (GOLD analysis project Ga0070699, IMG submission 65473) | Corn, switchgrass and miscanthus rhizosphere microbial communities from Kellogg Biological Station, Michigan, USA - KBS K1-50-3 metaG | ecosystem: Host-associated > Plants > Roots >... | reverse complement strand
CGCTCACTAACGGGATTTGCGAGTAGACCGGGGCGACGCGTGCTTCCTGCCGTCGCAATGGGGACTGTGGATCGGCGGAACACGTTGGTCGCCACAAGAATGCCGATAGGTCCGGTCAATCACCTCTCGCACGTCTCGAACCCCCGTCTACGTCCCTGAGTGTCAGAAACGGGTCAAAAAGCAGGCACGACGCATACCGGCTTGGACATTGGCCGGGTAGGGATAATCTGCTTTTTCAGCTCGATCGCGCTACCGCACCACAAGCACCAGCTTGCCGCGCAGATGGCGCCCTTCGCTCACCTTGATCGCCTCGGCCGCCTTGGCCAACGGAAACGTGGTGATGTTGGGCAGCTTCACCGCCCCCTCAGCCACCAGAGCGGCGATGCGCTCCAGGTGCCGCCGGTCGCGGGCGACGCTGGGGCGGAGCGACTGTACGTCGGCGCGCGGCGAAGCCGGCGCCTGCGGGCCGGAGGCGATGAAGGCGGCGCGCCCGCCCGGCTTGAGGACGGAGAACGAGCGCAGCGCCACATCGCCGCCCACCGTCTCGAAAACTGCGTCGCAGCCCGAGACGAGCCTGGTGAAGTCCTGGGTGGTGTAGTCGATCACCTCGTCGGCGCCGAGGCCGCGCACATAAGGCAGGTTTGCGGCGCTCGTGGTGGTGATCACGCGGGCGCCGATGTGCCTGGCGAGCTGGATCGCGAACGCGGCGACGCCGCCTGCACCGCCCTGGATCAGGATGGTCTCGCCGGCTTTCAGCTGCAGCGTCTCCTCGATCGACACCACGGCCGTGAGCCCCACCAGCGCCACCGCGGCCGCCTCGACGTGGGAGAGGCTGTCGGGCTTGCGCGCGACGATGGCCGCCCCGATGGCGAGCTTCTCGGCGTAGCAGCTTTCCCGATTGGCCTCGCTGACCCCGAAGACCGGATCGCCCGCGCGGAAATCGGTGACGCTCTCGCCCACCGCGCTCACGACGCCCGAGAAGTCGCGGCCGAGGATGTGTGGAAACCTGGCCGGCTGGTACGATCCGCCGGCGCGCACCTTCCAGTCGGCGCCGTTGACGCTCGCGGCGTGGACGTCGACGACCACCTCGCCGGGTGCTGCCACGGGGTCGGGCAGGTCGCCGTACTTGAGCTCCTCCGGCCCGCCATGGCGCTCGATGTAGACCGCTTTCATCGCTTGTTGTCTCGCAGGTTCTGGTTGGCGGCGCTGTCGTGGCTCTCGTGGCGGGATCGGTGCAATGCGCTTCGCTTATTGCACCCTACGATCCCTCGCGGCGTCAACCCGCCAGTACGACAGGCTCCGGCGGCGGGCGTCCGCGGATGAGGTCGGAGGCCTTGTCGGCGATCATCAGGGTGGCCGCGTTGAGGTTGGCGGAGAGCATGGCCGGCATGATGGAGGCGTCGATCACCCTCAGGCCGTCGAGCCCGTGCAGGCGCAGCTGGTCGTCCACCACGGCCAGCGGATCGCCGGCCGGCCCCATGCGGCAGGTGCCGGCCGGGTGGAACGTGGTGGTGCCGCGCTGCTTGGCGGCGCCCAGCAGGTCCTCGTCGCTCTCAACCGTCTCGCCGGGAAAGGCCTCGTAGTCGTAGTAGGGCCGCAGCGGCTCCGTCCTGAGCAGGCGCCGTGCCAGCTTCATGCCCGCCAGCAGCACCCGGCGGTCGCTCTCCTCGGCCAGGTAGTTCGGCTGAATGACCGGCGCCTCGAACGGATCGGCCGAGCTCAGCCGCACCCAGCCGCGGCTCTCGGGCCGCTGCTGCCACGAGGCGATGGTCATGCCGGGCTCGAGGTCGAGCTCGCCCTGCACACCCTCGCGATAGCTCGCCGGCGTAAAGGTGAGCTGCAGGTCCGAGGTGGCGATGCCGGGGTCGGAGCGCCAGAAGCAGTAGATGAGCGTGGGGTTGAGCGCCAGGATGCCCTTGCGCGTCGTCACGTAGCGGACGACCTCGCGCGCCAGCTTCAGCCCGCGGGCGCGCTCGTTGATGGTGTCGATGCCCTTGACGCGCGCCGTGAAGCGCGGGGCGTAGTGGTCGCGCAGGTTCTCGCCGACGCCGGGCAGGGCATGGCGCACCGGAAGCCCAAGCGACTGCAGGAGCTGCGGCGGGCCGATGCCCGAGAGCTGCAGCAGCTGCGGCGAGTTGTAGGCGCCGGCCGACACGATCACCTCGCGCGCGGCCCTGACGGTGCGGGTCGCTCCGCGTCTGCCCCCTACGGTGTAGGCCACCCCGACGCAGCGCCGGCCTTCCAGCAGCAGGCCGGTGGTGTGGGCGCGCGTGCGCACCGCCAGGTTCGGGCGCCTGCGTGCCGGGTGCAGGAAGGCGGTGGCGGCGCTTACCCGGCGGCCGTTGCCGATGGTGCGCTGGGCATAGGCCACCCCCTCCTGGATGGCGCCGTTGTAGTCCGGGTTGCGCGGGATGCCGAGGCTCTCCGCCCCGGCGATGAACGCCTCGCACAGCGGGTGGCGCCAGTCGAGATCGGACACGGTGAGGGCGCCGTCACGGCCGCGGAAGGTGGGATCGCCGTCGCCGAGGCGGCGCTCCATGCGGCGGAAATAGGGGAGCACGTCGGCGTAGCCCCAGCCGCGGTTGCCCATCTGCGCCCAGGCATCGAAATCCATGCTCTGGCCACGGTTGTAGATGTGGCCGTTGATGGAGCTGGAGCCGCCGAGCGTCTTGCCGCGCGGCGCAAGGATGCGCCGGCCGCCGGTCCACTCGCCAGGCTCCATGCTGTAGAGCCAGTTCACACGGGCGTCGTGGAACGTCTTGATGAAGCCGGCGGGGATGTGGATGAACGGGTGCCAGTCGCTCGGACCGGCCTCCAGCACCAGCACGCTGGCGCTGCCATCCTCGCTCAGCCGGTTGGCCAGCACGCACCCCGCCGACCCGGCCCCGACGATGACGTAGTCGAAGGTCTCCACGGCGCCCCCTTGGCCCTGCCTCCCGGCCGCCGACGCACCGTCAGGCCACCTCGCGGGCGTGCGGAAGCTCGCGCCCGGTGGCCGCCCGCACGGCATCTGCCGGGAGCGCAACCAGGGCGAGCGTCTGTCCGTCGAGAGTTACGAATTCGACCTCGTAGGCCGCACCGTCCTGGTGCACGAAGACGACCGCACCAAGGTCTCCCTTGCGCAGCCTTTCCGCAGGGATGTCGCGCGTGAGGACGACGGTATCGAGCTCTTGGATCATGGATCGAACTCTAGCACGGAAATGCCCGATGAGAACGGCGGCTCTCCGTAGCGCCTTAGACCCTTGCATGCTCCGCCCCCATCATGATTTAAGGTGCCTCAGTTTACGTTTCGGACAACGGGGCAATTTCGATCAATGTCAAAAAAGTCGTTACAAATTCAGGGATTAAGTGATCGGCACGTAGGGGTTACGCCCGCCGTGGCCTCCAGCTACTATGAGGCCGCTTGCGTGTGCCTGGACCGCCATCACACCTCACCGCAGGAATTGGCGGTCATCGACAACGACACTGCCGATGGTGCCGTAATCCTTTGGCAGCCAAGCGATCAGAGGGCGCAGAGTGCTTGGGCGAACAAGGATGATGCAACTGAAGCCGGGGCATACTGCCTCGCTCTTGCCAGCGCCGAAGAAACGCGTGGTCTAGTCGCCGTAGGTCGCGCGCAAGGACGTACTGGCGTCGACTACTACCTAGGACCAGCCAATGGTATTATGGAGGATCTCGAAGCAAGCGTCCGGCTTGAGGTCTCTGGCACCGACGAAGGCAATCTATCGACGATCAGGTCCCGGTTGCGGCAGAAGATGGAGCAGGCTGGCAGAGTAGAGAGCAATTTGCCGGCGCTCGCCACCGTCGTGGGGTTCGCGGCGTTGCGTATCGAGAGTGCAGACGTACAACCAAAATGAATTGGGCTGAACATCATCGGGAAAGCGCGCGCCTCGCATCGGAGGCGGAGGTCGCCATGCGTCGTGGTGATATCGTCGCTGGAAGAGACCTGTACGCGAGGGCGGCCCGGTGCGAGCTTGCCGCCCTCTCCTCTGTCGGACCAGACAAATCGAGGACGCTCGGCATAACTGCGGTGAGTGCAGCGGCTCTCTGGTATCATGCTGGCGAGCTGAAGGAGGCAGCGCGAGTTGCGCACTACGCTTCGAATTTGGAGGGATTACCGGCCTTCGCGGCGGTTGAGCTCCGCACATTGCTGCAGGCAATTTGGAACGAGACGGCCCAGCGCGACGCAGGACTGTCGTTTGTGCCCGGGCAAGTCTTGGTGTCGGTGAAAGGCGGTCAGGTCGTCAGCGGTGGCGCACCGCTCGATCTTATCGTGGACAAGGTCCAGACTGTGCAGAGCCTTTTCTATCGTACAGCCGAGTATTTGAAGGCATTGCCCCTTCGAAAGCAGGGACCTCCATCCAAGGAAATTCAGGACCGGTGTCGGCCTTGGATCTTCCAGAGTGTTCCTGGGAGCTATCAGTTTGCTGTCGCCGTGCAAAAACCGGCCCAGAATGAGCTATTCCCAAGCGCGAATCCTGAGCCCGAAGTGCTCACTGAGAAGTTCTTGGCGATTCTGAAGGCAGCGTCCGAAGATCCCAACGATGGGTTAAAGAACGAGGTCCAGAACGAGGAATACAGGCTGACTTTCCTAAAGATGACGCGCAATCTTGCCCCCACTGGCAAGGTCTTTTCGGAGATGGAGGTCCGCGGTGCTGGCGACCGACCGGCAGTCATTCTTTCGCCCGCATCGAGGCAGCTTATTTCCGAAACGCTGAAAGGTCCATCGACCCCAATCGAGGCTCAAATAGATCGGCCCGATTCGCTCACGCTACGGGGCGTTCTTAGAGCCCTCAATCTTGACAAGGATTGGTTGGAGGTCTCGGTCGATGGGAAGTCCCATCTTGTAAAGGGGGTCGGGGAAGCCGTTGACGATCTAATTGGGCCCATGGTCAATCGCGAGGTCAACGTCCGAGTCCGACGAGGCCAACGCAGTTCGCTGGTATTCGTAGACATTGAGCTGGACGAATAGGTTACTCCGGCAGGGCGGGAGGCGCCCCCGCGCTACCGCCTCCCCGCCGCCATCTCCGCAATCCCCGCCAGAGCCTCGTTGGACAGCGGCAGATCGATGGGCTCATTCCGCTCGGCGGAGAGGTCGGCGGCGCTGTAGACCTCCATGACTTTCCGGGCGCTCTCCGGGCTCACCATCGGCGGGCGGTCGAGGATGACGGACTCCAGGAAGTGGAGCGTCTCCGGCCCCATCTGGCCGGCGAACACGTGGTCCACCTGCTCGCCGGGCATGGTCGACATGGGAAACTGGGTGCCGCCCGAGACCGTGTTGAGCCAGTTGTCGCGCTGGGTGTCGTCGAGGAACAGCGAGCCTTCGGTGCCGGTGATCTCGATCCAGGTGGCGCAGTAGTTGGGATAGCTGGGCGGCAGGTTCCAGCCGCCGCCGATGGCCACCAGCACGCCGTTGTCCATGGTTACGGTGGTCCACATGATGTCGTAGGAGCCGTTCACGGGCTGCATGTAGCCGTAGGCGCCCTGCGAATAGACCCGCACCGGTTTGGCGGGCTCCAGCAGCCAGAACACGATGTCGAGGTCGTGGGTGGACTCCATGGCCGCCGGAGAGAGCCGCACGCGTGAGGCGATCTTCTTGCCCAGGCTTCGGGAGAGGTGCCGGCTCACCATCACGCTCACCGGCTTGCCGAGGGTGCCGTCGGTGAGCTTCTTCCTGGCGTAGGCGATCTTGGTGTTGAACCGCTGCGAGTAGCCGATGGTGAGCTTGAGGCCGCCGCGCTTCGCCAGCTCGATCAGCGTGTCGGCCTCCCACAATTCAAGCGCGATCGGCTTCTCCAGCAGCACATGCTTGCCGGCCTGCAGGCAGTCGCGGGCGATGGGAAAATGCGTATGCTCCGGCGTTGTGCAGATATACACGGTGCTGATGGCGGGATTCTCGATGATATCCCGGTAGTCCGGGGTGGCCGTCGCCGCGTTGGTCAGCCGGCGCATCTCATCGAGGCGGTCGGGGCGGATCTCGCAGATATGCAGCCGGCTTACCAGCGCCGACCGGGCCAGCGTCTCGGCGCGGATACCCCCGCACCAGCCCGTGCCGATCACCGCTACCTCGACGCCCATGCGGTCCATCCTGCAACCTCGCCTGCCGTCTCCTCGGAAACTGCGAGCTTGCGCGGGAACGGCCGAAGCGGCAAGAGTGGGGCGTCGGCCCTCCGCACCCGCTCCGCCTCTCGGCCTATTGCCGTCGTCGTCGCAATGCCACAAATATGGTCGACTTTCGCGGGGGAAGGGCGCAGTGCACGTGCAGGGGAGTGCAGCCATTTCTATCAATCGGTTGTACGCGATCGGCCGCCTCGTGCTGCCGACGATCGGCGGATTCCTTGCCGCGCTCGGCCTGCTGGCCCACGCGCAGGCCCAATCGGCGAGCGCCGACCCCGCCGGCAAGACCAAGGTGCGCATTCTGGCCGTCGGCGCGCCGCCGCTGGCCGATGAGCAGCTCCCCGACGGCGGCGTGGTGCTGGCGCTGGTCAACGCCAGCCTCGGCCGGGCCGGGCTTGGAGCAGCGTCCGAGATCAGCGTGAAGTGGACCGGCAGCGCGTTGACGCCGCAACTCCTGAAGGACCCTTCGATCGACCTCTCGTTGCCGGTCGAGAGCGCCGATTGCGACAATCCCAACAACCTCAACCACGCCTCGGCCGCGCTGTGCGACAGCGCTTTTTTCTCGGAGCCGATACTCCAGGTTGTTCTGTCGCTCTTCACATCCTCCAATAGCTCCTTCAAGTTCGACACCGATCGGAGCATCTTTGGCAAGACCGTCTGCCTGTCCCGCGACCACGATCTGTCCGCCCTCAACGGCAACGGCCGCAACTGGGTCTCGATGAAGCGCGTGATCGTGGTCCGGCGCGCCACGCTGCTCGACTGCGTGGCCGCGGTCCAGGCCAACGACGCCGACACCTTCGTCGCCACCGACCTCGAAGGCACCCACCTGCTGCGCCGGCTCGGGTTGGCGCCCTACTTCACGCTCCTGGCGCGCCCCCTCGCGACAGGCGGCATCCATGCCGTCGTCTCCCGCGATCACGCCCGCGGCCCGGATCTCATCGCTGCCCTCAACACCGGGCTCAAGAAGCTCAAGGAGGGCGATACCTATGCGAGCATCGTCCAGAAGCACCTGATCGCGGCCGTCTCCGCTCCCGCTGCCGGCGCCTCGGCCCAGCGCAAGCCTCCGCCGCCTCCGGCGACGGCCGCCGCCGCGCCGCCGCTGGATGCCGCGCCGAAGGCACCAGCAACCTCCGCCGGCCCGCCGCCGAAGGTGGCGGCGGCCACTGCGTTGCCCGCCCCCGCGCCGCCGAAGGCCGCCGCTCCCGCCGCGCCGCCGCCGGACAGGGACAGCCGCGAGCGTGCGCTGAAGTTCGTCAAGCGCGGCAGCGAGGAGCTGGCCGAGGGGCGGGTGGCACCGGCCCGCCTCCTGTTCGAGCGGGCCGCCGAGATGGGCCTGTCCCAGGCAGCGATGGCGCTCGCCGCAACCTACGATGCGCTCGAGCTGAACCAGCCGCACCTGCGCAACGTCCTGCCCGATCCTGCCGAGGCCAAGCGCTGGTACGAGCGCGCCCAGGCGCTCGGTGCCGCCGAGGCCGACGCGCGGCTGCAGAGGCTGGGCGCGAGATAGCGGTCCGGCCGCCGCCGAGATGATCGCGACGCTGACGAAGGCGGCCACCGCCGAGGCCCTGCAGGCCTAGCACCAAGCCATGTCAGAGTCTCGGGTCCTCGGCATCATGCGCGTGCCCGATCGCCCTGCGCAGCTGCCGATCGAGCTTGTCGCAGTCGACGATGACCTTCTGGGAATGGATGGCCTTGACCGCGCCGAGCGGGATCGTGAAATCGCCGGCATTCTCGACGTAGACGACCAGTTCCGGTCTCCCGTGGGGCCTGACCTCGCGAATAGCACCGAAGGGCTTGTCGTCATCAGAGACGAACACCTCGAAGCCCTCCTGGATTGGCTCATCGGCCATCGGCGTCTCCTCCACGCTGGCGCAACTGTCCTGGCGCAACCGGGCCCCGGTAAACCGTCTTACGCGAAGCGGCGGCGGAAGGCAAAGACTGACGGACGCTCGGCCCGCTTCAGCCCCTCATCGGATATGGTAGGGCGATACAGAACGTCTGTATGAAGTTTATCAGCGGAGCAACAGAAGCGCCAGCGGCGGGCCTGCCAGGCAGAGGGCGTAGAGACCGTAGACGCCGGCGGCGTGGCGCAGGCGCACCGCCAGCCTCTCCTCCCACTGTCCGCGCCGGGTCATGAGGTAGTCGATGCGCGCATGGTTGAAAGGGCAGCCGCGCACGATGTCGTTGTAGCGGCGGCGGATGTCCTGCACGACGTCGGGGTCGCGTGCGTCGGCGAGGCGCAGCTCCTGCAGCAGGTCGTTCACCTCCAGAGCGCACGCGTGCATGTGGTGCGCCTTGATCTTGTAGTCGTTCATGGACTCGATCAGCGCCAGCACCATGGTGCAGATCGACGACATGATGGATACCAGCGTGATCAGCCGGTTGGCGGCATCGCTGAGACTGGCCGCGTACACCGCCTGCCACACCGACAGGCCCACGAAATAGAGCGATACGACGGACAGCGCCACCACCGATACGAGCTGCTTGCGCTCCAGCCGCTCGGCCGCGTTGAAGCGTGCGGCCTTGAGCGTGTGCATGGTGCGCACCAGCTGGTCCACGGACGGCGGCCCTGCCGTGCCGCCCATCGGCGGCGGACGCCGACGACGCGTCGCATCCTCCAGGGCAAGGATGCGCGGGCTGGTGCGCACTTGCGTGCTGAGATCGGCCATGAGGGCACAGCTCTGCTGTGGGACTGAGCGCACCAGCTAGCGCGATTCGGTCCATGGGGTCAGACCCTGCGGGCCCCTGCGGGTCAGACCCCTGGGGATCGGATGGGGACCGGAGGCAATCGAAAAGGATCGGCCCCAATCGGCCCCTGACTTGCGCCCCGCTCCCCGCCATCGTAACACCGGCGGCTGTAGCGCCAACCCGCCCGCCGCATGCCGCCACCCCTCCTCCAGCTCTCCGATATCCGTCTCACCTTCGGCGGCGCGCCCCTGCTCGAAGGCGTGGAGCTGTCCGTCTCGCTGGGAGAGCGGGTGTGCCTCGTGGGCCGCAACGGCTCGGGCAAATCGACGCTGCTCAGGATCGCCGCGGGCCTCGTCGAGCCGGACGGCGGCGAGTGCTTCGTCCAGCCCGGCGCCGTGGTCCGCTATCTGCCCCAGGAGCCCGATCTCTCGGCCTTCCCCACCACGCTGGCCTATGTTGAAAGCGGCCTCGGCCCGGCCGACAATCTGCACCAGGCCCGCTACCTACTGGACCAGCTCGGCCTCACCGGCGAGGAGAGCCCGGCCAGCCTCTCCGGCGGCGAGGCGCGCCGCGCCGCGCTGGCGCACGTGCTGGCGCCGGACCCCGACATCCTCCTCCTCGACGAGCCCACCAACCACCTCGATCTGCCCGCCATCGAGTGGCTGGAGACCCGGCTCGCCCAGCAGAAGGCCGCCCTGGTGCTGATCTCCCACGACCGGCGCTTTCTCACCAGCCTGTCGCGCGTCACGGTCTGGCTCGACCGCGGCCGCACCCATCGCGCCGAGACCGGCTTCGCCGGCTTCGAGGCCTGGCGCGACCGGCTGCTGGAGGAGGAGGAGACCGCCCAGCACAAGCTCGACCGCAAGATCGTCCGCGAGGAGCATTGGATGCGCTATGGCGTCACCGCCCGGCGCAAGCGCAACGTGCGGCGCGTCGCCGAGCTGGCCGCCCTGCGCCAAGTGCGGCGCGAGCATCGCAAGGCCGCCGGCAAGGCCGAGATGGCGGCCAGCGCGGCCGACACGTCCGGCGCCCTCGTCATCGAGGCCACGGGCCTCGCCAAGGCCTTCGGCGAGCGGATCATCGTGAAGGACCTGTCGGTCCGCGTCATGCGCGGCGACCGCATCGGCATTGTCGGCCCGAACGGCAGCGGCAAGACGACGCTGGTGAACCTCCTCACCGGCGCGCTGGCGCCCGACAGCGGCACCGTCCGGCTCGGCGTCAACCTCGCCATGTCGAGCCTCGACCAGCGCCGCGACAGCCTCGACCCCGGCTGGACCCTCAGCGAGGCCCTGACGGGCGGGCGCGGCAACACCGTAACCGTCGGAGGACAGACGAAGCACGTCATCGGCTACATGCAGGACTTCCAGTTCTCGCCCCAGCAGGCCCGCACCCCGCTGTCCGCTCTTTCCGGCGGCGAGCGCGGGCGGCTGATGCTGGCCCGGGCGCTGGCCAGGCCCTCCAACCTGCTGGTGCTGGACGAGCCCACCAACGACCTCGACCTGGAGACCCTGGACGTGCTGGAGGAGCTGGTCGGCACCTACACCGGCACGGTCATCCTGATCAGCCACGACCGCGACTTCCTCGACCGCGTGGTGAACGCAGTGCTGGCGTCCGACGGCGACGGCCGCTGGATCGAGTACGCCGGCGGCTACTCCGACATGCTGGCCCAGCGCGGCGCCGACCTCGCCGGCCGCCGGACGCAGAAGGCCCGGCCCGGCCCGGCAGGCCGGCCCGCGGGCGCTCCGGCGGCCCCGAGCCCAACAAGACGCAAGCTCGGCTTCAACGAGAAGCACGCGCTGGAGACGCTGCCGAAGGAGATCGACGCCCTGGGGGGCCGCATCCGCGCCCTGCAGGCCCGGCTTGGCGACCCGTCCTTCTACAGCCGCGACCCCAAGGCCTTCGCCGAGGCCACCGCCGCCCTGGCCGCCGCGCAGTCGCGGCTGGCCGCGGCCGAGGAGCGATGGCTGGAGCTGGAGCTGCTGCGCGAGGAGATCGCCGGCGGCTGAATGTGGGGCGGGGACCAGGGTCAGACCCCTTTCGATATCCGCCGAGATTCAACCTCCAGGTGAGAGGAAAGGGGTCTGACCCATTCAAAATCCCCTTCAAGATCATTGGGAAGCTGGCCGGCCGGTGCTAAGGTTCCGGTACGGGCGGCGACAAGCGCGGGATTTGCGGAGGGAGCGACCGTGTTCTTCAGGTCTGCGATGCGGTCTTTCCTGGGGTCGTTCAGCAATTTCTTTCTCTCCATCGTGCTCGGCGCCTTCGCCATGGGCACCTTCTGGTACTACTACCCCGACCAGTTCGTGCAGCTGCAACGCTCTGCCTCGGCCGTCCGCGAATTCATCGTGGCGCATTCCTGGTCGGCCCGCTCGGAGAGCATCTTCCGCTTCCTGCTGGAGGACCGCCAGCTCCTGCTGATCGCCTTCGTCCTGGCCATCCGCTTCCTGCTCGGCGTGCTTTTCCTGCCGTTTCGCGCCCTCGTCAGCCGCGAATAGGCTGGCGCAACCGCCCAAAGCTCGACATCGGGCAGGGCGGACGCGATGTGCCTGCGCCTTTCGGCCGACCAGGCCCCGCCGTGCCCAGGCTTAAGCTTAACCGCTCCTTAAGGCCCCCACCCGTAGCTTCGCCTCCAGGCGGCAGGGCGCCGCCGCCAGATTGGGTCTGTTCACAGGGAGTCGCGCCGGGCGATGGGCATCTTCGATGCGGCACGGGCGCGAGACGGGGAGGGGCGGGCCCAGGCGCGGGCCCGGGCGGCGCGCCCGGGCGGCGCTGTGCCCGAGGCATCTCCCCCGCCACGCGCTCCGCGCCGGCCGCGCCGCCGCTTCCGCCTCTGGCGGCTTCTCTTGTCGGTGGTAGTCATCCCCATCCTGGTCGCGATCCTCGCCCTCATCGCCGCCTTCTCGCACTACTCCTCGACCTTCCCCGGCCCCCTGGTGCTGCGCCAGAAGGACGGTGCCCCGGTGGTGCGTGTGCTGGCCCGCGACGGCTCGGTGCTGGCCGAGCGCGGCGCCGCGCCCTACGTGCCCATCGACCTCATGCCGCGCCACCTGATCGAGGCGGCGCTCGCCATCGAGGACCGCCGCTTCTATTCCCACTGGGGCATCGACCCCATCGGCCTCTCCCGCGCCATCGCCACCAACCTCCGCACCGGCCGCGTGGTGCAGGGCGGCTCCACCATCACCCAGCAGCTCGCCAAGAACATCATCCTCAACTCCGAGCGCACGCTCTCGCGCAAGATCGAGGAGCTGATCCTCGCCCTGTGGCTGGAGATGCGGCTCAGCAAGCCCGACATCCTGGAGCTCTATCTCAACCGCGTCTATTTCGGCGCCGGCGTCTACGGCGTGGAGGCCGCCTCCCGCCGCTTCTTCGAGAAGGGTGCGCGCGAGCTCACGCTCGGCGAGGCCGCGGTGCTGGCGGGCCTCCTCAAGGCCCCCTCGCGCTACTCGCCGGCGTGGAACCCCAATCTGGCGCGCGAGCGCGGGCAGATGGTGCTGGCCAAGATGGTGGAGGCCGGCTTCGTCTCGTCCGGCGAGGCCGAGGCCAACTCCACGGCGGAGGTGCGCTTCGCCGACTGGCATGTGATGCGCGGCGATACCGGGGTGGAGTACGCCGTTGAAGCCGCCCTCGACCAGCTGCAGATGCTGATCGGCGGCAACGACGGCGAGATCGTCATCGAGACCACCATTGACGCCAACCTGCAGCGCCGCGCCCAGCAGATCGTGCTCAACCTCCTCACCACCGAGGGCGGAGCGGTCGATGCCACCCAGGCGGCGCTGGTGCTGCTCGACTCTAAAGGTGGCATAGCCGCGATGGTGGGCGGCAAGTCGTATGCGGAGAGCCAGTTCAACCGCGCCTTGCGCGCGCGCCGCCAGCCCGGCTCGGCCTTCAAGCCCTTCATCTACCTGACCGCCCTGGAGAGCGGCCTCACGCCGGAGAGCGTGGTGAAGGACGCGCCCATCGTCCACAAGGGCTGGACGCCGCGCAACTTCGACGGCCGCTACAGCGGCTTCGTCACCCTGCGCGAGGCGCTCGCGCGCTCGCTCAACACCGCCGCGGTGCGGCTCGCCCTCACCGTGGGCGTCGCCAAGGCGGCGCAGACGGCGCACCGGCTGGGCATTACCTCCGAGCTGCGCCCCGACGCCACGCTGGCGCTCGGCACCTCCGAGGTGACGCTTTTGGAGCTGACGGGCGCCTACGGCGCGCTCGCCAGCGGCGGCCGGCTGATCGAGCCGCACATCGTCACCGTGATCCGCAGCGGCCGGGGCCGCGTGCTCTACCGCCGGCCGGGGCCGACGGCCGAGACCGTGGTGGCGCCGCAGCACGCCGGGGCGCTCAACGACATGCTCAACGCCGCACTGATCTTCGGCACCGGCCGCGGCGCCGCCCTGCCGCTGCATCCCGCCTGCGGCAAGACCGGCACCACCCAGGATTTCCGCGACGCCTGGTTCATCGGCTACACGGCGCATTTCACCGGCGGCGTCTGGGTCGGCAACGACGACCGCCGCCCCATGAAGCGCGTCGCCGGCGGCACCCTGCCCGCCAGGATCTGGCGCGAGGTCATGCTGCTGGCCCACGAAGGCCTGGAGCCGATGACCCTGCCCGGCACGGTACCGGCCTCGTCGGTGGCCATGGCGCCGGCGCCGGACACCGCGGCCCGGCCGGCACCGGAGGCTGCGGGGCGAACGGCGGCAGACCCTGCGCGCCGCAACGGCGCAGACCCTGCGGCTCCCGTCCCGTGGGCGTGGGCCAGGGGGCGCAGCGGCGAGTAGTGAAAGGCCGTCTGTCGACCCGTGGTGCAGCTCCCTCTCCACCGGAGAAGGCGGCGTGGGCATGGTCTGCCAGCCCCCCGATCCGGGAACCGTCGCCGGCTGTTAACGTTAACAACCGTCCGGGCAGTGTCCTCCGTGTCCTCCGGTCTCCGCCGTTCCCCGGGCGCCCCTTCGGTTGCGGGAAAGCGACCTGCGTCAGGTTGTTTGAGAGTGCACGGCGGTTCCCCTGAATAGGAGAACGCAATGTCGAGAATTGCGAGCTTGCTGATCCTTGGTGTGCTCCTGCTGGGCGCGGGAAGCATCGGGGCGAGCGCGTCGCCGCGCAGTGAATGGATGATCGGACGCCCGCTGACGGCCGATCTCAATCCGGCGCAGTACAGCGACCGCGGTCGCTGCTTCAACACCTGCATCGCCGGGCGAATCTTCCGCCGGTGCCAGGTCGACGGCGAGGGCGAGAAGGAGAACTGCTGCAACCTGTCCTGCAACCGGCTCAACAACTGGTCCGCCGATTGAGCGCCGGCTCGCGGTGTCAGACCCTCCGGGTCCGACACGAAACGAGCGGATTCCCCTCCCCCTTGTGGGGAGGGGCTAGGGGTGGGGGGAACCCCGATATTCGAGGTTTGGGGATTCCCCCCCACCCTGTCCCTCCCCCACAAGGGGGGAGGGAACGCTGCGGTGCGTTCCGTTTCGTCAGCGAGCGATCGGCTGACACCGTGGCTGGAAACGATGTCAGACCCGGCGGGATGTCTTACCCGCCCGTCTGGGCGCGATGGCGCAGGTAGTGGTCGGCGAGCACGAGGGCCAGCATGGCCTCGCCGACGGGGACGGCGCGGATGCCCACGCACGGGTCGTGGCGGCCCTTGGTGGCGATCTCGGTCTCGTGGCCGAAGCGGTCGATCGTGCGGCGGGGACTGAGGATCGACGAGGTGGGCTTCACCGCGAACCGGGCCACGATCGGCTGGCCCGACGAGATGCCGCCCAGGATGCCGCCGGCATTGTTGGAGAGGAACACCGGCCGGCCGTCGTTGCCGATCCGGATCTCGTCGGCGTTCTCCTCGCCGGACAGCTCCGCCGCCGCCATGCCGGTGCCGATCTCCACACCCTTCACCGCGTTGATGCTCATGAGCGCCGCGGCGAGCTCCTGGTCGAGCTTGCCGTAGATGGGCGCGCCCCAGCCGGCCGGCACACCCTCCGCCACCACCTCGACGACGGCGCCCACCGAGGAGCCCGCCTTGCGCACCTCGTCGAGATAGTCCGACCAGGTCGCGACGATGCCGGGATCGGGCGAGAAGAACGGGTTCTTCTCCACCTCCTCCCACGACCAGCGGCTGCGGTCCACGGCATGCCGGCCGATCCGCACCAGCGCGCCGCGGATCGTCACCTCGGGGACGACCCGGCGGGCGACGGCACCGGCGGCCACGCGCATGGCGGTCTCGCGGGCGCTGGCGCGTCCGCCGCCGCGATAGTCGCGCACGCCGTACTTCTCCCAGTAGGTGAAGTCGGCGTGTCCGGGGCGGAACTTGTCTTTGATGTCCTCGTAGTCCCGGCCGCGCTGGTCGATATTGTTGATGACGAGGGAGATGGGCGCGCCGGTGGTGACCTGCCGGCCGTCCTCGTCGGCGAACACGCCCGAGAGAATGCGCACCGTGTCGGGCTCGCGCCGCTGGGTGGTGAAGCGCGACTGGCCGGGCCGGCGCTTGTCCAGAAACAGCTGGATGTCCTCGCTGGTCAAGGGAATGCCGGGCGGGCAGCCGTCGACCACGCAGCCGATGGCGGGGCCATGGCTCTCGCCCCAGGTCGTGACCCGAAACAGATGACCGAAGGTGTTGTGCGACATGGAGCGAGCGTCCGTTGGCGCCGTAGGTTGGCTAAGCCCAAGGGCCGTAACCCAATATGGCAACCGGTGACAAGTTGGGTTACGCGCTTCGCGCTGACCCAAGCTGCGAATCTCACCCGCCGAGCCGGTTGAGCCCTTCGCGGGCGTCCTCGCTGTCCGGGTCGATCTCCAGCGCCTTGCCGAAGTCGGCCTTGGCAGCGTCCGCCTCGCCCACCTCCTCGTGCGCCGCCCCGCGCGCCACATACAAGTCCGCGTCGTCGGGCGAGAGCTTGATCGCCTGGTCGAAATCGGCAATGGCGCGCCGGTAGTCGCCCTTGTTGGCGAAGGACAGGCCGCGGTTATAGAGCGGCCGGGCGTTGCCGGCATCCAGCTTGATGGCCTCGGTGTAGTCGGCGATGGCCAGATCGTGCTGGCCCTTGTGGTCGTAGGCCTGGCCGCGGTTGTTGAAGTAGTCGGGCTCCTTGGAGTCCAGCTTGATGGCCTGCGAGTAGTCGGCGATGGCCTCCTCGAAGCGGCCGAGCTGGTCTTGGGCGTTGCCGCGGTTGAAATGGGCGAGGGCATTGGCCGGGGCGAGCTTGATGGCCTCGGAATAGTCCGTCACCGCTGTCTCGCTCTCTCCGCCCTGCTCCCGCAGCACCCCACGCTGCAGAAAGGCCTGCGCCCGCGTCGCGTTGTCCTTCGAGGTTTCGATCAGCTGCGTGCAGGCGGTGATGCGGTGCGCCGCGGCCGCCTCCTCGTCGAAGCAGGGCTCGGACGGCGCCGCGGTCGACTGCGCCCACGCCGGGGCCGCCGCAATCAGGCACGCCGCCACCGTCGTGGGAAGGAGCCAGGCGCCCCTGCAGCGACACCCAACCGTCATGCCAGCCACCTTTCGCCTCGAGCGTCCCTTCTCGCTGGTTGCCCCGCGTATCGCCCGCGTGCTCCCGGCGGTGCCAATGTTTGGGCCCCGAGCCGGGCTGCGCCAAGCCCTTCTTGCAGTTTCCGGTTACGCTGCATCGCAGCGAAAGGGCGGCTGTTGCCTGCCGGTCACGCAACCCGCCAGCCCGGCAGGGGCAGCATCAGAATCAGCCAAGACAGCGCCCAAAGAGGCAGCATATAGATAGGAGTTGCGCCAGGGGAGAACCCCGCCATGCCAATGGCGGGTTGGCAGCTGCAAAAATCGGAGGAATGACGTCATGCGTTTTGTTGGTATTGCCTGCGGCTTGGCCGCGCTCGCTCTAGCCGGCATGGTCTACTCGGCGCCCGCCGACGCGGCCAAGACCAAGATGGGCTGCGAGCGCGGCAAGGAGAGGTGGAACGCCGCCGCGGGCAAGTGCGAGCCGGGCGCTGCCAAGGCCAAGGCGGCTCCCAAGAAGGCCGCGAAGAAGGCCTGAGAGCCGAAAGGCTGATCGTCGAACCGGACAGCCGCGGCCGGTCAAACCCAGCCGACGCTGCCGGCCGTCACCCGAAGCACCTTGTCCTGCGGCACCTCGAGGCCCGCGATCTCCGTGGCCCCGAGCTGCAGGACAAGGCCGCGCAGGACCTTGCTGACGCCGCCGTGGGACACCACGACGGCGTCGTTTGTCATCTCCGCCAGCCAGCCCGCCACGCGCTCCGAGAGCCTGCGATAGCTCTCCCCGCCCACCGGCTGCCAGTTCCAGGGATCGGCGGCGCGCGCGGCGTGGCCTTCCGGATCGGTCTGCGGCAGGTCCAGCCACAGCCGCCCTTCCCAGTGGCCGTAGTGGATCTCGCGCAGCCGGTCGTCGGTGCGGTAGTCGAGCGGAGGCAGCCCCAGCTCCCCGCGCACAATCTCCATGGTCTCGCGTGCCCGCGACAGGGGGCTCGCCACGTAGTCGAGCGATGCGGCCGTGCCGTCGAGCACCTCGGCCAGCACGCGGCCGTTGCGGGCGGCCTGCCCCCTCCCGGTCGCGTTGATGGGAATGTCGCGCTGGCCCTGGTAACGCCGGGCCCGGTTCCAGTCGGTCTCGCCGTGGCGTACGAAATAGAGGGCGACTCCGGGTTTCAGCATCTCTCCCCCTCCCGCTGCAAACGCGCCGCCACGGCCGCGTAAGGTTATCTGTCGAACGAGGGCGCCAGCTCGGCAATCGACGGCGTCGTCGTGGTGGCGATGCCCTGCCGCCGCAGCTCGGCGATTCGCGCCCGCGCCAGATCGGCATAGAAGGTGTCGCCGTAACGGGCAATGAAGGCCTTGAGCACGGTCAGGTTGGTCGTATCCACCGCGGCGCTCCAGGCCTCGAAGGCTTCGTGCGCCGTCGTCGAAGGCGCCACTGCCGCCACCCGCGGGCCGCCCGTCTCGGCGGCCACGGGGTTGAAGTAAAACCGCCCCGTGAGTGCAGAGTGCTCCCACGGCACCTGCCGGCCGTCGGTCTCCTTCATGACATCGTTGCGGATGGCGATGAGCATGGCGCCGAGGTCCTCGTGCGATGCGCTGAGCTGCCGCGCCAGCGCTGCCGAGTACGGCGAGTTGCGCCCTTTTCCGTCGAGGGCGATGGTGCCCGGTTGCGTCGAGAAGCTGATGAGCGTGCCGGCGCCGCCCTGCACGGTGGCGAGGCCGCGACCGATCTCAGCCGAGCGCGACCCCATGCTGCGGGCGAGCGTATCGGGCAGCGGGCCGTCGCGGCAGGCATCGAAGAACAGGATGTTGGTGGGGGCCTCCCGCTCCATGGTCCGGTGCACGAGATCGAGGCGCACCAGCTCCGTATCGAGCGCCGGCGCGCCGGCCAGCTGGGCGTCGACGGGCACCAGATAGTTCTGGCCAGCCACGTGCAGCCCGTGCCCGGCATAGAAGAACGCGCCGACGCTGGCGCCGCGCAGATGGGCGGTGAACTCGCGGATTTTCTCGTCGAGCCCGGCCTTGTCGAGATCGAAGCCCTCGATCACGTGAAACCCCAGCCGCTTCAGTGCGGCGCCGATATCGGTGGCGTCGTTGCGGGGGTTGTCCAGCCGGCGCGTGTAGCGGTAGGCGGAGTTGCCGATCACGAGGGCGACCCGCTTCTGCTGCGTTGCTGCCGCCAGCTGCCGGTCCGGCCCGACCGGGCTCGGCAAGGCGATCAGGGCCAGCAGGGTGAGGGCGGCCAACCCGGCGAGCCGCATCGCGGCGACCCTCGCCTTCCGCGCCATGGCACGGAGCGTATCGACGCCCGGAATGGGCCCGCGCGGCAGCCTGAGCCGCCGGATACCGGCGCGCGGCTTCGGGCGCGCGTGCGGGCGGAAGGGACTGGGCCCGCTCGCCTGGGGCCCGGCCGGCTGGGGCCCGACCGCGGGGGCCGGCGCGAGGTCCGCATCGGCTGGCGGCTCGGGGACGTGCTCGCGCCGCGGCGCCGGCGGGCCGCCCGCGGGAGAATCGAGGTCCGGCGCGGCGGCCCTGGCGAGCGAGCCGGCGCCCGGCATCGCCTCGTGGCGGGCCTCGAACGCCAGGCGCGGGAAGCTGACAACAGTGCTGTCGGCCCCGCTGCGGGCAGCCTCCTTCACCGCATCGGTCAGAGACGCAGTCTGGGTGGCGGCGGCCTTCACCGCGTCCGTCAGCGACTTGCTCATGGCTCCCTCCATGTGGCGGGGTCAGACCCCTCGCGACCAACCTCACGTTCCCCTTCGACCGCAGAGGCGAGGGGTCTGACCCCGGTTGGAGAGGTCTGACCCGGTTGGAGAGGTCTGACCCGTCGCCCTACCCCGGCCGGGGCTCTCCGAACTTCTCCAGCAGCAGATCGAAGGCCGTGGTGCCCAGGGCCTGCACCGTCGTGTTCATCTCCGTCGCCAGCCGGCGGATGGCGGCGGCCACGTCCTGGTCCACGTAGATGACAATCCCCTTGCGCCCTGCCCGCGTGGTCGGCGGGTTGCGCTTGCGGCCTGCCACCTCCTTCATGGCCTGGGTGAGGGACGGCTCCGGCGCCGGCTCGGCGGCTCCGTTGCCGACACGAACGTGGCCGGTGGCGACCGCCTTGATCGCGTCGGTCAGCGAGAGCTTCTCCAGACCCACGTCAGCCGTCCGTGCCTTCGCTGTCGCGCGCCCAGAGCGCTTCGAGGAGCGCGGTGACTTCCTTGGCTGCCGTGCCATTCCTGTCCGTCTCCGTAACGCCGCGACCGTTTCTGAGCCCCATGGCGTAGGCCGGCAGCTCGCTCAAGCGCTCGGGCATGACCTCCAGCTCGTGGCGCTCCGCATAACGCATGACCTCCTTGACGGCCGCGTCCCTGTTGCGGCCCGAGGGCACGGCGTTCATCACCGTCACCGTCTTGGGCCTCGCCTTGGCGAAGTCGACGACGCGCACGCAGTCCTCCAGCGCCTGCAGGTCGAGGATGGAGGACTTGACGGGGATCACCGCCAGGGTCGCCGGCCCCAGCGCCGCCGCGATGGCCTTGTCGAGCTTGGGGGGCGTGTCGATCAGCACCAGGTCGGCGCCGAGCTTCCTGGCGATGCGCAGCATCTCCGGGAGCTTGGTGTAGGGGCCGGCGGCGATGCTCGGGTCATCCTTGCTGCCCGTGGTTCGCTGCCGGACGGCGTGCCAGCGCTCGGCCGACTGCTGGGGATCGAGGTCGATCACCAGCACCTTCAGGTCCTGGGCGGCGGCGATGGCCAGATGCAGGGCCAGCGTGGTCTTCCCGCTCCCGCCCTTCTGGCTGACGATGCTCCACACTTTCATGGGCCGGGTCCTCGGCTCTCGTGTGCTAGCACCCTTGCGCTAGCAACTCGCGAGTTGAGTTGGTAGCACAAGCCTAAGCGTAAAGAAAGCGTTAACTTCGGCGTACGGCTTGTTCTGGGGATATCCATGGCGGGATGCCGGGATGCAAGCGGGTGCTAGCACATGCGCCTTGGACCGTGGTGCCCGCGCCAACACCTCCAACCTCGCGGCGGCCGGACCGCCCGAGGGTGGATGCGAGGAGAGGCAGGGCGTCCAGGCTCGCGCCCGGCGGCCATGACCAGGAATCCGGTGCTGGGCACGAAGGACGCCCTACCCGGCAGCCTCCGACGGCCGCTCGACGCTTGGCCGGCCTGGCCACCATGCCGTGCGGGGTATCGGAGACTGGCTTCGCCGCAATCCGCACCCCCTTGTCCTCGAGCGTGCGTCGAGGGAATCCGCGGGTCCTTCCCCGCCAAGTCCGAGGTCGGAGCTCCGAGGCACCGGCGCTCGGAAGGTCTGTCCGCCATGCCGGGCAAGGTGTCGAACGCGGCCCTCGGCTCCTGTCAGAGAGGCGGTCCCAGGTCACCGCCGGTCTCATCTCCGAGGCGCGCGCATGACAGCACATCGCGCCGCGGCGGTCACCATTAATCCGGATACATCGTGAAGCGCGATTCACTGTCCCCGGTGTGTGAACCTTGGGGCTAACCAGCTCAGGAAGTGAGCGTCGGTCGGCGAAAAAATCACCCCAATGGAGTCAGCGATCAGGTTTCAGCGGTATTGAAACCTGTTCCCTGAAACCTGGCATCTGTCAGGGCCACACCTGCACGTAGGCCGAGCGGGCGCGCTCCGAGTCGCCGCCGAAGTGGGCGTCGTACTCCTGGATCAGCGTCTTGAGATGGTCCGAGGCCATGAACCGGCGAAGCACCTCCTCGCTCGCGAACTCGTACACGGCCATGTACTCGAGCTTGTCGTCGCCCAGGATCTGCTTGTAGCGCCGGGCGCTGACGGCGCCGTTGTACTGCAGCACCTGCGGCACATGCTCCTCATTGTACCACGCGTTGAACGCGGCCTCCTTGTCCTTGGCGATGCTGGCGCGGACGATGAAGATGGTAACGGCCATGGCGCGTGCTCCTCCATTGGGACGGATGGGCCCAGTCTACACCGGCCCGCGGCGCCGAAAACGTAGGGTGCAATGCTGCGAAGCGGCATTGCACCGATACCCCCTGCCGGTCGCCTCTCCCATCCGTTAGGAGGCCCCGCACCAGCATCACCTACCGACCGGCCAGGGCACCCGGCGCCCACACCCGCCCCACCCACGCCACCACCTGCAAGCAGCACTACGCTTTTCGCGCAATTGGCGCTATGCTGGGCGACGTGAGAGGAGGCCCGACCATGACGACGGAGCATCCGCGCATTGTGCTCGATCCCAAGATCCTGGCCGGCAAGCCGGTGATCCGCGGCACGAGGCTCTCGGTCGAGTTCATCATCGGCCTGATGGCCGACGGCTGGAGCGAGGTCGACATCCTGGCCAACTATCCCGGTGCCACGCACGAGGACATCATTGCCTGCCTAGCCTACGCTCGCGACACCTTGAGTTCGGAAAGGGTATTTCCGAGCGCGGCGTGAGATGCGGTTCCTCGCCAACGAGAATTTTGCTGGCGCCGCTGTTCAAACCCTGAGAGCCAGCCAGGCTTGGAGGCTCCCATTAGTTTGGAGGGCTCGCCCTTGGCAATGAAGGCCGTATCGCGGAAGATGACCTCATTGATTGAGGCTGACCTTCTCGTCCTCGGCCATTATCCAGGCTTCGGGGTTGCGCTGGGGGAGGGCGTGTCTTTGCGGGCTGCTGTTCGGTTGTTGGTTGCGTTGTGCTGCGTCATCGCTGGCACCGCGGCAGCGCGGGCGGAGAAGCGCGTTGCGCTGATCGTCGGCAATTCGAGCTACGCCCACATCGCCGGTCTCCCCAATGTGCCGAACGATGCCAAGGCCATGGGCGCGCTGTTCAAGGCTGCCAACTTCGATGCCATCGACATTCTGATCAATCTCGACGGTGGCCAGCTGCGCTGGGCGCTCAAGGCGTTCGCCGGCAGGACCGCGGATGCCGACGTGGCGGTGCTCTACTATGCCGGGCACGGCATCGAGGTGGGCCAGACCAACTACCTGATCCCCGTGGATGCGCGCCTCGCCACCGATTTCGACGTCGAGGACGAGACGGTGCCGCTCGACCGGGTGCTGCAGGCGATGGAGCCGGTGAAGCGCCTCAGGCTCGTGATCCTCGACGCCTGCCGCGAGAACCCGTTCCTCAAGTCCATGAAGCGCACGGTTGCCACCCGCTCCGTCGGCCGCGGCCTCTCCCGCGTGGAGCCCACCACCGCCAACACGCTGATCGCCTTCGCCACCAAGCCCAACGCCGTCGCCGAGGACGGCACCGGGCCGAACAGCCCGTTCACCGCCGGCCTGGTGAAGCATCTCCTGACGCCCGGCCTCGACCTGCGCATCGCCCTCGGCAAGGTCCGCGACGAGGTGATGGCGAGCACGGGCGGCAGGCAGGAGCCCTACGTCACCAGCTCCCTCGGCGGCGGCATTGTCTCCATCGTCCCCGGCCCGCAAATTGCGGCCCCGCCGACCACCGCTCCGCGGCCGGGCGAGGCCGCCGAGGCCTGGGCCGCCGTCAAGGACACCACCAGCATCGCTCAGCTGGAGGTCATCGCGACGCGCTATAAGGGCACGGTCTACGCCAATCTAGCCAGCGCCCGGATCGAAGAGTTGAAGAAACAACGAACTGTCCCGACGGTGCCACCCGCGCAGGGGCCTGAAGCGACGGTGGGCGCATTTTCGCCTTCGCGGGCTGCAAGGCCGCTTACCAACGCCGAGGAGCGTGCCCTGAAGCCAAAGGACAGCTTCAGGGAGTGCAAAGCCTGCCCTGAAATGGTGGTTGTGCCGGTAGGCGAGTTCCTGATGGGCACGTCGCCAGCTGACATCGTGGGAATACCACCAGACGACTCGATGAATGTGGCGAAGAAGATCATTCCGAATTTCGACTTCAGCGGCTTCTTCACGCCTGAGCAACCACAGCACAGAGTTAGAATCGCTAGACCATTCGCGGTGGGCAAATTTGAAGTGACGTTTGCTGAGTGGGACGCATGCGTGGAGGGCGACGGCTGCGCGAGCAACCGGGCTCCCAATGACTTTGGCATGGGCAAGGGCCGGCGGCCCGTCATCAATGTTTCGTGGGACGACGCGAAAGACTACCTTGCTTGGTTATCTCAGAAGACGGGAAAGGCATATAGGTTGCTCACGGAGGCGGAATGGGAATACGCAGCGCGAGCGGGAACGACCACCAATTATGCCTTCGGCGACAAGATCACCAAGTACCAGGCGCAGTTCTCCGAAGGCACACCGTTTAGCGCGGGCATGACCGCCGAAGTCGGTTCTTTCCCGGCCAACAGGTTTCGCCTTCACGACATGCACGGCAATGTGGAGGAATGGGTGGAAGATTGCTGGAGCGCAAACTATCGGGATCCCCCGGCGGATGGATCGGCGCGCATGACCGGCGAGTGCGATCGCCGCGTTCTTCGCGGTGGGCAGTGGGTAACTAACGCTGCGAGGTACCTGCGCTCGGCCAGCCGCAACCTCCAAGCCGCCGGCTTCCGGAGCCACTTCATTGGGTTCCGCGTTGCCAGAGCCCTCTGATTTATTGCTTTCTGGGGCGTCGCTTCCGTTCCGTGCAATTCTCGCTATGCTGGGCGACTCGAGCAGGTAGGGCGGATTAGCGAAGCGTAATCCGCCGCTGGAAGTGTGTATCGGTGGATTACGGCTATCGCCTAATCCACCCTACCTTTGCCCTACTCCGCCGCCTCCAGCGCCCCCTCCCGCACCGGCTCCACCTTGGCGGCGCAGAACTTGAACTCGGGGATCTTGCCCATCGGGTCCAGCTGCGGGTTGGTGAGGAGGTTGGCGGCGGCCTCGGCGAAGCAGAACGGGATGAACACCATGCCCTCGGCAACGTCACGGTCGGGGCGGGCCTTCAGCACCACCTGGCCGCGGCGCGTCGAGACGCGGATGAAGCCGCCGGGCTCGACGCCCATCTGTTCCAGCTCGCGCGGGTGCAGGCCGGCGATCGCCTCGGGCTCCAGCGAGTCGAGGTTGGAGGCGCGGCGCGTCATGGAGCCGGTGTGCCAATGCTCCAGCAGGCGTCCCGTGGTGAGCACCATCGGGTACTCGGCATCGGGCAGCTCGTCGGGCGGCAGCAGGTCGGCCGGCACGATCTTGGCGCGGCCCGACGCGGTCGGGAACGAGTTGACAAAGATGATCTCGTTGCCGGGCTTGTCGGGAGCGTCGCACGGGTAGGTGACGGCGTCCTCGCGCAGCAGCCGCTCCCAGGTGATGTTCTCCAGCGACGGCATCACGTAGGCCATCTCCGTGAACACCTCCGAGACGTCCTTGTAATTCCAATTCAAGCCGATGCGCTGCGCCAGCTCCTGGATCAGCAGCCAATCCTGGCGCGCCTCGCCCGGCGGGTCGATCACCGGGCGCCCGATCTGCACCTGGCGGTTGGTGTTGGTGAAGGTGCCCCACTTCTCGGCATGCGCCGAGGAGGGCAGCACCACGTCGGCGTGCCAGGCGGTCTCGGTGAGGAAGATGTCCTGCACCACCAGGTGCTCCAAGTGCGCCAGCGCCTCGCGGGCGTGCTGCACGTCGGGATCGGACATGGCCGGGTTCTCACCCATGACGTACATGCCCTTGATCACGTCGTCCTTGATGGCGTGCATGATCTCGACCACAGTGAGGCCCTTGGTGGGCGGCAGCTCAACGCCCCAGAACGCCTCGTACCTGCCGCGGATCTCGGGGTCCTCCACCGACTTGTAGTCGGGGAACACCATAGGGATCAGGCCAGCGTCGGAGGCGCCCTGCACGTTGTTCTGGCCGCGCAGCGGGTGCAGGCCGGTGCCGGGCCGGCCGACCTGGCCGGTGACGAGCGCCAGCGCGATCAGGCAGCGGGCGTTGTCGGTGCCGTGCGTGTGCTGGGAGATGCCCATGCCCCAGAAGATGATGGAGCGGTCGGAGCGGGCGTAGAGCTTGGCCACCTCGCGGATGGTCGCGGCCGGGATGCCGCACACCGGCTCCATGGCCTCGGGCGTGAAATCGGCCACCTTCTCCTTCAACGCCTCGAAGCCCTCGGTGTGGGCCTGGACGTACTGGATGTCGGCCATGCCCTCCGTGATGATGACGTTGAGCATGGCGTTGAGCAGCGCCACGTCGCGGCCCGGCTTGAACTGCAAGGTGAGATAGGCGACGCGTGCGAGACCCTGGTTCTGGCCGCGCGGGTCCATGACGATCAGCTTGGCGCCGCGGCGGGCCGCGTTCTTGAGGAACGTGGCGGCGACCGGGTGGTTCTCGGCCGGCCTGGCGCCGATGACGATGATGCAGTCGGCATCCTTGGCCGCGGTGAACGGCGCGGTGACGGCGCCGGAGTTGACGCCCTCCATCAGCGCGGCCACCGACGAGGCGTGGCACAGCCGGGTGCAGTGGTCGACGTTGTTGGTGCCGAACCCCTGGCGGATGAGCTTCTGGAAGAGATAGGCCTCCTCGTTGGAGCCCTTGGCCGAGCCGAAGCCCGCCAGCCCCTTGCCGCCTTCGTGTTCATGGATGGCCTTGAGGCCACCGGCCGCCTTGGCCAGCGCCTCCTCCCAGGTCGCCTCGCGGAAGTATTTGTCCACCTCGTCGCGGCGGATCTGCAGGTTGGCGTCCTTCGCCACGCCCTCGCGGCGGATCAGCGGCTTGGTGAGCCGGTCCGGGTGGTGGATATAATCGAAGCCGAAGCGGCCCTTGACGCACAGGCGGTTCTCGTTGGCCGGCCCATCGCGGCCGTCCACATAGAGGATCTTGTTGTCCTTGACGTGGACCGTGGTCTGGCACCCCACGCCGCAGTAGGGGCAGAGCGTATCGACCGACTTGTCCTCGTAGTTGACGCGCTTGCCCTTGTCGTCGAGCAGCGTCTTCTCCATCAGAGCGCCGGTCGGGCACACCTGCACGCACTCGCCGCAGGCGACACAGGTGGAGCTGCCCATGCCCTCGTCGAAGTCGAACACCACCTTGGAGCCGTGGCCACGGTAGGCCATGCCGATCACGTCGTTGGCCTGCACCTCGCGGCAGGCGCGCACGCACAGTCCGCAGTTGATGCAGGCGTCGAGATTCACCGCAATGGCCGAGTGGGTGCTGTCGGCGACGGGGCGGTCATCGCGTGGGTAGCGGCTGCGCGGCTCAATGGCCATGGCGTCCACCCAGCTCCAGAACTTGGACCTGGGGTCGTGGCTCTCCCCGCGCTCCGGCTGGTCGGCCATCAGCAGCTCGAACACCATCTGGCGCGACTTCTTGGCCCGCTCCGACGCGGTCTTCACCTTCATGCCGGCCGCGGCCTTGCGCTGGCAGGAGGCGGCAAGGACGCGCTCGCCCTCCACCTCCACCATGCAGGCGCGGCAGTTGCCGTCGGCGCGATAGCCGGGCGCCGGATGCCAGCACAGGTGCGGGATCTTGGTGCCGTGGCGCTGAGCCACCTGCCAGATGGTCTCGCCGGCCTCCGCCTCGACTTGGCGGCCGTCCAGCTCGAAGGTGATCTTGTCGGTCATGGTGGACTTTGCGCTCTCAGCTAGCGGGTACCGCAACTTGCGTCTTTGCCATCTCCGGCTCGCGCTCGATCAGCCGCAGATAGGCCAGCTCGACCTCGGAGGGTTGAGCCTGGTGACGTTCCCAGGCGCGCAGCGTCTCCATGGGGATGCCGTAGGCGGCAGAGAAGCTCTCGCGCCCCATGCGGAGCTTAAGCCGCACCTTCATGGAGAGCGCCGGACGCCTGAATTGGGCAAGCTGCTCATCGGTCAACGGCGGATTGTCCGAGTCCTTCAGTGCGGCTGCCATGATCTCCTCATCAGTCAACGCATCCAGGTGGCGCCAGTCCTCGGGTGTCATACCGTACCGGTCGCGGCGTGCGCTCTCTCCCATGAGACCCATCACCCCTTCAGCTCGATCTCAACGAACGCGAACTCGAAGTCGTTGGCGTTGATGACGTTGTGATGCACGCCGGCCTTGCGGAAGTAGGATACACCCAGCTTCAGGTCGGAGAAGCTCTCCACTCCCTGCGGCGACACCAGCTTCAGCCGGCCATTGCCAGACGGGACCACCACGTAGTCCATCCGGTGCACGTGCTCGCCGGTCTCGGCGCCGGGGGCAAACCGCCACTCCGTCACGCGCACGCGGTCGTTGTCGACCTGCACGGTGGGGACGGCTTGCGGCAGCTTGCTCACCTCAGGTCCTCCGGGAAGTACTTGAACACGCTTCGCACCGGGTTGGGCGCCGCCTGGCCCAAGCCGCAGATGGAGGCGTCCGCCATCACCTGGGACAGGTCCGCCAGCAGGTCCGGGTCCCAGTTGCCGGCGCTCATGAGTTGCACGGCCTTCTCGGTGCCGTTGCGGCAGGGCGTGCACTGGCCGCAGCTCTCGTCCTCGAAGAACTTCATCAGGTTCAGGGCCACGGCCTTCATGTCGTCCTTGTCGGACAGAATGACAACCGCGTGGCTGCCGACGAAGCTCCCGTGTTTCTCCAGCTGGCCGAAATCCAGCGGAATATCCGCCATGTAGGCCGGCAGGATGCCACCCGAGGCACCGCCCGGCAGGTAGCCCTTGAAGTGGTGGCCGTCCGCCATGCCGCCGCACAGGTCGATCAACTCGCGGGCCGTGGAGCCGGCGGCCGTCAGCACCACGCCCGGCTTCTTAACCCGACCCGAGACCGAGTAGGAGCGCAGCCCCTTGGCGCCGTTCTTGCCCAGGGACGCGAACCACGCCGCGCCCTTGTCGATGATGGTCGGCACCCAGTGAAGGGTCTCGATGTTGTTGACCAGCGTCGGCCGGCCGAACAGCCCGACCTGCGCCACGTAGGGTGGGCGGTGGCGCGGCAGGCCCCGCTTGCCCTCGATCGACTCGATCATGGCGCTTTCCTCGCCGCAGATGTAGGCGCCGGCGCCGCGCCGCACGGTGAGCTTGGTGTGCCTTGTCAGCCCGGCCGCCTCCAGCTTGGGGATCTCGTCGGTGAGGATGCGGCACACGGCCGGGTATTCGTCGCGGATGTAGATGAACACCTCGACGGCCTCGACGGCCCAGGCGGCGATCAGCGCGCCCTCCAGGAATTTGTGCGGCTCGGTCTCGAGGTAATAGCGGTCCTTGAACGTGCCCGGCTCGCCCTCGTCGCCGTTGACGGCCATCAGCCGCGGCCCCTTCTCGCCGCGCACCAGGCCCCACTTGCGCCCCGTCGGGAAGCCGGCGCCGCCAAGCCCGCGCAGGCCGCCGTCAGAGAGCGTGGCGATCACATCCTCCACCTTGCGGGCGCCGGAGGTGCAGGCCTTCAACACCGCATAGCCGCCCGCCTTGGTGTAGGCGTCGAAATCCTGGTAGGCCGGCACCTCGGGATGCACGTGGCCGCCGAGCGCCAGCTGCTTGAGCGCGGCCAGGTTGGCGCGGGGCACATGGTGGTGCCCCACCTCGGCGGCCGGGGCCACGTCGCAGGCGCCGACGCAGGGCGCCCGCACCACCCGTACCTCGGGCAGCCGCTCTGCCTCCAGCTGGGCAATGAGCCTCTCGGCGCCGGCCAGCATGCAGCTCAGGCTATCGCAGACCCGGATGGTGACCTTGGGCGGGGGCGCCTCCTTGTCCCCCACCACATCGAAGTGGGCGTAGAAGGTGGCGACCTCGTAGACCTCGGCCATGGGGATGTTCAGCTCCGCCGCCAGGGCGTGCAGACAGCCCTCCGGCAGACAGCCTTGAGAGTCCTGGATCAGGTGCAGGAATTCGATCAGCAGCGCCCGCTCCCGCGGCCGGTTGCCCAGCAGGGCATTGACGGTGGCCGCCTCCTCCTGCCGCAGAACCCGCCCCTTGGGAAAGAGCGGCGCCTTGCGGCGGCCGGAGCCAGGATGAATTGAACGGCCGCCGGGCTGGCGCGCACCGTTGCTCCCTGTCACGAGGTCTTTCATGCTGGCAGCAATCATCCTTGGAGCGTTCGTCATTCGCGCCGGCGGTCCTGTGCGCCAGCGAGCCGAGCGACGGCCTTCTGGCATACCATATGCCAATGTCGGTCGGCTGTCGAGCGCGTGCCCGATCTCCCGGTCGTTTTAACGGAGACTGCGACCGGGCACATGCGACCAACGTGCACCTACCCAACATGTCTGGTATACCAGTAATGGTTTGGCGGTAACAATACGGAGGGCACCGCGGCAAGGTGCCCGCCATGCCCAGGGAAAGAGGGGAGCGATGCTGGTAGCCTTGGCGGCGTGGAGCGATCAATTCGCTCACTACCTTGAGACGGTGATGGGCGTCGACGCCGATCTGGTGGTGACCGTCCTCCGCATTATCGGCATCAACATCATCCTCTCGGGGGACAACGCGGTCGTCATCGCGCTGGCCTGCCGCTCGCTGCCCCCGCGCCAGCGTGTGATCGGCATCATTCTGGGCGCCGGTGCAGCCGTGGTGCTGCGCATCCTGTTCACCCTGATCGTGCAGCAGCTGTTCGACCTGCCATGGCTCAAGTTGGCGGGCGGGCTCATCCTGTTGTGGATCGCCGTCAAGCTCCTCATGGCCGAGGAGACCGACGAGGACAGCGTCCGCTCAGGCGCCAGTGTGTGGGAGGCGGTCAAGATCGTGGCCATCGCTGACATCGTCATGAGCCTCGACAACGTGCTGGCGATCGCCGCCGCCGCCGGCGGGCATACCGGCCTCATCATCATGGGCCTGGTGATCAGCATCCCGCTGGTGGTGTTCGGGGCTACCCTGCTCACCTGGCTGCTCGACCGTTTGCCGATCCTGGTGTGGGCCGGCTCCGCCCTGCTCGGCTGGGTGGCCGGCGAATTGCTCGCCACCGAGCCGATCCTGCAGCCTTACCTCATAGCCGCCGCCGACTCCCTGGGTGTTGCCCCCAAGGTGCTGATGCGCGTCGTGGAGGGCTCCGCCGCGGTCCTGGTGGTCCTGGCCGGCTGGGTCCTCACCAGGACGAGCACCCGCCACGCGGCCAAGCAGGGTGCCGAGTAGGCCAGTCCATAGGTGGCAGACCCTCCGGCTCCGGGTCTGACGCCTTGGCTCCAACGTGGTTTGTGCGATGGTGTCAGACCCCAGAGGGTCTGACACCTTCTCTACGGCCTGAATTGCCGCTCCAGCCCGGTCCAGCAGTCGGCATAGTCCTCCTGCAGCGTTTCCAGCTCGGCGGCGAAGCGGGTGAGGTGCTGGGGGAAGCGGGTCTCGAACATGAAGGCGAGCGTGTTGGTGAGCTTCACCGGCTTCAGCTCGGCCTTGGTGGCCTGATCGTAGGCTGTCTTGTCTGGGCCGTGCGGCAGCATGCAGTTGTGCAGCGAGATGCCGCCCGGCAGGAAGCCCTCAGGGCGCGCGTCGTAGACGCCGTAGACGAGCCCCATGAGCTCCGACATGACGTTCATGTGGTACCAGGGCGGGCGGAAGGTGTGCTCGGCCACCGCCCAGCGCTCCGGGAAGATCACGAAATCCACGTTGGCGGTGCCCTCGGTCTCGGACGGCGCGGTGAGCACCGTGAAGATCGACGGGTCGGGGTGGTCGAAGGCGATGGCGCCCACCGGCGCGAAGTGGCGCAGGTCGTACTTGTAGGGCGCATAGTTGCCGTGCCAGGCCACCACGTCGAGCGGTGAGTGGCCGAGGTCGCAGACATTGAATGTCCCGCACCACTTCACGGTCAATCGCGCCGGCTCCTCGCGGTCCTCGAACGCTGCCACCGGCGTCTTGAAGTCGCGCGCGTTGGCGAGGCAGTTGGCGCCGATGGGGCCGCGGTTGGGCATCGTGAGCTTGGCGCCGTAGTTCTCGCACACATAGCCGCGTGCTGGGCCACCCGCCGGTCCGTCGATCAGCTCCACCTTGAATTTCACGCCGCGCGGGATGACGCAGATCTCGCCGGGCTCCACCTCGATGCGGCCAAATTCCGTGAAGAAGCGTACCCGCCCCTGCTGCGGCACGATCAGCATCTCGCCGTCAGCGTTGTAGACGTAGTCGCTCTCCATCGACCGGGTGACGAGATAGACGTGCGCGGCCATGCCCGCCTGGGTGTTGACATCGCCGCAGGTCGTGATGGTCCGCATGCCGGTGAGGAAGGTGAGCGGCTCGTTCGGGATCGGCACCGGCCCCCAGCGCAGCTGGCCGATGGGACGGTCGTGCTCGCCCGTCGCCGGCGCCGTCCGCCAAAAGGGAAGCTCCGTCCTCTTGAACCGCTGGGCGTGCCGCACCGACGGCCGGATGCGGTAGAGCCAGGAGCGCTCGTTGGCCCGGCGCGGGGCCGTGAACGGCGAGCCGGAGAGCTGCTCGGCATAGAGGCCATAGGCGGTCCGCTGCGGCGAGTTCTGCCCCGTGGGGAGGGCGCCCGGCAGCGCCTCGGTCTCGAAGTCGTTGCCGAAGCCGGGCATGTAGCCGGGGGGCGTCGCCTGGGTCCATTGCAGGGCGGTTGCGCGCCGTTCTGTCTTGCTGCCGTCTGCCATGGCTCCTCCGAATCACTGAGACGCAGTTGGGTCGAGCGGACGGCAGCGGCGCTGCCTGCTCGCCCCGACCAGCGTCGATCCATGCCACATGATAGCCGTTCTGCGCCGGCAGCCGCAAAGCAGGTGGCGCCGCCCGTTACACGTCCAGATCCACGATCTCAGGCCTCAGCCCATCGTCGCCCACATGCAGGCGGCCCACCGTCACCGGCAGCCTGAAGCGGCGTGGGCCGGCGCTGCCCGGATTGATGTACAGCACACCATTGCGGGTCTCGATCCACGGCTTGTGCGTGTGTCCGAACACGACGGCGACGCATCTGTCGCCGACAGCCCCGCGGAAGAGGTGCGCAATCTGATGCAGCACCCAGACCTGTCCCCCCGCGACCTCAACAATCTCCTTCTCCGGCAGCGCCGCCGCCCAGGCTTGCGAATCGTTGTTGCCGCGCACGGCGAACGTGGGCGCAATGGTGCGCAGCTCATCGAGGATCTCGGGCTTGCCGATGTCGCCAGCGTGGACGATGAGCTGCGAGCCCTGCAGCGCCGCCAGCGCCTCGGGGCGAAGCAGTCCGTGCGTATCGGAGATCAAGCCGACGAGCATCCAGGTTGCCGGGGTCCGCCCCCCGCCTCCTCCGCTGGAGTGTCATGGCAAGGTTGATGCGAGGAGTTTGCCCCTCGCGGCAAGGCTGTGCAATGCGTTCGCTTATTGCATCTACTTCTTGAGCGGCAGGAAGAGCGACGAGGGGAAATCGGCAGCATAGCGCGGCGCCTTGGGTTCGGGGTGGAACTCAGGGCGCGCACCGCCGTCCGGCACCACGACCTTGCGGTAGAGATGCCACGAGGCGTGGCCGAGGATGGGCATGACCACCGCCAGCCCGAACAGGAACGGCAGCGAGCCGAGAGCGAGGCCGGCGGCGACAATCAGACCCCATAGCGCCATGGTGACCGGGTTCTTGAGGATCGCCCGGAGCGAGGTGACGATGGCCGTCGCCATGCCGACGTTGCGGTCGAGCAGCAGCGGGAACGACACCGCGCTCAGGGCGAAGGAGGCCAGCGCGAAGAGGAAGCCGACGGCGTTGCCGGTGACGATCAGGCTGCGGCCCTGCGGTGTGTCGAATATGCGGCGGGCGAGCTCAGCGAGCCCGATCGGCCGCTCGTCCTCGCCGAAATGCGCCACGTAGAGCCCATGCGCCACGGCCAGCCAGACGCCGAAGATCGCCACCAGCAGCAGGCCGAGCGCCAGAATCGACCACAGCGAGGGCGAGTGCACGATGTCGAAAGCGTGCCGCCACGAGGTATCGAGGCCCAGCTCACGCCGCCGGCTCAACTCGTAGAGACCTATGGCCGCGAACGGGCCGATCAGGGCGAAGCCGGCGATCAGCGGATAGAGCAGCGGGACGATGTCGTGGCCCGCGGTCCAGCGGGCGATGGCAAGGCCGGCGATGGGATAGATCAGGCTGAGGAAGATGACGTGCGTGGGCATCGCCCGGAAGTCGGCGAGACCCTTGGCCAGGACATCGCCGAGATCCGCAGGCGAGATGGAGCGGACGACAGGAAGCGCGGCTGTCGGCTCCGCTGGGAGAATGACGTCGGTGTGCGCCATGGCCGATCCTCTTGAGCGTAACTCGAGATCCACGGCGCTGCGCGATGCGGGCGGCCAAGCCGGACGGCGGTCGCGCAGAGCCGCTCCCCCCCAAGGCAATCCCCCGACTATACTGGCCGATCCGTTTCAGCGGTGCAAACGGCAATGTGACCGTAAGCGGCCTGCCGCCGCGGTCCTGCCCAGGGCGCCTGGGTCACGCCCGCGCTCTCGCCTCGGCCACCTTGCCCCGCCTGCCCAGGAGGTGCAGGGCCGCCACCTCGCGCGCCCATTCCTTGAAGGGACGCGCCGGCGTGCCCCCCATCTTGGCGCCCGGCGGCACGTCGTCCTTGACGTGCGCCATGCCGGCGATCTGGGCGCCGCGGCCCACCTTGACGTGACCGATCACGCCGGACTTGGCGCCCATCACCACGTAGTCGCCCAGCTCCGCCGAGCCGGCGATGCCGCTCTGGGCAACGATGATGCAGTGCCGGCCGATCACCACGTTGTGGGCGATCTGCACGAGGTTGTCGATCTTGGTGCCCTCGCCGATCACCGTGTCCGCCAGCGTGCCGCGGTCGATGGTCGTATTGGCGCCGATCTCCACATCGTCACCGATCACGACGCAGCCGATCTGCGGCACCTTCAGGCACCCTTTGGCGCCGCCCATGGCAAAGCCGAAGCCGTCCTGGCCGACGCGCGCGCCAGCGTGGATGATGACACGGTCGCCGACCACGGCATGGGTGAGGCTGGCGCCGGCGCCGACGTAGCAATCGCGGCCCAGCACCGCACGGTAGCCGATGACGGCGCCTGCGGCGACTATGGTGCCGCTCCCGACCACGGCCTCGCGGCCGATCACCGCGCCGGGCTCGACAGTGGCGCCCTCGTCGAGGCGCGCGCTCGGATGCACCAGGGCGCTGTTGGGGCCGGCCGCCTCGGCGGCGGCCTTGCTGCGGAGCGCATCGGCATAGAACAGCTGCAGCGCCATGGCGAAGGCCGTGTAGGGCGCCGGCGCGGTGAGGACGACCGCGCTGGTGGGCACGCGACGCGCGTCGCCCTTGGCTACGATGCAGGCGCCGGCGTCGGTCGCCGTCAGCTGCTCGGCGTAGCGGCGGTTGTCGAAAAAGGAGAGATGGCTGGGGCCGGCGGTCATGAGCGGGCGCACGTCCTCGATGGGCCGCGCGCCGGCGCCGTCGTCGAGCAGGGTCGCCCCCACGTGCTCAGCGATCTGCCGGAGCGTGAACGGCCCCGCCTTGTCGAAAAAGTCCGCGTGCCGATGCTGCATGGGGGACTCCCTGGCCTAGGATCGATGCCCCGATGCATGCCACCGTTTGCCAGCTGGACAAAGCGCGCGCGGGCCGTGAGGCAGCGGACGTCCACAGGCGCGCTGCGCGCGACATCGGCCGCACCACCCGATGTCGGTCCTATGGAGTTTGATGAATGAATACGCGCGCGTCGGTGGTGCCGCCTTCGAGGTGCTGCGCCACCTGCTGCGCAAGCGCCGGGGCCAGGAGGAAGCCGTGGCGGAAGAGGCCGTTCACGTAGAGCGTGCGCCCGCGCACCACGATCTTCGGCACGTTGTCGGGAAAGGCCGGCCGCACGCCGGCGCCTGCGTCGAGGATCTCCGCCTCGGCGAATGCGGGGTGCAGCGCGTAGGCAGTGCCCAGCAGCTCCAAGGCAGACCGCACCGTGATCGGGCCGGCATCGTCGCTCTCGATGACGGTAGCGCCGATCATGAAGCGGCCGTCAGCCCACGGCACGACATAGAGGGGATGGCGCGGATGCAGCAGCCGCACCGGCCGCCGCAGCTTCACCTCGCTTGAGCGCACGATCAGCCGCTCGCCGCGCACGCCGCGCAGCGCGGGAAGCTCACCGCGGGCGGCGAGACCGCGACAGTCGATCACGGTATCCGTATCCTGCGTGCTCGGGCTGCTCTCGGGCCATGCGGCGGCCGTGGCGATGTCCACGCCGGCGGCCCGCGCCGCATCGAGCAGGAACCGCATGGCGTCACGCGGCTCCACGTGGCCTTCCGTCGGATAGTAGAGCCCGGCCGCGAACCGGCCGTCCAGATCCGGCTCCAGCGCAGCTACCCGCGCTGCGTCCAGCCTGTCGAAGCCCTCGGTCATGCGTGCGAAGCGTTCAAGGTCGGCGCGGTCGCGGGTTCCGGCCACCACCAGCGTGCCGTTGGCGACCACGCCCGGATAGGCCTCCTTCCAGATCGCCACCGACTTGAGCCCGAGCTCGCGCACCACCGGCTCCGCCGCCTCCGCCTCGCAGTAGGGCGCCAGCATGGCGCCCGCAAAGGCGCTGGCGGCCCCGGCGAACGGCTCCGCGGTCCGCTCCACCAGCCGCACGCGATGCCCTCGCCGCGCCAGCGCGAGCGCCTGCCACAGCCCGGTGATGCCGGCGCCGAC
>Ga0070699_100000542_pt1 | contig 35593 bp, 27 predicted proteins | sample KBSK1503metaG_FD_65473 | JGI IMG/M metagenome (GOLD analysis project Ga0070699, IMG submission 65473) | Corn, switchgrass and miscanthus rhizosphere microbial communities from Kellogg Biological Station, Michigan, USA - KBS K1-50-3 metaG | ecosystem: Host-associated > Plants > Roots >... | reverse complement strand
GGGTTGTAGTGCGCTTCATCGATGATGTCTTCAAAAAGGGTACTGTTTGGGCCCTTCCGATTAATCTCATATCGATGCGTAGGTAAATAATCGTCTCGTGGATCAAATTGGGCAATGACCCGTATCTGTTTGCCCGGCGCGGCCTTCTTCATTTCCGTCAAAGCAAACAAACACTCTGTGGTTAGATTGTTATCGCCGGCGAGGTAAACCATTACCGTCCAGGTAGCTTTCTTCTTTGCCATTGTAGTGACCTCCATCTGATGAGAGATTGGCAGTTGCCGCCACTGTGGTCGACGTTGCCAACAGGTTAGGAGTTAGGATTTTCTCTAAGTTCGAGTTGAGACTACCCCCATGAGAACCCACAACGGAGTTTGCTAGACGCTATTTGAAACTGGATGCAGGAGAGACTAAAAAGCGAGAAACTCCGAAGGGTTATGAAGACATAGTGATTATTCTAAACGACCCGAACACCCGGCCTTTTGAAACATTGTCAACCATAATCTCATCTGAAGGCAAGATTCGGCATTAAGTGGCGCGAGAGTTTAGCGCGCAGCCACTACGACTGCGCCGCAGAATCCCGCCGAGGCGGGACAAACCCTCGCCGCCGTCAATGAACAAGTTTTGTCGAGTACAGGATTCCGTACATGGCGTCCTGGTGACGTTTAAAGTCTTTGCCGTCTGTAGCCAGCATGACATTAACCAGTTGTACCTGGCCGGCAAATTTGCGGTAAGCCATCCATTGCAGTCGTCTAAACCCGTCCGGTTTCTCGGGATTCGCTTCGCGAAACTCAACGCCCTTGAGCCCATCGATCTCCAACCACTTCACCTCGTCGACTTCGCCGTTCTTCGCCCTGGTTTTGGCTCCGTCATAGAACGCCTTGATGCTGGCGTCAGTAGGAAAGTTCTCATCCATGGTTGAGATGTTTACGTCTAGTGAGGCTGCATCCGAACCGCCCGGAGAGCGCCATACAAGCGTCTTCGACTCCTCGCTAGATCGTGTCCATTTCGGCGGAACGGTCCACGTTATTCCCTGCTGGTCCCACTTTATTTCCGAACCACCGGACAGTGCGGCTCGCTGGGCGTCCGTCGGCTCAGCGCGTTCCGCAACAACTCCACCGCTGTCGGGCGTATTTGAATTTCCCTTTTTTAGCTTGCTAGAGAGATTGCAGAGGGACACCGCAAAGGCAAGCACGAATAGGAGAGGAATGTGTTTCATGGGCTAACTCCTAACAAAGCGGCTGACAAAGCAAGGTGCTTCTATTCTAAGACAACCCTCCAAGTCAAATATCATTGGTCACCCGACCCCCCTCCAGACTTAAGACTTCAGCCTGTTAGACCATCCATGATATGCTTGCGACCTTCCCTCAACACCCCCTTTTATTAAACGACGCTGCTATTGCGCGAACCTACTTCGGAGAATACGGTCATGAAAACTGCCGCCGTTAGACCATCGGTCCACATGTGTGTACTAGTCATATCTTTATTAATGCTCGCAACTAATGCCTGCCAACGTGCGCCGGAAGCGAACGCCAATGTAAACGCGAACCTTGCGAGCAATGCGAATGTCGCTGTCGCCAACACCAATGCCAGTGAGCCCATCTCGGTCATTGCAGCGCGAGAACCTGCAAAGTATCGAGCTACTCTGGTGTTCACCGCGGAAACACAGGGCGGAGAAAAGGCCATCGGTATTCCAACTCTGTCAGCGGAGGTAGCACGCAATGGAGATGATCGTCGTGTTTCCTTCAAACTGCCTGATGGTTCCGATTTGATCTACCTGGACCACGCCGGTACGCAATACGTCATTGCCCCGGCCCGCAAGCAGTATGCGGAACTCACTCCGGAAGCCACCGGGTTTCAACTCCATAAGCTAATGACTCCAGGTCAATTGGTTTCGTATTTGGAAAAGTTGAAAGGAGTTGAGGCCGTTGGAGAAGAGCCTATTAATGGGCGCACTGCCCTGAAATACCGCTACTCCTTGACTTCCAAGACCGGAACCTCCGCAGGCGACGTGAACACTGAGGCGTACGTCTACGTTGATAAAGAAACGGGCCTGCCTTTGCGAACAGAATTATTCAGTGAGGCGAGCGGAAATGTTCAAGGAGTTAAGGCAGCCAAGATAGTTGCTGAACTGCGCGACATCACTACGGATGTAGATCCGACTTTTTTTGAAGTTCCAGCCGGGCTAAATAAAGTTCCAGCGGAACAGGTACGGGCCCAAATAGACGCTGTGACAAGCACGGTTGCGGCTGTCCTGCGAACTCTGCTGACTAATATGAACTCAGCCACCGCACCTCCGCCAGGCGCAGCTACTGCCTCGCCGGAAGCGAGTCCGAGTGCGACAAGATGAAGGAGCTCAGATGAGATACATCGGAATTCTCGTCCTTGGAGTATTGCTCGGAGGCGGAGCAGCAATTTTCTTTTTAGGAGCGCCGCGTGCCAGATCTGTTCCGGGAGTTCCTGTAAAAGCGCCGGATCAGGGAGGAGATCCCGCGGGGACTGTAGTCATTACTCTCGAACAGAGTTTCATCGATGCCATCTTGGCAACAACCTTCTCCGGGTTGGGTGCACCCACATTTCACTTGTCACAATCGGAGAAGAGTGAGAGCGATATGCGACTGGCCGTGTTTCAAGGGGGCTGTACTAACAGCATAACGCTTTTGCCAGAAGGAAGCGGCGTAAAGACCGGTGTTCAGTTTCACGGCGGCAATATTTCCGCGCCCATGGCTTTCAACGGCAGTTACAACCTGCTGGGAAATTGTGTCCAATTCAAAGGGTGGGCGCAAACGAATATCCAACTGTCATTCGACCAGGCACAACAGACCGTCTATGGACATGTAAACGTAGACGGGGTGAACCTCGAAGGCGTGGCGCCTGTTGCCAATAATTTCGTGACTGTGTTTGTTCAGAGCGCGATTAATCAGCGAGTTAATCCACTCATTCTGGTGAGCGAACGCCAACTCTCATTGGTGGTGCCGGTGAAGGCTAGTAACGGAGCAGTAAAAGCCCGCGTTAAGGACGTTCGAGCTGAGATACTGGACGGCTTGCTGAAGCTGCATGTGACTTATGAGTTCAGCGGCGTAAAAGGACAGGTGGAAGGATGAGGCCTATTCCGCAAGCGCTCTCTGACGCGCAAAATGCTCGGCTATCTCTTGTGCGGTTTTGCCACCGACAAACGGAGCCAATTCAGAAACACTTGCTTGCGCCACGCGCTGGATAGACCCGAAATGTCGCAGTAGTCTTCCTTTACGTTTCTCTCCCACACCGGGAATGGCTGTGAGTTCGGAAGTAAAGTCGCGCAACTCGCGGCGCTTGCGATGATAGGTAACAGCGTAGCGATGCGTCTCATCTCGAATCATCTGCAGCAGCCGAAGAATCAGCGAATGAGAGTCGAGATAGATGGACTCATGTTCACGTCCTTTTACGAGCAGATAAGCGACGTCGTTGTGACGCAACGGCGGCTTCACAACGGCTACCATTGGCACAGCCTCGAGCCCAAGCTCGCGCATCGCTTCGGCACCTGCGTTTAGTTGGCTCTTCCCGCCATCGATCATGATCAGATCCGGTAGCGGTTTTCCTTCGTCAAGTAGTCTGCGATAGCGTCGCATTACAACTTCCCTCATTGAAGCGACATCATTTGCTCCCTCGACGCTTCTGATTCGAAACTTGCGATACTCAGTTCGGTTCATCTTGCCATTGTCGCAAACCACCATGCCGGCAACGTTCTCGGCACCCTGGATGTGTGAGATATCGAAAGATTCGATGCGCGCCGGAAAGCGTGGCAACTCAAGCGTCTCCTGCAACTCCTCGAGGACGAGTTTCATGTCCGGCTTGAGCACGCGAAATCGTTGTTCAAAAGCAAGCTTCGCGTTTTTGTCCACCAAGTCGATCATGTCGCGCTTTTCACCTCGCTGCGGATCGAAGATTCTTACACGCCGTCCTTTCCTCAGACTCAATGCTTTTTCCAGGAGCTCGCGGTCTTCGAAATCCACGGGAACATAGATCTCCCGGGGCACATAATCCGCGGCATAGTATTGCGCCAGGACTTCGCTCAGGAAAACAGCGGGTTCAAATCCATCGGGCGGTAAGTCTTCCCAGAAAAACTCGCGCCGGCCAACTATGTGGCCTTCTCGCATTGTGAACAATTGCAAAGCGAGCTGTTGGCCCTCACGGTAGTAACCAAAAATATCTACGTCACTTTCCGAAGTTGTCGCCATCTTCTGCTGTTCGGAAAGTCTGATTACTGTTTTTCGCAGGTCTCGATATTTGGCGGCCAGTTCATAACGCATCTCTTCAGAAGCCTGGGCCATCCGACCTTCCAGAGTGTCCGCCAGCTCTTTGTTTTTTCCTTCCAACAACAGGCGCACATCACGAACCGCTTCCTGATACTGTTCGGCCGTACAAAGTCCCTTGACGCACGGTCCGAGGCAGCGTTTGATGTGATACTCGAGGCAAGGGCGCGGCGCTTTCCCATCGATCTCGATATCGCAAGTGCGTAGTTGAAAGGTCCGATTGATCAGGTCGATCGTCTTGCGTGCAAGGCTTGCCGGCAGAAAGGGACCAAAGTAGAGTGCGCCATCGCGCTGGATTCTGCGCGTGATAACTACTTTGGGAAAAGGTTCGTTGATAGTGAGCTTCAGATGCGGGTACGACTTGTCGTCCTGCAGCTTGATGTTGTAGCGCGGTTTGTGTTGCTTGACGAGCGTGGCTTCCAGAATCAGCGCCTCGACCTCGTTGTCAGTAACAATAAATTCGAGGTCGGCGATCTGCCCAACCAGTGCATCGGTTTTCCGGTCAAAAGGCCTGGCGCGAAAATACGAACGCACACGACTGCGAAGGTTTTTTGCCTTGCCGATATAGATCACCTTGCCGGCGGCGTTTTTGTGCAGGTAAACGCCCGGTGAAGATGGTATTTCTTTGAGTTTTTCTTCTAAAGGCACGATATTGAGATGCTATAAACGACGGGGATCTGCTTAGGCATTTTAGCTCAGAAGAGCAAGTGACAGCCACCGACCAACTAAGCTAAGGAAGGCGGACCAAGTCATTTTTCATATATCATTGTAAAGCCTTATCAAAAAACAAATGCGGTTTCCTATCACTATCGCAACCAACAAGCCCTTCGACGCGGTCGGCTTTGGACTTAACGCCGTCGACCATCTGATCGTCGTTCCGGGGTATCCGGCGTTCGATACGAAGACCCGCCTCCTCGATTACAAGCAGTCTGCAGGCGGTCAAACAGCGACCGCTATGGTCGCTTTACAAAGACTCGGGTTGAAAACTGCCTATGCAGGTCGCTTCGGCTCCGATGCTGCGGGAGAGTTTGGGCGGGCGACACTGAAAGCTGAAGGCGTCAATCTTGACTTTGTTGAAGTGGTTGAAGGAGCCACCACTCAAACTGCCTTCATCATCATCGACTCGCGCACGGGAGAGCGCACTATCATTTGGGACCGCGACGATCGTCTGGCTTACAGACCCGAAGATACCCCAGTAGAACTTGCGGCTCGCGGGCGCGTACTTCATCTCGATGGTCATGATCCTCCCGCATGTGCCCACATCGCTCGGGCAGCGAAGGACAACGGTACAATAGTCTCGGCTGACTTCGATAACATCTACGAAGGACTGCCAGGGCTGTTGCCGGTGATTGATCTGCTGATTACCTCAAAAGAGTTTCCCCACCGGCTCACGGGCATACGCGACGAGCGTACTTCACTCGTCGAGTTGAAGGCTCGTTACGGGTGCGCCGTGGTTGGAATGACGATGGGGGCATCGGGCGCGATGGTCTATTGTGAAGGACAGTTTATCGAATCGCCTGCTTATGAAAGTCCTGGTGGCTGCCGGGATACAACAGGAGCTGGTGATGCATTTCGCGGAGGCTTTCTCTATGGATTATTGAGCGGAGAAGACATTGAGACCAGTCTCAGACTTGGGAACGGTGTCGCCGCTTTGAAGTGCACCGCGCTTGGTGCGCGCACGGCGTTGCCGACAGAACATCAGCTCGAAGAATTTCTTATTTCGCAACCACTCGCGTTCAAGATCTAAAGTAATGCCTCAAATTAATAGCTCAAGCTTAACAAATACCCAACAGCTTCGTTCCTGAAAAACACGCGTTGTGATATAAAACTCGCCGCTCGCCACCAAGGTCGTATCCATTTCTTTAATAAGTTATTGAGGAAAAAATGAGATACCTATTAATAATTTTGGGCGCTCTCTTGCTCAGCCTAACGCCCACCATGTTCAGGTTCGATTCCTCAGCCGTCGATTCAGCCGACCTGGTCTTCAAAAACGGCAACATCTATACGGCAAACGAGAGTATGCCGCGGGCGCAGGCCGTCGCGGTCAAAGGTGATCGCATTGTGGTTGTGGGCTCGAACGAAGCGGTACAGAAACTAGTTGGCAAGGCAACACGTGTGGTCGACCTACGTGGCAATACCGTCCTGCCTGGAATTACTGACGCCCATCACCATCTTTCCGGAGTAGGCTTTCGTGAGATGACGCTCAACCTCGAAGGCATCGCCAACCTTCAGGATTTTCTCGCCAGGGTCAAGACACGGGTCGACCAGGCCAGGCCCGGCGAGTGGGTTACCGGCAGGGGCTGGATTGAAACACACTGGCAGCCACCGGTGTTTCCTACGCGGCAGGATCTCGACACTGTCGCGCCAAACAATCCGTTGGTCCTCACGCGCGCCGACGGACATGCTTCCGTGGTCAATACCGCCGCACTGAAGATTGCGCGGGTCGACAAAAACACCACCAATCCTTTTGGTGGGGAAATCTCGAGGGACAAGCAGACGGGCGAACCAAATGGCATGCTCCTGGATGCGGCGCAGAATCTAGTGCGTCGACGCTTTCCACCTACTTCACGTGAAGATGAGGAGCGCGCGATCCTACTGGGCGTGAAGCGAGATATCGAGCTTGGCTGGACTCAAATTCAGGATGCGGGGGGCAGCTACGGCGATGTTGATCTTTATAAAAAACTCTATGGTGCGGGGGCAATAAAGCTGCGCATCTACAAAGCTGTCTATGGACCCGGACCGAATGCGAACCGCTTGCTTAGCGAAGGGCCTATCGTTGGTGCGTTTCAAAATAGGTTCAATGTAAGAACGATCAAGGTGATATCAGATGGGGCGCTCGGTTCACGTGGAGCTGCCCTGCTCGAGCCTTACTCGGATGCGCCCGACACTTCCGGTTTCCTGACGGTGAAGGCAGAAGAGTTGAGACCGATGTTGATTGAGGCGTTGCGTAAGGGTATTCAAGTGGAGACTCATGCCATTGGTGATCGGGCAAATCGTTTTATTCTCGATGAATACGAAACGGCTTTGAAGGCGGTGCCGTCGGATGAGAGAAAGACTAATGATTATCGTTGGCGTGTGGAGCATGCCCAGATAGTCAACCCTGCAGACATCCCCCGTTTTGCGAAGCTTGGCATTATTCCTTCGATGCAGCCTTCGCACGCGATTGGTGACCTCTTCTTCGCGCCGAGTCGGTTGGGGATACCTCGCCTTGCGGGCGCATACGCCTGGCAGAGTTTTATCAAGTCAGGCGTCGTGGTACCGGGCGGTTCGGATGCACCGGTGGAACGTGGCGAACCGATGATTGAGTTTTATGCAGCCGTGGCTCGCAAAGACCAGAAGGGTTTTTCTGCTGAAGGTTGGCATCCGGAAGAAGCTCTCACACGGGAACAGGCATTGAAGATGTTTACTATCTGGCCTGTTTATGCAGCATTTGAGGAAAAACTGCGTGGTTCGATTGAGGTGGGCAAACTTGCCGATCTGACGATTTTTTCTGCCGACATAATGAAGATTCCGGAAGCAGAGATTCTGCAGACGCGTTGTGTGATGACCGTAATCGGCGGCGAGATTGTGTACGAAGCGCCTCGGTAGAAAAAGGTCAGCATAGCTCCACTTAAAGTGAACTGCTCAATACAGAACCGAGGAGCGGTAGCGACCGGGTCGGGTGCACTTTACTCAACCTTGTTTCTCATAGGGTGTTAGCTTGTTGTTTTGCAATTGAGTGTCTCGGCAACAAACCCGGTCGCTACCGCTCCGCGGTTCTGCATTGAGTGGGCATCAAATTGTAAGGTGTTCGTTCAGATCTGAACCTCGTGTGTAACTGACAGGCATCAACTTTTGAGGACACGAGCCAATGAACTCTGAAACTTCTCGTCGCAGCTTTCTTTCCCTTGCCGGTAAAGGCCTCGGCCTTGCTGCGCTTACCGTCCCATCCATCGGCGACCTTGTGAAGGAAGTCGAAGCTGCATCGCGAAGCGTGACGCATCTCACTCCCCAACAAGCAGCCATCGATGAAGACTACTGGTCCGTTATTCAAAATGCTTTCACGGTCACACGCGGCATCATTAATCTTAACAACGGCGGAGTCTCTCCCAGCCCGCGCATCGTCACCGAGGCACTGGTGCGTTACATCTGGCAGCAGGAAGACGCCACTGCCTATACGATGTGGCAAATCCTCGAACCACAGTCGGAAACAATTCGCACGGGTTTGGCCGAAATGTTTGGTTGTGACCGTGAAGAGATTGCAATTACTCGAAACGCTTCAGAGTCGTTGGAGATTCTCCTGATGGGGATGGACTTCAAGCCAGGCGACGAGATTCTAACGACCACGCAAGACTATCCCCGGATGCTAACGACTTTGCGCCAGCGGGAAAAGCGCGAAGGTCTGGTGCTCAAGCTCATCCAGATTCCCGTGCCACCGAAAAACTTGATTGATATCGCAGCTCTTTTTGAAAGAGGCATCACCAAGCGAACCAAACTTGTCCTTATCTCTCATCAGATCAACCTCACCGGTCAGATCACACCCGTGAAAGCGGTGTGCGACATGGCCCGCGCGAAAGGAATTGAGACGATCGTCGACGGCGCACATTCATTCGCCCAGTTTGATTTTAAACAGAAGGACCTCGGTTGCGATTACTTTGGCACCAGTTTGCATAAGTGGCTCTACGCGCCCAAAGGAACAGGAATGCTTTACGTGAAGCACGACAAGATTGAGAAGCTGTGGCCGCTGATGGCCGCCGAATCGAAGCAAGCTGGGGACATACGCAAGTTTGAGGAAATCGGCACGCACTCCGCGGCGCCGAAGCTTGCCATCGGAGAGGCAATGCTCTTCCACAATGGCATCGGCGGCAAACGCAAGGAAGCCCGGTTGCGGTATCTGTCACGCTATTGGATGAACCGCCTCAAAGATGTGCCGAAGATCCGCTTCAACACATCGTTTGACCCAAATCAGTCCTGCGCAATTGCCAATGTTCATATCGAAGGAAGTAATCCTTCAGCTGTGGGTAGCTATCTGTTCGCCAAGCACAGCATCTTCACTACTCCAATCATTCATGAAGAGTTTCAGGGAATTCGCATTACGCCAAACGTCTTTACCACGCTCGGCGAGTTGGACAGGTTCTGTGATGTGATGGATGGAATTGCCAGAAAGGGGCTTCCCGCCCAGTGAGCGACAGCGAATCCGAGCAATGAATCTTAGCAGGAGGTCTGAGATTGGACCACCGTTCTTGTTGACATATCGCTTAATTCTGCCATAGATTGCGCCCGCTAAGCGTATTCCCACAAAAGCGTGCAGCAAATCTGCTGCAATCAAGGCGTTGTTGGCGAGTCTCCCCGTACCTCGCTGCCCAGACCCGCCTAACCCCCGTACGGGAAAGGAGCTAAACATGAAAACGAGAACTGCTACCCTGGGTGTGCTCATTGTTGCACTTTTGATCGTCGGTGCTTCGGTTTTTGCGCAGGTCAATCGTCCCTACCACAACGGTTCCGTATGGAGCATCTCGTTCATCCGTATTAAGCCGGGAATGGATACGGCCTATCTGAATTACCTTTCCGGCCAGTGGAAGGCAGAACAGGAAGCCCAAAAAAAGGAAGGTCTGAGTCTTACCTACAAGGTTCTGTCAGTTGAGGGTCACACTCCGGGTGAATTTAACCTCATGCTCATGACCGAGTATAAGGATTTGGCAACGATGGAGGCTGGTGAAGATAAGGCCGACGCCGTTACCCAAAAAGTCGTTGGCAACGACGAAAAGCAGATGCAGGGCTATAAAGATCGTTCCGAAATCCGCGAAGTCATGGGTGGCAGGCTGGCGCGCGAGATTATCCTGGAACCAAAGGGCCATTAAGACTTATAGGCAAGACTTCTCCACCGCGCCGCCTTACAGTTAAGGCGGCGCTTTTCTAATGGTGGACGGGGGATCAGCTGGCCAGACAAGGTCTCAGTCAATTGGGGAACCTCGCCTTCCGTGCGGGCGTAAAGCAGATAGTGTTAGAATCAAACTGCCGCACCGCCAACAGAAATTCTGTGCGGTTTTAGTGGAGGTTATCATGCAGGAAGCCAGAGAATCGGTACATTGCGCGGCGGATGCCATTTGCGACGGACTACGCCGTCTTGGTGATGTCTCATATGCAATCCTGCCGGAGGATATCGCACATTCCTTAGGCGATCTGAAGAAAGCATTCCTGACCAATATCAGGGATCTGATTGACTGGGATATTAGCTGGGTCAACGATCGTGTTGCCGGTGGCGACAAACTGCGGGAAGAATGGCGGGAGAAGTGCAAACAACACTCCTCGGCTCAAACGCCTCCCGAACCGGTCTCCTGACGAATTAACCTGAGGCCAGGCAAGTCAAACTATGGACGTCTTACTCGCGGAAGAATACGGATTCTGTTTCGGCGTCGAACGGGCAGTCGAAATGGTGGAGGAAGTAGTGGAGGAAGGTGCAATTCCAATCCGCTCGCTTGGTCCATTGATTCACAATGCCCAGGAAATGGAACGACTGGGCGCCCAGGGGGTTTCCACGATTGATTCCCCGGAAGAAGCAGACGCTGACACGATAGCGGTGATTCGCGCGCATGGAGTAACGCCGCAGGCACAGCGTAAGTTGGAAGAACGCGCAGCCAAAGTGATCGACGCCACCTGTCCTTTTGTAACGAGAGTGCAGCATCTCGCTGAAGGAGCAGCCAGGCAGGGCCGCGACGTCGTAGTCGCGGGTAATCCAGATCACCCGGAAATGATTGGCGTAGCTGGTTACGCGCCAAACAACACGTATGTGGTGCGTGACGCGAGCGAGGTAGCTTCACTGCCACACTTGCGCTCGCCGCTGGTGGTTTCACAGACAACGATCAAGTTACAGACATTTCTTGAAGTTGCGGAAGCGGTGCGAGAAAAGGCTGACGCCGCGCCCCAGGTGGTTAATACCATTTGCTCGGCAACACGCGACCGCCAGGATGCGGCGCGAGCGCTTGCCGGACAAGTAGACGCTTTTTATGTGATCGGTGGACGTCATTCATCAAACAGCGTCAAGCTTCTGGCGGTTTGTGAGGAACAGTGTGCGAAGAGTTACTTAATTGAAACACCGGCCGAGATCAATCCCGCGGACCTCGATCAAGTCCAACGCGTAGGAGTAACCGCCGGCGCCTCGACGCCGAATTGGCTCATCGATCAGGTTGTGCAACGACTGCATGAGATTGGGCAGCGATAGTCACAGCTCATCCACCTGGTCCAGTACCAGCAAGAGCTGACGCGCCTCTTCTGATCCATATTCAACTACCTGCCGGCGCAGAGATCCACGCGCAATTTCTGAATCAACCGGATCGCTAAGCAGGCTTGCCAACACCGAGATTGGGAATCTCGCAAGGGCCTCATTCGCGAGTTCGCGTACGATCACGTCTTCCGACCGTGCCAGCTCACAAATCTCGCTCGGCGGAAATCGTAAGCCCAGGGCATCAGCAAGGATATCGATGCGTTTGTAGTCGCGTTGTTGTTCAGCTCGGCGCACCAATTGAGCAAATACTTCAGCTGACTCTGTTTTGTCCTGCAACACGGCGGCACACGTGTCAGCCACTGAGCGCAGCCTGGTCACTTGCTCAGCGTCAAGCCCGTCCTTTTTTTCCGAAGCACGATCATCGAGTGCCGCAAGGAAACGGCTCAGTTCGAGATCCGCGCGCGCATCGTATTGGAAGTTGCGATTCGGCGCCGCGCCGCCGGTTGCGGCTTGAAGCGCACGCTCAACCAGACCGCGAGTTGCCGGCCGCAGTTCCGACCATACGGTTGCGATTCGCCCTCCAAAATCCTCGATCATTAGTGCCAATACCAAACCTCTCTGAGTACTCTTCAGAATCTTACCATTTAAAACGGCGTACTATACGCGAATAGGCCAGAAAAGGCGAAATGGAGAAGAATTGAGTAGTGCTCCGCCAGCGTGTTGCTGAGAAAGGCCGATCGCCCGGAGAGTTACTTAGAGGCGATGAGGTCAGAACCAGCTCGCGGGTACGGGGTGGGTCGGTGCGCTTGGTGATCGCGCCATGCTTACTTACCCGCTACCAGCGGGTGGGTAGAAAGTTGGCGATTGAGCGTGAATTCCTAGTTGTGATCCTTGATTTCCGCTATTAAAGGAAAGGGTATTTTTATTATCTCACCGTTGGCGCATTCCATTTTCACGCTTGGTGTAGTGAGGGCCTGGGTGGTTTTCATGCTGCGGACCGTACCACGCACCCGCTGACCATCGAGTGTAATGATCTCTACGTTGTCTTTGCCGTAGAGCGGCCGAAGAGCCGCGAGGGCTTTGGTTACTTCCACAGTTAACTCCTCCAGACTATTCGCCCACGCGATCAAACCTCAGAAATAAGCTATGTCGAGATAGTGCGCTTTAGTTGACGAGAAGTCCAACTGCCGTAATTACACAGCATAGATCGTGCCATCCCCAGCCTTGGTTTAGTCTTCTCTCTTGACCGGAGCCAAGACTTGCAAAACGGATTGAACCTCAATGCAACCGTGACCCGGCATTTGGCGTATAGCCAATGTCCCGGTATTCTTCGAATAACACCGAGATTGATGGGGTCTCTCCTATGTCACAAAATCCTGAACTTGCACACTTACCGGATTCAAACCCGAATGTAACCGCCTGTTCTAACTGCCATTCGGCTATGCCGAGCGAATTGCGCTTCTGCCGCAATTGCGGGTTTCGGCTGGGAGAAGGAGTGGCTGAATACACTGAGACAGTTCGCTTTCAGAACGGCCATCCTGGGATGATGCCGGGGCCGCTCGAAATCGCCTCTAAAGTAAAACTGAAGAAATGTCCGCGGCGAATGAGCGGCATGACTTGGATGTTTTTCGGTCTGCTGTTGTTTTTTGTTGCGGCCGCTGCATTCACCGCAATAGTCACGCCTCTGCGACACGCTTCCCATATACAATTTACCGCGCCGGCTCCTCCTCGTTCTTACGTCGGTGTCAATGGGTTTGACACTACCGATGGCGGCGTGATGTTTGACTTCGTCGAAGCTCCCGGGACACCGGCAGACAGGGCCGGACTCGTCGGTGGTGATGTCATTACCACCTTCGATGGTCAGACGGTTCATACCGATGATGAGATGAGCGGCCTATTAAGCCGCACGCCCATAGGCAAAACGGTGGACGTGGTTTTCCTGAGAGACGGAGAACCAAAGACAACCAAGCTAACAACAGTGTCGAAGGAAGAATACGATCGCCTGATGAAGATTTTTAACAACCGTTCGGAAGGCAAGGGACAGTTTGGCTATGACGATGGTGAAACGGAGCGGGTCGCCATCGAGGGAACGAAAACCTTTGGCGTGAAGGTGGATAGCATTTTGCAGAGTCGTCCAGCGGACTTGGCGGGCATCAAGAACGGCGACATCATTGTTGAATTTGACGGTATACCGATTCGCACCCCCCAGGAGCTTCGCGCCCGTATCCGGCGTGCGATTCCTTACACGACTGTCGATGTCACTATAATGCGTCGCAATGAGCGCATTGTGATTCCGGTGAAGATGGGCAAGCAGTAGCTGTTGGTTATCGGTAACACTCAAAGTCAGTACCGCGAGCAGTAGCGACCGCGTCGTTTTACGCAACACTCAACTTACAGAACCGGGAGCGGTAGCGACCGCACTCAACCTACGGGACACTCGAGGTTATGTGTTCACTTTGCTCGCTCATGCCCCTTGCACAGATATCTCGGCGGTCGTTTGGGTTCGTAGCGCAAACGCTTTCGTGGTTGAGGGCGGTCGCTACCGCTCCCGGTTCTGTACGGTGAGTCTGTTGATTTCGGCGATGAGTGGTGTTGAGAGTTGAGTGCGTTCGCTACCGCTCCCGGTTCTGTACGGTGAGTCTGCTGATTGGGGCGATGAGTGGTGTTGAGAGTTGAGTGCGGTCGCTACCGCTCCCGGTTCTGTAAGGTGAGTCTGTTGATTGCGGCGATGAGTGGTGTTGAGAGTTGAGTGCGGTCGAACCGCTCCCGGTTCTGTACGGTGAGTCTGCTGATTGCGGCGATGAGTGGTGTTGAGAGTTGAGTGCGGTCGCTACCGCACCCGGTTCTGTACGGTGAGTCTGCTGATTGCGGCGATGAGTGGTGTTGAGAGTTGAGTGCGGTCGCTACCGCTCCCGGTTCTGTACGGTGAGTCTGCTGATTGCGGCGATGAGTGGTGTTGAGAGTTGAGTGCGGTCGCTACCGCTCCCGGTTCTGTACGGTGAGTGTTAACATCGCCACCATGCCAATACGCGGCCACGCCACTACTGAAGGCACCACTCGCTATCGCGACCGCTTCCGAGATCGTGCAGCCAAACGCCACTTCCACCGGCAGCAGGACCTTTTGCTGTCGTCTATCGGCATTGGCACATATCTGGGCGATCCAGACGAAGCCACTGACTCCGGCTACACGAACGCAGTTGCTCGCGCTGTGCAATTGGGAGCAAACGTGATCGACTCGGCAGCGAATTACCGGTTTCAAAGAAGTGAACGCTCCATCGGCGCCGCACTTACCAAACTGACGGAGAAGCACGGGTTCTCTCGCGACGAGCTTGTGATTTGCACGAAGGGTGGTTATCTGCCATTCGATGGAGCGCCTCCCCGCAATGTACGGGCCTACGTGGAGGAAACATTTGTCAAAACTGGCATAGCAGGCTTCGAGGACTTTGTGGGCGGCAGTCATTGCATGACTCCAACATACTTGCAGAACCAGTTGGATCAGTCGTTGAGGAATATGAACCTTGATTGTGTGGACGTCTATTATATCCACAATCCTGAGTCGCAACTGGGAACTGTCTCGGAATCCGAATTCTATACTCGCCTGAGAGCTGCGTTTGAACGGTTGGAGCAAAATCGGCAGCAGGGCAAACTAAGAATGTATGGAGTCGCAACCTGGAATGGTTTTCGTGTACCGGCGGAGTCACGCGAGTATCATTCTCTCGCGCGGATGATCGAACTCGCGCGAGAGACTGGTGGCGAGACACACGGTTTTCGTTTTATTCAGTTGCCGATCAATCTAGCCATGCCTGAGGCGCTGATGTTACGCAATCAGATTGTCAATGGCAGCAAGTTATCAGTGCTGGAAGCTGCGGCCACGATGAATGTCACCATAGTTTCCAGTGCTTCAATGCTACAGGGTCGTGTCGCCCGCGGATTGCCGGAAACGATTCGCCAACCCCTGGGATCTTTGGCTAGCGATGCGCAAACCGCGATTCAGTTTGTTCGTTCTGTTCCGGGAGTAACAACGGCACTGGTAGGCATGAGCAGCAGCGAACACGTCGAAGAGAATCTTCAGCTCGCGGGGATCGAACCATTGGGCGAGGCGGAATTCCTGAAGGCGTTTGGAGGATAGCAAAGGAATTCGACGCTACATGCCTTTACAAGAGCGTCTTTTTCAAGGCGATGAGCAACCAACGTTTCAACTCATTCTCCGAATTCTGGCCCTTCTATGTCACCGAACATAGCAAACGCGCAACGCGTTTGCTTCACCTGGTTGGCACTACCGCCGGCATTTGCTGCGTTATCTTTTTTATTGTTGCGGGCAAATGGTGGTTGTCTCCGTTAGGTCTGATACCAGGTTATGGCGCCGCATGGTTCGCCCATTTCTTTATTGAGAAAAACAAGCCGGCGACTTTCGCGTATCCGCTCTGGTCCTTCATCGGTGATTACAAAATGATTGCGTTAATGCTGACCGGAAAGATGAATGACGAGGTGAAGGATCAAGTGGGGGAGAGGCAGCAGTAAATCTACGGACCACTGACCACTGACCACGGACAACTGTCTGCGAGTAACGAACATGAGAGGCAACATCCGCATCTCGGAAATTCCTCACGGAGAAGATCTCTGGTTAATGGTCCTCATTACGTCGGTCCGCGAACGACGCACCCAGCAGGGAAGACTTTTTTACGATGCTGTCGCGCGAAACGCCACAGGCACAATTGCCTTGAAAATATGGGGCGAAACACTCCAAGCGGGCAAAGAAATAGAGCCCGGACTCTGGGGCATCACCGGACGACTCGAAACGTTCCAGGATCGATCGCAGTTTGTAGTTGCTGAATACCGGCCCATCACTATCGAGCAGTATCGAGAACATCAGACCGAGGATCCCAGGTTACCTCGAGCCTATACTCTCGACATCGAAACACTCACCTTGCCTGATTTTCGCGAGCGTATCGGATCACAACTCGAACGATTAATGCGTCTGGGCAACATGCGTCTTGAACAACAGCAAAGGTATCTCGAAGACATTGCCGCCGAGGAGGAACGCTCTTACCAACTCGGCTCACTCAGCGCAGCGTCAGGCCGAATTTTGTCGATTGCTGTTCATTTGGGTCCGATTCCTGGCGTGGATTTTGGCGATCTGGAGCAGCGTCAGAGCGAACAGGTATTTGGAATTGATCAGGACGGAAACGAACAGGACGAAAGGAAATCCCTCCAGGACTTTCTCGAGTTTATGCGCACCTTCGATCCGGATTCAGACGAGCTTGTGGGACATAACATAATCGGGTTCGATTTGCCGTTCATTTTCCAGCGCTGTCTGGTGCATTGCATATCGGCGCGGCCTTTTGTAAATCTCGGCGACTACAACGTCCGCGGAGTGTTCGACACGATGCGTCATTGGTGGCTCGGGGACAGACGCAAAGTTAGTCTCGACGATATTGCGTGGGCTTTGGGAATTGAATCGAGCAAAACCGCGGAAGTCGAAGGCAGCAAAGTTTTTGACCTTTATCAGGCGGGAAGGCTCGACCTCATCAGGGAATACAATCTAAACGATGTGCGCGTCACGCGCAAAATCTACGAACGCATGGTAAGTTGCTTTGGTCGCTGAAACCTCATAATCCCGTTAACGCGACGCTGTTTCATTTTCGCAACACGCTTTGATAGACTCCTATCGATGGATAGCAACGTGATGTCTACTTTTATGCTGCTCGTTGGCATTGTCGTCGGAGCCATAGCCGTATGGTTTGTGCTTCGCACCAAGGCGCGCCAAAGCTATCAAACCGCCAGATCCGAAAGCATTGGGCAGCTCGCTGCGCTTCAGGAACGTCTGGCGGGCCGCGAGCAAGCGCTGTTCAAGTTGCAAGAAGCCTTCGACAAGGAAATCATCGATCGTGAAAAGTTGCGAGAACAAAGTGCAAACCTGAAAGCGGATCTGGAAGGCGAACGTCGAGCCGCACAGGAGCGGAAAGAATCGTTCAAACAGGCGGCCGGAGAATTAGCCGAGAAGTTTAAGGCCCTCTCGCGCGATGCTCTCAAAGATAACAATCAGTCTTTTCTCGAGCTGGCGCGCGCGACTCTCGAAAGATTTCAGGAGACGGCAAAGGGCGACCTTGAATCCAGGCAGAAAGCAATCGATCAGTTAGTCAAGCCGCTGAAAGAATCGCTGGACAAGGTTGACGGCAAGATTGGCGAGCTGGAAAAGGTTCGAGCCGGGGCTTATTCGGAATTGCGCGAGCAGGTAAAGACGCTGGCAACCTCGCAGTTGCAGTTACAATCCGAGACTGGAAACCTGGTCAAGGCTTTGCGCGCTCCCCACGTGCGCGGCCGCTGGGGCGAAATCCAGTTGCGGCGCGTGGTCGAACTCGCTGGGATGCTTCAGTATTGCGATTTTGTCGAACAGGAAACCGTGACCACCGAGGACGGCCGATTACGGCCTGACCTGATCGTTCGCCTTCCGGGCAATCGCACAATCGTGGTCGATGCCAAAGTCCCTTTCGATGCCTTTTATGAATCTATCTCCACAATGGATGACGATATTCGAAGTGCAAGACTCAAAGATCATGCACGGCTGGTACGCACACACATCGGCTCTTTGAGCAAGAAATCTTATTGGGAGTCGGTCCAACCGACGCCGGAGTTTGTCTTGCTTTTTTTGCCGGGCGAAACTTTCTACAGCGCGGCGCTGGAGCACGATCCAAAACTGATAGAAGACGGTGTCGGTTTGGGAGTGATTATCGCTACACCGACCACTTTGATCGCGTTGCTCAAGGCGGTCTCATACGGTTGGCGCCAGGAACAGATGGCGGCAAACGCTCAGGAAGTGAGCAAGCTCGCCAAAGAACTTTATGATCGGCTGCGCACGTTCACCAACTATTTCGCCGATATCGGCAGAGGACTCGATCGAGCGCTCGAGTCGTATAACAAAGGCGTCGGTTCACTCGAGGCACGCGTGCTTGTGACAGCGAGAAAATTTAAGGAGCGTGGCGCAATTGCAGGTGAAGAGATCGAAACCCTCGAGCCGATCGACAAGGCAGCGCGCGCACTGAGTTTGGATGAAGGTGGATTATTTCCTGACCTGGTCGCGGGAGAAACCGATCCCGAGGAAGAAGAAGATACACTTCCGTTGCTCAGCTCCAAAAGCGCCCATGGCGGCGAATCGCAATGAGAATGGTTGCAGATTGCACAGAACAAGGATGGCTTGAAGTTTGGGCTGCGCCCCTCATCAGTGTGCTCAGAACTATGCTGGGACGCCGAGTTGCGGGTCGTCCAGGGAAGCCCTAACCCAAGGGCTCAGCCCAAATGTAAGCGCAGCTAACCGGCGAGGCATAGCCATCGCCTTCACATCGAGCGGCAAAGCCGGCCAATTGCCCTCATCTAGTTTACGGCATCAGCCGCGCTGGGAAATCTGATGCGTTAGTCAGTGGAAAGCGTCTTGAAAGAAATTTGGTTAGGTCCCGTGCTTGGCAACAATCGCTCGCGCTTGATCGAGCGATGCTCCGATCTTGTCGCGAAAAATCATACCGGCTCCTTTCTCTATCTGACCGCTTCGCATCCACTACTCGAAATAGTTACCCAAGGCATTCTTGATGGCGGCAAAAACCGCGGCTTGTGGGGTGAACTACCAGTCTATCTTTTTCGCGGTTTTGTCAGACGACTAATTTCTACTGCCGTAGACGAAGAAGGTCGGAGCCTGTCGCCGAGGTTACCCATCGATCGCGAAGAGTTGCCGCTCAAACGTAGTTTAGTCTCGCAGATTCTGACGCGCTTGCTGGCCGCAAACAGACTGAAGGCCCTCGCACCGCTCGCGAGTCGAGAAGGATGCGTCAATACTATTGCGACCTTGATTGGCGAGATTGAGCGCGCCGCAAAGTCGCCGGCGGAAATAGCTGAAATCATCGCCGCGCGCGCTCAGGATCTCGCACCCGAACGAGAGGCAATCACGGGCGGCCTGGCTCGGCAGATCGATTTCGACAAAGAAGTCGCATTGATCTATTCGACCTATTCCGATCTGCTGCACCGGTATCAGCTTACGGAAGAAGACGCCGATCAGTTACGCGCGCGTTCCCTTCTGAATGATGAGTCAGATGGTAACGCTGTAAGAATTCCATGGCTTTCTAATGTCCAACTGCTCGTGCTCGACGGGTTCTTCGACTTCACGCCGGTACAGGGCGAGATATTGCGACGCCTTATCCCACAGATTACAGACGTTGTCGTCAATCTAAATCACGACGAACGCAACCCGGAGATTTTTCGTCCGTTTCAAGAAACGATTGCGCATCTTTGCTCGATTGCACCATTTGAAGAGATTAGGAGCGGCGAGCATATAGTCACATCTGGTTCATTGTCCTGTCTTCGCGAAAACCTTTTCAATCCTTCTCTGTCCGATAAACTTGAGCCAGTCGCTGAGTGCGGGCAAGACACGCCGGCTGCTCAACAATCCGAGATCCGATACTTCGAATGCGGCGATCGCGACACGGAGATCCGGGCTGTTGCAAAAGAGGTCAAGCGTCTGGTCTTACGCGAAAACTACAACCTCGCAGACATTGCGTTGGTCGTTCGTCAACGTGCCTCCTACTCAGAAACAATTGCCCGGGTGATGCGTGAAGAATCGCTTCCGTGCAATCTGGAAATGCGCGTTGAGGCCAACGATGTTCCCGGCAACCGCGCGGCCCTCAAACTCCTGGGGGTACTCGAACAACTTTCGCAAGAAGAATCATCAGCGCCAAAAATCTCGCAACTGGCCGACCTGGTTAAGTCGGAATACTTCCGGCTCAGTGAGGAAGATCTTGGCGCGCTCTCGTCGCGCTTCGACGCGGAATACGTTGGGTTGTTAATTGAGAACGACCAGCCACTCAACTCCGCACGCGAAGCGCAACTCAAGAAGCGATATCGGATTGGTGTTTGGGACGCAGATTCGCTCGAGAACGCTTTCGCCTACGTCGGAAGCGAATTGCGAGTGAGCCATTGGTTAGCGAGGGCCCGCAAACTGATCACTGAGCTGCCGGCTGCTACGGCAACCAGGGAATTGCTGAATATCGACAGCGGTGAGCGAGACCTTGATCCAGATGTCACCGATCAAATCGAAAATGCCGAAACGGCGAAGATTGAAAATGCAGACGTCGAAAAGAAACGACGTCCGTCGCGCGATATTCATCCCGCCACCATTGCCTGGACTTCGCTCGTGATTCAACGATTTGCCGAACGAATACAGGCTGTCCCTCGCGAAGGCAAGCCAGCGGATTTACGCCTCGCCTTGATGAGACTATTGGACCAGTTCTGTTTCCGAGAGCAGGTCGTCAGCCCAATTAGAAGCTCGGTTGAGGACCGAGAACTGCCGCAGATGATGCTCAATTTCAATAGCCTCGAGGCCTTGCGGCGTGCATTTGTCGCCGCCATCAAAAGTATTGAGATCACCGCGTCAATACCGACTGCCGATGGGTCCCAGCCGGTAGCGGGGGAGTCTAATGAACTATCGACGACGCGGCTGGCAACTTTCATCGAGGAGGTGCGCCGCTCACTCGGTTCGCAGTCGCAACTTCTTGGCGCCGCGGACATGCGGGGTGTGCGCGTGTTCGAGGCAACTGATGTTCGTGGCCTGCGCTTTCGCGCCGTATTCATTGCAGGTTTGGTCGAGGGTGGGTTTCCCTTACGCGCATCACGCGACTGGATCTATCCGCACGAAGAACGAGAGCGACTCAAGCACTACGGCCTGACGCTTGAAGACATTTCGCCAGCCACGCTCCTGAAGGAAGAACACTATTTCTACCAGACGGCCTGTCGGGCTACCGAGCGACTCTATCTAAGCCGCCCGCTGTCGCTGGAAGACGATTCGGAAACCGTCGCTTCCTACTATATTGATGAACTGCGTCGCGCAATCGCGCCTCTGGAAATCAAGCCTGAAACTATCCGACGCGATTACAACGGCACGAACCTGGAGGTGGTGTCCACTACCAGCGAACTCAATGTTGCCCTTGTGCGCCAACAGGAAAGGCATGCCTCCCCCAATGAAAAGAAGTCGTTGCTGCCTCAACCTCGAATCAGACGCCTGCTAATGTTGGCGCGCAATGATGGTTTCCTCAGTAACTCGGCGTTGCGCCGTATCGAGATTGAGCGTGAGCGTGCTGGTTTCTCCTTTGGTCCATATGATGGCGAGATTACCGACCCGCAACTGCTCGCTTTACTGAACAAGAAATTCGGGCCTGATTTTGTACACAGCGCAAGTGGCTTGAGCGTCTACGGCAATTGTGCATTTCGATTCTTCGGACAGCGTGTCTTGAGGTTGGAACCACGCGGCGAAGCAGCACTCGACTTGCAGGCAATCGATGCCGGCAAACTGTTGCACGACATTCTGCGTCATTTTTTCGAGCAACACCGGCGCCAACAACTCTACAAACTGGATCGCGCCGCACTGCAGCAGGAACTGCGAGATCTGGCTGATCGAGTTTTCGATGAACATGAGCGCGTAGTGCCACCCCTCAACAGACAAATCTGGAAAATCGATCGCGAGATTCGCAAGATATTGTTGGATCAGGTGCTCCTTTATGAGTTGGAGACGCAGGAAAAGGCCAGCGCTGAGGAAGTATTGCCGGCATATTTTGAGATAGCTTTTGGCGGGATGAAGTCCGCTGCCCGCGATCCTAATTCGAAAGAAGAAGCGCTCGAGCTAACCAGGGCAACTTTTGTTGGTGCAGAAACCGTAAAGATCAGCGGCCAGATCGATCGCGTCGACGTGGCCCGCGACAACACAATCATCGCCTACGACTACAAACTCTCGACCGGCTCAAGCAAGGACGACATCAAGTCGGGTCGCAGTCTACAGCTTCCGATTTATCTCGAGGCCCTCGAAAAGCTAATCCTTCCGGATCATCCGATTGCCGGCGGTGGCTACTACGTGATTCGCGGCGGCAGTGAGCGACGCAACAAGGGACTACATCGCGCGAATCAGTTGAAGTACTCGGGAATCAACCCCAGGGTTAGCAGCGTTTTGTCTGATGAGGAGTGGCAGCAGATCCGCGCCGACGTGATCGCGAAGATCTGGGACTTCCTCGATCGCATGCGCGCCGGACGTTTCGGTGTGAATCCTTCTGAGAAGGAGAAGACATGCCGGTTTTGTGACTTCGCCGCCGTCTGTCGCTACGATCGATATCGCATTGACCGGAAGAAATCCTGATGTCCGATATGCTTTTTTAGCTTGTCGATGACTATCCAAGAAGACTCCGTCGCACAACAACGATAAGCTGAAGAAGCATATCGGACATCGGTTATCGGTGGATAATGTCTCTAGAAAAACAACAACGGGAATTGCAGCCGGAGCAGGCAGCGGCCGCATATGAGATCAAGAAACACATCTCTGTTACTGCCGGACCCGGTTCCGGTAAGACCACCGTGCTCGTCGAGCGTTATCTCCACATCCTGCGAGAACACAAACTCTCAATCGATCAAATAGTCGCCATTACCTTCACCAATCGCGCTGCCAATGAGATGCGCGAGCGACTTAGGGACCGGCTCAATCACATTCTTAAGAAGGCAGTGGGAAAGGAACGCCGGCGTTGGCTGGATTACAAGCGCACACTCGATGGCGCAGTGATCACAACTATTCACGGTTTCTGCGCACGACTACTGAGGGAATTTCCCGTCGAAGCGCGAGTAGATCCTCAGTTCCTGCTTCTAGACGAACACCGCGCGGCGATGTTGCTGGAAGCGGTGGTCGAAGAAGCACTCACGGAGTTCATTAGTTCTGGCCACATCGAGATCTCCCGCCTAACTCTTGGTGTCGGTCGCGGGAAGTTAGCGACCGCCCTGGCTCAACTCTACCGCGACGTACATGGCCAGGGTCTCTCTCTCAATGACCTCGCTCGCAACACTGCTGAAAGTCACGCGACTGAAGAAGATCATGCGAAAGCGATCATCGAGTTAGAGGCCACGATGGACGAGTTTCTGGCGCTTGGCAGGACAACTCCAGCCGGACGAGACAATCAGGCCCAGGTCAGTTCCGGCTGGCTCGATCTGCGTCCCCTGATCCACACGATCCCGGAGCCAGACACCCTGGCCGACTACTGCCGTGCGGTAGAGGGTTTTCGCAAGCTGCGTCCGCAGGCCCGCGCACCAATTATCGACTACGTAAGAGCGCTCGACACGTTGCTTTGGGAAAAGGACTTGCTCGGTCGAGTGCCCCAGGTTTGCCTGGATCTGTTCGCCAAGCAATACGCGCTCGAGATGGTGAACCTGCTGACCCGCATAGATGAACGACTGAAAGAGGAAAAGCAAAAACTGTCGGCCCTGGATTTTGACGATCTAGAGCTGAAAGCGCTCGCGCTGTTGGAGCGTCCCGAAGTGCTAACGCGCGCTTCTGAGCGTTACAGATTCTTTCTTGTCGACGAGTTTCAGGACACCAACGGTTTGCAGCGACGGTTGCTCGAGCGCCTGGCGCTGCCTGAAGACAGGCGTAGAGGCGCGAATCTGTTCATCGTGGGCGACCGCAAACAGTCGGTCTATGGTTTTCGCGGCGCGGATGTTGATGTATTTCGCGACATGACCGAGACACTAATAGCGAACGGGGGAGAGTCGCAGCCTCTGCAGCTGAATTTCCGCAGCCAACCACCTCTCATTAACTTTTTCAATTACTTCTTCGAGCGATTGTTTCAGTCGACTGAAGGCGTAGCTCCGCGCGATCTCGAAGAACTCGGTTATGTCAAACACGAACCCAGCGAAGCTAAGCGCGAGCCTCGCGATCCGGGGCCGTTGGTTGAGTTGCTGATCACCACTGAGGCATCCGGAGCAGAGGACGATCCCAAGGCCGAGCAAACGTCCCGAGAACTCGATGCGAAACAATTGGCCCACCGGATCATTAGTCTTACGGCTCTCCCGTCTCACCCGAAGACGAGCGAAGAGGAAGTAACTGGTATCAAATATAGCGACATCGCATTGCTCTTTCGCGCGATGACTCACGTGCAGACGTACGAAGCAGCCTTTCGTCGCGCAAACATCCCTTATCAAACGGTTCTCGGCCGAGGGTTCTACGAACGCGAGGAGATCACCGATCTCATCCAGTTGCTTCGCTTCCTTGATAACAAGACCGACGAGTTGGCATTGGCTGCAGTGCTGCGTTCACCGCTTTGCGGTATTTCAGACAATGCCCTGCTGGCATTGCGTTGTGCGCCCTGGCTTACGGAAGTGAACAGCGGCGATCCGTTGCGGCATTTCACACAAACCCGCCGGCTGTTCCAAGCTCTGCGGCGGCATCGCGAGATAGCCTTCATTAACGATGAAGAACATGAGCTGCTCGATCGTGCCGCGCATTTTATCGAACGCCTAATCACTCGTCGTCATCACTACGCCATCGGCGACTTGCTGCGGTACGCGGTCGAAGATTCGGAATACATGACGGTTATCGCAGCTACCTTCGATGGAGCGCAACGACTGGCTAACGTGCAACGACTGTTCACGCTTGCAGTGCGGTTTGACCATTCAGGCACCCACCTAATCCGCGACTTCGTGCGTTATATCGAAGAGTTTGAAGCAATTGGCAGTCGCGAAAGCGAAGGGCAGATTGATGAAGCAGCCAATGCTGTTCGTTTGATGACGATTCACCAGGCAAAGGGTCTCGAATTTCCTGTAGTCATAATTCCTGACCTGCAGCGTTCATCAAAACCACTGGATAGTTGGATTCTCCTGGATCGACATCAGGGTCTTACTTTGAAAGTCCCTGACGGTCGCAGCAGGCTGGTCGCTGGTTGCACGTTTAATAGTTTCGAACGACGACATGCGTTGCGCGAACAGTTTGAGAGTATGCGTTTGCTTTATGTTGCAGCTACACGCGCGCAGGATCGGTTGATATTTTCAGGCACCACAGCACAGCTCGATAACCTAAGTGGAAAGAGCGATACGTGGTTGAAGTGGATTTGGAATTCACTTGATCTAGCAAAGACGCAGAGCGGCGTCGTTGATTTAACCGACGATGCGCAGCTTCAGCTTACGCTAAACCTGGCTGAACAACCTGAGCCTGCGATGGCACTACCCGATGAAGATCGAGAACAACAGGCGTTGATAGAGAGTGATTCACTCTCTATCGTGTCTCCTCTTTTAGAGACGCTTGAGCCGCAGCAGGATACTGCAGTCTATCGATTTAGCGTGACCCAACTCATCAACTATCAGCGTTGTCCGCGGCAATACTATTTCGACCGCGTGTTGCACGTGCCCGCACCAGATCAGCTGGCCGTGTGGAACAATGCTGAGGCGCCCGAGCCGCCCTCAAATTTAACAGCGACGTTAAAAGGGGCCGTCATCCATCGCTTCTGTGAACGCTATAGTGCTGAGCAGGATCCAAAAGAGCTCTTGCGACGAAGTTTCGACGAAGTCGTACGCCTGAGACAGGCAGAACTCGCCGATCGTTTGATGGAGATCGATCCTGAAACGGCTATAAGAGATTTGCTGCCCTTAGCGGAAAACTATCTTGCCAGCAAGGTCTTTGCTCGCATTGAAGCGACGCGCGCGGCTGCGAGTGTCAAGATGTCTGCAACACCCAGCGGCGAATCAGGTCTGTGGAGTGAGCTGAGTTTTCGTTTGCGTCGTCCTTTGGGAGTTCTTAGTGGGGCCATCGACAAGTTGTTGATTACGCGCTCACCTGACGGCCGAAGTTTGGACATCGAAATCATCGACTTCAAGACCAATAGATTTCTCAAGACTCAATCGCAGCAATCGCATTCCAAAACCGACGCTCTGATGAGGGCCGTCCCGTCAAGAGGCAAGCGATACGTATCTGCAGTAACAGGCGCCAGTCCACAAATAGCTTTCGACTTTTCGGCCCATCCCACGCAAGCACGAGCCGCAGCGTCAGCCGATCCTGTCTCTCCGGATGAGAGTCTGGGAGTTGCAGCACAAGACTATATCTTGCAAATGCAGGCATATGCTCTAGCGGCGAGAGAACTAATTCCTGTGTTGGAATCGCCGGAAACCAAGATCCAGGTAACTCTTCACTTTCTAGACCCTAACCTCGAATTCCATTTAGTAGACGATCTATTGGCACCGGAAGCTTGCAAGAGAGCTATTGATGAAGCGATGCTGCAAATTGTTTCCGCATCAGAGCCTGAAGATTTTCCCGTCAGGACAGAGTTGCACTGTAGGATGTGTAGTTTTCTAAGTATTTGTACAGCAGGAAGACAGACAGTTGGAAAAGGTGGTCGTTAAGCTTGCCCTCTTCTTTGTACTTTGAGCTTTGTACTTTGTTTGTGTATGGGACGATCGTTGTTTGATTCATCCCTGCATCATCGCTCAACGACTGCAAAGCAAAGTACAAAGCCCAAAGTACAAAGCCCAAAGTCCCAATCTTTCCGGTCGCTATTTACGATTCCCTCCGCTCCATTTACCATTCAGCAACTATGGTCACAATCAAATCGTTCGATGGTGGTGAGTTTGACGCCTACCTGGCTTTGCCGGCCGCTGGATATGGACCAGGTATTGTCGTCCTCCAGGAAATATTTGGCGTCAACAAATATATTCGCAGCGTTGCTGACTGGTATGCCGCCCATGGGTTTGTCGCGCTTTGTCCGGATCTCTTCTGGCGCCAGCAACGAGGAGCAGAACTGACAGACAAAGGCGCGGACTTGGAAAAGGCCTTCGCGTTTTATCAAGGCCTGGATGAGGTGAAAGCGGTCGAGGATTCAGCCGCGACGGTCGATTTTCTGCGTGCCCAACAATCATGCACCGGACGTGTTGGAGCGGTGGGTTTTTGTCTCGGTGGCAATCTTGCCTACCTGTTGGCGGTAAGGTTCAAACCTGACTGTGCTGCCGGGTTTTACGGAGTCAGCATCGAAAAAAGTCTTACTGAAGCAAAAAATCTGAGCGCTCCTTTGCTCCTGCACATCGCCGGCAAAGATCGCCACTGCCCACCAGAGGCGCAAGCTGAGATCCACAAAGCGCTCGACCCCATCCAACTTGCGACCATTAATGATTACCCCGGACAGGATCATGCATTTGGCCGGATTGGGGGCGAGCATTACGACGCAGCCGCTGCTGAGCTGGCTAACCTCAGAACGCTCGAGTTCTTTGTCAGAAATCTTGCGGGCTCAGGTTTGGCAAACGCACAGCAGACACTATCAGATAGGTGGGACGAACACGTGAAGTATGAATTTGCCTCGCGCAATACGGAAGATACTTTACGAACGATGATTGGGGCCGCCTACGTGAATCATGTGCCCGTTCTTACGGGTGGAGTAGGACAAGATGAGCTTCGGGAGTTTTACTCGCAGCGCTTCATCCCACAGATGCCGCGCGATACGAGCATGACGCCCGTCTCACGCACAATCGGCACTGATCGAGTCGTCGATGAGATGGTCTTTGAGTTTACGCACACGATAAGAATGGACTGGATGTTGCCGGGAGTTGAACCCACCGGCAAACACGTGAAGGTCGCGCTGGTAGTGATTGTCCATTTCCGCGACGGAAAACTGGCGCACGAACATATCTATTGGGATCAGGCCTCCGTGCTCGCTCAGCTTGGGTTGATCGACACGTCGCGTCTCCCGGTGGCAGGAGTGGAGAGCGCTGAGAAGGTGCTCAATCCAAAGTTGCCTTCGAATGAGTTGATGAAGAACTAATTCTTGGTCATCGGACTACTGACTACGAACCACTTACCTTTTCACTAAATAGCAAATGAGAAATGTCAAATGATATATGACCAATGATTTGAATAAGTATAAGAACTCAGAAGCCTCTGTCAGCCGCTTGCGTCGCGACCTTGGGACGCTCGAATCGTACGCGGCACTGATTGGCATTCTAATCGGCGCAGGCATTTTCCAAGTTACCAGCCAAGCCTGGGCGTTAACTGGGCCGAGCGTAATTCTTGGCTACATCCTGCTCATGCCCGCAATTCTTGCCACGTCCGTTCCCTACGCAGCATTTCTGTCCACTCCACTCGGACGCGAACCCGGTGGCGAATACCTCCACATCTCCCGCACCCTTGGCGGCTACCGGCTCTCCTACATTGGCGCATGGCTCAAGATCATTTCTTACGTTGGAGCGGGAGCCTATCTGGCAAATGCGCTGGCAGGCTACCTGATCGCTTTTAGCCGCGGGAGTTTGAATCAGGAGAGATTTCGTCTTCCATTGGCCGTGGCCGGTTTGCTTTTCTTTTATGCGATTCATGTTGTCGGTATCCGCTGGTTTGGTCGCGTGCAGGTGGTAATGGGAGCGCTAAAGATACTCGCGCTGCTCGTGCTAATTCTGCCCGGCCTGTTTGTTCTGCAGGCGTCAAACTACACTCCGTTTGTGACCCACGGTCTCAGCGGATTTGCCGCCAGTTTACTTCCGCTCTTTTTTGCCTACGCAGGATTCGAGTCGTTGGCCCAAACGGCGGGCGAAACTAAGGACAGTACGAAACGTTTGCCAAGAATTCTGCTCCGAGGCATCACTGTTACGGCGCTCATTTATGTATTCACATCGATCGTTTCGTTCGGCGTACTGCCGGGCGTGCGGTTGCAGTCAAGCAGCGCACCTATGGCGGAAGTGGCCTCCATATATCTTCCGGTCGGTGCCGCAATGTTTGTAACGTTTGGAGCAATAATGGCGATCATGACTGCTCTCAACGGAACATTAATGGTGCCGTCTCGACTTGCCCTCATGTTTGTCGAAGACCAGCTTGCTCCCAGCTGGATTGGCTTCGTAAATCGCCGCACGGCAACCCCCATCCGCGCGCTTACTCTTACCCTCGGAGCATGCATTCTATTACTCATCAGTGGGCAGCTATCTCTGGCGCTAAACGTCGCAGTCTTTGCTCTCGTAATTCTATACTTCATCCATAGTCTCATCTTCCTGCTGCTCCCTTACCGGAATCCAAAACTCAACGCCGAGATCACGGTCAACATTCCAACTTGGCTGCAGCGAGTAAGCGCGCTGTTCTCAGTCGTTGCCATGGGCGTGCTGATCGTTATTCAGCTGCTCAGGGATGCAGAAACCCTTAGCGCTAAAACCCTGAGCGAGAGGATCAGCGAGCACTCGTTAACCAGCATTGAGCTGGTGGTGGTTTGGGCGATCGTTGGAGCGGCGTTGTATGGGTTGGCACGCCTGCGAGCGGGGCGCAGCCTGAAAATGGAAGAGACACATCAGTCAGAGATAATCCCGCCGGTGGAAGGTCCAGACGTAAATGCAGATTGAGAATCATTGGTCATATATCATTTGACATTTATCATATTGTCATTGGGACAAGCGTTCCGTGTACTAAATGGACAAGTGTTACCGATTCAACTGCTATCGATCCAAAAAGGTTCTGTGTGTTATGCAAATGACAAATGAAAAATGTCAAATGATATATGAGCAATAATTTCTCTTCTTCCAGCGGTATCCGGCAACAAACGAACACATGACAGCTCCATTTATCAATCGTCGTCGCGAAGAGTTTCCCACCCTGGACTCCGGTATTCATCTGCTCAGTCATAGCCTGGGTCCGGTGCCGCGAGCCGCACGCGAATCGATGCTGGCTTATTGCGATGCTTGGGAAAACCACACCAGCGAAGACGCGTGGGCCACAAGCTGGTGGGAACTTTCCCAACGGGTCGGCGACCGTATCGCGCGCATACTTGGCGGGGCAGCGGGCTCCGTTCAGATCCAGCCCAATGCGTCCATCGCGCTTGCAACTGTCGCTTCCTGTTTTGATTTCAATGCGTCGAGTCGGAATAAAGTAGTTACAACTGACCAGGATTTTCCTTCCATGGAGTATATCTGGGAAGCCAAGAAACAACTTGGCGCTCGCGTGGAAGTTGTTACTTCTGCGGGGGTCTCTATCCCGCTCGAGCGGATTCTGGAAGCCATCGACGATCAGACTTGTCTTGTTGCGCTGTCGCACACTTCTTATCGCAGCTCTTCTCGCGTCAACGCTCAAGCGATTGTGGAACACGCTCATGCGAAGGGCGCTCTGGTACTGTTAGACGTCTATCAATCAGCAGGCGTCGTCGAACTTGAGGCTGCGGATTGGAAAGTAGACTTTCTCATCGGCGGCACTATCAAGTGGCTGTGCGGTGGTCCGGCCTGCGGTTATCTTTATGTGAGGCCGGATCTGCAAAGAGATCTTCATCCACGGCTAACCGGATGGGTCGCCCACAATGCGCCGTTTGATTTTGCTCATCCACCCATGCGCTATGCTCGTTCGGTGAGAAGGTTTGCCCAGGGTACTCCGAGTATTCCGGCGCTGTATTCGGCTTTGCCCGGCTTAGAGATAATCGAAACTGTTGGAGTTGCGGAAATTGCACTCGAGTCGCAGCGCAGAACTGAACACATGATTGAATTTGCTTTGGAGCACGGCTGGCAACTGAACACGCCGCGCCCTGTGAGTGAACGAGGAGGCTCGGTAATGGTCGGCGTTAAAGACGGGCCGGCAATCGTGGAACAACTGGCGGAGAAGCGAGTTTTTGTAGACTGTCGTCCGGGTGCAGGCTTGCGGCTGTCACCTCACTTCTTTAATACCGACGCAGAAGTGGAAGAGGCCATGGCTATTTTGGCAGACCTGATATGATGACGATATGAGCAAAGAGAACGTCCCGATCGGTACGACAGCACCAGAGATTTCACTGCCAGACAGTGATGGCAAACGATGGCGCCTGTCAGATCAACGCGGCAAAGTCGTGGTCCTGCTTTTTTATCCGGGCGATGAGACGCCAATCTGCACCAGGCAAATGTGTTCGGTGCGAGATCGTTGGCAGGATTATCTTGCAACCGGAGCGGAGGTTGTCGGCATCTCGTCGGATTCCATCGAGTCTCATAAGAAGTTTGCGGAGCATCACGCCTTGCCGTTGCGTTTGCTTTCGGACAGCGATGGTCAGACATCGAATTTGTATGGCGCGCGATCTTTGATTCCGGGTAAAGTTGCACGCTCAGTCTTTGTGATCGATGCTCAAGGCATACTGCGTTACAGCGATGTCCGTCCATTAGGGTTGTTTCGACCGAAGGACGACTCCACCATTGAAGCGATCAACGCAGCGCAGAGGAAGTGAGTACAAATGATTATTCCTCGCGCAACCGCTATAATCCCTGCGAAGGAGAATTAGGATGGCTGACAATATTAAATGTAAACACTGTGGCGAGAAGCGACCCGCGCTCGGTTTCGCGCCGTTTCCCAATGAGCTGGGCAGAAGAATTGCAACTGAAATTTGCCAGCCTTGTTGGGCTGGATGGCTGCAAAAGCAGACGCAGATCATCAATCACTACGGCTTGGATCTTACAAGTCCCGATGCGCAAACCTTTCTCTTCGATAACATCAAGGGGTTTCTCTTCGGGGAAGTTTCTCAGATTCCCGAGGCAGAGATCGACACCACGAAAGAAGGTACGGTGAAGTGGTAGAAAGATAACCTGTTCCGGCCCTCAGCTTGCAACACATCGCTACCGGCTGACTCTCCCCTGATTCCGCCCGCCGACGCTTAGTCAAACCCCCAAAACTGTAAGCGAACACCAACGAGCCTCGGCCTCGCTGGCATGTTTTGATGCGCACGTATGCTTTCCGAACTTTGTCGCATCGGTAACCACAGGAGGGTTTCCAATGATGAAATTCAGATTTGTAGCATTCATAGGTATTGCCGCACTTGCTTTCGCACTCGGAGGATGCAACCCGACAACTAACGACAACGCGAATGCGAACATGGCGGCCAATGCCAACACGCGGGCCAACACCAACATGGCCAATGAAAACCACAACGCTAACGCTAATGCCAACAGCAACTCGAAAAAAGCACTAACTCGCGAGGAGTATGAGCGTGACAAAGAACGTTACGAGCGAGAAGCCAAACAAGCAGGACGGACGATAGGCACGGGGCTCAACGACGGCTGGCTTTGGGTAAAGACGCGATTTGACCTGGCCGCTGCGGATGATTTGAGAGATTCAACAATCAACGTTGACGTCAACAATGGTGTAGTTACTCTCAGTGGTACCGTGGCCAACCCTGCCCAGAAAACCAAAGCTGAGACGGTAGCCAAGTCGGTTGAAGGCGTAAAGAGCGTCAAGAACTTGCTTAAAGTCTCCGCTAATACCAACAGCAATACGGCCAACACGAACACTAACACTGCGAAGAAGAAATACTAGTTGGCGCGGTTGGCTCGAGCGGGAATGATAAAACGTGGTCTGGGGTAGCAGAGCAAGAGGCAATCATTCTGCTACCCCGTTTCCCCATAACACTGTCTTATTTACTTGTTAAGGATTTCTAGGCTAAGCTTTCGCCCACACTTTCCACGAGGGTTTGCCGGTGGTCTTCTCAACCGGCACTTGGCTTTTGCATACCAACTTGATGAGGATTTGGTTACCTATGCCAAAAGTCCGCCTGCAGCTTCCTGCCGTGCTCATCGCTCTCTCTCTTTTTACTTTCGTTTCTAATCATCTTGCTACAGCTCAACGTAAGGGCATCGACACATATGCGATTACGAATGCGCGCATTGTGCCTGTTTCCGGACCGGTGATTGAACGAGGGGTGATCGTAATTCGAAATGGATTGATCGTCGCGGTGGGTGCAAGTGTCAGTGCTCCCGCCGACGCCCGAATCATCGATGGCAGTGGTCTGACAGTTTATCCGGGCTTGTTCGACTCCTATACGAGTTTGGGTCTGCCAGAACCGAGTCCTTCGCCATCTCCCGGCGGCGGGTTTTTTCAAACAATAACGCGCCCGCCAGCAACCAATCCCGCAGGCACACCCAATTCAACTCAGCCAGCTGGCTTGCAACCGGAAGTGATGGTTGAGGACTTGATTAAACCGGGTGGTGCGGATATCGAATCGTCTCGCAATGTTGGCATTACGACGGCTCTAACGGTACCCCGAACTGGTATCTGGATAGGCCAGTCCGCTGTAATTAATCTGGCTGGCGACACGCCCCAACAAATGATCGTCCGCTCACCAGTGGCCATGCATGTTGGCTTCACGCCGCTGCGTGGAACATACCCGGGGTCATTAATGGGAGTCTTTGCCTCACTTCGTCAGATGTTCCTCGATACCGAGCGCTATCGTACTGCGGTGCAGATCTACGAGCTCGCTCCAAGAGGTTTGCGTCGACCCGAAACTGATAAATCGCTTGCGGCCCTTATCCCGGTGCTCGCAGGGAAGCTGCCGGTTGTGATGTATGCGGACAGGGAGCGCGAAATTGAGCGGGCCCTGGACCTGGCTGAAGAGTTTAAGCTACACGCAATCATCGCCGGTGGCCGTGAATCTGCACGTCTAACCGATCGTTTGGTAAGACAAAACGTGCCGGTGCTACTTTCGCTGAATCTACCCCGACGCACCACCGCCGTGCTTCCGGAGGCCGATCCCGAACCACTGCGACTGCTTCGTGAACGTGTCGAAGCCCAGGAAACTGCAGGGAAGCTGGCAGTGGCACATGTACGCTTCGCTTTTCAATCTGGCGCGCTGGCCAACATCTCTGATTTGGCGGTAAACGCCGGTAGGACTATTGAGAACGGCCTGTCGCGTGACGACGCGTTGCGAGCGTTCACGATCTGGCCCGCAGAGATTCTGGGCGTAGCGAACCAGTTAGGCTCGCTCGAGGCCGGCAAGATCGCGAACCTGGTCGTGACACGCGGCGATTTGCTGGATCGCAACAGCCGTGTCGTACATGTTTTTATCGATGGTCGACCTGTAGATTTGAAACCTGCGACTCCCCCCGAACAGGAACGCGGAAACCTGAGCGGCGCCTGGTCGTTGAGCGTGAATCTTGGACAGAATGACATTGCCGCAACCCTAAACCTGCAGCAGGAAGGCGATCGTTTGCACGGATCGATTCAGGGACCGCTGGGCACGGGAGAAATCTCCAGCGCTTCAGTGTTGCCAACGGGTGAAGTACGTTTCACCGTTTCTCTAACGGCCGAGGGACAGACTCGGGAAGCGACATTTGCGGGGACGACATCGGGAAATGAAATACGTGGCACGGTAACTATCGAGGGCCGCGCCCCAGGATCATTTAAGGCGACCCGTTTGGCATCACCCACAGCCAGTCCTACGCCTTAGCTAACTTTTTTCTTTTTCAACTACGGGGTCAACAAATGAACCGATTAATCGCCAGACTTCTGCTGCTCTCGACAGTTTGTACGCTGCCACTCGGCGCGACCCGTGGACAAAAGACGACGGAGCAGAATCCCACAGAAACGCTCATTCGCAACGCAACTGTCCTGACAATTACTCAAGGCACGCTCGAAAACACCGATGTGCTCATTCGCAAAGGCAAGATTGCTGCAGTGGGAAAAAATCTGAAGGGCTCCGCCGGCGCACGTGTCATGGATGGGACGGGAAAGTTTGTCATGCCAGGGATCATCGACTGTCACTCGCACTCGATGCTCGATGCTATCAACGAGGGAACTCTCGCGGTCACATCGATGGCCCACACGAGAGACGTGCTCAATCCAACCGATGTCGATCTTTATCGCGAGTTGGCAGGGGGTGTAACAACATTGAATCTGTTGCACGGTTCTGCAAATCCGATCGGCGGACTAAACACTGTGGTGAAAATCAAGTATGGGCGCCCCGTGGCAGAGTTTATTTTTCCGGGCGCTATGCCGGGGATCAAGTTCGCCTTGGGCGAAAACCCGAAGCGGTCGAGTAGTCCTAACTTTCCGGGTGTCCAGCGTCGCTATCCAAATACGAGGATGGGAGTTGAGGAGGTGATTCGCGATGCGTTCACGCGTGCCCGCGATTACAAGAAAGCCTGGGAGGAGTATCGCGCGGCTGTGGGGAAAGGCGAAAAGAACCTGATACCGCCGCGGCGTGATCTGCAGCTCGAACCGCTAGTTGAAGTGCTCGAAGGCAAACGGTATGTCCATGCACACTGTTATCGCACCGACGAGATACTGATGCTTATCAATCTGGCCGACGAGTTTGGTTTCAAAGTCAAAACCTTCCAACACGTACTCGAGGGTTACAAAGTGGCAAGAGAAATTGCCCAACATGGCGCGGGCGCTTCCATCTTTGCAGACTTTTGGGGGTACAAGATTGAGGCCTACGATGCCATTCCTTACAACGCGGCCATCTTGACGCGCGCCGGCGTCGTTGTTTCCATGAACTCAGATTCAGATGAGCGGGCCCGCCGTCTGAATATCGAAGCAGCAAAGGCGATGCATTACGGCGACCTCAGTGAGGAAGAAGCT
>Ga0070699_100000541_pt1 | contig 35754 bp, 29 predicted proteins | sample KBSK1503metaG_FD_65473 | JGI IMG/M metagenome (GOLD analysis project Ga0070699, IMG submission 65473) | Corn, switchgrass and miscanthus rhizosphere microbial communities from Kellogg Biological Station, Michigan, USA - KBS K1-50-3 metaG | ecosystem: Host-associated > Plants > Roots >... | reverse complement strand
GGCATCACCGTGATGACATGGACGTTCGATCTGTTGCAGAGCCTGAACGCACACTTCAACTTCAACAAGCTCGGCGTGATTTCGGATCGCTATTTCATCAATTTCTACGGAGCAGACGCGGCGAGTTTTCTGCATCGCAACGGCACTGATCGCCTTTGGGTCAAATGGCTGCTCACGAGCCGCCGCGTGAGCGGACGACTCGAGGGCACAGTTTCCGCGCTCGAATTGGAGCAGGTGATCCCGCTCGTTCAGCTGGGAATAGATGATTCCCCGCGCAGGAACGATCTGACTGAAGGGCTGTCGCACGAGCAGGCTTTAATAGAGATACCGGCGGACATCAACGCGTTGGAGCGGCGAAGCGGTGAGTTGGCAATCGAGTGGCGAGAGTCCACGCGTTGGGCTTTCAGAGAAGCGATCGCTGCGGGCTATCTGGTTACGGATTTCTATCGCCAGAGTCGAGGCGAGCAGCGACTCGGAACATATCTCCTCAGTCGGGGCAAAGAGCTTGGTGACTTCGGCTGATAAAGAAGTGTGGCGAAGCAGTAGAGGAGATATTTAGTCTGCGCGACATGCTTTCACGCAGGTGACGATCCGAAAATACAGGAATATGTTGCTCAGGCTAACAGTAATCCTTGCGCTCATCGCGCTGGCCCCATCTCAAGCGTATGAAGCTTTGGCGCACACTTCAAATGCGGCGAGTGCCGCGGATCATTCTTTAAAGCTTGATGCGCTAAAGTCCTTCGAGCAATCAAGCTCATCCGAACAAGCCAAGCCTTTACCGGCCCCTGCGCGTTGGGGTGGATTAATCGGTGAGTACGGTCTGGACAACGGCATTCTTTACATTCTCGAAAAGGACGGAAGACTTTGCGCTTTGTTCAAGAGAGCCGAACTCGAACCGCTGGAGGAAGTCTCAAAAAATACTTTCAAGTTTCCTGCACTTGGATCACGCGTGGGCCAGCTACTCGTCTTCACGCGCGATGCACATGGACGAGCGACGCAGGTTGAAGCTGGGAACGTTCTGTACAAACGTCGGCAGGTCGGTCCGGAAGGAGGCGCGACGCAGTTGCGCGTCACGCCGCTGCGCCCCGTCCCCGACTTGTTGAAAGAAGCGCGCACCACCGAGCCGCCGAAAGAGAGCGGAGCTTTTCGCGCGCCGGACTTGGTCGAACTGACGAAACTCGATCCCTCGATCAAGCTCGAAATCCGCTACGCGACCATCAATAATTTGTTCGGCACCGTTTTCTACCCGGAAGCACGCGCCTTCATGCAGCGCCCTGCGGCAGAGGCACTCGTCCGCGTTAATCACAAGCTGAGACAGATGGGTTACGGGCTGCTCGTTCATGATGCCTATCGACCGTGGTATGTGACCAAGGTATTCTGGGACGCGACGCCGGACGACAAGAAACTCTTCGTCGCCGACCCGTCAAAGGGATCGCGCCACAACCGCGGCTGCGCTGTTGACCTGACACTCTACGATCTCAAAACGGGAAAGCCGGTCGAGATGGTCAGCACATACGATGAGACCACCGACCGCGCGTACCCGGATTATCCCGGCGGCACTTCACTGCAACGTTGGCACCGTCATCTCCTGCGCACCGCAATGGAGTCAGAAGGTTTTACCGTGTACGAAGCCGAGTGGTGGCACTTCGATTACAAGGACTGGCAAAAGTACCCGATCGGGAACTTGCCGTTCGACCGGATCGGTATCAACCGAGAATGAGGGCGAAGCGCTCGGCAAGACAGCGCGGATGTTTTAAATAGTTTCACTTAAGCTACGACTGAGAGTACTCTGCAGGTGTTCGTCGATTTCCGTTCCGGGTGCTTGCGACACATCAATGTTTTTCTTCTCTGCGCTCTACCAACTACTCCGCGGTCAGCTTGGGCCTCGGTTGGTGCTCGTTACGGAGAATCTCGCCCTGCGCCAACAGCTGGTGGTCCTCCGCCGTTCGACGAAGCGACCTCGGCCTCGTTACCGAGATCGCGGTAGTGATGCGGCGGCAATTCTGATGTGCATGAAAGAGTCTGGCATAACCGTTCGACGCTGGTAGCATGGAGACAAACGAAGGTTCCGAGGAAAATGTCATAACTCCTGGGGGGCGGGGTGAGTCGCGGCGTCGCGGCGATGCCCCTGTTATTCCGCACTCCGAGCCTGCTGGCGGGACTGGCTCGCTCGAAGCGGCCATGATGCAGGAAAAGAATCCTGTCAAGCGTTTCTTCAAAGTCCTTGGGCCTGGTTTGATCACAGGTGCTTCAGACGACGATCCGTCAGGTATTGGCACCTACTCTGTGGCTGGAGCTTCGCTTGGTTTCTCGACCCTCTGGACCGCTCTTTTCAGCTTTCCCTTGATGGTCGCGGTGCAGCTTACCTGCGCAAGAATCGGGATGGTTAGTGGCATGGGTCTCGCTGCCGTGCTGCGACGGCATTACTCGCGGAGCCTGCTGTATCTGTCGGTATTCGGACTGGTCGTTGCTAACACTATCAACGCCGGAGCCGATATTGGCGCAGTTGCAGCGGCAATCAATCTACTGATCCCTGTGCCCATTGCCGCAATGATCATGCCGATCGCTCTTCTCATTGTGGCGCTGCAAATCTGGGGCTCGTACCGGTTGATCGCGAAGACCTTCAAATGGTTGACGCTCGCCCTGTTTGCCTATGTTGGATCCGCATTCTTTGCCAAACCAGATTTAGTCCAGGTGCTTAAAGCTACGTTTATTCCAAGGCTCAGTTTTGACGCGACTTTTCTCTCGATGTTGGTCGCTATTCTCGGGACTACAATCTCACCTTACCTTTTTTTTTGGCAGGCGGATCAGGAGGTTGAGGAAGAGATTAGTTTCGGTCGTGTCACCGCGGCGCAACGCAAAGGCGCTTCAGATGCCGAGATGAAATATGCCGCTTGGGATGTCGGCATAGGAATGCTCTTTTCCAATGTTGTGATGTACTTCATTATCCTGGCGACGGCCGCGACCTTGTTCAAGGCCGGTAAAGATGTCCAGTCAGCCACCGATGCCGCCCAGGCTCTCAAACCGTTAGCGGGCCAGGGTGCATCTCTTCTGCTAGCGGTGGGTTTGATTGGTACCGGTTTTCTCGGAGTCCCAATCCTGACCGGATCGAGCGCCTACGCGGTCACACAGGCGTTCGGCGGGAGATGTGGTTTCGGTCAAAAGCCGCATCAGGCCAAACTCTTTTACGGAGTAATTGCCGGTTCCACTCTAGTCGGAATGCTAATTAATTTCGTGGGTATAAATCCGATCAGGGCACTCTTCCTGGCAGCGGTTATCAATGGCTTTCTGGCTCCGCCACTCTTAGTGGTGATCATGCTGGTTGCCAACAACCGGAAGGTTATGAAGGACCGAGTCAACGGTCGTTGGACTAACATACTGGGGTGGGCTACCACGGTGGTAATGTTTGTCGCCGCCGTCGCACTGGTTTTGACATGGGGTGAGTAGGCATCAGTGAAAGAAGCAACGACTTTCATAATTCGTGAAAGAATCTCCACAAGGGTATCCTGGGTTCCCGTTTCTTGCACGGCACTTCTGATTCTTGTTTGCCTTTCGTCTCAAGCTGTTTTCGCCCAATCCAGTACACCCAAAGCACAGCCCTCGCCAAGTCCCGATAGTTCGGCATCTGAACAGGCCGGGCAGTCAAAGGAAAAGGAAAGCGATCCAATTGAGGATGCCGATGAGTTCAAGTCCAAATTGACTCTGGGGATTTACTTCACTCCGGGCGACCGCGCTTACGATCTTAACCTGCGCCATCAATTTGGACCATTTACGGCTTGGATCGCCGGCTTCTACGATCCAAAGAGCACCAAGCTCATTCGCGTTGGCGGGCAATACGATTATAAGAAGGCTTGGCTCCACTTGGTTCCGACCTTAGAAGTCTCGACAACTAGAGCGATGTCCGGATCGCTCTACGCGGAGCTTGGCGCCGGGAAGACCGTTGCCATTGCTGGTGTGTCGCGGACGAATCTGAGGGCCTTTTTCGATCTCTTTTGGGATCCGAGCGACTCAGTGCAACTTGGAATCGCGCAAAAGCTCAGTAGCTACGACCGTATCTCAGCGTTCACGATCTTCGATGTCCGCCTGCACACTGGCCAACAGAATACCCATGTCGTATGGCGCCACAAGTTAAACGCAACCAACGGCATCACGTTCGATGGCCTCTTCAAATCCGGGCACACCGATTCAGGCGAATACATTCACAACGTCGGTATCGGCGTCTACTACGACCGTCCGAAATGGATTTGGAAACTCTACTACGATCCGCACGTAAACTTCACTAACAGCACGATGGTGCGGACCGGGATCGGTTTGAAGTTCTGAGGCTAATAATAGCCTGCAAAACTTCAAGCTTTCGACGATCGTGAATATGTCTTGTTTGAATGGTGAAGCGAGCTTATGCTAAGGCGCTCTACTTCATAAACCACTGCCAGCGGGGGCGACTCCATCAGCACTTTGAGAGCTACGGGAAAGAAAACGATAGAAGGCAAGCTATCCTCGGCTTTGCAGGCTCTCAAATATCGCAATTTCAAACTCTTCTATGGCGGGCAGTTCATTTCTCTTACCGGTACGTACGTTCAAACAGTAGCGCAGGCGTGGTTGGTCTACCGGCTCACCGGTTCGGCTGCCCTATTGGGATTGGTGGCTTTTTCCGGCCAGATTGCAGTTTTTGTACTCGCTCCGATCAGTGGCGTTGTTGCCGACACTAAGTCGCGGCGCAACGTTCTGTTTGCAACACAGGTTGCGCCGATGGTGCTTAGCTTTACCTTGGCGATGCTTACGCTTACCGGCCGCGTGCAAGTCTGGCACGTCTTCACCATCGCCGCGTTGCTGGGAGTAGTTAATGCGTTTGACTTTCCGATCAGGCAGGCATTTGTCGCCGAGTTAGTCACTAAAGAAGATCTGATGAGTGCGGTCACGCTGAATTCTTCAATGATCAACAGCGCCCGCACCATCGGACCGGGCATCGGCGGCTTTTTGGTCGCGTCAATAGGCGAAGGATGGTGCTTCCTTGCCAACGCCTTGAGCTACATCGCTGTCATCATTGGGCTGCTATTGATTAAGTCGGAATCCAACGCACGAAAACCAGCTCAACACTTTCGCGCGGGCATCAGTGAGGCTTTCAATTTTGTTCGGCATACCGGTCCAGTCGGCGGACTGTTAGTGCTACTCGGACTGATAAGCTTTATGGGGCTACGGTATGAGATCTTGATGCCGGTGTATGCCAGAGAGACGTTACACGGCGGTCCGAGGGAATTCGGATTGTTGATGGGCGCATCAGGCGTCGGAGCGATCATTGGCTCGTTAGTCCTGGCTACACTCGGCAAAGTGCGTTCGCTTGGAGACTGGGTGGGATTTGCGGCGGCGGGCTTCGGCGGAAGTCTCGTCCTGTTATCGAGGTCACACTCTTTCTGGCTGTCACTCGGAGCGATGCTCCTCATCGGCTTCACGATGGTGACACAATTGGATGCCTCAAACACACTAGTGCAAAGAATCGTACCGGATGAACTGCGAGGGCGCGTAATGGCGATCTGGGTCATGATGTTGAGCGGTCTGGCACCGTTCGGATCGTTGTTAGTCGGATTCCTGGCGCAGCATTTTAGCGCGCGCAGGACGCTGGCAGCTGGGGGCGTAGCCTGCATCATGGGTGCGATGGGCTTCGGCTTTTCCTTGCCAATCCTTCAGCGCGAGGCACGTAAGCTTATTGTTAAGAGGCAGAGAGCCGACAGTCGGGTGGTAATTCAGGCGAAGAATGAGAAGTCGTGATCCATTCACTATCCCGCTTGCGCGCCCGCAACGGTCGTCTTAAAATGCTCACACCAACTCAGTTTGCGTGTGGGCGCGTTGCACGGAAGACAAAGTTGATCTTGACAGCCGGGTCTGGGCATCACTTGTTTCTTCGGGCGCATCTACACTCAGAGAGCTATCTGGCGGGCTCTACCTGGTTACAGAGGAATAAAGTACTCACCTCACCAGTGAGGAGTCACACATGCGTTCAACGCGACGCCTGCCATTTAGCGCACCGCCTTTATTCTTGCTAGTCGGCCTGGTCATCGTTAGTTCGCTTGCCACCGCAAGCGCTCAGGACAAGCCTGAGGAAAAAGCAGCAAAGCCCACCGCATCTCCATCACAACCTAAATTCGGGACTGAACTCGATGGTCCCGTCGTGGTAAACACCGATCTGATTACGCTGACTGTCACCGTGACGGACACGTATGGTCGTTATGTCTCGGGCTTGAACAAGAATGCTTTCACCATTCTCGACGAGAAGCAGCCGCAGGAGATTAGATACTTTAGCGATGATGATGCGCCCGTTTCGGTGGGAGTCATTTTCGACGTATCAGGTTCCATGAGCGGCGATAAGATCAAGCGTGCCCGAGAAGCCTTATCTAAATTTATCCAGACCAGCCACAACTCGGACGAGTACTTCCTGATTGCATTTAATAACAGAGCTCAGTTACTCCTGGACAAGACTCGCGATGGCAACGCTGTGCTTGAAAAGCTCACGTTTGTCGAGACGCGCGGCCAGACAGCCCTCTATGATGCTGTATATCTGGGGGTCGAAAAGGTGCAGCGCGGTATACATCCAAAAAGAGCTTTGCTCGTGATCAGCGACGGGCAGGACAACAGTTCCCGGTATACTTTTGATAACCTCAGGCGATTATTGAAAGAGTCCGATGTGACGCTATACGGAGTGGGAATACTCAGTGGCAGTGATGCCGGCAGCTCACTGGGAATGGAAGGACAGGGGATTCTGGATGAGTTGTCTGGCGTTTCGGGCGGCAAAGCATTTTTTCCGCGCTCTGGCGCGGAGATGGACGATATCTTCGAGCAGATCGCCCTTGAGTTGCGGCACCAATATTCAATTGGCTACAAGCCTGTCAATTTCGTAGGCGACGGCAAATGGCGCAGGCTCAAGGTGAAGGTTACTCCCCCTCGCGGCCTGCCGCGTTTGTTTGTTCGCTCTAAGGAGGGCTATTACGCCATACCTGGTCAGAAGTGATCAGCAGCGTCGAAAAACCCCCAAAGAGGAACTTCTTGCGCGAGCGATCGAGGCGTGCATCGTGAAAAGGATTCGCGGGTATTAGGTTTTCATGGGTAACAGTATTCCGGTGAATCGTGGGCAGCGCCGTAATCCGAAAAGGTTGCAGGCAATTGTGCTTGCAGCGCTGGTGTCGTTCTTTGCAGTACTTGTCACAGCTTCCCAGGATCCTGACTCGCGCCCTCGTCGAAGTACGCAGAGTGCAGTAGCGAACCCAACAGCCACACCTACACCGATTAACATTACGACGCCGGTCTCGAAGACCAGCAATTCGCAAAGGGTCCCGAAACAACCAACTCCAACAGCCACTCGGACTCCCGCAGCCAAGCCGACATCAGACGGCCAAGTCGCGCCAGTTTTGGGCGAACCACCACCGCCACCAAGACTTAGGCCGAAGCCGAGCCCAACGCCTGAGGTTAATGAAGAGATCGATCCCGAGAGCGTGGTAAGGGTCAACACAGAGTTGGTTACCTTAAATGTGCGCGTAATCGATCGTAATAACCGACCGATTAACAATGTAAGGCAAGATGAGTTTCGCGTATTCGAAGATGGAGAGCCGCAGCCTATTGAGTTCTTCACGAGAGAGGAAGTGCCCATTACTTATGGGCTGGCCGTCGATACATCCGGGTCCCTCCGCTCTCAGTTGCAGAGCGTAATTGATGCGGCGAAAGCAATCATTACCAGCAACAAACGCGGAGATGAAACTTTCCTTGAGCGCTTTATCAGCAGCGATAAGATCGAAACAGTACAGGACTTTACGGCAGACAAAGAACTACTGTTGGATGGTCTGGATAATCTCTACGTCGAAGGCGGTCAGACCGCAGTAATCGACGGTGTGTATCTTGCCGCTGAACACGTGGCAGAGTACAAGAAGGGCGATGCGAACGACAGGCGGCGGCGTGCGTTAATCGTCATTACAGACGGCGAAGATCGGAACAGTTTCTACAAACAGGAGCAGCTTTTCTCTCGTCTGCGTGAAGAGGACGTTCAGATTTATGTCATCGGATTTGTCAGAGAGCTTGATCGAGAAACGGGCTTTATCCGGAAGAGTCCGCGTGAAAAGGCCGTTAACCTGCTGACCAAACTGGCCACAGAAAGCAGCGGTCGCACCTTCTTTCCAGATTCGCTTTCCGAGTTGCCGCAGATCGCGAACGAGATTGTTCGTGACCTGCGAACGCAATACGTACTCGCTTATAATCCGACGAACAAGACTCGTGACGGATCTTATCGTGCCATTAAAGTTGCTGTGACTGAGGCACCATCGCACGACAAGCGCATCGCGCTGGCTCGAAGCGGACGGCTCGCGCCAAAAGGTGAACTTCCTTCGCCCAAACGACTGCCACAAAGCACTCCAGGAAAGCCGTCCGAGTAAACGACGAACAAAAGTCCTGTAAGCAGTCATTATGCGAGGACTAGGACGCAATGACTGGAATCAACTCCCCTGGAATCCCTCGCTCGTTCACGCCAACTAGAGCGCTCTAGAAAGTGGGTAAGACTACTTGGTTGGGGCAAAATATCCGATGCGTGTGTTAACGCGGAATGTTGGATCTGTCATGTCGGCTACACCATGTCTTAAACAATTATCATTGCGGTGTTAGTGCGTTTGTAGCAGTCGCACGCCTGGCGAAATATCCTTGACGATAATTTAGCTGTAACTTCTGTTTGCGCAACTGAGGATTAACCAGCTCAATATCCACCTTGCGATAAGAACCATCGTGGTTTTTGTTTGCAGGTGAATACGCAACCAGATATTGAGAGCGAAGTTCTTGTTCGATCTGGGAGAATGAACCCTGCAATTCTGAGTTGTTTCGTGGAAAGTAGGCTCGGCCGCCTGTATGCTCCGCTATCTTGCGCAACGAACTTTTCTTTACGCCTTCAAAGTTTTTATCATCACCGATCCCTACCGCGTAGACGGCTGCCTCTGCAGTTATTGCTCGCTTGATGGCTTCATCAGTTTTCAGACGACTGCTAGTGTCAACTCCGTCCGTAATAAGTATGATGGCCCGCCGCTTATCTTTCTCAACGTTCGAGAACAACTCCTCACTTACTGCCCAAACGGCGTCCCAAATAGCCGTTGTCCCTAGACGAGGATCATCATCGCCAGTCGCGGGTCGCCCTGGGTTGTTAATTGTGATGCCTCCTCCGACATATCCTCGAGGCAAGACAATTTCGATTCGTTCAAGAGCCCTCCGCACGCCAGCTAACTTATTTGTTAGTTCCTGCTCGACCGTCGCTTCGCCACTGAACGAAAGAACAGCAACTTCATCTTTTGCGTGATGAACAACCGAGTTGACGAATGTTCGTGCCGCGTCCTTCTCGTCCTCTAACGTTAATTGTTGCGAGGCACTAACATCAATGAGAATCGCTAATGAGAGTGGGCGATCCGTTTCACGTTGAAATGTAAAAATCTCCTGGACTAGCCCGTCTTCGAACACGCGAATGTCTTCCTTTTGGATTGTAGTTATGAATCGTCGGTTCTTATCGACAGCTGTAAACAGAACATTTGCGAGGTCTGTTTCAATCTTTACTACTTCGTCGCTTTCTTCCTTCGGTTCCTCTTTTCGGTCCGTGCGTTTAAGGATAGGAGTGGACTGCCGAAGCGGTTCACTGACCTGGCGCTGCCGGCTCTCGGTGACCGGAGGTGCTGCTCCTCCTTGTCCGATGACACTGAAGAACGCGCCCAGGCAGAAAGGCGCGAGCAAAAAGGTCGTAAGAAATGCGAATGAGAGCCGTCGATAAAGCATTTGCCGCTAACTTACCTTAATCGGTACCCTTGAAATACAAAACGAGCGTTCCTTAGAGGGTCAAGACATGATAGCAGCCAACGCCAAGTCCGGGCAGCAAGCGGGTTCATTTGAGCCGCGCGTGCGCCGCAGCACCGGGTCTGGCCCCGACACTACACGGCGCACACGCACTCTGCCTTGAGGCTTCAAAGAAGATCCTCAAGGCCAACCGGCACCGCCGTAGCGAATGGATTTTGAATCGGTGACTTGAATGATGGGCCCTTTTGTTTCCCCTTACCCTTTTCAGATAGTTCCGATATCTTTCGTCTCAAATCACTTCGAGACTAAGCGCCGCTTCTATCGCATTCAGCAACGCTTCGTCACTGAAGGGCTTGCACAAGTAATCCATTGCACCGTCTTTAAGAGCTTGCGAACGCGCCGCCTCATTTCCATGTGCCGTGATGAAGATAATCGGGATCTCAGAAGAGATTTGCCGCAACTGACGCTGAAGGTCGAACCCATTCATCCCGTGCATGCGCACATCAAGGATCAGACAGCGCGTAGCGCCAAGATGATCCGAATTCAAAAACTCTTCGGCAGAAGCAAAGACCTCCACCGTGAATCCGGCAGACCGAATCAAGCGCTGAAGGGACTTCCGGACAGCGTCATCATCATCGACAACTGAAATATGAGGGAGACTAGCCATCCTGACCGGCCTTTCATCTCAGAAGGGCAGGTTCTAGTTAGCAGTGTTTCGGAAGGAAAATCTATAACACTTTGGTGCTAGTCGGGCTCAGGAGTGTGGATCTCCGCCGAACTCTTTGGCGCTTCGATGCTCGCGGCAGGCGTCTTGCCGCTGGCCACTGCATATTCGATCAGCGAGGCAGTCGGTTTTGAAAAGGGAGTACCTAGAACCTTCCGTGACGCTCCGATCTTTCTCGGCATCTATACTTTTCTTATTGCCCTTGGTGCGCTCGTCGGGGATTATCCCTAGGCTGCCACTTATTCGCGTACTTGTGATTACTCAGGTGACTAATCATCCTCAGGTCTGAATGAAGGAGATCTAGAAAAATGGGCAACCAAACTAAAGCTGTTCCTGATCGGTGGGACCCGGAGCCGCGCTGGCCCGCGTTTATCGCCATTCTCGCAGTTGGCGGGTTGTACACGGCGCTACCAGTTTATCTCGTGGTCGGTCCGCGTTGGCTGTTCTTTGTGATTGTCGTCGCCTTGCTTGTGCCTACAATCATCTCACATCACAGCGGTCACAATAGGCTTAACCGAGTGTTCGGCTTCGCCGTTACAGCGGTGGTAACGATGGGAATGATTGCCTCAATCATCTTGCTGGTCGGAGCCTTGCCAACACACAAAGAATCGCCGACAGAACTATTGCTTTCTGCCGCTTCGCTCTGGTTCACAAACATCCTTGTCTTTGCATTATGGTACTGGCGCCTGGATGCCGGTGGGCCACACGGACGCGATCGCCGATTCGGCCATCCCCAGGGAGCGTTTCTCTTTCCACAGATGACGATGACTCCCGAAACCAAGCATGCAGCTGACCAAACAGCGTGGTCGCCAAACTTTGTGGACTACCTGTTCTTGTCTTTCAATACTAGTACGGCCTTTTCACCAACGGATGTCCCGGTACTTGAACGCTGGGCGAAAGTGCTGGTGATGCTCCAGTCGCTAATCTCGCTGACGATAATCGTGTTGCTCGCCGCCAGGGCTGTCAACATTCTTTGAGTTATCTTCAGGCAGTCCGATTTCTTAGCTACTGCTAAAGAGGTGAATGCCGAAGAGATCCAGGAATTGACCACCGAGCATGATCACGACCGCGGTCGTGATCACTGCGAACGTACCCCAACCAAGCACGTTATACAATCGTGTGTTCTTGAGATGTCCGACGAGACGGCGATCATTGATGAGCAGAAGTATGAATACCAAAATGATCGGGAGCAGGACACCATTTAGTACTTGAATCCACACGAGCATCTTGATCAGCGGCACATTCGGGATTAATGCGACAACCGCCCCAATAATAATTAGAGTGGTGAAGAGATTGAAGAAGACCCGTGCTCGCCTGAAGTCAAGGTTGACGCCCTTAGTCAGTCCAAAGGCTTCGCAGATGGCGTATGAAGTGGCCAGTGGCAGAACTGCTCCAGCCAAAAGCGAAGCCCCTAAGAGGCCGATAGCAAAGAGCGTCTTCGCCGCACTTCCCACCACGGGCTCGAGTGCACGTGCGGCGTCAGCAGCGGTTTCGATCTCGCGTTGACCTGCCACATAGAGGGTAGCGGCAGTCGCGATGATCATAAAGATCGACATAAGGTCGGAAAAGATACTGCCGAAGTATGCATCTACGCGCTCCGGGCCATAGTGGCGACGGGCGACCCCCTTCTCTACCAAAGAGCTTTGTTGAAAGAGCTGCATGTAAGGCGTGATGGTCGTGCCCATCAATCCAACGACGATGAAAATATAATCGGATTCCCAACGAAGCTTGGGGATGAAAGCTCCTTGCGCCACTTGCGTCCAGTTGGGATGGCCCATGAAAGCCGCAATGGGATAAGCGAAGAACACGACAGTCATAGCGAGAAAGATCTTCTCTACGCTGGGGTAGTTTCCATAGACCACAAGATACCAGAGAAAAACAGCAGTCAACGGTATCGCAAGATTCTTGCTAATTCCGATCAGCTCCATCGCGGCGCCGATGCCGACAAACTCGGAAATGGTGACCCCACCATTGGCGATGAGAATGACACCGACGGCAAAGAGCGCCCAGCCTGCGCCAAATTGCTCCCGAATAAGATCTAACAATCCCCGTCCAGTCGCAGCGCCTAAACGCGCGCACATCTCCTGAACCACGGCCAGCGAGACCGTGATAATAACCATGACCCATATCAGGTCGTAACCATATTTCGCTCCGGCCGAACTGTAGGTCGCGATGCCGCCTGCGTCATTACCGGCGGAGGTGGCAATTAGTCCTGGCCCCAATACCAATAACCAGCCTAATAAACCGGGGGGAATGTGACGGATTCCCGCCAGACGGACGCTACGACCGCGAATGGTCACACGAATACTTCTACGCAAGTCCCTGGGGCGAATCGGCAGGACAAGTGGCTCGCCACTTTCCAGTTCTTCAATCTCTTGCGGGTTCACTTCTTTGTTCATGAGAAAATCCTCGGTGCTTGTGAACCCCAGGCCTGCGGTGCTGCTTGGAGCACCGCTGCGTCAACAGTCACGGCGCCGAGAAGTTGTCCCTCCGCTCCCACAACGGGCAGGGCGGCAAGCTGGCTCTCGATAACCTTGAAGGCCCCTTTTTCGGCGGACTCAAGCGAGTCAAGAGTTGGAACCTTCGTGTCCATAATGTCTCCCAGGGTTTGATTTTCATCACACGTAAGGAGATCACGGATAGGAATTACGCCGCGTTGCATCTTTGCTACTTCGTCGTTCACAATAAAGATCAGATAAACGAAGTCAGGCTCTTTGAGACGCTGACGCAATTTTTCACGCGCCTGCGCGATGGTCAGCCTCATAGGCGCGAAAACGATGTCATTGGTCATAATGCCGCCCACCGTGTGCTCCGGGAAGCGGAGCAGATCGATAATGCGCTCACAGTGGATCTTGGGAAGGCGGTCGAGATAAGCCTGCATGGTTTCGGTTTGCAAAGCACCTAATAAATCAGCCGCCAAGTCTGGTGCCATGATCTCCAGTAAACGCGAGGCACGCTGTTCATCCAGTTCTTCAAACACCTGGAGTTGCCGCCGGGCAGGCATCGCCTCTAGCGTGTTGATCGCCAGGGTGTCAGGAAGCAAGGTAAGCAGTTCTGCTGCGTGCATGTAGGGTAGCTGGCGAGACAGACGGGCAATTTCGCCGGCAGGCAGACGGGTAATCTGATGTCGATAGGGCATACCACTCTTGACCGCGCCAGGGTTCCCACGCAAAAACTCAATGGTGGTCCAATCACGTACAGTGGTGTCTGGGACATAACTAAAGCGACCGCCGGTTAACTTGCGGAGAATTGCGCTCATGCTGGTATCAACGCCGCACAAGACCAGCATTCCATTTTCCTCTTTAAGGAGAAGACCGTTTGCTCGGGCCGCTCGATGGTGTTCCAAATCCAGCACCAAAGAGTCGTCAATATCGCCCAGGAGGACTCTCCTTTTCAACCATTCATCCGGAGCCAGCTCGCTCGTTTCAATATCCTTCACCTTGATCTGCCGGGCTGTGTGGTCCAATGTAAGCACGGCGTCCCAGGCTAAGACCTCCAGCGAATGGCTAGTATGGCGAAAGATAATGTGGGTGACGGGTGGGTAGCCTTCGGAAGGCAGTTCAACAATGAAATCAACCAACTTCGCACGTCGGCCCTGATCATCAGTCAGGGCGAAGCGTCGAATTTTAGAAAATAGCAACATCTTGCCATGTCTCCTTTGATCGTGAATCAAATAGTCTCAGGCAATGTGCAAACGCTCGTTGAGCTTTAATAAATCGAAACCTCCGCCCGAAGTCGAAGAACGCACGATCATTGTTGCTCAAGACTGGACAGTGCCTCCCGAGTAGAGGCGATGGATCTCTCGGCTCTTGGGTGGCTGTTGCGGCCTCTACCGCGTAAACCAATGTCAGCAGCACGGCACGAATTCCGGATCGGGCGAAATCATCTCCGCACCTGTAGGTGAGTTAACCGGAGTAAGAAAAAGATAGATAGCAGTGTTGCGGAAGGAGAATCTATAACACTTTGGTGCTAGTCGGGCTGAGGAGTGGTGATCTCGGCCCCCGCCCGATGGGTTTCTGCGCTAGGTATCAGCAACCTATCAGACATTCTGACAAGATCTGCCAAAGACTCGGCCCGCATTTTCCCCATAACCTGACCGCGATGAATTTTGACGGTAAACTCACTGATTCCCAGCTTAGCCGCGACTTGTTTGTTGGGCAGTCCCGACACGACCAGTTTCATCACCTCTCTTTCTCGTGGCGTTAGTGACCCATGCCGGCCGCGCAACTCCGCCAATTCTGCCAGCTGTTGGCGCATCTTCCGATCGCGTTGTATCGCCTGTTGAATCGCATCCAGTAGCTCCTGGTCACGGAAAGGCTTAGTGAGAAACTCAATAGCCCCCGCTTTCATTGCACGCACTGAGGTCGGGACGTCGCCGTGCCCCGTAATAAAGACAATCGGAATTTCAAGGTGTACCTCCGCCATCCGCTTCTGTAGGTCGAGTCCGCTTAGTCCCGGCATTTTCACATCCAGTACCAAACAACTTGTCACATCCGCACGCGGACTCGCCAAAAACTGCTGCGCAGATGCAAACGTCTCAACTCCCAAACCCGCCGACCGAATCAGCCTCCCCAGGGACTTTCGGACCGCCTCATCGTCATCCACAATAAAGACTATTGCTTTCGGCTCGGACATAATCGATCCCAGGAATGCTTCAAAAGAGTGAACTGAAAAGTTGTGCCAGGACCGTTGTTCGGTAAAGCCCACAGCTGCCCACCGTGATCCTCAATAATGGAGCGGCTGATCGCCAGCCCCATTCCCATCCCCTGCAACTTGGTTGTGTAGAACGCATCAAAAATCTCTTCAAGATTCTTCCCGTCGAGGCCAACTCCGGAGTCTTGTACTGCGACAAGCACTTGCTGGGCTTCATACTCTCGAGACCAGATTCGCAGCACTCGCGGTCGGTCGGTGATGCATACCATAGCTTCGATACCATTCATTAAGAGATTCAGAATGACCTGTTGTAACTGGACGCGATCTCCCAATACCGCCGGTAGATCGCCCGCCAGTTCCATGTGTAGCGCCACCTCTTTTCCTTCTGCTTCATTTCGCATGAGAATGACGACATCTCTAATTGTTTGGTTAATGTCAATCAGCACTTTATCCGTTTCGGTTTTCCGCAAGAACGCTCGAATCCGGGTGATGACCTCACCTGCGCGATTCCCCTCGCGAATGATGTCCTCGGCCGCTTCGCGAGCTTCGGCGAGATTCGGCGAGTCACCCGCCATCCAGCGAAGGCAGGCACTGCCGTTATTTACGATCGCTGAGAGCGGCTGGTTGATTTCATGGGCGATGGAGGCAGCCAATTCTCCCATTGTCATTACCCGCGTGACATGAGCCATCTCCGCTTGTGACCTGCGTAAGGCCTCTTCTGCTCGCCTTTGATCTTCGTTCGACTTGCGTACTCTGGAGATCAGACGAGCGATCACAAATGCAGTTGTCAGGTAGGCAATGGGTGCCACAAAGTCCAGAGTTTGGTTCAGCCCTAAAGTGAATAGCGGCGCAGTAAAGAAGTAGTCCAGGCATAAGTAGGCCATGATGGCTGCAAGAGCCGATGGGACCAAACTACTCTTGAGGGAGACCAGTACGATGACAATCAGATAAAGAAGGGCGACCGTAGTGGAATTGGCATGGAATCGAAAGCAGACGAACGTAAGCAAAGCTAGAGCGGCAATGCCTAACAAACATTGTCCGAGCGAAAGCCAGAATGCATGCGTCAGGTTATATTTCATTATGGATTTTCTTCATCGCTCTTCTGGCCCGTTCAAGGGCTCGCTAAGACTAACAGATAAATATCGTTGCGGGCTTTGTTGAGAGACTCATAGTCCTCCAAACCTCCTGCCATAACCTGTGAGCACGTGGAGATTTCAAATGCTTGAGAGTAGTGCTGCATAAAAGGGCTCCACGTTGAATTATAATGCCCTCGCTCTTATTGTCTCCAACAGCTCCCTGGAGAGGAATCTTCAATGCCCTGTGATCCAAATTCTCGCTAACACCTGAATGTTCGAGCACCTTAACGAAGATGATTCTGAGAACTGCTGACCGCCAATTTCTGTCGAGAGCTACTACGATAGAGAACCTTCGGAGGGGCGGGGGAGGGTGCGGTAACGCAGAGTTACCTTGGGCCATGCTTTAGCAGCGTATGATCAATGTGATAGAAGTGTGCAACGTAGCCACGTCGCGACCCGTCGTATTCCAAGACTAGGCGTAGCCAATGAGATTGGTGTAAATACCTCAGAGGCACACGCGCACGAATGGTGCTATTTGGCCGGTCATTGAAGGGGCGAAACAGTTCGCCCCTTCCCGTTTTTCAGTTGGAGTGTCATTTTCGGGCAACTGCCGCAGAGAGATGTGCTAGCTGATTAAGCCTTGATCTTCACGTCTTCCGGATCCCATTCATAGGAACGTCTATCGAAGTAGCTCAAATTTGTGAGCAGTGCCGGGCCGGCCGCCCGGAAGCCGAACACCCCATCCTCAATCACCGGTTTGCGCGTACGCACGGCGTCAAGGAAGTTTGCTAAATGGTCCACCTGATCGCTATACCCCTCAGGCGCGACATAAACTTCCTCCCTGGTGGAGTTTAATTCTTTCAGGTTTTCGGGATACCTGGTGCGGTACTCTTTCTTAATGGCCTCCTGCATGGTTTTTGGGAAAGTATTTGTGCTCAGGCCTGGCTCTTTTGCAAACGGTTTGCGAGTGATGGTTACGCCTTTGCCTATCGTCATTACTCCTTCGCTGCCGACAAACCTGAAGCCTTCTTCCCCGCCGCCGCCATCGGCGAAGTTGACCTTCAGCGACAGATTGAATTCCGGATGCGTAGCGGTCTTCGGGTAGTCGTAAATTCCCAGCATCACATCGGGCACGTCGCGCCCATCTTTCCAGTAGCGCAATCCGCCGGTGGCCATGACGCGGATGGGGCCATTCGAACTGAGCACGAAGTGCAGACCGGAGAAGAGATGCACGAACAGATCACCAGCGACACCTGTGCCGTAGTCGCGATAGTTACGCCAACGGAAGAAACGAATGGGATCGAAAGGCATCCTTGGCGCTTTACCGAGGAAGCGCTCCCAATCAACAGTTTGCGCCGAGGCGTCCGGGGGCAATGTATATTGCCACGCGCCGAGCGCGCTGTTGCGATTCCACCAAGCCTCGACCAAGTTCAATTCGCCGATGGCGCCGGCGTTGTAGAGTTCCTTTGCCTTCTGATAAACAATCGAACTGACGCGCTGGCTACCCACTTGCAAAATCCTTGCTGTCGAGCGCGCCGCATCAACTAAGACCTTGCCTTCATCCAGACTTTGCACCATGGGCTTTTCAAGATAGACGTCTTTGCCTGCCTTCATGGCGTCAACCGCGACTTTCCGATGCCAGTGATCAGAAGTGGCGACAATTACAGCATCGACGTCAGGGCGCGCCAGAATCTCATGGTAATCACGCGTGATAAAAAGTTGCTTGCCCCATATTTCCTTCGCGCGTGTCAGGCGACCGTCATAGAGATCAGCTACCGCGACGACTTCGACTCCAGGCCCAAGCGGGGTCGGGTTTGCCTGTTCAGTTGACGGCCCGCTGCGTCGTAGAGCGGCATTGGTGTCAGACGTTCCCTGACCACCAACTCCGATGGTTGCGATCCGAATCCTGTTGTTAGGTGACGCCTTCTGAGTTTGCTGTTCCCTGGGCTCTATCAAGTGAGTCGCCATTGAAGCAAAACCTTTTCGAGACGCACCGGCCACCAACGTGGTTGCGGTTGCCAGTTTTATGAAGTTCCGCCGGGAGGTTCCTTTGGGGTCGTCCATGAATTTTCTCCTGAAGAGTTGGGAAATGTCCTAATTTCGGTTCTGTGTTACCTCCGGGTTCTCCGTGTCTCGGTGGTGAATCTTCATTAGCGATTGCTCACCCCCAGAGACACGGAGAACACAGAAAGGACGCACAGAGATTATTTCAAACTAAGACCCTGGGAAAAATTGAGTTTGCATTAGGCAGCAGGTGCGCGCTGCGAAGCTTCGTCACATTCGCAGAAATGCACAAGCTCCTACAATGAACGAATCATGATCTTTCGGTACCAGACTTCGTCGCCGTGATACTGCAAGGCGATATAGCCTTCTCGATTTTGGGCAAATCGTGGGAAGTCTTTGAATTTGCTTATAGCAATCAGGTGCTTTAATTGGTCGCTGCCCAAGTCGTAATTTAATACCTTCTTCCCGTTGAGCCAGTGTTCGACGTGGCCGTTGCGAACGATCAGACGCACTTTATTCCATTGTCCTACCGGCTCGAGTACTTTGTTGACCGGGGCAATCAGGCCATAGAGAGCGCCAGCGGAAGTCTTCGGATCCTTGCCGTCCTGGTGCTTGGCATCATCAAGCACCTGCATCTCGGGTCCCGTATTCCACGTTTGGTCGAAGTCCTCGGAGACAAGGTAGATGATGCCACTATTGCCGCCCGGAGCGATTTTCCACTCCAGTTTCAGCTCGAAGTCACGATACTTTTCCCTGGTGATGATGTCGCGTGACTCACCGCCGACAATGGTTCTCAGTGTCCCGCCTTCTACTTTCCACGTCTTATTGGGAAAGCTGTCTTGTCGAAACCCGCGCCAGGCGTCAGTCGATTTTCCATCGAAGAGAACTTTCCATTTCCCCTTTTTTGCTAGTGCCGGGCAACAACTGATCGCCAACATGAGCACTAAGCCTGCTAGCTTCTTTATCATTCGCAATCTCCGTTCGAAATGTGTGGATCATTGAGACTGAGCAAAGGTGTGTTGCGAAAACCGCCTCCCATGTAAAATGCACCTTGTGCGAGAACTCTTGGATCTGGCCGGCGAAGCATATCTCTCGGATCAAAAAAAGCGCAACTATGAATCTTCGCTAAGTAGTGTCCTAATTTGAAATGTCTAAGTGCATTCTCTGTGTTCCTCCGTGTCTCCGTGGTGATAACAGTGCCAAAAACCATTTCACCACGGAGGAACGGAGAACAGAGAGAATCCCGTGGGCCGTGAAATTCGGTCACTACCACTTGCCATGATTCTTTGCCTTTCATGGTCCTGTATGCTAGATACAGGCTCCGTGGCTTCACAAGTAAACGGGTAGTGGAAGGTGCGAAAAATTGCTGGTTCTTAATTCAACTACTCTACACACACACACTCGCGTCTTTGAGTTGAATCGATGAAAAAACTTAACATCGCCATGATTGGCTACAAGTTTATGGGTAAGGCGCACAGTAATGCCTGGAGCCAGGTGAGTCGGTTTTTTGACACGCCGCTGCAGCCAGTGATGAAGGTTGTTTGCGGACGCAATGAGGATCAAGTTAAGGAGGCTGCTAGGAGATACGGATGGCAGGAGTACGCAACCTCCTGGGAAGAGGTGGTCGCGAGAAAGGACATCGATGTTGTTGACATCTGCACGCCGGGAGATAGCCATCTGCCAATCGCCGTAGCTGCCGCTGAAAACAAGAAGGCCGTCTTCTGTGAAAAGCCTTTGGCGAATACCGTCGAAGACGCCGAGCAGATGCTTGATGCGGTCGAGCGCAATGGGGTCATACACATGCTCTGCCACAACTATCGCCGTGTGCCGGCAGTGACTCTTGCCAAACAATTAATAACTGAAGGTAGTCTCGGCGAGCTCTTTCATTATCGGGGCACCTACCTGCAAGACTGGCTTGTTAATCCCAGCTTTCCGCGGGTCTGGCGTCTTGAAAAGGCCAAAGCAGGATCGGGGGCGCTGGGCGATATCGCCTCCCACTCCGTCGATCTCGCACGCTATCTCGTCGGCGAAATTACCGAAGTTGCCGGTTTGCTCAAAACCTTTATTAATGAGCGACCGCTGGAATCCGGCGGTGCGACGATGGCGCCCGTAGACGTAGACGATGCGACGCTCTCTCTCGTGAAGTTCGATAGCGGAGCAGTAGGTACCATCGAAGCGTCACGCTTCGCCACCGGCCGCAAGAATCATAATCGCTTCGAGATTAATGGCAGTAAGGGCAGCCTCGTGTTCGACCTCGAGCGCATGAATGAACTTGAGTTGTACATTGAGGAAGGACCAAATAGTGGGTTTCGGAAGATTCTGGTCACGGACCCCACGCACCCCTATGTCTCCGGCTGGTGGCCTCGCGGACACATCATCGGGTATGAACACACATTCACGCACACCGTGCTTGATCTGCTTAAGGCAATCGACGCGCAAACGATTCCGTCGCCAAATTTTGCGGACGGAGTGCGTAATCAGAGAGTGCTCGATGCGGTAGAAAGGGCTTCTGGCTCGCAACGTTGGGAGAGCGTTTAGGGAAAAAGAAAACATCCGCCGATTACGCAGATTACGCAGACGAAAGAAATCATTGGTCATAAATGAGAAATGTCAAATGATATATGACCAATGATTTCTTTGCCTTTTTTGGTCGGTGTAATCTGCGTAATCGGCGGATAGTATCTCCCCTTAAGAACGGTATGGCTCTCTGCCCACGCCCTGGATGGGAATTTCCTGTGCGGCCAAGACCTCGTGCTGTAAGGCATACATGCAGGCTGCGGCCTCGTCTATTTTTCGTGTGAAGGCGATGGAACCTTGTAGGATCGGCTTGAGGCGCTCTCTGTCCTGAATCCTGGCGGGCGGGTATTCATGCTCAACCACCAGATGTGTATTCGCCACGTTCATACTGAGAAGCTCGCGCGCGGCCAGTTGATGATCCAGCCAATCCACCGTCCTGTTCTGAAGGTAGGCCAGAGGATCGTGCCTTGCCGTTCCGGGCAGTTCATGTTCGCAGAACGCAGTCTGTTTCAGCCAGGCCTTCGCCTGATCGGCAGGGCGGTCAGAAGGCTTGCCACCTATCCAATCACCGCGCTCAATGGTCTGTCCTCCATAACCCCACTCCGCGATGCCCCGCGTGTCAACGACCTGTCCTTTGACATGAAATCCGCCAATGAGAAAGTTGTAACCGGTATCCTTCAAATATTGAAAGATCGAGCGCGTGTCCTGGCCCATCAAGATCGCATGCGAAGGATCGTAATGAATGCGAAACTGATCGCCGACTCCTGACCGATCGCAGATCCGGTGCAGCGCAATCCAGGTGCCGGGAGTATAAGCGATGTTGTTGTGAAAGTTATCGCTGGTGGTCCAGCCGGGCATCGGACATTGTTCCACTCGGAAAGTCAGTCCTCGTGCTTTTGCTTCCTTCAGCAAGGGAACAAAATGTTCTTCGAAGTCCAGGAGGTTCTGATCCATGCTGAGTGCCTGATTCCGGCCCACGAAGCCACAGACCGCATCAACCCCCAGCAACACCGCGGCATCAAAAACACGCAGCATAAACTGATGCTTCTTCTCCCTGATAGCCGCATCGTGGTGCAGCATGTTGTCAAAGTAAGCGAGGTCTGAGAGTCCAATTCGATGTTCAGACATCTTGCTCAGCACCCGAGTAGCTCGAGCCCGATTGAAAGGTTCTCTCAGATCCAAGGTATTGGCCACCGGGTCAAGCATGGCTTCCTCTGGAATATCCGCTTCGCTCGGATGAAGCGCGGCCGAGAGTTGTATATTGTCTGCTCCGAGCTCGCGCGCGAACGCAACCCAATCTTCAATAGCGCGGTCGGGATCGGAATCGCGGATTTGTCTGGGTGTCAATTCCTGCAGCGCGGCCGTCAGGACGCCGATCTTCATGTACTGCGGTGCAAATGGCTCAACTGACATCTTATTGTTTGGGACATCGAAGTAACTAGAATTTGAAAATGCGATTGAGTTCTTCTACCTGCTCTCTGGCCGCGCTCTCATCTATTACGCCATCATAGAGAGCGTCAGTCATCCGGGAAAATATGGTCTGCAGATCCCGCGCCAAATCATCAGTCGGAGCCAGGCGCAAGTTTAGTTGTACCTTACTCAGATCCAGGGGAACCCCAAGCGTGAGATCATTCAGCGGCGAAAGATTAAAGTAAAGCACGCCCGCGAAGCTCAGTGGTCCAGTTGATTCGACAACGGGTCTGCCTAGTTCATCAAGACGAGGGGTTTCAAATGGATGCAGCCCGGGCTGAAGGTCAGTCTCTGGCCCTTTCTCCTGCTCCATCTTCTGTTCCGACGTGGACGTTTGGCTCGTCTGTGCTGTTCCTGTGAGCAACTGCCGGCGCACTGGCGATACACCGACGCCTCCTTGAATTGCGATGGCCTGTGCTTCCACAGCATCCACAAAACGCATGCCCAGTTGCGGAGAATACACCGTCATGCGACCGGTGAGGACAAGCCTGCCAACAACGAGAGCGGCTGTTGTCGGGACGAAGCTGAAGCGATAGGGTTGGCCTTGCACTTCAAATTGTCCGTCGACAACGCGGCCACGAAGTACGCCATGGATTGAATGGAGCTTGCGCTGATTCCCAGTTAGACGAGCAACTTGCGAGCCGGGATTTTCTGCTTCTCTCAGCATCTCGGTATCACAGCTCGCCGCGCTTAAATTCGTCGGCAAGATACTCGCAAGCGCGCAAAGTGAGCGCCAGGATTGTAAGCGTCGGGTTCTGGTTAGCAGAAGAAACGAAGCACGCGCCGTCGGTGACGAAAACGTTTTTGACCTCATGCATCTGGTTGAATCTGTTCAGTACCGACGTTTTCGGATCGTTGCCCATGCGGGCGGTACCCAGTTCGTGAATGATCCGTCCGGGAGCGGTCATCTGGCCCCCGGTCGAAACGACTTCCGCACCGGCGGCGCGTAGAATCTCCTCACTGGTTTCTGCCGCATCTTTGGCCATTTCCCGCTCATTATCCGAATACTGAATGTGCATCTTGAGAACCGGAATTCCCCATGCATCTACCACACCTGAAGGATCCAACTCCACATAATTCTCAAAGCGCGAAAGCATCGCCGCGCGCACGGTCATACCGACTGGCGCTGTGTAGAAGCGACGAACCTGCTTTTTGTAATCAGCTCCAAAGCCGGTAATCAGGCGTCGGGCCATGCCAGGAAAGAGAGAAGTGCCCGCTCCACATTCAAACCCATAGCCGCGCAGGAATTTCGGGTGCCTTGTTTTCTGATCAAGATTTCGGAAGCGAGGGATGAAAACTCCAGTAGCTTTGCCGTCTTCGTTGAGGGGATCGCGCCCGGCAAGCATTGGGAAAAAACCCGAGGCCCCGATGCCTCCGAAGTGGTCCACAAGGTATCGGCCGAGCATTCCTGAACTATTTCCCAGACCCTGCGGATGATGTTCCGAGCGGGAATTGAGGAGAATGCGCGTGGATTCCAGCGTTGAGGCTGCAAGTACGATTACTTTCGCATTAACTTCGTACTCATCGCGGGTTACACGATCAATGAAAGCAACTCCCTTTGCCTTGCCTGTGTTCCGATCCGTAACTATGTGGCGGACGATTGAGTTCGGACGAAGCGTAAGGCGGCCGGTCGCGGCGGCGAGAGGCAGAGTCGAAGCGATCGAACTAAACATCGCGTTCACATCACAGCCATCTCCGCAGTGTCCACAGTAGTGACACTTACGACGCCCCTTCATAAATGATTTAGGCTGGCTCGTGAGCATTGCCACGCGCATGGAGATCGCCCGGCGGCCGGTCTTTTCGGCGCCTTTTCGCAGCAGATGCTCACCGCACGTCAAGGGCATCGGCGGCATATATTTGCCGTCAGGCAAGTGCGGCAGTCCGTCCGCGTTTCCGCTGACGCCAATGAACTCCTCGACGCGATCATAGTAGGGAGCCAGTTCGGAATAACTAATGGGCCAGTCGTCACCAAAACCATCATGACTGGCAGCTTTGAAATCGAGGTCAGACAGCCGCCAGCTAAGCCGGCCCCAGTGCAACGTCTTGCCCCCTACGATGCGCGCGCGCACCCACATAAATGGCTTGCCCGGGTCAGTGGTATACGGATGCTCCGAATCCTTGACGTAGAAGTGGCGGCTGAAATGTGAGGCCGTGTCCTGCATCCACTGCTCTTGCTGTTTCCAACCAGGCGGACCGAAGCCGCGATACATTACTTGATAAGGCCAGGCGTGATGTGTAAAGTCTCGGGCGGGATTCACTGGCGGTCCGGCTTCCAGTAGCAGCACGTCGAAGCCGCGCGCCGTTAGTTCTTTCGCAGCCATGCCTCCTGAAGCGCCGGAGCCGATGATGAGGGCATCAAAGACTTTGTTCGATTTCAAGATAGTCCCCGCGTATTTTCAGGAAGAATTGTAGGACGATCCAATGAGCGGTCGAACCATACCATAGGGTGGAAACGCCGGGCAAGATTATTAGTTTATGGAAAACGAGAAGAAGATTAGTCGCAGAGCTGCCCTGAAAGTGATCGCAGTCGGAGTTGGCACGGCGGGCGCTCTACAGATTCTGGAAAACGATGTCCTGGGCCAGCATAAGCATTCGGACATGCAAATGGATCGGTCGCCGACCGCATCCGTCCCAGCAACGGAAGGCGCCAGATTTTTTAATCCTCAAGAGATGGAGACAATCGCTGCGATCTCGGATTTGATCATTCCCACCGATGAGCACTCACCAGGCGCCAAGGCCGCCGGAGTGTCCAGCTTTATTGATTTGATGGTGAACGAATCGCCAAACGAAATTAAGGACTTGTGGCGTGACGGTCTCGCGGCCGTTGATAGAATGAGCGAGCGGCAGTTTTCAGTGGCCTTCATTCGGGCTGGTCAGGAGCAGCAGATATCACTGCTCAAAACAATCAGCAGAAACGAACGAAGGCCGAAAACGATTGAGGAACGTTTCTTTGTTGCTATTAAGAGTTTCACTGTCGACGCCTATTACACTTCGGCTATCGGCATTCACCATGATCTGCGCTACAAGGGCAATGCAATTTTGAAAGAGTTCGTCGGCTGTACGCACCCTGAGCATATTGTGTGAGGCAAGCTCCAATCCACATACACACCGCTAATGAGGTCATCAGTACCACCACGCTCGCGGTACTGTATTGAGTGGCGATCATGTTGGTGTCCTTCCTTACTCGGCTAACTTTTCGCACAGTCTCTACCGCGTCGTGGTACTTACTTCATGGGACTGCGGCATGAGTGAGACGAAAACAGACAGACTGATTTGTTGCGATGAATTTAAAGAAAGCCTCGCTAGAGTTTCAACTGTTCCAAGAATTTCAAACTTTGGGGAATTTGCTGTACTGAAGCTGGCGATTCATCTTCGATAAAATACCATTTCACGCCGGCTTTTCGGGCCGCCCTTAAGACAGCAGGCCAATCGATCACGCCCGTACCAAGCGCAACGTTGCTAGTAACGTCCGCATGTCCGGTGAAGACCCCGGTTGGTGTTTGCTGCTTCATGTCCTTGAGATGCATCAGCTCGAACCGACTGCTGTATGTCTTCAACAGCTTCACAGGATCCTGGCCGGGATGCACTATCCAAAAAACGTCCATCTCGTAATGGACAAACTGAGGTTTCGTCTCGGTCATCATCAGGTCGAAGAACGTGCCCTTGCCGTAAGGCAGAAACTCATAGCCATGCGTGTGATAAAAGAACTTCAATCCGTGTTTGGCGAGCGCCTCACCAGCTCGGTTGAAGACCTTGATCGCTTCGCGACAGGTCGTTTCGTCAAAGGGATCTTTATGCGGAATCCAGGCGCAGCCGACATATTGCTCTCCCAGGATCTGTGCCTCGCGAGCAACTCCTTCGATATCGTCACGGCATCGCTCATACGAGAAATGGCCACTGACCGCCTTTAGTCCTCTGCTGTCAAGCTCAGCTCTGAACTTCTCTGGCGTAAGCCCGTAAGTGCTGTGCGTCTCAACGTACTTGATGCCGAAATTGCGAACTTGATCCAGCGTCTTAGGCACATCTCTGGCGAACTGCTCGCGCAAGCTGTAAAGCTGAAGACCAATCTGCCCTTTGAAGTTCTGGCCCATGTTTATCTTTTCGAGCGTCGTGGGGCCTGGGTTTGCTGAACCAATCAACGCAAATAGGACCAAGAGAGTGAGCACAAATCGCAGCACTTTCGTCATGCGTGGTCTATAACATGAATTGCTGCCGATGGAAAGTTTTGCTGTAACCATGTGTCGTTGCTGTAACCATGAAGTGCGACCGCAGCAAAGTCGAGTGTCGGAGGCTATCGCATGATGAGTTTGTAACCCGGATCTGCGGGTGAGGCGTTAGCCACCGTTATTACACGCGCCGATGGGTCGACTTCGTCAGCGCGTACGTAGCCATACCGCCCGCGCCAATCTTGCAGGAGTCTTGAATCGAATGCTATTTGCTGGCTAAAATCACCGCGACTCTGTGCTATTATCTGCGCCCTTGCCCAGAACAAGAGGAAGCAAACAGCAGCCTTGACCAGCCGAATACAGCCTGGTTGTTTCGATGTGTCTGTGGCTCCAGATAGACAAAGTTTCCGCAGTTAGCGCCGGGGGCGAAATTAGAGAAGGTTCCGCGAGAATCCAACGTTTCTCAGCAGGGCCAGGCAGTCGCCCTCGGATCCGTGTTTCATAAACACGTAAAGGGAGAGGAGACAAGACTCATGACCACGAAAAAGTCCAAAACAAAAAAGGTAGTCGCCCGTAAAAAGCCGGTGAAAAAACGCGCTGGGAGTAAACCTCTGCAGAAGCTGAGTGAATGTGGCGAGTTCGACGTGTACAAAGAAGGAGGCGACAAACTTATCATCCGAATCAAGAGCGAAAGTGCCTTCGATGCCTCGCTCGTCGTGGAGGGAGATCGCTGCAGAACACTCATGCCGTGCAGGATTGTGAACGGACAGTGGGAATGTTGATTGCGCGAGACTTCTTGTTTATTGCGGTTTGAAGTTCTTGACGAGAATCAAATTATAGATGTCAACAGAGCGCACGCAGGCCAACTTGTTGCCGTCAGGGGACCACGCAAAAACGACAATTCGATTTTCCTTGAAGTCCGTTAACGGTTCAGGGCCGTCACCGCTCAGAGGTTGACTCCAAATGTTGGAGACATCACCAGTGGTGACCACGTACGTGAGTGCTCGACCGTCGGGTGTCCATTGCATCCCCTGAATTTCCTGGCTTGCGCTGGGAGGGACATCCATGACCTTCAAGGGAGCTCCACCCTGGAAGGGCAGGATTGCGATCTGCCAGGGCGTGTTGTCCGATCTGCCTCTAAAGAAACAGGCAATCAGTTTTCCATCAGGCGAAATGGCCGGTTGTTTTGTGTCCTCCGCGGAGAGGCTAACCGGCTGACCGCCTTCTACGGAAATCTTCCAAATGCTGTCTCGGCCCGCTTCTTCACTATGGTAAGCGATCCACTTGCCGTCGCTGGATATGCGCGGGAAGTCTTCCTCTCGACCGAAGGTCAATTGCCGCTGATCGGTTCCATCTGAATTCATTCTCCAAATATGAGCTTCGCCGGTGCGGTAGGACGTAAAAACGATAAAACGACCGTCGCCCGAAACAACCGGCCCGACGTCCGCGTTTTGGTCGAACGTCAGTTGTTTTGCATCGTTTCCCTTGGCGTCCATTATCCAGATGTTGTGGTTGCCTGGTCCGTTTACGCTGTAGACAATCCTGCCGTCAGGCATCCAGGCCACGCCGCCTGCGCCTCTGTCTTTGCTATTCTCGAGTGGAGTCCCCTGGTTCAACTTTTCGTGGGGCATCAACCAAATGCTCGAAACTACTTTTCTGTTGACGCTGAGCAAACCGTTGGACGTTGTTAGACTGACACCTCGATAGTAGTTCAAATCATTCGTTATGCGGTTGGCCACGCCACTCGGATAAGAGAGCAGCCAGAGTTGAAAAGTAGCGGAGGCCAATTCACTGTCCACCGCATTCATGACAAGTCCACTGCCATCCGAGAGCCATGCAAGTTGACCAATAATGTACCACTTACGCGAGTCAATTGTTCTGACTGAGCCCTCTGGCACACTGACGACAACTACAGTCATAAAGGAAGGCTCACCTGCGCTGGCCGTAGGACACGCAATTACTTTTCCATCCGGCGCCCAGGACGGACCATTGTTCAAATCGCGCATGACGCCGAAAGGATTTGAACCTGGACTTTTCGCCAGTTCACGTTCCTCCTCGCCATCTGCTGTTGCCAGGAACAAAGCTGGCCCGCCTTCTATATTCCGTATAAAGGCCAGACGTGTGCCGTCAGGCGACGGGCTACCAGGGGAACTAACATTCGAGACGATCTTTCGTGAGGCGCCGCCCAGCGTGGCAACGCGAAACAGGTTCCATCCAGCGCCTTCCTGTTTGAGATAGTAAACGCTGGCCCCATCGCGAGAGAAAACCAACCCGCGATAATGATCGGGCGAAGGCACTACAATTGGTATGAGGTTAGGATTTGCTACCTGCCTGACCGAAATTCCCTGTTTCCCGGCTTCTGTTACCAGCACAGCAAGGTAGTTGCCATCCGGTGAGATTGCGGCTTCTTTCATTCCGCCTGTCTTAACTATCTCAACAAATTCAATCGTGGGCACGCGTACTGGCGATTTACGTCGGTCAATGAACGCGCGAGCAACAAAAAATATCACTGTCAGCATTCCAACTAAACCAACAATTAGAATAAGCGATCCGATCCCGCCGCGTTTGATTTCCCTAATCAAATACTCAACGCCCGACGTTGCACGAGTCGGCCTGATCAGTTCGGTGCCGGAGATCTTTTCTGCTGTGTCCACTGCCGTTGGCCCAGGATCGGTCGAACCTGCATTCGCCGCAGCGGCGACCGAACGCGTTGACCGAGGAGGTTTGCTATCGAAGCCGAAATCCTGTTTCAGTTTCTTCAAATCCTCGAGCAGCTCGTTAGCCGTCCGATAGCGTTCCTGCCTGTTCTTACGCAAAGCTTTCAGGACAATGCGCTCCAACTCGTTCGGGAGTTCTGAAGCAAATTGAGATAGAGGAGGCGGCTCGCGATCGACGATTGAAACTATTAGATCAGTCTTCGTTAACTGGTGAAATGGTGCGCAGCCGGCAAGCATTTCATAGAGCACCACGCCGAGACTCCAGATGTCCGTTTGGCCGTCGAGTTCCTGTAGTCTTAGTTGTTCGGGAGACATATAGGCGACCGTGCCCAGGATGGCTCCAGATTCCGTATTAATATTCGCAATCGTCGAATCTTCCGGTCCGGGCTCATTCTGACTGCTCGGTTCGAGCAGTTTGGCCAGTCCGAAATCCAACACTTTCACATACCCATCCGTGCGTAGCATTACGTTCTCAGGCTTGATATCACGATGCACAATCCCGTGTGAATGAGCCGCAAACAAAGCAGTGGCTATCTGGATCGCCAGGTCCACGGCTTCACGCCATTGCATATGACCGCGCGAAATGCGTTCACGTAAGGTCATTCCTTCGATAAACTCAGTGACGATGTAGGTCTGCGAATAGGCCCTACCGATTTCATAAATCGTGAGGATGTTGGGATGATTGAGAGCAGACGTCGCGCGCGCCTCCTGCTTGAGACGCGATAATCGCTCTCTATTCGTACTGAATTCGGCCGAGAGTAACTTGAGTGCTACGGGCCTGCCCAGTCGTGTATCGCGAGCAAGATAGACTTCACCCATGCCCCCACTTCCCAGTCTGGAGGTGATTTCATAACGGCCTAATCGTGAACCGGGCGAAAGACTCATGGCGCGCGCCGTGATTTGAACACGGCTACCTCTTTATGTGAATTGGAGCGCGGGTCGCTCCGACGATTCATTCAGTTGAAACGATCTTGCTTGTTGGGTAAGAGGATGCTCATGGCTTTTCAAGAAGGGTTCTTCGCGGCGAATCTTGGCAAGGCAAAGACGGTAGCCAGCGCGACAAGCAGGGTTATTGCCGATCCCAGCACAACGTTGGTAGTCCTTTTCATTGAATACTCCTCTCATATTCCCCAAAAGGTCCATTGAGCTAGTTGCTTCTACTCCCGTCTGCACGGGTGTGTCAATGATATCAATTTGCAGAACATGTACGTTCGCTGCCGGGGGTAATCGACGCGAGCGTGAGTTAAATCGATCCAACAGACTCTAGCGCCTTGAGACTAACGCGGATACACTGAGCCGACTTGCCATCTCTATTGGCTCTGCTAAAAGGTGAACGGACCTGTGACCATCAAGGAGGGGACAAAACTCGACCGTTACGAAATTCGCTCGAAGATCGGCGAGGGCGGGATGGGTGAGGTCTATCTGGCGCACGACACGAAGCTGAAGCGGAACGTCGCTATCAAATTTCTTCCCATTGATTCAATCGGCGGCGAACACGCCAACAAACGCCTACTTCGGGAGGCCCGCGCCGCCGCCGCGCTAGATCATCCTAACATCTGCGCGGTGCACGAAATTGCCGCAGAAGGTGGCCGCAGGTTCATCGTAATGCAGTATGTCAAAGGCGAGACGCTCGACCTCCTAATAAGAGAAAAGCAGCTCGACTTCTCAGCCTCACTTTCAATCGCCATTCAAGTCGCCGATGCATTAGCCGAAGCTCACGCCCACGGAATCATCCATCGCGACATCAAGCCAGCGAACATCATGATCACGCCGCGTGGACAGCCGAAGGTGATGGACTTCGGCTTGGCGAAAACACTCGAGGCCGCCAGCGCCACAGACAAGGACGCAGTTACCAAAAGTCTGCTCACCAGTCCTGGAATGATCGTTGGTACAGTCCCTTATATGTCGCCCGAGCAAGTGAGAAGCGAGAAAGTCGATGCGCGCACGGACATATTCAGCTTCGGCGCGCTGCTCTACGAGATGATCACAGGCCATCAGCCCTTCGCTGCGAAAACCACAGTGGAAATCATTTCGGCAATCCTCATCACAGACCCCCCTGCGCTTGCCAATTATTCAGACGCGGTTCCGGCAGGTCTCGAGCAGGTAGTGCATAAATGTCTTGAAAAGGATCGCGAGCGCCGCTATCAGACAATGCGTGACGCGACTGCGGACCTCGAGGGTGTGCGACGCGTACGGGAAAGCGGAGCAGTGCCAGTACTCCAAATCAGCGATAAGACGACAGGGATAGCGACGGCAACCATCGACAGCGACGGTAAGCGATCAGCTTTCTTGGGGTCTCGTCGGGGATTGGCGGTGGCCGCCACCGCTGTGCTGGCGGTGTTTGTCTCTATGTCCGCACTATTCTTCAGAGTTCCTCGAACTGCGCCGCCCGCTAGCGTAAAGTCTGGTAATTCTCCCGCCTACGACGACTATATGCGCGGCAAGGTGATGGCGGACAGCCAAAACCCTCATGTTAATGAAATGGCCATTGGACTGTTGGAAAAAGCCGTCAAAGCCGATCCCAACTTTGTGTCCGCTTGGGCTGAACTACCCCGCGTTTACCTTATAAAGACGTTCTTTTTCGCGCCCCAGGCACAGAAAAAGCAGTTGGACGTGGACGCGGAAGTGGCAGCAGAAAAAGCGCTGGAACTCGATCCGAATTTAGCCGAAGGTCATTATGCGCGCGGCCTGATTTTATGGACGCACGAGAGACGATTCCCACACGAGCAAGCGATTCAGTCTTACAAGCGCGCTATTGCGTTGAATCCGAATCTGGACGAGGCGCACCATCAGTTAGGCGTGGTCTATTTCCATATTGGCTTGCTCGATAAAGCTTGGGCGGAGATTGAAAAGGCGCTGGAGATCAAGCCGAGCAATACCATGGCGCGGTTCCGGCTTGGTGTCATCAATCTTTACGGCGGCAAGTACGAACAGGCGCTCGCCAATTTCAGAATGATTCCGCGAGAAGCTAATCCGTCGCTCGTGGATCGTAATTTGGCAACAGCTCTAGTTCAACTTGGGAGGACCCAGGAAGCGGCAGCGGTCGTTGAGGAGTATTTGAAAACTTATTCGACGGACGAGGGCGGCAATGTTACCAGCGTCAAGGCAATGCTTTTGGCCAAAGCCGGAAAGGAACGTGAGGCAGAAGAGACGATCCAGCACGCCATCGAAATCGGAAAAAACTTCGGCCACTTTCATCACACAGCTTACAACATTGCTTCGGCGTACGCCCTGCTCAAGAAACCTGAGTAGGCGATTAAATGGCTGCAGACCGCTGCCGATGATGGCTTCCCCTGTTATCCGTTGTTTGAGAACGATGCCAACTTGAACAACCTGCGGAAGGACGAGCGGTTCATTGCTTTCATGGCTAAGTTGAAGCAGCAGTGGGAACGTTTTAATGCGACTTTGTGAGCTAGCGCAATCAGACAGCAACCAACGCTGACGGAGGAAACATGCGACCGTTGAGACATCTGATTCGTTTGACTCTGCTCTCGATGGTCTCCGCTGGCGTGATGTTCGGGGGGCAGCGTGCCGACGCCAGAATCCCCGTGGTCCTATCAACCGATGTCGGCAATGAGATCGACGACCAATGGGCCATCACCTATTTGCTGCTTCAACCCCGGTTCGATGTGCTTGGCGTGATGTCGGCACATGCTCCAACCATCACCGCACCTGCCGGTCATACGTCTTATCGCATTCTCGTCGACATAGTAGAGAACCGTCTGGGAATGAGCGCGCACCCTCCGCTCGTTGAAGGCGGAAGTCTGCCACTGGAGAACGCAAAGACACCCCGCCCAAGCCCGGCCGTCACTTTTCTTATCCAGACCTCGCGAAGCTTCTCGAAAAACAATCGGCTGACGGTGCTGATGATCGGCGCAGGCACGGACGTGGCATCGGCAATCCTCATCGATCCCACCTTCGTCGAACGGGTTCGTGTCATCCAAATGGGTTTTGCGAGTGAGCAAGATGGCAACGAGTTCAACGTAGCAAACGACGTGTACGCAGTGCAGGCGATCCTCGACTCAAACGTGCCCCTGGTCGTCGGACCCGGCAAAGTCTGCCGCGCCAGCCTTTCGCTCACCTTCGATCAGGCGCGGGAAATGTTAGCGAAGCGAGGCGCAATCGGCGCTTGGCTCTGGGAGGAATATCAAGCTTGGTATTTCCGCGTAGTGAAGCCTCTCAGGGTGAACGACTTTTCTAAGCCGTGGGTGATTTGGGATGACATTACACTCGCCTACACCCTGGGAATGACAACGCAACATACGCTACCCCGGCCAAGACTGCGTGACGATATGACTTTCGAGCAACTCAAGACTGATCAAACCGTCACCTGGATCACGGATGTTGACGAGCAGCGAATGTGGGCCGACTTCCTGAGACTCGTGGATGAATACCAGAGAACGCATGCAGTCGGCAATAAAGCGATGGACCACCGTTTGACGTTTATGATGCCCTAAATTGATATCTTCTAAAACCTTACCCGAAAAGAGAATTGCAGTCTTCGTGACGGTTGTGCGGTAATGGCTCGGCCGAAGAAAGGCGAACTGAGGTTGCCAATAAAACTGCTGTAATTTATCTCTCAGAGGTGTTACTCACATGATATCGCGGTACTGTATTGGGTGCGACACCAACCGAATAATTCCTGCTCAATCGCCAAGTTTCTGGCTGGTAGCGGGTAAGCAAGCGCGGCGCGATCTCTAGGTCCACTGAGACCCACCCGCTACCGCGATGTGGGGCTGACCTCATGGGACCGCGGCATGAGTAAGAATTAGCGATGACTCCCGCGCAAATCCTTCCCAAGCTGGGACGCGGCTACCGAATCCGCAAGACAATCTTGCCGAACACATGTCCGGCTTCCAGGCGCTGGTGCGCGTCAGCAGCCTCCCCAAGGTCGTACGATGCTGCAATTGGTACCCGGAGGTTCGCGTCCTCCAAGGCTTTGTTAAGACGCTTGAAGTGGCCCACATCGGCGACTGCATCGTAAGAACTGATTTTCACTCTCAGTCGCTTCTTCGGTGCGGGCTCAACACCGTTCGGATATGCGCAGCGGCCGCCGGGTCGAAGGGCGTCGAGACAACTTTCCAGCGTCTTACCACCTGCGAGCGCCAGGAGCGCATCGGCGCCATCAGGTACACTACGCTTAAGTTCAGAAGGCAGAACTTTGCTGTGTCCATCAATAGCAGTATCAACACCCAAGAGCTGCACCAGCGCTACTCCAGTTGCTCCCGAGGCGATTGCAATCACACGCGCTCCACGCAATTTCGCGAATTGGACAGCAAGCGCTCCTACCCCCCCGGAAGCGCCTTGAATAATCACGCTTTCTTTTCTTTTAACTTGCAGCGCCTCGTCGATGCCCTGGAGCGCCGTTAATCCAGTGGTGGGAATGGGTCCTGCGTGCTCGAGGTCAAGCACCTTGGGAACGTGAGCAACTCTCTCTGCGATGACAGCCACGTACTCAGCGTAGAAGCCGCCTTTTTCGAACTGATTATCCCAACTATAAGAAAAGACGTTGTCGCCCACCTTAAACCGACGAATTCGTGAACCCACGGCAGCAACAGTGCCGGCGCCGTCTGTCCCGAGCACAATAGGAAACTTGGGCCGTCCACTCGGATACCAACCTCCGCGAATATCAGCATCCCATGATCCGACTCCCGACGTGTGCAGCGCGATCAGCACTTCATTGGGTTCAATGACCGGCACAGGTAACATGTCGACATGCAAAACTTCTGGTCCACCGAAGCGGTCGATGACCGCAGCACGCATTCGATTGGGAATATCAGTCATCTATATGGCCCCTATCAGCGGCAGGAGCAGCAAGCAGGCGCAAAAGCCAGGAAGCAGGGCAGCAGACAGGAGCAGGAACGATGGAACACTTGCTCTAAACGTGCTCCTGCTCCTGTCTGCTGCCCTTGCTACCTGCTCTTGCTGCTTGCCCCTGTTGTTGGCTCTTCGTGGTCTATGAATATGTTGTACCGCAACCGACGTGCCTTTGGCTGAGTATCAAAAAAGCGTTTATCGGGCGAAACTTCGGGGCAATGTGGGTGAACTCACCCCAACAGGGTGAGGGTGAAAACTCCCAGAGAGTCAAAAAATCAGGACGTGGGTTATCAGGTTTAGGGAAATAGCTCTCGTACATCGCCCAGATCATGCTCCACGAGAAGGTCGATGCCCGAATTAGCGAAACGCCGGGCGGCGGCTGCGGCTCGTCCGTCGGCTTCGTGCTCTTGTGACCATTGAGCGTGTTTGATAAGTAGTGTAAGTTCCATCGTGCGTCCCAACGTCATCGCAAACCTTCGAGCAGCGGCCTCGAGGGTTGGTTGGCCCTCTTTTTTTGTTTGAGCTAACCAACTTTCGGCGTGGGCCAATGCCGCTCGAGTTATGCGCACAGGCTCGCTGAGACGAGAATCGTGGGCTACTTGCAGGAATCCGGTAACCGCTGCTTTGAACGCCTGAAAGGCGTGGTTGGCTGGAGCGAGTGACTCACCATCGGAAGAGATGGCCTCGCTACCACCATCCCAGCCCTGATGTCCTGCTGGGGAACTCGGTCCGCGGACGCTACCGGAAAGCGCGCCGAGGCCGCGCAAGGTGTCGAGTGAGAGCACGTTGGTGGTTCCTTCCCAGAT
>Ga0070699_100000539_pt1 | contig 35762 bp, 24 predicted proteins | sample KBSK1503metaG_FD_65473 | JGI IMG/M metagenome (GOLD analysis project Ga0070699, IMG submission 65473) | Corn, switchgrass and miscanthus rhizosphere microbial communities from Kellogg Biological Station, Michigan, USA - KBS K1-50-3 metaG | ecosystem: Host-associated > Plants > Roots >... | reverse complement strand
AAGGCCTACATCCGCGCAAACCTAGGTTTCAGGTTTACGTCAGTGAGTGACTATGTGACGGCACTGGCAATCGAGAGGACGGTCAAGAGCACTGGCCTTACCAAGGCAGGCCGACCCTTGCTGAATCCCGGGAATAAACCTGATTAGCGGCTGGTCCAGCGAATGTCCAGATCAATCCAACGACGAGTGATCGACTTCCCGCAACAAGGCATCCATCCGACGAGCTGCCTGCCACTGCAGCTCTGGGATGACATGCGAGTAGGTATTCATTGTCATCGCGATCTGGGAGTGGCCGAGCACGTCCATGACAACACGCGGCGCAACCCCCTGGACAAGCAGGAGTGTCGCGCACGAATGTCGAAGGTCATGGAATCGGCGTTGCGCCAAGCCTGCACGCTCCAAATGCTGATGGAACTGCTTGCTTAATTGGCTTGCGTCTAGGGGGTTCCCCTGAGCGTTAGTGAAGACGAGGCCGGTCTCCACCCATTTTGTGCCAGCCTCGGCTTTCTCCTGGAGCTGACGGTCGCGATGCTCACGTAGGCTCCGCACGGTTGAGGCGGGCACGGCCAACATCCGCCGGCTCCGAGCGGTCTTCGGTGCAACCAGTTGCAGCTTACCGTCGACTCTTTGCAGTTGCTTGGTGACATGTAGATCGGCCGTTTCCAAGTCAACGTCCTGCCAACGCAGGCCAAGAACTTCTCCTTGCCGGAGTCCCATTGTGAGAGCGATCGCATAGAGCGCTTCGAGTCGGTCGCCCTTCATTGCGTCGAGGAAAGCCCGGGCTTCATCCGGAGTAAGTGGTCGAATGTCGTACCGCTCGACGCGGGGACCACGCACGAGAGCGGCAGCGTTGCGTGAAATGAGATCCCATTTGACGGCCTTACTGAGAGCCGTTCTCAGAGTCCCGCGGATATAACGAACGCTCCTCGGTTTCATGCCATCCGCGATCTTTTGGTTCAAAAACTGCTGCACGTGGATAGGGGTGAGCCTGTCCAACCGCAAATGACCAAGTGCAGGCTTGAGATGAAGCCTGACGTGGACTTCGTAGCCGGCATAGGTCCAGGGTCGAACGTTGGGCCGTACGACTTCAGCAAGCCAATAGTCCAAGAAATCACCGACAGTGCTGCGCTGCGAAGTAGCCAACATTCCGATATCACGCGCTCTCACGGCTCTAACCAGCTTGCGTCGGGCCTCGTCGCGAGTCTTCGAGTAGAAGGTCTCACGTCTGCCCCTAGGAAGTGAGATCGTGGACGCCCAAGTTCCGTTCGATCGTCGTGAAAGAGAGCCTTCGCCATTCGCGCGCTTCAGTGATCCCCCAGCTTGGCGCTGAATCGGCGGTCTTTTACGCTGAGGTGGCGGCATGAGTTCATCTTCTGGCCGGATCGGAAGCTGATTCGAAATCCACATGACCAAGGCGGAGCGTGGAACGCGCACGCAGCGGCCGATCCGTACAACTGGCAGCTCGGCCCGCAACATCATTTGGAAGGCTTTGCTGCGCCCAATTCCAAGTAGCCGTGACACTTCGCGGCTGTCGAGCAGCCACGGCGCGTCATCATCATCGGCGCCAGTGCTTGTACTTGTTTGCGCTTCGTAAGTCTTGTCCAAGAGGCGTGATGCCGAGCTAGTAGGTCCTAGGCTGAGGCCCACGAGGATTTCATCATCCGGCTCCGTAGCGAGCTTGGCGGTTATCCATGTCGATAGAGCGCCTCGAGGAACCCGAACGCTGCGGCCGATGCGCACAACTGGCACCTCTGTCCGCCTCATCAATTGATAAGCCTTGGTGCGTCCGATCCCGAGCAACCGTGATACCTCACGGCAGTCGATTAGCCATGGTCGTCCGTCAATTTCCTTTTCATTGCCACTAGCGCCGGACGCGAGCAATTCGTCTGCGTTCATCGCTTGTCTACCTTTGCCCAAGGTTTTGTTTCCTCCCGCTAGCAAACACGTCGTTCAGACTGCTAGTCGCCGCCCCTTGGCCACGATCTTGGCGCCCTACCGGCGCATTGGAGTTATAGGTCGTGTACCAGCTTGCGGCCCTTGGCTGGTCGTTGGTATGCGTACGCGCGGGCGTACAAATCGACCTCATCCGGGCGCCACCTCCCGTGCCACTCAAGGTGGCCACCGCCGCATGCGAGAGTGGGCTTCGGCCCCACTTCTATTCCGTGAACCACCGCAAGAGCCGTATTCGGGTGATGGCTTCGGGCGTGGTCGACCTCATTCGACGTTAGGATTACCGACTCAGCGTGGCCGCGGGAGCCCTTTACCTCGACGTAGAGAGCGACGCCAGTCGGCTTAGTGCAGTACAGGTCGTATGGTGCACCCTTTGCCTCGACCACCCAACCCTCGTTTCGTAAGTACTTCGTTGTGACCATGACCGCATAGGTCTCGATCGCTTTGCGGGTCTTCGCATCGGACTCCTTGCCCGGCTGTTCAATGAACTTCACGAGATCCTCTTCGTCGGGACCGAGCCTGTATTGATCCCAATGATTACCAGCGCTTATCCACACAAAGCTCTGGGCGTCAATCAAGTCGGCGATCGGCACTCCGTCAGCAACGAGACGATCGGACACCGCCTTGATAAACTCACACGCTTCGGAATACTTCTCGCCGGCCGAGCCTTTCGACAAACTATCGACGCGGGCGTATTTGGTAAGACCGTGCTCAATCGCGCGTTTGTTGTACGCCGTGTAGGCGGTAGGGTCGAGTCCGACCAGAATCGCGCCGATGAACGCCAGGGATGGTTTCCGGAGCAGCGGCTGCTGAGGTGAACGTTTGGAAGTGCGGGCCTTTCCTTGTATCTCTCGAAGCGAGTTACGAAACAATTTAATGCGGTCGTCGAGGGCGACGTCGGATCGCGCAAGCGCCTTGAATTCGCTAGATATCGCGCCTCCGAAACCTCGATCAATCGCGGCAGGTATCCAGTCAAAATTGGCGAATGCGAACATCCCACCAGTTAGGAACGTAAGGATCTTTCGGGCGTCCCAACTTCCACCGTGAACAGCGCTGTGCCACTCAGTCTGAGCTGAACTACTTAGGCCAAGCTCCGAGAGATCTGCCTTACCCCGTCCAAATAACAACGCCAACCTTCCGGCGAACTTCGATGATGTGTCGGCAGAGAAGACGGCTTGAAGGGCGAGATGGTTGGCCCATTTGTATCCGCGCTCGAACTGTCGGTATTGCCCAGTCTTGAGGATTCGGCCGAAGGCTTCAACCTCTGAATTCGGAATCCGGACTTCCATCACCACACCTCACAACGAATGATTGGCCAACTTAAGCGCGCCCGAATCAATGGTGGGCGCAGGCTGCCTCGGCATTCGAGCATGGGACGCTCAGGCGACCGGTGGCTAGCGATCCGACTTGCCTTCCTCAAGTGCTTGAAGTGCACCTTGAAGTTCAGACCGTGCTTGTGCGACGGCGCTGGCCACTTTTGTCGGTAGATAGGCATGCCGATCGTGATCGGTGTGGCGAGGGTTGACTAGCCGGTCGAGCTCATCGTCAATGTTTAGCGCAGCGATGGCGGCTTCAAGGTGTTGTCTGACCTGGCTAGGGTCGCCGCTCATGGTCGTGGGCTAGATTCCATTTCATCAGGCCGGCCACCCGAAACACCCAGGCTCAGCGGGAGGAGGGCGAGGCAGTGGGACCGCCCCGTTCTGCCACATAGGTCGGCCTCCTCTATCGCCCTAGTCGCTTGGTCCGGTTTCTGGGCCCAGACGAAAGTGACCACAGGAATCATCGGCGTTTGAGCCACGTATCGGGATATCCACTCCAGAGCAGGCTGTCGAGGATTCGGACCAGCGTGCGATCGCACCCTCTATCTCTGAGGCGTACTTGCAGCTCAAGAAGCGTAGGGAGAAGGTCGTTTCGGATCGCTCTGATCTGTTCGACAAGAGCCACACCACTTTCCGCGCCAACGTCCGGTATTCCCATGAGGCGAAGCACATATGAATCACACACAGGGATGAGGCGCGGACGCTTGATATGGAGCACCTTGGTGGCCCTCGCTATACCAATCCCTTTGCCGATCACCGCGTTGAAGAGAGCTGCAAGCCGCGCCGGTACGCGTTCTTTCGACCACCGTCCATCGCTCGTTTGAAGCAGGTCTAGGTTTTGGTTAATCGCCTTCAGTTCCGGCAGGTCACCCCGCTTCATCAGCTTCGCCCAGTCAGCGTGAGGCGACCGTGCTCCCATAGTCACGTTAATTGCTCGAACGTCGGCTGCCGTGATACTGCTGGCCGGCGATCTACCAGCCATCACGTAGGCGTCGTATGACCCTGAGCCGAGCGAGCTGGAATTCTCAGTGAAGAACTTCAGGGCGGTTTTCCATGGCGTCGCGACGATTACGTCGGCGCGGCGAAGCCGGATCGGTCCATCTCCGGTCGTGGGACCCGTCATCTCGGTTGTGCAATGGAGCGTGTGGCGTGAGCTGGCGGAGTCCGACGCTCAAGCCTTCGTGATTGTCGCTGTACGTTCCAGGTTGCGATCTTGATCGAGCTCATGGCACGAAGTCCTCACCGCGATCCTCGATACCTGAGATGGCGATCATCCAACCCTTGCCGCAGTTCGGACACTGTCTTCCCGACCCATCCGCAGGTGCCCACATCTCCTTCACTCCCGTGAGGCCGGCGGCAGGCCTTCTGCGGTTTCGGCGGGCGTGATTGTTGGCGAGGCTTCGGTCGGGTACCAGTCTGGTGTCACCTGGGCCGGCGTTAGCTTGAATGAGCCGGAGGCCATTTCCACTTTTATGGTTGCGATATTCGGATACTGCGGGTTCACTGCATAGAGGCGGTCGACGTCCGCAATCGCCTTCGCGCGCTGACCCTGGAGAAATTCACACGCGGCCCGGAGCATCAGACACTGCTGCAACCCGATGTCGAGGTTGCGCTTTTGCAGACCTGCTGTGTCGAGCAGAGATCGCGCCTGCTGGAGGTCTCCTTTCAGCGCCCATGCCAGTGCGAGGCCCGAGATCATGGTGGTCCGGCTCTCGTCGGTGATTACGGCAATCGTCCGCAGCTGGTCAAGCCGCGCTATCGCATCGTCGAGGCGGCCGGCGTTGAGAAGACTGTTGGCGTACCTTGCCTCGGCGTCCCAGTCAGTGGCGAGGTGCAGGTATTCGCTGTAAGCATCGGCGGCGTCAGGCCAGCACTTCTGGGCGAAGAACCAGTCTGCACACGTCCTGATTGTTTTCTGCCCCGGGTCGATCGACATCGCCTGGTGCACGACCGGAAGGGCCTGCGCCGGGTCGAGGCGACTGGCTCCCTTGAGCAACCTGCTCGCCTGCGAGCTGGGGCGCGTGTACCGGTACCAGATCCACGCAGCGCCGCCGATAGCGATCGGAATGAGCACCAACCCGGAGGTCGCAACGACCGCCCCGATCGCAACCAGAATGCCGAGGACGACCAGGCACCCGATCGCAGTCGAGCGAGAACTGGACGGGGTTGCGTAATTCGAGCGCAGGGCCGGTGCGGCCCGATGGCCCTTGTGGCGTATTGACGTGTAGTAGACACCGGTTCCCGGAACGCCAACGGTGGTGCGGACACCGTAGCGGCCGCCGAGCGTCACACCGGCACCACGGCCGCCCAGCCTGAGGCTCGGACCCGACCGTGACAAGCCGAGCGTCACGCCTGGGAGCATTTTCTTTCGACGCCAGAGCCGCCAGCCCATCGCCCTCGAACCTATGACGCGGGGAGCGGTGGCTGCGGTGGGACAATGCGGATCACCTGGTCGGTCGAGGCGAACACGAACGAGACCGCGACCGGCGTCTTGCCCGTGATGGTCCGAACCAGCTCTGCGTAGGCCTCGCCCTGCAGACGGTAGCGGTCCATCCGCGCATCCAGGTCGGCCGCGCGGACCTCGTCAGTCTTGTAGTCGACGATCTCATAGCCCTGATCGGTCTGGAACAGTAGATCGATGAACCCCTCCAGCACAGCACCTTCCACCGGCGCTCCAATAGGCACCTCCCGCCACATGCGGCCACTCGCCACCGCTCGCAGGACCGGCCCGCTCTGGCAGGCCTGACGCGCCAGCCGGGCCACGTCGCCAGCACGATTCGCGATGCCCTCGGCCGCTGCCTGGGCGCGCGCCGTGTTGTCGAGGCCTTCCTGGGTCCCGAGGTCAATCGCCTGGAGGACCGCATGCACGGCACGGCCCATCGACGTGCCGCCTTTGCCCCGCCTGAAACGAGCGGTATCAGGTTCAGTTCGCGGCTCCTCGCCCTTCGCCAGCCCCGCGCGAGCAGTTGCGGTGACATACGGGATGCCGACGGCGGCGACCAGCGCCGCCTTCCGATAGCTAACCCATGCTTCCTCTTCGGCCACCACCTGTTCGACGGTCGTGCCGGAGCCGACCGGCTCGTCCTTCGGCGCCGCCATCTCAGGGGGTTCGAGCTCACCAACGACTCGGGCCATGGCGCCGAGAGTCTCCGCAAACGCGATCGCGGGCGCTTCCTTTTCATTGGCCTTGTGATGCAGGCCGAGGATCAGGTGGTCACGGGCGCGGGTGGCGGCGACGTAGGCGAGGCGGATCTCCTCTGCGTCCGCCAGTGCCTCCTCGGTCTCGCATGCCTCATCGAAAGCCGGGCTCGCCCATTCATGCTGGCGGGAATCCTTGACGCGAGCGTGCACGCGATCGTGTACGCGGTCACCGATCACGGTTGGACTTCGGAAGGGGCGTGACGAACCGAGCCCGGTCATGAATACGATTGGGAACTCGAGACCCTTCGCACGGTGCACGGTCAGGACGCGCACCGCTGACTCGTCAGTCTCGACGATCGAACCAGAGACGTCGCGCGCCTGGTTGCGATCGAGCCCCTCCATCCACTCGACGAAATCACGCAAGGTCGTCCGACCCGTCGCCGCGAACGCCCGCGCGCGCGCCGATACATAGCGGTAGCGGCGCCATGACTCGCGGGGCCGCCGTTCGCCGAACGCGCCGGCGACCAGCATTCGGTCGTCAACAAACCGCTCGACCAACGCCGCCACTGTGCCCTGGTTGCGCCGCGCGTGGAACGAGGCGACGTGCTCCAGGGCCGCGGCGACTCGATCGACCGCTCCAGTGCCCGGCCGTACGTAGTCGATGCGTCCCCCCTGCCCTGTCCACCGCACGAGCTCTGCGTCGCTGCAACCATAAATCGGCGAGCGCAGCGCAGCCAGAAGAGCCACCTGGTCTGATGGATCGTCGATCGCGCGGAGGGCCGACAGCAGCTCGGAAACCTCCTGCGTCGCGACCACGATCTCCCCACTCTCTATCCGGTACGGAATGTCGCGGTCCTCGAAAGCTCTCTCGAGACGACGCAGGTTGGTGCGGCTCGGGGTCAGCACACAGATGTCGCCATAATCGGCGGTCCGACGGGCCCCTCTAGGTTCCTTCACCGAGACGCTCCAACGATCGGCGACGATGCGGGAGATGGCGCCAGCGACGTACCGCGCCTCAAGCTCCCAGACCTCGGCCGCCTTGCCCTCGATAGGTCCGCCAAATCGCCACAGCGCCGGGCCCGCCGCAGCCGCGTCTGCCGCGAGCGGCTGGTAGGCCGGCTGGGCGCCTTCGGTCAACGTCATCACCCCGCTGAAATGGCGGTTGACGAAATCGATCACGGCCGGCACCGAGCGGAAGTTGCGGCTCAGGACCAGCGGTTCGGCCACATGCTTTCGGATCGCCTGGTAGAGCGCAATGTCGGCTCGACGGAACCGATAGATGGACTGCTTGGGATCGCCAACCAGGCACAGCTTGCCGGGTTGGAGCTCGATCTTCCGCCAGTCCTCTGGCAACGCGGCGCCAGGTTCCGCGCACAGGTAGAACGCGATCTCGGCCTGCAATGGGTCGGTGTCCTGGAACTCGTCGATGAACACCCGAGTCCACCGCGACTGCACCCGAGAACGCACTTCCGGACTGTCGCGCAGCAGGTCGCGCGCCCAGGCCAGTAGGTCCTGGAAGGTCGCCACTCCCAGCTTCTTTCGGTCGGCGGCGTATTCAAGTACGAAGTCGCGAAGGGCTGCCAGCAGCGAGCAGAACAGAGCAGTGCGGTATGCCTGAAGCGTTTCGCCAGCATCCTTCTCAGCCGTCTTGATGTGATCTTTCAAGACGGTGAAGGCATTGCCGCCCTCTGCTTTGGGCCATCCCATCATGTTGCCCGGCGGTCTCCGAAGCCCCTCGACGGCTTGTAGGGCAACGAGGGCCTGGTCCACGGTGCTCGCCTCCGCCAACCGTTCGCACACAAACGACAGTCCCTGAACAACTGGAATCGCCTCGTGGTCGGCGGGCGCGTACCTCAGCAGGAGCTGCGCCTCCCGGATCCGCCCGGCCGCCTCATGTGCCGCAGCGATCGGATCCGATGGCGCGTCGCATGCCCACGTGCTCCCCGGCGACAGCAGGTCGTAGTTCTCGTGCAATGCACGGGCAAGCGTCTCCATCCTGTCGGGTCCGAGGCCCAGGAGCAGTGCCCGGCGCACGGTGTCGCGGTGCTCGGCGTCGCCCGCCACTGCGTTGAACCACGTTCGGAAGCGGTCCTCGAAATCGAGGTCCGCCTCGATCTCGTCCACCGTGGTGAAGTCGGGGGGCAGGCCGGCATGAAGCGGGTAGGTACGCAACAGGTCGCCCGCGAATGCGTGGATGGTGTCGATGGACGCATCTCCGATCTGTTCACCAGCAATCCGGCAGCGATCGCGTTCCGTCGCTGGTCTGTCGAGGTTGGAGACGACCCTGTCGAGCGCCTCACGCACCCGTGTCCGCAGCTCTGCGGCCGCCGCCTCGGTGAACGTGATCGCCACCAGCTGCGACATCACCATGTGACCGCCCGCCGCCAGCTCGCCGATCCGCTCGACGATGGCCGTGGTCTTGCCAGTGCCTGCGCCCGCGTCGACGAAAAGAGTGCTCTCGAACTCCGTTTGGAGCCTGTGGCGGGCCTGACTATCCGCGACCAACAGCTCAGGATCCATCGTCGCCGCCCAGCTCGAGATGTATCCGCGGGCCCGGCTGGTCCTGCTTGCGCTCCCGCATCTGATCGCGGCCGTTCGGGCAGACCCGGTCGTAAGGGCAGTACGAGCAGTTGTCCCAGCCAGCCGCTCCGGGGCGTCCGCTCTCTGAGCCGGGCACCTGCGGGAACGCGCCGGCCCTGATGCCCCGGTCGACGATGGCGAGTGCCGAGCGCAGCCGCTCCGGGTCGTCCGGGACCGACATCAACTTGAAGGCACCCTTAGAGCTCGCGAACCAGTAGGCGCTCTCGACCTGAATGCCCGGATACCGAGCCCGGATCGCCGCGCCGTATACGGAGGGTTGGACCTTCGTCCCGGCCACGACCGGGTCTTCCTTGAAGGCGTTCTCGGAGTACCGTGTGGAGCTTCCAGTCTTGTAGTCGATGAGACGCGCGACCTTTGGAGCGGAGGGGTCCGGCCCCAGGTCTATGCGATCGATGCGGCCGCGTAGGCGCGCAGTTCGGCCGTCGGGCAGGTCCATCGACAGCTCATCCCAGGGGTCCCGGCCCATTCCGAAACCCTGCTCGAAAAGGGAGGGGACGAGCCCGTCTTCGCGGACCTTCTCGTCGCGGCGTAGGAAGGTCTGCAGGTCCACGAGCATCGCCTGCTTCTCGTTCTCCCAGGCGAGGGCGTTTCCGGTCGCGCCGGCTGCCTCCAGTGTGGCGAACTCCTCCTTGGCAATGTCCTCGATCAGCTGCTGATCGGCGGCCGTGTAGGGCTCGAAAGGCCCGGGCCGGCCATGGGTGTGAAGCTCACCGAAGAACCGGCTGAGGACGCCGTGCACGAGAGCTCCCCTGGTCAACGCACCGATCGCCCACTCGATTTCCTGCTCTGGGCGCTCGACTTCCTCGATACGGAGGACGCGCGACAGCAGGTAGCTGAAGGGGCAGGTCGCCCAGCCCTCGATGCTCGACGGCGAATGGCCGCGCCGGTCAAGCCCCGCTGACAGCCCTTCGAGGCCTGCGACCTCTGAGCCGACGTTGCCATCGAACTCCGTGAACGCGGTCGAAAGGCGCGCAGCGCGCACCTCCAGCTGGCGGTGGAGTGGTAGGTCGGCACGAAGTGCAAGGCCCGAGGCCTTCAGCCCACCGCGCTCGCGCTCGCGCCGCGCAACCGCCACCCGCCACTCGGCTACGTTCAACAGCGATGTCGCCTTCTCGAGCCCGGCGTCTGGTGACGGGATAGCGAGCACGTTCTTCGCGCCATTACCTTCACGCAGATCAGCTGCGGTCACCGGGCGGCCACTCTCGGTCTCGGCAAACGCAATCACCCAGGGAGATGGGTAGCTGGGCCTGAGGTCGGGATCGAATGCCGGAAAGGAAAGCCAGGCTGACCTAGCCGCAGCGATTGCGGCCAGGAAGTCACGACGCTCCTCGGCGCGCGTGCGCTCGGTACGCCCAAGTGGATCGGGACCTCCGTCAGGCGGGAAGACGGGGTCTGGCGGCGCAGCACGCGGCAGTGCACGCTCGGTGGCGCCGAGCACGAAAACAAGATCGAACTCCATTCCGTGCAAGGCACCGACCGGCCCGACGGCCACTCCCGAACCAAGGCGCCCCTCAGCCTGGTGACGGCTATCGAGCGCCGCCTCGCTGACCTCGACGAACCGCTCGAAATTCACCTCTTCCTCGACAGCGCCTGCCGCCGCCATCTGGATGAGGAGCTCCCCGATCATCTCATCCGCCTCGCGCTCCCTCTCGGGCCAGTCGTCGCGGACTGGCGCGTAGTTGCGGCGTGCCTTCTCCGCCCAATCGGCGAGCGCGGACCAGCCGGCGTCGGCGGGCGACTGAGTGTTCCGCTCGGCGCCCTCGATGAAGTCGGCCATGCGCTTGAGCGCTCCGGCCTCGCGCCGGCGGTAGCGGATCGCGCCCTCGCTCGCGCCGGACCGTTCCATCTCATCGGCCTCGGCGTTGATGCCCTCGGCCTGGAGTCGCAGGCGGGCAAGCCACTGCTGCGCGCCGCTGACCACCGCCGCCTCGCGAGACAACCGGTCCCAGTCGCCAATCGAAACGCCTCCTGGATCGGAGACCGGCAGCGCACCCAACCAGGCCAGTACGGCGACCCGTGCGAACCGGCGCTCGCGCAAGCGCAGGAGGCCGACCATACTCCGACCGGCCCAGCTCTCGGAAAGCGGCCGGCCGTCGATCCCGGCCCACGGCACCCCTGCCGCATCCAGCGTGTCGCGGAGCAGCGGGCCGTAGGGTTCGCGATCGCGATACACGATCGCGATTCGACCTAGCTCCGGCCCCTCCTCGAGCTTGCTCAGCAGGAGGCGGACGACGCTGCGGACCTCCTCGGTCGCATCCGGCGCCGCGATCAGACTGACCCTGGAGGCACCGGGCGCGGCAGGCGCGAGCTCAGACCACGACGCGCCGAAAGCCTCGGCGATCGACGAGGACGGGGTGTCCGCCAGCGGCTCACCGAGCGAGGAGAGCATGACGTCGATCGAGCAGTGGGTCGACAGCGCCTCGAGGAAGCGGGTTTCGGCTGGCTTCTGGGCGGAAGGTAGGTAGACGACCGCGGCGCCGATCTCGCGCACCTGGCGGGAGATATCGGCGCCGTGGAGAGCGGACACCGACGAGGCCAGGAGGTCCTGGTCGTCATATAGCTGCGCCGCCGTCACGACGACGAGGTACTCGCGGTAGACACTGAGCGCCGCCTCGGCCATGAGGCCCCTACCCGCCAGCTGTCGTAGCCAGGCCTCGTCCTTGTCGGCCTCGCGAAGCTCGCGGAACAGCTCGGCGAGGACCCGGACGAGGGCTGGGTGCCCCCCCACCTCTCCGAATGCCTGACCCTTCCGCCGGATGGCCTCGCGGATCGCCGCCTCCTGCGAAGGCAGAGTCAGCGGCGACCTGCCGGCGGCGGCCAGCGCCGGGGCGCCGAGGGGTTCGACCAGCCGGCCCATGACCCCAAAACGAACATTGGCGTAGCCCCCACGCGCGAGATTGCGACGGGCCGCCAGCCCGACGTGGTTGGAGGAGACGACGACAGTCACGGGCGCCAGCGGATCGCCTCTCTTGAGTTGGGCGATCCTGGCGCTCAGCCAGTCCAGCGACTGCTTTCCAGGGCGGACACGGACCAGGTTCACGGATGCGGACCGAGCCGTGGTCGACCCCGGATTCATGCGTCAAACTCGATCGCAGGCGGCGGGCTCTCGGCCTCCCGGGATGCCCGGGTCCTGACCAGCGGCGTCATGTCCCCGACCTCGCCATAAGCGGCTCCGAACAGGAGCTCCGTGAGACAGGCCAGGCGCCGAGGCTCGTGCGGCAGGTGGTCTCTCGAGAAGTTGCGACGACGTCCGCCGCCTTCGAAGCCGAGGCACCCGAGCGCCGTGACCGAGGTCTCGCGGAGCCCTTCTGCCTCCGGCAGCCATCGGCGCGAGCCCACCTCGCCGAGGATGGCGGAGTCGTGGACCAGGAACTGGACGTAGCGATCGCAGTCGCGCGAGTCCTCAAAAATCAGGTAGTCATGATCCCTGAGTTCGAGTAACAGGCGCCGCAACTCTTTCTCGTACATCAGCAACCGCAATTCACGCTCCATGCCGCAAGCGTGGACGGGGCCCGCGACAGCTCCCTGTCGCGATCCGTGGGTTGCGATCAACCCCTCCTCCGGGCCGGGCGGACAAAGCGTGCCGATGACACTCCGGTATGCCCCGGAAAGGCGCTCAAATGGACGACGCGGCCATCGTTGACGAGGGCTGCAGCCTCGACGCCATGCGCGACCACGGTGACGTGCGCACCCAGCCCAATCTCCGGTCCAACGCCGATGCTGCCCCGAGCGATCGACTTGAACCAATCCCACGCTGCTCCTTCCGCGCGTGCTCCTGCCGCAGGGCCTTTTCGGTCCTCCATTGCCAACACCTCCGCTTCGTAGCTGGCCAACAGTCCGCTCCACAGGGCACCGAGGACCTGCGGCGACTCGAAGACGTCGACACACGAGACCTGCCGGCCGACGAGGAGCATGAGGCCGACCTGGCCCGGCGCAGGCTGGATGCTCCGTGTGATGTCGCCGCGGGCCGGAGCGCCGGCCGCTGCGAGGTCGGCGTATGACCGGGTCGGCGCATCTGCGCCGTTGCCGTCGAGGACCCTGTCAACGCCGGCCCACACCTCGCCCTGATCTGACACAAAGGTCCTTGCGCTGCGCATCGAACGCGCCACTGTCATCGTCTTCGCGGCGCGCACACTCGGCGCCAGGTGGATCGCCGCCTTCCCCGTCGCCTTCCGTGATACCGACTCCCAGCGACCCGACTCGACGCACGAGACCGGCACCCGGAGCACCGACTGCGACGGGACAAGAATCGTGACATTGAGGACCCGTGTCTGTTTCATGCCGACCAGCACCTCGCCCTCGACCAGCAACACGGGCTGGTTGCCGCGGTTGGCGACCTGGAGCTCGCCGACGATGCCTGCCGCGCTGACCTCCTCGATCGAGATCAAACCCGCGTCGTGGGCCTGCTGGTAGAGAAGGTAGGGCTGCGAAGCGACGGAAGAGATCTCTATAGGCGCCATGATGGGGATCAGGGCCAGGCGGCCGGCGTGCGCGCACGATCCGATCTGCAGATTTGAGATGAGTTCGATGATGGTCTGCGATTCGTTCATGGAGTGATGCTCGGGCGTCGTCGCGACAGCTGGTTGTCGCGTTCGCGGCGGATCGTTAACTGGGCATTGAACGAGTGACATAATGCCCCGCGATGTCGCGCGAGAGCTTCGAAAAACAGGACCGGCTGATCAGACTGATGCGAGAGTTGGCGCTGTTCCAGGCCAACCCGCGAGGCCTGACCTCGGCGCAGATCGCTGAGCGGATGGGCGTATCCCAGCGACAGGCCCAGCGAGACATCGCGGCCCTGGAACGCGAGCGAGGCGTCCCCTTTGTGAAACAGGGCACACGCTGGACGTTGATCGAGGGCTACTTCCTGCCCCCGGTCAATTTCACCGTCCCCGAGGCGATGGCAATGGTCGTGGGCGCGCGCCTGATGTGGCGTTATGCCGACCGCGCAAACCCGTTCGCGCAGGTCGCCTACGAGAAACTAGCTGCCGTTCTACCGGCACCGATGAAGGGGCCTGTGATGGAGGTGGCCGATGGGCTGGCGGACAAGCCCGACGATGGTGTCTGGACGAAGGTGTTCGCCGCACTCACGACGGCGTGGGCGGAGCGGCGAAAGGTGCGCATCCGCTACACGAAGGAAGACGGCAAGACCTTCGATCGGGTGGTATGGCCGCTGTTCATCGAGCCGACTCCCGCCGCGCACTCCTGCTACCTGATCGCCTATGACCAGAAGCGCGCCGAGCCGCGCGTCTATCGAATGGAACGCGTATCGGGCGTGACGGTGCTCGAAGATCGCTTTGACCCGCCAGTGGGCACCTCGCTCCGCAAAATGCTTGGCCACGCTTGGGGGATCTGGACATCCGACAACCCAGTCGAAATCTTGCTGCGCTTCACGCCGCGCGTCGCAGCACGAGTGATCGCTACGACCTGGCACGAGTCGCAGGATCTTCGCAAGCGGCTGGACGGCGGCGTCGAGCTGCGCCTCGTGATCGCTGAGCCGATCGAGATCCGGCCTTGGATCCTGGGCTGGGGTAAGGAGTGCGAAGTGATCGCACCGGCGGCTCTGCGTGAGTCGATCGCCGCAGAGCTCGAGGCCGCTGCAGCCGCCTACGCCGGGCCGGCCATCCAGCCGCGCCAGGAGAAGGCTGTCCGGATCGCTCCGGAACCGTCGCGTCGGAGGCTGGCAGGCTAGCCGCGGTGGCGAGGCGCTCGGCGCGCGACAGCCACCTGTCGCGCTGACCTCGCAGGATTTGGTCTCATGCGCCCCTGCCAACTCTCCCGCATACCGCGCGGTGAACGTTGAGACTGCTCCATTTCGCTGACCTACACCTGGACACTTCATTCGCGTGGGCCCAGCCGTCTGTCGCGTCAAAACGACGGCAGGCGATTCGCGAATGTTTGCGTGCGATCTGCCGCTTAGCTCAGGAGCGAAGGGTGGACGTTCTTACGTGCGGCGGAGATCTGTACGAGCACGACAGATTCACTGCGGACACGGCTCAGTTCATAGTCCAGACCTTTGCGAGCGTCCATCCGATGCCGGTTCTGCTCGTGCCGGGCAATCATGACTGGCTCGCGCCGGCCAGCATCTACGCCACCGCCAGATGGAGCCCGAATGTCCACATCTTCACTAGTGACCATCTCGAGGCGCACGAGGTCGCCGGCGTGACAATTTGGGGCGCCGCCCATCGCGCCCCTGCGAACACAGATGACTTTCTGTACGACTTTCACGCTGACAGCCAGGGCTTGGACATCGGGCTATTCCACGCATCCGAGCGCTCGGGCCTGCCTCTGCAGCCAGCAGGCAAAGAGCCACACGCCGCTTTCTTCGCCCACGAGATCAAGACTGCAGGCTTGAATCACGCCCTGCTAGGTCATTACCACGCACCGTTCGATGGAGCGGACTACACCTACCCCGGCAACCCCGAACCTCTTTCCTTTGGCGAAGTCGGCCCTCGGGGTGCGGTGTTGTTCGAGTTCATGCCAGGTTCCGCAGCAACGCGCGAACGGATTCGCGTCGCTCAGACGTCAATGGACGAGATTGAGGTGGATGTCTCTGGCTCGGCGAGCCAACAGGACGTCGTCGATCGCGTCGCCGCTGCAGCGGTTGGGCGGGCGGGTCTATTGCGGATTGCGCTCCAAGGCGAGGTCTCGACCTCCCTGTCGCTGGACCTGGCCGTTCTGACGCAGGCTGCCAAGGGTCCGGAGTTTGTCGATTTCAAAACCTCAGGTGTCCGTCCCGCCTACGACCTCGATGCGATCGCGGCGGAGAAGACCGTACGCGGCCAATTCGTGCGTGATGTTCGTGATGCGGAACTCGAGGGTGACCAGAAGCAGAAAGTGCTCGTAACCGGCCTCCGGGCGCTGGCAGGTCGGCACGACCTGGAGGTTGGCTGATGCAAATCAGGTGGATTCGCATCGGCGCCTTCGGGCCTTTCATCGACAAGACACTGGAGCTGTCGCCGGGGATGACTGTGATCGTGGGCGCCAACGAGTCGGGAAAGAGCACCTGGCACGCGGCGATCTACGCGGCGATATGCGGCATGCGCCGTGGCGCGGGCCGACGGAGCGAAGATCTCGAATTCAAGCGAAGACACCAGCCATGGGACGGCGGCGCATGGTCGGTCGAGGCTCGCCTGCGGCTGGCCGACGGCCGTGAGATCGAGATCGCCCAGGACCTCGAGGGTCGAGTTGACTGCCGCGCGGTCGACGTCGGGCTTGGCCGCAGGGACGTCTCCAGCGAGATCATGTTCGAGGGATCCCCCGATGCCTCGCGCTGGCTCGGCCTCGATCGCCGGACCTTTCCGGCCACGGCCTGGGTTCGGCAGGCGCAAGTTCTAGAAGTACTGACCAGCGCCGACGCCCTTCAGGAGCACCTCCAGCGCGCAGCGGCGACAGCCGGGGCGGATGAAACGGCAGCCCGCGCCCTGCTCTTCCTCGAGGACTATCAGAGGGAACACGTAGGCCTCGATCGCGCCAACTCCATACGGCCGCTACGCCTGGCAATTGATGGTGTTGCCGCGAGCGAAGGCGCACTCAAGGCTGCGCGCCTCGCCCACACGACCTACCTCGCTCAGCTGGAGCGGGCCGAGGGATTGGAAAACGAGGCCCACGCTGCCAGACAGCGACTGGAGATGCTCGAGGCGGCCACGGCCCTGCGCCATGCCGGTGTGCTCCAGCAGACTGCGGCACGGGTTCGAGCCTTGCAAACGGAGCTCGCGGGCGAGCCGCTCGACCTGGCCACGCTTCGAGCCGCGGCAACCCGGATCAGCGAAGCGATCACCACCTGGCACGCCGCACCCGCGCCCCAGCCCCTCATCGGACCCACCTCCGCCGAGCTCGAGCGAGAGATTGCGGCAAGTCCCGGCGTTCCAGTGGGCGACCTGGCCCCTGCCGCAACAGTGGTCGCCGCTGAGACACAGTGGCGATCGGCGGTCCGAGCTCTCGAGGCGCACACGGCGTCCGAACCGCCAGAGATTGCGGCGCCACCCACGACGCTCTCTGCATCCGAACTTCGGGACCTGGCTAGGGATCTATCCGTCGACATCCCCGTTGTGGACGCAGAAGCAGAGCGGCGCCACACAGAGTTGGAGCGCCGCCTGGCGGCGACGCCCGAGCGGCGGGTCAACATTCCCATCCTGGTCGGGGCAGCGATCATCGCAGCGACGGGTGTTGGAGTCGGCCTGGTAACCAGTCCGATTGTTGTCGTGATAGGCGTCCTGGCGGCTATTGGCCTCGTGGCCGTCTCGGTGAGGAACGTGATCAGAGATCCGCGCGCGGCCATTATTGCGGACCTCCGTCGAAGCGAGCAGCAGATTGGATCGGAACGCCTCGCCGCTGACAATGCCCGCCGAACGCTGGACACGGCGCACGCGCGCGCGTCTGCGGCAGGATTACCGAGCGATCCAGTCGCAGTGGCGGTTCTAGCGATCGACGTGGACCACAGCGCCGCGGCCCTCGAAAGTCGCCGGCAGTGGATTGAGGCGAGGGCGAAGCACATGCAGGCACTGGACGTGACGGCAGCCGTGTTGCGCGAGGCGCTGATGCAGCGCGGCATCAGTAGCTCCGAAGACCTGAACGCTGCGGTCACCCACTACCGCGAGGCGTGTGCTGAGCGAGCTGAGGTCGCGGGACGAGCAGCTCGGAAAGCCGACCTGGTCCGCCAGCTCGACACGAGGGCACAGGCCGAGGCCGCTGCAGACATCGCTCAAAAGCGTCACGGGGATGCGGGTCGCGCGCTGATCCTTGCCGCCCACAACGAGGGACTCGACGCGGCCGACCCAGACGGCGCGCTGGTCGTGCTTCGCGGATGGCAGGAGACCAGCAATGAACGGCTCGTTAAGGCCGAAGGGCAAGCACGAGCGCGCGGTGAGGTTGAGTCTCTCCTTGATGGTCGCAGCCTCGAGCAGCTTGAACAGGAGGCTGCGGAAGCCGCGAAACATGCGGACGCCCTGGCGCTGCCGCTGCCGCGAGAGGCTGTGGCACATGAGATGAAGGAACCGGATCTTGAAGTTCGGCTGAACGTGGCGCGTCAGGCGGCCGAAGCCGCTCGTGTTGCAGTGGCACAAGCGCGGGGCGAGCTCAGCCAGCTGGCGTCGGCACCAGCCGGCGTGTCATCCGCCGAGGAGACGCTGGCCGCAGCGCGAAAGGAGCTTGACCGGGTGCAGCGCCTGGCCCGGACGCTCACGACAACCCAGGAGTTCCTGACCGCGGCCCAGGAACGCGTGCATCGCGACATCGCGCCGATTCTTGAAAGGACCCTGCGTGATTGGTTGCCGCGGATAACGGACGGCCGCTACACCGAAGCAAGCGTCGACCCAGAAGTGCTGGGGGTGACCGTCAAGGATCCCACCGGCGTTTTTCGCGATGCCGACCTGCTCTCGCAGGGAACCCTTGAGCAGATTTACCTGCTCCTTCGAATGTCATTGGTAGCCCAGCTGACGGCTCCGGGCGAAAGCTCGCCATTGATCTTCGACGACGTGACGGTGCAAACGGACAGCCCGCGCACAAGGGCGATGCTCGACCTGCTGCACGAAAACTCGGCCGAGCGACAGGTAATCGTGTTCAGTCAAGAGGAGGACGTAAGCAATTGGGCTGAGACATCTCTCGATCCGGAGCGGGATTCATTGGTGCGCCTACACGCCGAAGGGCCCATTGCTTGAGTGAGCAGGCAACGCGCGTAGCTCCTGAGCGACAACGGCTCAGGACGCGCTCCGACAAAGCGTTACACGGGCCGAAACCAATGTTTCTTGCGCCGCAACGGCGGTGGGCGCCTCGATGCCCAATTGAGGGATCGAAGGGTGCTTGTGCCACGCAGCCGCCTCGCCCTTGTGTGCCTCTCAATCGACATCCGATCGTCGGGCTGCGCCCACACCGTAAGCTGGCACGATGACCGAAATTCTTCGTGAAAACATCGGCTTCAGAGTAGAGCTGGATGAAGACACGTCAAAGTTTCATTCGGCCCACACGTCCTGGGGGAAGTACCGAGTATTTGAGATGGGTAAAACCAAACCGGTCTATCAGAGTTCTAGCCGCGCTAAAGCTGAAGGGGTCTACGAGTACCTGAGTCAGGTGGCTCACATACGAAGCTACTGACACAGCGGCGCTCCAACACACGAGGTGCGACGTGGCCGAAGTGAGAAACGTTTGTCGGTGCGTAGTGCCACCCGGGTTGGGTAGCGGTTGACCTCTAAATCAAACGGCTTAGCGAGTGGCGCAGCCATGGCGGTCTCTGCGTCGGCCCGTGTAACTTGATCGAACAGCCGACCATGGATGAATCGCCTGAACATCCGGGTGCGGACGGCATCCGTCGAAGGCAACTGCTGCGACGCTGGTTCGAGCGAGGTGATCGTGGTTTTCAATGGCGCCTATACCGGTCGCCATGGCACGTGCTGCTGGCGGAAATGCTGCTTCTTCGCACTCGCGCCGACATCGTTGCGCGATGGATACCGGAAATACTCACACGGTACCCGACGCCCAACGCCATGGCTCAGGCCAGCCAACAGGATGTTGAAGACGTGTTGCGACCGCTCGGTCTGCGATGGCGTGCTCATCGATTGCATGAACTGGCTAACGTGATAGTGCGTGGTCACCATGGAAGAGTGCCCGTCCTCTATAACGAGCTGATCGCATTGCCGGGCGTTGGTCCCTATGTGGCATCCGTGACTCTTTCCGCGTTAACGGGATCTGCGGTTCTCCTGACCGACACAAATACGGTTCGAGTCGCCAAGCGCGTTGCTGGACTCAGCCTCGGTGGCGACGTTCGACGCACCAGGGCTGTGCAATCTGCGATCGGAGCACTTATTGGAGGTCGGTCTGTGCTCGTCGACTGGCTCGCAGTCGTCGATCTTGCCTCTGCCGTTTGTTTACCGCGTAATCCGCGCTGCGAGATCTGTCCAATCAGAGCACTGTGCAGCTACGGACTCAGTAAGGAGCCCGCCGCTCAGTCGTGATAAGCGACCAGCAACCTAGCCGGCGGTCGTGGCTTCCAGCTCTAGAGTTTCAGCACCACGTGGGCCTTCCCGAACATGTCCGTTACTCGCGATCGCCACATGCATCTCCCTAGCCAATTGGCGCTGCATTTCGTTGATGCGAGACAGCAAGCGCTCGCGTAGAAGCGGTTCTGCTCCTAGTTCTTCTTCAATCAACCCACGGACACCCGCTACGATCATTTCGACGAGGTCATTCACTGCACTCATACGGGGATCTTCGAGGGAAGCAGGCATCGCCCCATAGCCTTGGGAGGGGCGGCGATACGCATTTTGCGCCACGAGGGCAACAGAAGAAGCGAGAGCGCTCAATTCCGATCGCACGGAAGTCGGCACGCGGACCTGAGTCTTTGACACATTCAGCTCGAACTCGCTATCGAGAGCGACGGGGAAATCGATAGAGATCCGCGCCAGCTTGACGTGTTCGTCAGGAGCGCGCAGGCGGTTCCATCCGCCACTTTGAATCATTCGATCATTGCGATAGAAGTAGAACCCCTGTTGCGCGTTCCATTTCTTCGGACCTGCTGCTCGACGATGGGCGACCGAGGATGAAAAGGCTGCCTCCGACGGAAGAACGAATGGCTGGACCGCGAGTGTATGCGTACGGCCATCTCTTTCAAGACGCAATGCCTGGGCTGGGAGTCTATACGTCTGAGGTTCATTTCTTGCGTAGGGATCCCATGGAACTAGCTTGCGGCTATTGAGATAGATGGACAGCCTTCGCCGTCGACGAGCGCTCCCCTCCAAGAACCTGTGAAAGAGCATCTCAAGATGCCCCTGGACCTCTCGCGCAGCATCAGCAAAGCCATCACTTGCCCTTTGGCCGTCATGAACTCGATATCTGAATATTCGATCAAGCCGTTCCCAGAAGACCACCGTCCCGCGGCGCTCTCTTAGGGGAGTCACCACCTCGGGCCGCACGCCGCGCACGCCAGGTCGGCGGATCTCCCACCGATCGGTTGTCTGAACATGGTCTAGATCCCATTGGGCAATTCGGATCGGACCGGATACTGCAGTCCGTGTCGCAACGGTTATGCGTTTGCATTGGCTTAGCGAAGCAGACTTGAGGCCCAATCCAAACTTCCCCAGGTCGTTCGGCTTGTATTCGCGGCGAGTTCCAAACCGCATGGCCTCGATGAGCCTCGTCTCGCTCATGCCGCTACCGTTGTCGGCGACACGGATCCACGAATCCTCGCCAGAGAACTGCATGTCGACGTGGACTGACGTCGCGCCTGCAGCAATGCTGTTGTCGATCAGGTCTGCGACGGCGCTCGACAGGTCATAACCAATATCGCGCAGCGAACCCACGAGGCGCTTTGCAGACGGGACGAGCTCTTGACGCGACGATTTTGCGCGCATTACACCTCCGCAGCGAAACTCGCACATACCGAACCGACCGGACACACGAGGCAACGTGGTTTCGATGCCTTACACACCTGATCGCCAAGTTCGAGCAGGGCGGTGTTGAACTCGGGTCCGGCGCCTTTCGGTCCCGCGAGCCGATAGAGATCAAGCCTAGACTGCCAGAGCCTGCGCCCGGCATCCCGCCCCATCACACGAGACGCTATCCGCTGGGTGACGTTATCCATTAGAACCGCCGACTCACCGAAACCGAAACACAGGACAGCATTCGACAGGTAATCTCCAACGCCCGGCAGCGAGGCGAGGTGCTCACGTTTACGGGGCACCTTTCCGCCGTAGCGTGCAACCAGCACAGCTGCTAGGGCGAACACATCATCCAGTCGAGCGCCTAGATCCGAAAACTCGCTTCGGATCTCCTCGGCATTCTGCTGCATTGACGCAGGGCTTCCAGCGAGTTCCTTCAGGCGGGCCAGTTGCGGCGTTGTCTGGTCCGTTCGGACCCTTCCGAGGAGCATCTCCGCCACAAGGACAAGCCAGGGGTCCCTGGTTGCGCGCCATGGGTGCGGTCGATTGCTTGAGGAGTTCCAGCTAATGAGCCCAGCTCGGAAACCGCCATTCTGAACATTGTTGTGCGTTGCATTCGGTTTGAGTGCTTTCGCCACCGATTTTCCGACGGCTTCTGCAAGAAGTGGAGGTACAGCATTCCCGATCTGCCGATATCGGAGACTGGGTTCGCCAGCAAAACGGAACCAGTCCGGAAAGGTCTGAATCCTGGCGGCTTCTCTAACTGATAGCGTCCGGTCCTGGACAGGATGGATGTACCAGTATCCATCTCGTGCTAGGTGGGCCGTGATAGTCCGACTCAGCCCTGATCGCGATAACCGGTTGTACTTGTCTTTGAAGATGTCGCTGCGATAGCGACGAAGATGCTGCGGAACATCCCTGTAGGTTCCGCCCTCAGGCAGTCCTGCGAACGCCTCGGCATCATCGGGCCGTACGTCCCTTGTGATGTGGTCATGGATCACGTGCCGATTGCCGGCAGGAACGCCACTGCGAAGTCGGCGCTGCAGGGCCGTTATCGGATGCTGGTAGGGAAGTGACTCCAGACGCTGGCCGGCCTCCACTACAGGAAGGTCAGAAAGGGCGTCCCATAGGGTCGGACGCTGGGTCTCACTCCTCGGCCAGGTGAACCCAGAGCGATCCAGAACGCCAACCATGAACAGACGAGACCGGTACTGCGGCACACCATGTTCGTACGCGTTTAGAATCCGAGCGTCGGTGTGATAGCCGAGCTGACGCAGCGACTCGAACAGACCGATCAGAACCGCTCCGTCGTTCCACTGGGCTAGATCGGGAACGTTCTCTAGAAGAACCGCACGCGGGCGGAGGAACTGTACGACTGAGATGAAGCTCTGCCAGAGGTCTGCGCGGTCGTCCGAGGCCGGTCTGATCCTTGCATCAACCAGACTGCGAATCTTCGATCGACCTGCGCGGGAAAATGGCTGACACGGAACGCCGCCCGCCACCAGGTCCACATCCGCGACTCCCCATGCTTTCAGGTGATCGATGAAATCACCCACCTCGGTCAGGTCTCCGGTGTATGCGAGGCCACCGAGATTGGCTACGTGCGTTTCCGCGGCGGCCACATCGCTATCCGCTGCCACCAGCAGTGAGAACCCGGCGTCTACCAGACCCAGGCTCAGGCCCCCGGCTCCACTGAAAAGATCGATCGCAGTAGGTCGCGCCGCTTGCTGAACCCAGCGACGGACGCCAGCAAGGTCGGTCGGATCCGGTGCAGATGGATGTGGCTTGAGGACTAGCCGCGGCCCTCTACGCACTGGCACCGCATTGCGTCGGCGAGTGAGAGTTCCGGCCAGCCTCAAGGCCCGCTCGGCATCAAACATTTAGAGTACTGCCATTAGAACATATGTTCGAGCCAGCAGAACCTCATTGGGGCTCAACAGATCCTCACCTCAAAGAGCAGCAGAACGATTCCGATTAGGCGAGGCGGCCTCAGGTTAACAGCATTCGAGACGCCCATACCAGGCCTCTTAACATCCGCTCCACCGGGTCTCTATGGCAATCAGATGCTTGCCGGCGAACATGTCCGTTCGACAGGGTGTAGCGGCACGTGCCAAAGCGTTGACAGGGGGCTCTCCCGTTGTGTGGCCGAAGGTCAAATCAGGTCATCGCCGATCGGGAGCCCCTCGCCGCGGAGCCTCCTGAACGTCTCCAGCAATACAGCACTCTGCTTCTCGCTAGGAACCTCGCGTGGAATGCTGGCAGCCTCACCGAGGATACTGGCCTCCTTGTCAGACAGGAGCTTCCGCGCACGACCCCATGCGAGGACCTGCTTCCAGAATGCGCCCCCAGCATTCACAACAATCGTCTGGGCCTCGATTCCGTTCAGGACGCGCTGGTCTTTGATGCCCTCCCGGCGAGACGCGTCCACCTGGGCTTTGGTTATCTGGCCTCGGAGCCAGCGCTCTGGCCACTCGACATGCAGGTCCTTGACGCGACTCCAGCACGCGGGCTGCTTGGCCCATTCCAGTGGGTTCGGGTTCTCCGAACCAGCATTCACAATCACGTCGTTGACAGCCTCGGCGGCCACTCCCAGCGCGTCGCGAGTGTCGTCGGGGAGGGCCTGATCCTTCCAGATCCTTTCGAAATCGATGAACCTGCCGCGTGCCTTGGCATCATGTGCAAGTTTCGCGATTGCGTAGGGCACAACCCGGGACCGGAGGCCGCCGCCCTGGTACCACGTCTGTTCTGAGACCAACTTCTCGGTTTCGCGAAATGCGATCGCCTGGGCAACGCTCTGCTTGAAGAACCCCTCGCTAAAGACATCGGCGCTTCGGTCCCATTCCTGACCGATCGTATGGGCGAAGTCTGCGAAATTCTTCTGAGATCCACGGCTGACAATGTGCGGCTCGCCCCTCCACGAGTTGAGGTACTTCGCCATGTCAGTCTTCGTGATGACCTGATGTCGTGGGTATTCGAGCTCGAACTTCTTCTGCTGCGCCGGCGCCAGCCGCCCGCGAGCATCCTGGTACTGGCCCCTGGCACGCTCATAGAACCATTTCGACTGGCGAAAACTACCGTCCGGCGATGGCGCGAAGATGCGACGCGAGAAGTCTTGCATTCGCCAATGGAAGGGGTGGTTGGCGAAGAAGTCAGCGGCGCTCACGCGGTTCTGGCTGTTGGCATACTCCGAGATCTTCGGCACCACTTCTTGTGCCCTCTCTGAGTCGACAATGCTGAGCTTCATCTGGACGAAGACCTTCGACAGATCCATATCCTTCTTCTTGCTGGCTGCGTGTATCGATGCAGTTGTCTGGCCACCGTTCACGATCTGAAGGTTGCGCATGCCCGTGAGCAGGAGGCCGTCGCCACTGCGCTTGGTGGTGACCGCTTCTGCCGTGGCAGTAATTCCGTTGTTGTAGGCGAAGAACATGTCGGGAATGTTCTCAATCGTGTTCCGGATGCCTTTGTTGACGGTGCCACGCGCCTGAAGAAAGACCCGAACGTTTTGCTCGAGCAAGCGAGGTCCCCAGCGGTCATAGATTGAGGCCAGCTGCTGTCCAGGAATCACGACGAGATACGCCTCGTATCCGGCTTCGTGCAAATGGGCGGGAAGGGCCTGCAGGGGACCACCGAAATCGGCAAGGTCCACCACGAGTTCCTCACGTGCCTGACCCGACGACACGAATCGGTGCAATCGACCGAGATCCCAGACCGTGTAGGTAATAGGCACTTCAAGAAGCTCGCCGGCTGGCCTGCTGTCGACCCGTGCGCTCAGAACCCTGTTGCTCAAGAGAAACAGTCGGACCTTGCTGATTTCAGGCCACCTCTTTGCGATTAGGTCAGCCAGTCCGAATGCCGGACCCGTCTCCTCAAGGCTGTCACGAAATGCCGGATCGAGCGATTTGGCGAGGAAGTTGGAGACGCGCTTGAAGGTCGCGTCCATATCGGTTGCTGTCAGCGTGCCGATTTCGGGCGACTGGTTGAAGTCGAGGGCGATCAGACTCAGGACCCCCTCAGCACCCAGCGGATCTCCACCGTAGCCGTCGACGCGGAGGCCGCGAGGCGATGAGAAAAAGACTCGATCTGCGGTTTCAAGCTCACCGGCGTCAATGAGGTTTTCAGTGAAGACATCGAAGAACGCGTCCTCGATATAGCGCTCATCGGCGTCTGCCGAAGTGATGACGTCCTGGAAGAACTCCTGATAGAACTCGCTCAGCTCAATCGGCACTGTGCGCCCCGCCAATCACGTCGACTAACTGGCGCAACGAGACCCGATGTGGCTCGCAGACGGCAAGGTCAATTGTGTATTTCACGTTTCCCACTCCAGATGGGCAATCGGCCGCGGTCAGCCGAGGGAAGTCCCCGGTTACTGAGAAGAGGCTGTGTTTGCCTTCCGCCCACCGGATCTCGCCGTAGTCCTCCTCCCAGCTGAAACCGGCAGCGGACAGGAGACCCTCGAAAAGGTCCACTGCGCCGATGTCGCGTTCGGATATGGCAGCCCTGCACCTTTGGGCAACCTCAGCAAGCGTTAACGCAGGCTTTTCCGGGGCCTGTTCTTGATTGAGGTCCACCACATGGAGGAAGAGGCCGTCGAGGCCGGTGTCGTCTAGCTGGTGTTGCGATGAGATGGCGACGTAGGGGGTTGCGCCTCCGCGTCTGGCCTTCGACTCGAGTGCTATCCGACCGATCTCAAAGTCCTTTGGTGCACCCGTTGGGCCAAGCCACGTAGTCACTGCATCGGTCGGCGGGAGATGTGGGAGTATCAAACGCTCCAGCACGATCAGCTCACCGACAAGACCCTTCTGCTCATCGGCAGTGAGTCGGCCGCCTTCGCCTCCACGCAGCAGGAGGTGCCAGCGCCAGGTTCGTCTCAGAGCAGTTGCAACTGCCTCCTTTTCGGTCGCCGCCGATCCCGCCGATGAGACAATGTCCCGGCAGAGGCTGTAGAAGATATCCCGCTGAGCTGGATCGATCAGCCTGAGCGCAAGCATCCTCTCGCCGGTGTGTATCCCGTCAGTGAGTGTCATCTCGACGCCCTTCAATCGGGGCAGTGGCGACGTAGGTGACGACTCCGGTGCATGACGCACCACGAGAAGGCATTGGTTCTCGAGGTTCTTTGCCCAGAAGAAGCCCCACGGAAGATTGTGGTCGACACGACGCGCTGATATAGCATCCATCGCGCTAGGTAAGGTCAGATCCCTCCACGGGTCTTCATTCATGGTCGGAATCGCCCGCCATCTCAGCCTCGTCGAGATCATCTCGGTAGTTCTCTCGAAGCCAAGTCGTATTCACAAGGTACTCGACTCGCTGTTCTTCCTTCTCGGTCTCCGGAAAGCTGATGCTGTAAGCAGCGACCGGCTCAGTTGCGCTGAGGTCCGTTTTGTCGTCGCCTATTGCGAGAAGGTGCACGATCAGAAGGGGTCGCTTGCGCTTCCTACGGTAAATGAGGTCGGGATAGTTCATCGCCCGACCCTCATCCGTTACGCCTTCGCTGTTCCGAAACTCCCGCTGTGCTTCTTCGATCTGCTCAGAGGTCAGGCCGGTACGCTCAACGCCGCGGGAAGCCACGCGTTGCTTGTTGGTAATCATGAGTGTCGTCTTGTCGCTACGCCGACCTGGGCTCCGGCGCTGGCAGTTGATCCGCACGCCGACGTAGTCCCGGTCCGTGGTTATCCCTTTCTCATCGCTCTGGGCCAGGCTGGCGAACAGGACATCCCAGCGAGACAGTTCATCGTTGGCTCGCTCCCGGATGTAGCGCCGAAGAGGCGCAGGGTCTGTGAGCATGCTACCGACATGGTTCTGGAACTCTGAAATGAACTCGGAGATGGGCCCCACCGGAACTTCCCGGAGCAGCAGACCACCTGGCACCGGGACGGCGGTTGACAGAGGGTAGCCCGCAGCGGATAGGCGCTGAGCGAGTCGTCGCACGGCTTCACGATTCGCCTTCAAGCTCGCGTCGTCACGCCGGAGGATGGCCGTTTCGACGAACTTATTTGCTAGACCGATTCGGACACGGACCTGCTCACCCGTGCCCATCTTATTGCGCGCTGTAACCATCAGAGTGTCGGGATGGCTGCGGACCTTAAGACCGAACTGCTCTGGAGTTGAATTCGACGCCTCCATCACACGCAGCTCCTCCCGGAGCTCCTCGATCGACTCGGCGATATGGGAGTACCAGCCTTCTGCCTCCTCGGGCATCCAGATGCGACATAGGTCCTCGTATCCAGGCCGATAGCCGAACCAGCGGCCCATCTGCATGAGCGTGTCGTACATGATCGAGTTGCGGAGGAAATAGCTCACCATCAACCCTTCGAGTGTCAGGCCGCGCGACAGGGAAAAGCCTCCAACCGCGACGACCGATAGGCCAGCCTTTACGTAATCGTTGTAATTCAGGGTGCCCGCTGATCGACTGTTTATCTCGACAACGGATATTGGAGCCGCGGCGTCCAACAGCAAGGGCTGGATCGTTGGCCAGTCGAATTCGGTTGTGGGTTTGTACTCCTGTTCCCATGTCTCGTGCATGGCGGCCAGCTCGCGATCGCGGAGTGCCGCATTTACAGGAAGAGCACCATTCACGCGCACGCTGGCCTTGATGCCCTCCAGCTCCTGATGGATCGCGTTACGCAACTGGCGCTGCACCTCCGTGAATCGGGATGCGTTGACCAGCATCGAGCAGTGCTCGAGGAGCTGGCCGCGAGCAAGACGGATTGCGCGCGCTAGCACAAAGGTTCGGATCGCCTTCTTCAGAGACTTGGGCAACGCTGTGATGTGCCAGTCAATGGTGTGTTGGAGCGGCAGCAGGTCTTCGTTGTCGTCGATGTAACGGATAACGAGGTCAGGGTTCTCTGTGAAGACCTTCCCTGGCCCGAAGTAGTTGGAGGGAGGATCCAGACTCACGATAAAGTCTCGGGGAAACAGGTCCGCACCGAGCATCTCGTCGTCAGTGTCCGGGTCGATGAAGATGTTTGCGAATGGCGTGGCGGTGTATCCGACGTAGCAGCTGCGTTCGAACATATGGAGCAAATCTCTGATCTGACCATTGATCCGCGTGACTTCGCCCTTGCCGTATCGGGTGTTGATCGAGGCGTTGTCAGCCTCGTCGTCAATCAGAAGCATTGGGGGTTCGATGGTTGCCACCCCGGCGCGGGCATTGTGTTCCCGCAACCACTCCAGCAGATTTCGAAGCGTGCTCGAGTTCTTCTTAATCACGAAAAGCGCGGGCTCGTTGAGGTTGCGGAGCGGCACGCCCACGCTGGTAGCCATAGTCTTGTTGAAGTCGCGTAGCGAGTTGGTGAAAGTGACCGGACGACGGGTCCGGTCGAAACGTCCGACTCCCACCAACTGATCGGGCCGATTGGACAGAAGGCGCGCGCTGTCTCGGCCAACCACCCCCTCATCCATGCGAATCTGAGTCTGATTTCGGAGGTTGTTATGGACCCCGGCGATTACGACGACCAAGCGGTAGCCGGCGTCGGCTGCCTTGCATATCAAGGCTGCATAGTTGGCAGTCTTGCCCGACTGAACATGACCGACCACCATGCCTCGACGATCCCATGGCCCCGGCTTCTTGGGATTCTCTAGCAGGCCAAGGATTCGATCCGTGACCTGGTCCAGTGTCGCAATGACCTGACCTGAGAAGCCTTTCTCGACCAGGAGCTTCCGATACCTATCCCAGTAGTAGGGTGTGATCTCGGAACGTGCGGCGTCCAGCCATGGCTCCCAACGATCCCCGATGAGGGTCGCGCCGAGCTGCATCGTGACGCCGTGGCGTTCTTCAAGCAATCGCGCAAGGCTTTCGCCCTGCTCGTCGGTAACGTCTGAGCAGATGGGCGTCAACCGAAGGCTCTGAATCAGCGTGCGGATTCTGTCTGGAGTCGGGAGAGGCTCCCGGGCAAGCAATGCACTGACCATGCTCTCGAGCTGCTGCAGGCCGTCAGGCATCGATCGCTGACCTCTCCGTTGGTCTGTCCAGGATGCGTTGAGTTCGATCCCAATTTGAACGGAACGGCTCGGTGACCTGAAGCATTTCAGCGATGTTCTTGGCCCCGACGCCGCTGGCATGGAGGCGATCGAATATCGTGAGGACGGCGTGTTCGAGCGCATCTGAAGAGATCGCTGTTCCGGCCACCTCAGCCGGCCACATACTTACATCTGCAAAAAGTGAATCGATGGGAATTGACGCCCCGATAATCTCGACGATGCCTCGGAATTGCTGCCGTTGTTGGTCGGGCAGAGATTCAACGAAGGCGGCGATCACCGGATGGGCGGGATTTACGCGATATCTGATTTCATTCTTATCCTGGAGCCGCTCCCAGACTGGTAATCGACTGTCACTGATCAGTCGCCGGCCCCGTTTGGTGTACACATTCTTTGAAGTAGCTCCTATCGTGTCGATCAGCTGCCGGAGGCGTTCCCGGACCTGAGGCGGCAGCTGCGCCGAAGCCTTCTTTATGTCGATCTTCCATTCGGCGTCGAGACGGTTTGGCATGTCAATCTTCACGCGAGCGAGTTTCGTCAACTCCGTCTGCCTGGCGAGACCGAACCAGGTGCCGTGGATGATCAGCCTCCCCGCTCGGTACACATAGAAGCCCTGGTTCTTGATGTAACCGGCAGGGCCCGCATACATCTCCCACTCGGCTGCGTTCGCGACCTTCTTGTGATGCGGGAGCGTAAAGGCCTGCACTGTCACCTTTTGTTTGCCGATGGGTATCTGTTCGATCGGGCCGGCAATGGTTGCAGGGTGTGACGAGTGGAAAGGGTCGAAAGGCTTGAGGTCGCGTCCGTTCAGCGAGAGCCGAACGCGCCCGAGCCCTCGCTCCCCAGCAAGGAACCTGTGGAATATGAGCTCAAGTTCAGCTGTCGCATCGCTCAGGCGGCGGACGAGGTCGCGCTCTGCTGCCTCACCAGATTCCCCTCCCACCAGACGATCGAGTTTCTCCCACAGCACGAGCGTCCCATCGCGGGTAAGTTCGCTGGCAAGGGGAATCGCACTAGGGTCGGACGGTACTTCCACAAGCCAGTCGTCTAGCCGCTGGACCTCGTCCAGATCCCAACGTGCTGCAGCTAGCTGGCCTTCCTTCCGGCTCACAACGGTCAGTCGCCGGCATTGTGAAAACGAGGCAGTCTTCAATCCAAGGCCGAAGCGGCCGAGATCGGTTGGCCCACGTTCCTCTGACGGACTCCGATTGCCCAAGCGCATTGCCTCAATGAGCTCGTCAGCATTTAGGCCCTCGCCGTCGTCGATGACCGCTAGTCGGGGGCTATGTCCAGCCGTGTCCGCAAGAATCCGTACAACCTTGGCTCTCGCCGTGATTGCGTTGTCAACGATGTCGGCTAACGCGGCCTCGAGTGTGTAGCCGACGTCTCTCATGCTCTCGATGAGAAGGCCCGCGCGAGGGGCCGCTCGGATCCTCCTTACGGTGCCTGGAGGGCTAGCTCTAGACACGCCATCTCCGCGGCGACCGGCCGCGAGCGGCTTTGTGAGACCAGAAAGGTGCCTCAGGGTGCCGGACCCTCGGTTCAGCGACGGGAGCAGAAGGAGAGCGCATGTAGCCTCTGGTCTCGGCCGCTGTTCGAGCGGTCAGCGTCCGATTTTAAGGGTCCAGTAAACGAATCACGACGCCTGGTAATCGCAAGCCCGGGTTAGCGCCCTCCCTTCGACGCCAGCGGATGCCGGGCCAGCCGTACCCGATCATGATCCCCGCGACCATATTTGCTTGCGCGTTGTAAGTCTGTAGGGGTCGTTATTCCGGGCAGCGACGCCCATGGAGAAGTCCGGCATTCTTCGTTTCCTCGTAGCGGCCCCCACCGGACATCTTTGCCGAGCGAACTCGCCATTCTGAGGCAATACGTTCAGCTGCATCAGCGGGATCATCGTGCTCCCAGACCCTGATCACAAGCCAACCTAATCGCTCGAGAGCCGCAGACTGCTCGCGATCGCGTTGCATATTGCGGCGAACCTTCGGCTCCCAGTACGCAACGTTCGTACGGGGCGCGACGCGGTGCACAGAACATCCATGCCAAAAGCACCCGTCGACGAATACGGCGAGCCGGCGCCGAAAGAAAACGATATCGGGTCGAGCCCGGGCGCCACCGCAGGAGATGACGCTGTCAATCCGGAATCGAAGGCCACGCCGGAATAATTCAGATCGCAGGCGTAACTCAGGCGCCGTATTCATCCGGCGATTCGCTCGCATTGTGCGCCTACGCCATTCCGGCGAGCCGGTGACTACGCCGATGTTTGTGGAAGCGTCCTTAGCCGACAGCGGCGACCTCGGAACGGAGTCCGAGTTGGACGGCGATCGAGTCTCCGAGCGCAAGAGCAAGTCCAGAAGGAACTGCGTCTCCAATGACGCGATAGGCATTAACCAGATTTTCGGGAAACGGATACCAGTCTGGGAATGTCTGGATTCGGGCGCACTCGCGCGGTGTGAGTTGGCGAGGCTCATCTGGGTGGATAGCCTGGTGCGAACTATTCTTCTGGCCGGACCCGTCAGCCTTCACCTTTCCTTGGGCGCGAATCGTTTTCGCTGGAAATTCCCACAGTAAGCGATCCCGTTTGTGCGTTTCATTCCGCTTTCCAGGAGGAGTCGCTCTGAAGCTGTCCTGGGTGAGGAGCGAATGCCGCTTGGCTGTGTGGTTGCGCAGACGAGGTTCCGTGCCGACGGGAACAGCATCGGGTAGTCCAGCCAAAGCTTGACGCAGGGTCGTCCATGGTTTGCGGTGAATTTCGTTCTCGGTTTTCCGATCACTGTGAGTCGGCTCGGGAAACGCAAGGGCTGTGCGACCGCGGCGCCCGAGAATGATGACTCGATGTCGGTGCTGTGGGACACCGTAGTCCGCCGCATCGACGACCCTCCAGGTGACGCTATATCCGGCGGCGTCGAGGTCGTTAAGGATCATTTCAAATGCGCTTCGACGTCCGTCAATGCCGACTGCGCTAACGAGGCCTCGGACATTCTCGAAGATGAAGGCCTCCGGTTGGAAGGCGCGCAACATTCGTACGAAATGGCGGTAGAGCATGCCAGTCTCGGATGTGAGACCCTCGCGGCGACCCGCGATCGAGAAGGTAACGCAAGGCGGTCCCCCCACGAGCAGGGCAGCCTCCCCTCTTGCCAGACCTGCAAGTTTGCGCGCCTTCGGACCACTCAGCTTGGCGACGTCGCCTTGATGGATGGTAGCGGCTGAAAGGTATATATGGCCATTGGGAAGAGTTCGTGCCAACTCTTTGCAGGCCAAGAGTGTTCGGTATGCGTAAGGTTCGATCTCGACTGCCAGCCGGGTATCGAAGCCCGCTAAGGCGAGCCCGTAGTCCAATCCTCCTCCACCGGAGAACAACGACACGAGCGGCCATTCCCTGCCCATCAAAGATCTCGAGCTCCAACAATGCCGGCCGAACCGGGGGATGACTAGTGGCAGGCGGGCCGACGGTTAGTTTACGCGAGCGACAGCTACTGCGATCAAGTGGATGCGATCAAACAAGAGGCGTTCCTCTCCTTGGCTTTTGGAAGTCGACCAAGTAGCGGGACAGGCGAGTTCGAATCGTATCCAGAAGCCGGTCGACCGATCCGCCAGCTTCCAAGGCAGCGCTGGGCGCTACGTCAAGCGCGTAGTGCGAAAGCGAGGGAGCGTCCGTGCCGATCACCTTTAAGAGTCTGATTTGATTTGGAGAGGTCGTCGCCGATACGTCGAGGTCAAATACATAGATCCACGCCCTCGGCACTTCGTTCGCCGAATGTGTCGTGTTCCAGAGCCGCCAAGTGCCGTCAGGTTGTGCCGCTAGCTCTGGAGCTCCCAAGTGTCGTTGCCAACTTTCCCAGACTGGACGCGGGATTGCCAGGACACAACCCGCTGACTGTCCGTGAGCGCCCACCTGGAACTTGAACATCATCTGGTAGAAGGTCCGCTTGAAAACGTTGGCGATGTTCGGGCTCTGAACCCTCTCGGAGAGCCATTGAGGGTTGTGCTCGACCGCCGCAGGAAAGTTGTCCCCATGCAGGTGCAGGGCGTTGCGTAGATTGCTGACGGCGGCAGAATAGCCGCCGTGGAAATCCATGGTCTGGATCTCGAATACCGCGTAACGTCCTACACCGAGAGTTTCAGTACTCTCTGCCACTACGTGTGCAATAGTCACGTCAAAGCTGAACTCGGGCGATCTAGCAGTGGGACTAATGCTGATCTCCCCTCCGAGCTTGTTTTGAAAATAAACGAAGCTCGGCTTGCCCTCAAGCGCTGCGGCCCGGAACTCGGCGGCTCGATTTTCGGGGACCAGCGCCGGGGCAGCGACTAGTTGGATCCCCTCGCCAAGCGGGATGTTGTACATGCGGCGAACTGCGTCTTCGAGAAGATCAGGGTCAAGTCCGCGAAGAGGGCACACAAGCCAGTCTTGCCGTGCGCCGGCACTTGGGCTGCTAATCGTGCATATGCCTCTTGATCGCTCTGACTTGATGCATTTCGTTTGGCTGCCAGTGGCCCCGGACAGGAAAGGGCAGCGGCTTGTGCGTTGGTCGTCAATTGAGCCGGCCGTACCAGCGACGACCGGAAAGACCCGGTGGCCGAACCATTCGGCAACGAAGTTACCAGCGACCTCTCCCTTCGCTGAATTACGTGGCACTTTTGGCAAGAGTGTAATTTGGCGGTCCTTGCGCACGGGCACTGATACGCCGCCAATCTCCATCTTTTCTGCTTGGCGCCAAGCCAACGTCGTGAGGCGTTGCCACTGAGGATGGAGCCAGGCCCCCTCGACAAGCGCATCCCACCTGTTCCATGTCTTGGGAGATGTAGCCCAAGCGAAGTCGCTGCCATTGCTATTGCATCCAGATCGCCCGAGGCGGTTCAACCTGCCGGGCGAAAGTGATCGGGTTCGGGTCGGGGTGCCGCACGGTGGTTATAGGGTGCGATAGTCTCAGAACCGTGGGACTCTCAGTTGACGCGCCCGCTCGGCTGAACCTCTACGTCCCCCATCCCGAGTCGCGGCTGTGCAAAGAACTAGCCCACGGTTCCGCGATCGTCGGACTCCCGCTAGCTCACGGAGAGGTCCGCATCTACTACGAAGGAAATGTCATCGGAGCTTCGAACCTGGAGCTGTACCGCGCGAGAGCGGCCCAGGCAGCCAGCCGAATGCTCCACAACTATCCGACCGGCTACCCGACACGCGCCCGCGAGGATGTTGACCCACGGGAATTGGTAGAGGTGGGAACAATCGAATCGCTGACCGGCCGGTTGGACATCACTGCGAATGCGAACGAGCTGAGCTGGTGGATTGGTCCGGCCGATCTTGCCGATCTGGGCTTCCGATTGGAGGCTCGCTGACCCGCGTACCCTGCGGTTCAATCCCCTAACTCAACCGGCTGGCGTATTCGGTTGTAAACGTGCCCAATCGACGCAAAGCTGCATCGATGCGAGGTCAAGTGTCCAGGGCGTGTTCCTTCTGAAGCTCAGCCGCTCTCGCGTGTTGGCCGGTCTCTAGGTAGGCCGCACGGAGCTTCCGTGCCAGGTCCTCGCGATCGGGCTGGTGCTCGAGGCCGTTCTCCAGGAGGGCGATCGCCTTGCGCGGTTCCTGCCGTGCAAGGTGGTTAGCCGCCAGAGCGGCCATGAGGTCGACTCGCGCCGTTTCGGCCACCTCCCGCAGAGCGCGGACGTACTCCTTCGCTGCGCCTTGGCCGCCGTTCGCTTCTGCCTCTATTTCTTCCCATCCTGGAAGAAATTCGCCTTCAGTCTCCTCCAGCATTCGACGCGCTTCGACGACCAGGTCAGTGGGCAGCATCCCCTTCTGGTCCGCGCATTGTCTTGCCACTTCCTGAAGGCGAACCACGTCGATGCTGCAATTACTGAGGTCGAGACGCATCGCTTGACGATCGACGGTCAGCCGAGAAGCAAGCACCTCCGGAAGGTCGCGTCTGAGAATGTCGCCCACCCGGTCACGCATCCGCTTGCTCTGCCTCTTGACCGAGAGGCCGGGAGAGAACTCCTCAGCGAATGCCGAACGCTGCACCCAACCTGCCGGCTCAAGTAGTCGGCGCACGAGCAGGTACAGCCAGATGAATGCAAGCACTTTCTTGCTCATCAACATCGGACCGTAATCCTGGCCGGCCTGTAACAGTTGCAGTCGTCCAAGCGTCCGGATCGTCAGATGGCTCGGGTCGGTAACAGCGCCGCGCGAAAGCTCAGCCTCATCGAGATCCTCGGGCTCTCCTTCGGCCTCCTCCCCATTTCGGACATCCCGCTCTCCATCCGGTGCACCATTCGATCTGGCGGTTGCCTCTGCCAGCGCCTGCCTTTCGAGCCACCATTTGACGCTGATCAGTGGCCTTGCCTCGATTTTCTTGACGACTGCTTTGGCCGACGGCTCTGGCAAACCTCGGCTGGCCAACTGACTGTGGAG
>Ga0070699_100000538_pt1 | contig 35789 bp, 38 predicted proteins | sample KBSK1503metaG_FD_65473 | JGI IMG/M metagenome (GOLD analysis project Ga0070699, IMG submission 65473) | Corn, switchgrass and miscanthus rhizosphere microbial communities from Kellogg Biological Station, Michigan, USA - KBS K1-50-3 metaG | ecosystem: Host-associated > Plants > Roots >... | reverse complement strand
GAGCGCATCCTCAAAGGCAAGTGACCCGTCGCTAGCAGCGGTGGACCTTTTCGAGCGGGCGTAAACAATCCGGGCACTCGCGTCGGGGGCGTGCCGATTTACACCGCCGAGGCACCCGGTGTCCGCCAAGCCGTCCTCGCATTCCGGGTTGGCCGTGCCGACGAGGCACTCGCGTGGGCGGGCCTCACGCACCTGGTCGAACACCTCGCGCTCTCGTCGTTCAAAGAGCAGCCCTACGCCTATGGAGGTCAGGTGGAGGGCGCGCGCACGCTCTTCTATGTTCAGGGCACCGACGCGCACATCCGCGAGTTCTTCCAACGTCTATGCGAGAACCTTCGCGCGCTGCCGCTCGACCGGCTTGCTGCCGAAGCGCGCCTTCTTGAGACCGAGGCGCAGTCGCGAGCAGGCAGTGCCCTCGGTTCGTTGCTCGCCACGCGCTATGGATGCCAAGGCTGGGGCCTGATCGGCTATCCGGAGTTTGCTCTGCGGCATCCTCAAGCAGACCGAGTCCGGGCATGGGCTGATGACTGGTTCACCGCGGACAACGCGGCCCTGGGGTTGAGCGAACCGATGGATCTGCCGCCGGTGCTCGACCTGAGGCCCGGGAGGCGGATGGCATCGCCGGCGCTCACGCCGGTGTCCTTGCTCCGCACCCCCGCCTGGACGAACGAGCGCGAGCCTGGATTGGGGATGGGTTTCGTCGCACCGCATTCGGTCCGGTTCTCCGCGTTGCTACGGGTGCTGGAACGGCATGGCCGCTCACGACTGCGATTCGGCGAGGGCCTTTCCTATGACGTCTCCAGCGCGACGCTGCGGTTGGGCCACGAGTTCGCGCACGGGACGGTCTGGGCGGACGGCCTACCCGAAAACCTCAGCAAAGTGCTGAACGGCATGCTCGCGGTGCTGGACGAAGTCATGGAGAAAGGGCCGAGCGAAGAGGAGCTTCACGACGACGTTGAAGCCGTGCGTAAGAGTGTCGACAACCCGGGTTGGCCAATGGCCCTGCTCGACTCTCAGTTGACTCACGAACTCTTTGGCACGACCATGCCGACCGTGGATGAGGCCATCGCGGAGCTCGAGAAGCCGACGCCTGCGGATTACGCCGCCCTGCTGCGGGAGATCTTCCCCTCTCTGCTCACCATCGTCCCACCGGAGGTGGCGGTGCTCGACCCGCGCCTCACCGCGGTCCCTGCATGGTCAACGGAGGAAGCCCGGGGAACTGTATACAGGCTGCGCGCCGCGACGAGCGTGGTGGCGCAGCAGATGACCACACTAACCGTGGGAGACACCGCCATCTCGTTGAGGCAGGGGCCCGGAAAGCTGGTCACGATCCCCTACGCCGAGTGCGTCGCCGCCCTGGCCTGGGACGACGGCAGCCGAACATTGCTATCGCGCGACAGTTTCCGGCTGCATGTCCGTCCGAGGGACTGGAAGGGCGGTGCGGAGATGGCGAAAGCCCTCGAGCAGCGTCTGCCCAACGATGTACTCGTGCCAGCGGGGCCGCGGCCCAACCCGGACCCCGAGGTCTTGAGCCCGGATTCGGTACCGGCGCCGGCGAGCGCCAAACGGCCGCGGCGGGTTGACTGGACGCGGGCGTTGGTCACGTTGTTCACAGGCCTGGTCATGCTCGGCATCTACCTCACCATCAAGGCGGTAACGGCGGGGCGCTAGCGCCACCAGGGCTGCTGCCACTGCTTACGAGCAGCAGACTGAGTGCTTATTGGCACTTAAGCGGCACAGACTTCCGTGCGGCTTGAAGGCGATGGCTAGCAAGTTTCGCTGGCCGCCGTTGGATACGCTGATCAACGATGTCGACCATGGCTCACTCTTTCAAGATTGCCGGCCGCGTCGCCGCTGGCACGCGAGGAATAGCCGCCGCCCCGAAGCGATCTGGTTGCTACTTGCTCCCTACCCCTGGTAGCATCACGGTATGAAATTGAGCGTCAGCCTGCCTGAGGAGGATGTCGACTTTCTCGATCGGTACGCCAAGAAGGAGGGCTATGAATCGCGGTCGGCCGTGGTCCACAAAGCGGTGAGATTACTGCGGGCTTCGGGCTTGGGCGCGGCCTATGAAGAGGCCTGGCGTGAGTGGGCGGCCGGCGGCGACGAGAGGTTGTGGGAGTCCACCTCTGCGGATGGCTTTCCTTCCTAATGCGGCGCGGGGAGATCCGGGTCGTCGATTTCGATCCCGGCCGCGGGTCGGAGGCGAGTAAGCGCCATCCGGCTGTCATCGTCAGCAACGATGGCGCCAGTGCCGTCGCGGCCCGACTCGGGCGCGGTGTAATCACCGTACTTCCAATCACATCGAATATTCGCCGGATCTACCCATTTCAGGTTCGCTTACCAGCCGCGGCAACTGGCATGCGGCAGGACTCCAAGGCCCAGGCAGAGCAAGTCAGGTCGATCGCTGTGGAACGCCTGGGGGAGCGCATCGGGTTGGTCCCCGCAGCGATCATGCTCAATATCGATGAAGCGCTGCGACTGCATCTCGCTTTGTAAGCTGTTCAATCCTTGGGCCCTCACCGGGATCGTGAGCTGGAACGGCCGCGTAGACCGCGTGTCTGAGTCCGGCCTCGTTCCCTAGTAGCTCGGCGGGCCCGGGTGTCGGGTCGATGGCTAGTATCATCGGCGCGCGCGGGGCTGGCTTAAGTCGAAGCGAATCCTTACCGACTTATTAGAGCTTCCAACCAACGGCCTCACGCGGCCTGCCTAGAAGCGATAGCGTGGTTTCGCTTCGAGAGTGCCAACAAATCCTAGAGCGGCTACGAGAATTCGCCGGTTCTTCGGGCTCGTGTTGAAGGCAATGGCTGGGTCGACTGGTCAGGGTTGGCAACTCTGCTGGACGAGTTAGCACGCGCCGCCGTAGCCGTGGCGGGGCGGCTTCAAGCTATGACTCCCTCAGGACGCTAATCGACCGCCGAAGGCGATTGCGCGAAACCCAAACGCCCCGGGCTCGTTCAACGATATGTGAAGCGCAGCTACCTGTTGGCAGCGTTCCTCCTAGTTTCCGCCTGCAGCCAGGCGCCGGGAGCGGCACGGACGATTGCCACTCCCCACCCCGGCACTCCGCTCCTTGTGGCCACAGAGTCACCCTCGATTTCGCCAGGGCCGTCGGCCAGCCCGTCCGGAGAGCTTCCCCAGCTGATCTCGGGTACTCCATTGCCGTCCCGATTCCGCCTCTGGGACCTCAGCTTTATCAGCCACGACATCGGCTGGGGCCTCGCCAGTTACAGCTGCGGTGGCTACCAGTGCGCTGCCCTATTCCACACAACCGATCGCTGGAAGACGTGGCAGCAACAGGTGACGCCGGCCGCCTATGTGGCTCAGGCGCCCGACACCTTTACCGGTTGTCGCAACGGCGCACCCTGCATCGCCCAGGTGCGCTTCGCCAATGCGTCAACGGGTTACCTGTTTGGCGGGGACTTATTCATAACGCACGACGGTGCCAGGACCTGGAGCCGTGAGACGAGTCCCCTCGGGGTCATTGCCCTGGAGACGATGGGCGCCATGACCCTGCGTGTGGCCTTGTGCTACCCGACAAGTCCTCCGACGGCTCCGCCGACAGCATGTTCAAGCTATTCCCAGGAGTTGGTCCAGGCGGAGCCCGTCGCGGGTGGCACCTGGCAGACGCTATCGACCCCGGCCCTTAGCGGCATCGGCGCGACCATTTTGCGAGAAGGAGCCCAGCGCATTTACGTGATCAATATGTACGGGGGCCAGGCCGGGAGCAAGACACTCATCACCTCGACTGACGGTGGCTCTCACTGGGAGAGCCTGAGACTGCCCTGCGGCGACGACCAGATACGTGACGTGGCCGCGGCTGCGGGAAACCAGCTCTTCTTCGCGTGCTTCGATCAGTCGAAGCCGTTTGGGCACCAGGCGTCGCTCGTCATCTCTAACGATGCCGGTCTCACATACGGCGCGCCCCTGGCGGCGCCATATGCCACCCAGGGTCTTGTCGCCGGCTCTGCCCGGGTTATGGGCGCGGTTGACATCATTCACGGTGTCGTCACGAGCACCGATGCTGGAGCCAGCTGGCAGCTGGCCTTCAATAAACAGCCTCCGGCGTCCGAGTATTCTGGCGTCTGGAGCCTGGCCTTCGAGGATCCATCCACCGCACACTTCATCTATCCGGGCACGACGGTCTGGACCGTCAAATTTCTCAGCTGAGCTGGGTCAACTGGTCAGGTTTGGCAACATGGCTCGGGTCGTTGGGTCAGCCGCTGGCGGCCTCAGTCGAGCTGTTTTTGCAGAGCTGGGTCGACTTCAGCGATCCGGCAGGCGAGCTGGGTGATGCCCGGATATTGACAACGATTGAGCATGGCGAGACGCTCGCCGTGTTGCAGCGCGACGGGCCAATCAGGGCTAACCCAAGCTCAAGGGCATGACTCGGCGGTAGCGCGAGATGGCCAGCGATGGCGTCTGTGGTCCTTTTACTCGCGACGATATAGCATCAGCCCACCTTGTTGAAACGCGCGTGCTCGATAAGCGTTGTGTAAGCAGCTTTTTGGAGGAGGCGGGGAACGGACGACCGAGCAGCGCGCAGAGATTTCGATGGCCTTTACCGGCAGCTGTATGCGCCGCTGGTGCGCGCGGCCTACGCCATCACCTTCGACCTCGAGGTAGCTCGCGAAATCAGCCATGAAGCCTTTATGCGTTTCTGGGAGCGGCGCGACCGGTTAGCGCCGGACTCCAACGAGAAGGCGTGGCTGATGCGCGTTGCCGTAAACCTCGCTATCAGTCACCGCCGCGGCTTCCTGGCAGGCCTCCGTCATCAACCGCTGGTCACGGCCTCCGCCGATCCTGCACGGCTGGCTCTCGATCGCATCGAGGGCGCAGCGATGCGTCAGGCAATGCTTTCGCTTGATCCTCGTGAGCGTGCCGTGCTGGCGATGCGCTACGGACGGGACTTGAGCTTTGCTGAGATCGCCTCCTTGCTCCAACGCCCGGAAGGCACCGTTAGGACCGTGTGCCGCCGTGCGCTGCATAAGCTCCATCGCCGACTCGGAGGAGCCAAGGCCGGCGGGGATGCCACAACCTTGAGCGATCCGGTTCCAGTGGTGAACGTCCAATGATGGCCGAGCGGGATGTCGTCGAGCGCCTGACCAACCTATATCGGGAGATTGACGATGCCATTCCGGACGTGCCACCTTCCTGGAGGCCTGAGTCGCACCGAAGGTTGAGCCGGCAATCGTGGCGTATCCAGTTGTTGGCCACGGCGGCGCTACTCGTGCTCGTCATCGGCGGAGCGGTTCTCATCAAAGAAGCGCGGCTCCAGCCAAGCCCGGCGCCGGTCACCTCGCCCAGCCCACAATCAGCATCGCCCTCAGTGGTCAGTCTTGGGAATTGGGTTCGCCCGATGGGTCTCGTAACGGATCGAGACGGGTGGGTGGTGAGCGGCAACGCGCTTAACGTCACCCGCGACGGTGGCACGACTTGGCGAGCCGTGACGCCGCCCGCATATTCATGTTGTGCCGTTTTCTTCCTGGACGCGGCACACGGGTGGGCAGCTGGCGCTTCCAGTCCCGGATCCCACGCGGTGGGAACCCTCAAAATCTTCAGGACGGTTGACGGCGGCGCGACTTGGAAGCAACTTGACGGAGCGGGCCCGACGTCACTGACCTGCTGCCCAACCCTGGACTTCGTCGATCCTCAGCATGGCTGGTTGGCGTATCAGGACAATGTCGCCAGCGGAGGTCCGGTCGGCAAGCTGCTTCGAACCACAAATGGTGGCGCGAGCTGGTCTGCGCTTCCCACGCTTCCAGCGGTTCCTGTTGAGTTCCACGGAATCTTTCAGTACATGCAGGTGCACTTCGCGAGTTCCTCAACCGGCTGGTTCGTCGGAGATGACGGATACGGTGGCACCCAACAGATTTACGTCAGCCATGATGGCGGTCTAAGCTGGCGGCCGCAGTCGGTGCCAGTCCCAGGTACGGAAGCGCGGGCGATCATGCAGCTGACGGTGCCGTCATTCCTCGGCGACAAAGAGGGAGTCCTGCCTATCACGATGAACGATGGGCACGTGCTGCTTGACGCTACGAGCGATGGCGGCGCCACCTGGAGTCTCGGGACCCGTTTGTTTTCCCGCAGCGACCCACAGGCGGCTATCCAGGGCAACGAGGCGCCCACCTTCATCGGCAACGGAGTCAGGGCTATCGCGCTAGGCGGTGAACTGGAGATTAACTCTGGTACTGGCTGGACCTCTGTCAGTCCGAACGGCATTCCCGGGGTTATCTACTCGATCGAATTCGCGAACGCTCGGGTGGGTTGGGCGCTGAGTGGGCGGAGCCTGTGCCAGCAGCAGCCCTGCATCGCGCGCCAGGTCCTTCTCCTGGAGACTACCGACGGAGGCCACCACTGGAGCCGGGTCGGCGGCTTAGTCGCGTCCACTGATTCCGCTGCCCGGGCCCGCCTGCCAATGGGCGCGATTACGCTTGTCGTGCTTGGCGCGCTGGCGCTCATTGGATCCATTTTTAAGGCACGCTTGCAGACCATTCGCCTGCGCCGCCAGCGGTCTCAGCAAGAAGACGACTGGCTAGACAAATGACTACCGGGAGGGTGGGACAAATGAGAACAACGAAGATCAATCGACGCGCTCTGCTCCACATGGGCATGGCAGGATCAGCCCTCGCCATTGGGAGCCTCGTACCGGCAGCAACATCTATGGCTCAAGCTAGTGCCAGTGGGGTAACCGGGCCGGAGAGTACCCAGGTAGGGGAAATCTATGAGTTGCAGGCGGCCTTTCACCAGGCGAAGACCACTCAGGACCTTGACCTGATGATGTCCCTATGGGCTCAGGAGGCGACCTTTACCAACCGCTCGACTGGGACAACCTACCATGGCTTCGACAGCATTAAAGCCTTCTGGCAGGGATCAGGCTCCTTCACACATCACCGATTCTCCCTTGTTCCCTCATACAAGACGAAGATCGAGGTGCACGGTGATCAGGCGTTCCTTTATTTCGAGTGTCACGACGTCGGCAACTTCCCTACCGGCAGCTTCGGTGACCCGAGCGTGAAGACCATTATCAACGACACATTCCTTGCTGGAACCCTCAGAAATGTGGCCGGACGGTGGCTCTTCTTGGACATGACGGCAGGACCAAGCTCACCGCTTTCGTTTGACCACTACTATTTCCCGTAAGGGGTCATACAACGTGGGGCGGCAGGCGCCTGCCGCCCATCCGTCCTAGTAGCTGCCGACACCGCAGGACCTTTCTGGCAGCTGCAAGGCTTTTCCGTCGAACGGCTCTGACCTGGGCACCCACGCACGGGTACCGAGCAGAATGCCCTGGTTCCCGCCCGGCGCGTTCAAGCGGTAGACCCGCATCACCGACCAGTCAAAGCGAGCCTTGAGCTCGGCCAGCGAGACGGGGTCGACGGTTTCGTATACCTGGATGGCGCAAAGCAGCCGATTCCGCCCGAAACTGTCCACCAGGAAGTCAACAATCTCAGTGATTGGCGGGGTGGTGCTCCGCAAGTCGAGGCCTGAGATTCTGCTGAGCGCATCGCCCCAGGGCGGCGCGATGAACGTGATGAGCAGCTGGTCCGCCGGTACGGTCGCGTTAGCGAGGCCACTTTGATAATCGGTGTTGACGACGTCGATGGGCGAGCCGACAGCCGCTAGGTTCCGGATGGTCAGGTGGAAAACACCTCCATCCAGCTCGAACCCCAATCCCCTCACACCCGGCAGGTGACGCAGCATCCAATACAGGGTGTTGCCTGACCCAGCGAAGGGATCGATCACGAGGGCACCAGCCGCGGGCGACGCCGCTGCGGCAACCGCGGCAATGTCCTTGCCGATCGCATCTCCCAGCGCATCGCGCGTGCATTCGACTACGGTTCTCCCGAGCAGCCGGACGCCCTTCGCATGCCAGTCGGCAGGCCGCATGCCGTAGATGGAGACGTAGTCGGCATCGCCGAAGCTGTCGATGCCGTAGCGCTGAACCTCCCACAGCTCCAGCACCGCGTTCCGCTTCGCGCCGCCCAGCAGCAGTTGGCGGTCATAGGTCGGACCATTATCTCCCGAGTTTCGGCGGCTCATGACAATGCTGCGTCGGGGAGAGGCGTCCATCTGCTGTAAAACCCACAACAAGGGAGCGTCGTCAAGCGGTTCGTGCACGATGGCGGCTTCGCCAAGGAACTAAATTATGGATGCCCGGCTGCCCATTGAGGGCGATGGCTGGGTCAATTGGTCAGATTTGGCAACTCTAATCAGACGGATGACCAATGCGCTCGACAGGATTGTCGACCGGCTCCTCGTCCCCCCGGCGCCCTAATCTCGTCGATCTGAGACGTAGGGCACCAGGTCTTGCTGCGTCCTCTACGTCGACTCCGCATACATCCCCGGAGGCGCCTTGCTGGCAGAGACGAGATTTCGCACCAGGCAGTGGACGAGATCGCGATCAGAACCTGCTGCATTTTCGTGGTTGGCTTGATAGAGAACACCGGTGTCCCCTTCGCGACTCCACTGGGCGTCTGGTGAGAGTCCCCTATGAATCGCATCACGACTCGGCAGGTACCTGATCGTGGTCTCGACGTGGGCGGCCGCTGCACCACCAGGAACCGTTATTCCCCAGCGACGGGCGGACGCAGAATGCTGCACGACTTCTTGGGAGGTTTCGCGCAGCGCTTGAAGCTCCTGCGCCGTCATCTCCGGGCCCCTGGCAGTGGAGCCTCCAGACTCCGCGAGAATTCGCCTAGCCTCTGCCAGCAGCGTTCGGAAATGTTCCGGAGTCACTCGATGGGGTATCGGCATCTGCTTCGGCAACAGCAGCGCCGCCCGCCTAAACCCATCATCGCTCACCGAAATCAGGCCTAAGTGTCTTGTGACGCACCCAAGCAACCACCACGCCTCCGCGTTGTCCGGATCCCGTGCGCACAGTTCTCTGATGGCGACCAGCGCCACGTCGAGGTTCCCCGTCTGGTAGAGGTCTCGGCTACGAGTGAAATTGTCCATCTTTCAGAGACAGGACTTTCCTGAGCTTATATCCGTCAAGCAACAGGCCCGGAGGGTCCGGGCGACCCGAGCTGGGTATCGACCTCCCTCGAGGCGAGGAGCTGGGTCAACTGGTCAGGTCTGGCAACTTTGCTTTCTGAGGTTGGCCCTGCGCTCGCCGATGCTCTTGATCGCATTTACTTGGTCGCGAATGTCCGTTTGATCTGAGGCCGGGTACGTGGCCCAACCCCTCGCTCCGAAAACTACTTGAAGATAGCCGCCCACGTTGTGACTGGACCGACATACACGGCGCCCTGCTCCAAAAGCTCACGATAGCCGTCAACCGAGCCCCGCAGTGCGTCGACTGCCACCACCTGAACCTTGGCTGCTATGCGGTCCAACAGGGCTCTGAGGTCAGCCAGGTCAAACATCCGTGGGCCGAGAACGGGCCCCAGCTCAACAGCCGTTGCTGGTTCTGCCCATCGTTGGAGAACAACTGACTCCACCTCGCTATGGATATAGGCGCAGCAAACGAAGATGGAATTTGTCGCTCCAGAGAGACGGGCAACCTCGATTCCAGCCCAGGGCCGCAAAGCTCTGGTCCCGTCGAATTGCAAGCCGTACTCGGAGAGGAGGGGCGCGAATGAGTTGGTAACGGTCTCCGCCAAGGTCGGAATTGGAGTGCCAGATATCGACCTGATGCGACCAAACTCATCACGAGCGATCTTATTGCGCCGATCGTAGGCTTTCACTGACTGTGGGACGAGCGGCGGTCCACCCACGGGCTTCGGCTCGAACCACTCCACTACCGGGGCCTACTCAGGATCGACTCGAGGTCAGTCTCCACTCGAATCAATGATGCCGTAAGTTGAGCCCTCTACTCGAAGGCGATGGCTCGGCCAACTTGTCAGAGTTGGCAACTCTTCTGGCCAACGTTACCGAGGCCCACGGCTGCTTCTCTTGGTCGCCTCGAGAGTTGCCGGCATACTCGAGGCTCGCGCAATCGCGCAATGGCCTTGCTCAGATGACCGACACCGGGTATAACCACAGGCTTCGATCCGGGAATATTGGAATAAAGATCCTCAGCCACGGGCTTTCGGGTCAGGGCGAACGGCGGACGCCGAAGCCGCACCAATAGCCACCGCCCCACTTGGTGATGCTCGAGCCCAACCGGGGCCGTGGCGCCATCTGCCGCGCGCTCTCGTACACCCAGGGTGCCGGCTGCCGCCGATGTCGGGGTGGACGTCACCGATGGGTCTGACCCGCAGGAGGTAGCGTCCTCAGACCCTCGATTTCGACAATCTTGGCTCGGCTGCGATGCCCGGAGACGAGTCGGACCGCCGAGCGCGAGACATTAAGCCACTGGGCAATCGCGCCGATCACAGCCAGGTTGGCGGCACCTTCTGTGGGCGAGGTGGTGACCCAAGCTTCCAACGTGTGACCGTCCCAGCGGAGCCGCGCCCGGCTAGACCGTGGATGGGCACGAACAGTCAGCCTGACCACAATTTGCCTCAGCTTACCGGCGAGCCCAGCCAGGACGTGGTGGACTTTCGGCCCAGGGGATGAAGGCGATGGCTGGGCCAATTGGTCGGGGATCGCAACTCTTCTTGGCCAAAATCAGGCCGCGCTCAACGCTCCACTTACTCGTTTGCTTCAGGATGAAGCGCTAACGCCCTCTAAAGGCACGTTTAGGTAGTTCGCCAAAGCTGAAACGTCCGCCGGCAAGAAAACCGCCTTTTGGACATGGAACGCCTCGCTGCCGTTGTGCCGAATAAACCGGTAAACCTCCGTGCCTCCCGCCAAAGGCTGGGATAGGCGGCCCACCCGGATCGCCGCGAGGTCAGCTCGTTTCACGTGCCGCGCACCATAGGGCCGCGGTACCCGGACCTCTTCGTCGTTGGCAGTTACCCGCATCATCGCCAGGGCCGCAAACGCGTGGACCATGATGAGGATGAGCGCGAGCGCGATCAGACTCACAAACAAGTCAAGAGCCGTAAGAGCATCGGGTCCCGGAGGAGCAAGATCGCCACCAAGTCGGTGGATAAGCACGAACAAGACGACAAGATTGCCGCCGAGAATGAGTGAGTAGACGATGAGTGTGACGGTGACGGCCCGTGCCGTCATTCTTATGGTCAAGGCCACGCTCATCATATGAGTCAACTCCGCGCGCTGACCATCGACCCGACCCGCGACTACCAGCCACTCAACGGCCGGTGGCCTGTCCATAATCTCTTGAGACAGGCATCCACGATGTCTTGAGACAGAACATTGGCTGGGTCAGTAGGATTCGAACTCAGTACAATGACGAAGCGCGCAGGCCAAATATGACGAGCGCGGAAGTCCGCCAGCGTTTTCTCAACTTCTTCAAAGAGCGGGACCACAAGGTGTTACCGAGCTCCCCCTTGATCCCGTTCAGCGATCCTACGCTGCTGTTCACCAGCGCCGGGATGGTCCCGTTCAAGCCCTACTTCCTCGGCCAGGCCAAGCCGCCATTCCCGCGAGTGACCACCTGCCAGAAGGTCTTTCGCACGGTCGACATCGACGTTGTCGGCAGCGATGGGCACCATCTGACGTTCTTCGAGATGCTCGGCAACTTCTCCTTCGGCGATTACTTCAAGGAGAAAGCCATTCCCTACGCCTACGAGTTCCTGACAAAAGAGCTGCGCATCGACAAGGAGCGTCTCTGGGCCGGGATTCACAACGACGACGACGAGAGCTTCGAAATCTGGAAGAAGACCAGGGTTCCCGAAGCGCGCATTCGGCGCTTTGGCGACGAGTACAACTTCTGGGCGGCCGGGCCGACCGGACCATGCGGGCCGGATTCCGAGATCCACTACGACTGGGGTGAGGAGTACAGCTGCGGCCGGCCGGACTGCGGGCCCAATTGCGAGAGCTGCGACCGCTTCCTGGAGATCTGGAACCTCGTCTTCATCCAGTGGAATCGCGACGAGTCGGGGAAGCGGACCCCACTAGAGCGCAAAGGAATCGATACCGGGATGGGCCTCGAGCGCATCACCGCGGTGGTCAACCGCTATCGAAAGGGCGTCTTCGAGACCGACCTGTTCCAGCCTCTGATCCAGCACTGGGTGGAAGAAGCCGACAAACCCTATGGCAGCAACTCAGAGGTCGACGCCTCGCTTCGCGTCCTCGCCGATCACGCGAGAGGCAGCGCGATGCTCCTGGCCGACGGCGTGGCGCCAGCCAATGACGGGCGCGGCTACGTCCTTCGTCGCTTGATCCGCCGCGGCATGGTGCACGCCCGGCGGCTTGGCCCGGCTGTCCACCTTTCATCGGGCGTGCCGATCGTCGCGCGGCTGCTGGGCGACGTCTACCCGGAGGTCCGCAAACAGGTGGACCGGATCGCCGAGGTGGTGCGGTCGGAGGAAGAGCGCTTCGGGGTCGCCCTGCGCCAGGGCATGGAGCGGTTGCAGCCTTTACTCGAGCGCGGAACTCTTGACCCCCAGGAAGTGTTCTACCTCCATGACACGCTCGGCTTCCCGATTGAACTTACGGCGGAGCTCGCCAAAGAGAAGGGCGTGAGCGTCGATCTGGAGGCTGTGGCCGCCCTGATGCAGAGCCAGCGTGACCGGAGCCGGGTCGCAACCGGCGGCTTTACCGCCCCAATGGCAAGGAGCGCAAGCCGCTTCGTCGGCTACGACCAGCTGGAGAGCGACGCCACGGTCACGGACGTTTTCCCGGTGACCGGCCAGCCGGGGCAAGCCGACGTTTTCCTCGACGAGACGCCCTTCTATGCGGAGCGCGGCGGGCAGACGGCCGACACGGGGGTGCTGAGCTGGAACCGAGAATCGGCACGGGTGATCGACGTGCAGCCACAGGGCGAGGCGATCCGGCATCGGGTAGAGGTCGCGCCTGACCGGCTGAAGGCCGGAGATCGGGTCCGAGCAGCGGTGGATGCCCCGCGACGCCAGGCCGTAGCACGACACCACTCAGCTACGCACCTGCTGCACCGGGCGCTCCGTGATGTCCTCGGCGACGAGGCGGTCCAGGCGGGTTCCTCCGTGCAACCCGACTACGCAACCTTTGATTTCCAATTCCCGCGTGCCTTGACCGCGGACGAGATCGATCGGGTCTCTCGCCTCCTGAACGAGAAGATCCGCGCCAACCTGGTGCGCCGGGTCGAGGAGCTCCCGCTCGACCAGGCGATCAAAACCGGCGCGGTCGCGCTCTTTGACGAAAAGTACGGCGATCTGGTCCGGGTAGTCTCCTTCGGCGACTGGGCGCGTGAGCTCTGTGGCGGGACGCACGTCGAGCGGAGCGGCGAGATCGGCCTGGCCCTGATCTCCAACGACCGCAGCATCGGCGCGGGCGTCCGTCGCATCGAGATGCGAGCCGGCGCCGCGGCCGAGCAACAGGTGCGCGATAACGAGCGAGTGCTCCGCGAACTCGGCGATGCGTTACGGACGTCGCCATCGGAGTTCCCCGCCCGGGTCGCGGCCCTGCAGGCGGAGGTCAAGCGTCTCGAGAAAGAGGCGGCGACCCTTCGCCAGAAGCTGGCCGCCGGCGGCGGTGCCCAGATCGAAGAAGCGGACGTCAACGGCGTCCGGCTGATGCTGCAGCACGTCGACGAGGGCGAGAAAGACCTGCTTCTCTTCGCGGACCAGGCGCTCAACCGGGCCAACGGCAATGGCGTCGCGATCGTCGTTGGCGGTCGCAACTTCGCCGTCAAGGTGGCGAGCCCCCTGTCTGAGCGTCTGCCGGCGAACGATCTTATCCAGGCTTTCCGCCAGGTTGTGGGGGGGAAGGGAGGAGGACGCGGCCAGGTGGGGCAGGGTGGCGGCATCGACCCGGCACGGGTCGGTGACGGCTTCAAGACGCTGCAGGACTATGTGCGGACCCATTTGAAGGAAAACACATGATCAAGATCAAGGACCGCATCAAGCGATTGCGCCGCGGCGCCGATTACGAGAACTACTACACGGCGCTCGACATCGGCACCGAGTACATCAAGGCGCTGGTGGTCAAGCGCGAGGGACGCAACGGCGTGGTCCTCGGCGCCTCCCGCCAGCGGCAGGAAATCACGGACATGCAGGGTGGCGTGCCCTCCAACATCCAGGGAATCATCGACAGCTGCGACCGCGCGATGTCGGCAGCCGAGGACATGTGCAACACGATTCCGGGTCAGGCCGTCATCGGCATCGCCGGCGAACAGGTCAAGGGCTTGAGCACGACGGTGACCGTTCCGCGGGCCGACCCCAACCTCAAGATCAACGAGGTCGAGCTGCTCCAGACCCTTCAGCTGGTCCTGAAGCGGGCCATGCGCGAAGCGCAGCACGCGATGAGCCTCGAGCTGGGGGTCCCGGACCTGAACGTCAAGGTGATCAACTCGGCGATCACCGGCGTCCGCATCGACGGATACGCAGTGAATGACCCTTCGGGTTTCCAGGGACGCACGATGGTGATTACCGTCTTCAACACCTTCGCCCCGCTGACGCACGTTGGCGCCTTGCAGACGATTGCGTCGGAGCTGGACCTGGAGCTGATCGCCACCGTCGCCGAGCCGTACGCGATGGCGCGCTGCGCAGCGACCGACGAGATCTATGACTTCGGCGGCATCTTTATCGACATCGGCGGCGGCACCACCGACATTGCCCTGATTCGCAACGGCGGAGTCGAAGGCACTCGCATGTTCCCAATCGGCGGCCGGGTCTTTACCAAGAAGCTGGCATCCCGCTTCGGCATTTCCTTCGCCGATGCGGAAGCGGTCAAGCTCCGTCACTCGAAAGGGGAGCTGCCGGTCGAGCATGCGGAGAAAGTCACGGCCGTACTGGCCCGGGATGCCGAGGTCCTGGTGGAAGGGATCGCCATCACGCTGCAGGAGATGTCGAAAGGGGACCGGCTTCCGACCGCCATCTACCTGGCGGGCGGCGGCAGTGCGCTACCGGAGGTCCGAAACCAGCTGCAGGTCTTTCGCTGGGAGGACAAGCTTCCATTCGCCCGGACACCTACAGTGAACATCCTCCGACCAGTGGACATCCGGGGGATCTACGACTCCACCGGCCTTCTGCTCGACCAGCAGGACATCACGCCGATGGGACTGGCGTTCCACGCCATTCAGCAGCAGTCGGAGGAGCAGGCCCCCTTGTTCGGGCTGATGCGGAAGGTCCTCAAGGCGATGAAGGTCTGACACGCGTGAAATCCCGCAGCCCTGACTGGCTGAGAAAACCTGACACCGTAACAACTCGACAATCCGTGACGTTTCCGGTATGAAAGACGGCGACGTGTTAAAAGTGTGAAGACTCTGGCCAAACTGCTATACGTTGAAGCCGACGAGGAAATCACCGATCTCGTCGATCGCCTGCGCGATTTAAGCCTCGAGGACGAGGTCACCTTCGTCGTCCCCGAGCGCGCCCGCGCCCTACAGAGCGCGATGAGCTTCCGGCTCTTGAAGCGCTACGCGGACAGTTACGGCAAGCGCGTGAACCTGGTCAGCGGCGATCCCCGGCTTCAGGCGATGGCCCTGGAGGCCGGCTTCGTGGCCTTCCCAAGCCTGGCCGCCTATAACGGTGGGAGCGATGTCCACCAGCCCGGGACCGTCGCCGAGTCTCATCCCGTGGCCGCGGCGACGCTCGCACCGGCCGCGCCGGCAGCCCCAGCGACCACGGTTCAGGCAGTATCCCCGGCTGGTGCTGGGCGACGCGGGGTGGCGACCCTTAACCAGCCGCGCGAGGCGTCGGTCATGTCTGGAACTCCCCGTAGAACCCCGCCGTCTCCGTCGTACACGGCGGCATCCGGCCCGCCCCTCCGCGTCTATCGGCCGTATCTGATCGCGGCCGGCATCCTGCTCGTCCTCGCGCTGATCGCGGGCATCATCTATCTGCCGACCGCCACCGCCACTGTGACGGTGTCAGGCACCGCGATCAAGCAGGATGTCACGCTGCTTGGCGTACCCGGCGCTGCCTCGGGCTCGGGTAACCAGTTCTCCACCCAGGCGCTTCACGCGGAGGACTCGCAGAGCCTGCCTGGCGTGCCGACTGGGCAAAAGCAAATAGCTGAGGTTGCGGCTACCGGAAATGTGAAATTCTCTCTGAGCTGTTTCTTGTGCCAGGAAACCATTCCAAAGGGTTGGATTGTGGAGACCGCCGATGCCTCGAAGCGATATGCAACTCAGAAATCCGTGACCATGACCGGGCCTCTGGGCTCGGCCACAGTTGCGATCGTCGCCGTCAAGGGCGGCTTGGACGGTAACACTGACAAGGGGACGATCGTCAAGATCGAAGGAAATACAGACGACAACCTCGGGGTCACGAACCCCGATCCGACGACTGGTGGCACGGATGCGCGGACGGCCACAATCATTCAGCAGTCGGATATCGACAGCATCAAAGATGCGTACTCGCGAGATGCTATTCCCAAAGTCACCGATCAGCTCAACACCAAGGCGCAGGGCCTGAAGTTGGTCCTGGTAGGGAAGGGCGTCCAGGCGAACGTGACATCGGATCACAAGGTGGGCGAGGAAGTTTCCGGGTTTACGGTCACCGTCAAAGTCGCCGGGGATGGGGTCGCTTTCGACGACAAAGTGGTCAAGCAAATGCTGAAGGCCGCGCTCGAGCGGAAGATCTCCCAGGGGTCGCAGCTGACCAGCAATCTGACTACCACGTATGAGGCGATCGATGCCACGGCCGACGGTCACATCACGCTCAACGGCCATGCCTCTGGCTTCTACACCCCGGTGTTCTTGCAGAACGCTATCAGTGGCTACTTGAAAGGGATGAGCCCCACCAAGGCCCACGCGTTCCTGCAGTCGCTGCCCAACGTCGTCGACGCCCGCGTGACGCAGTCACCGTACGGCCTTCCCTGGCTGCCGCTCTTCAGCTCGCGCATCACGCTCAAGATCCAGGAGGTCTCCAGCAACTCGACGACGCCGTGAGGATCCTGGCGATCGATCCGGGGACGGTCCGGCTCGGCCTCGCGCTCAGTGATCCATCGGGGACGATTGCCCAGCCACTCAGCGTGCTCACGCGCCGCTCCGAGCCCGAGGACCTCAAGGCGCTGGCGGATCTGGTCGAGCGCCACGAGGTCGGCGCGATCGTGATCGGCCTGCCGCGGCTGATGGACGGCCGGCTCGACGCCGCGGCACAGCAGGCACAGGCGTTTGGCTCGCAGGTCGCGCGCGCAACCGGGCGGCCCGTAGCATACTGGGACGAACGGCTGACGAGCGTGGCCGCCGAACGCTACCTGATCGAACAGGGCAAACGGCGGAGCAAACGGCGGCAAGAGATCGATCGGATGGCCGCGACGCTATTGTTGCAGGGGTACCTGGACTACCGAGCTGGTCGGGCACCAGGAGGCTGAATGCCAGAGATTCCGGAAGCAAACGGTGAAGTTCAAACTATCGAGCTGGTCAACGAAAAGACCGGTGAAGAGGAAACCTATCTCGTTCATGACGTCGTCGAGATCGAAGGTGAAACCTACTATGTGCTCCAGGCCGAGGCCGACGAGGACCGCGTGCTCATCCTTCGGCGTGAGGGCGAGTCGCTGGTCACGCTCGACGATGAGGAACACGATCGGGTGGTCGAACAGCTCGAGGAATTCGAAGAAGAAGACGAGGTCGATGAAGACGGCGGCCCTGAGCGCTGACTGACCCGAAGCGTTCGCCGATGACCACCAAGGCGCCCCGCAAGCGCCGCCGCGCCCTCGGCTGCGTCCAATGGTTCGTCGTGATGCTTTTCCTGCTGCCCGCCGCGCTCGGCGTCCCGGCCGTGATCGGGTACAACTGGGTGGACCATCAGTTGCACCAGCCGGCGAACCCCGGGAATTCCAAGGTGCGGTTCGTGGTCCCGCCCGGGGCCACCTTCCACGAAGTGGCCGACACCCTGCACCGCACCGGCCTGATCGATTCGGTGACGGTCTTTGACCTTTACGCCCGCTACAAGCACCTCGACACCAACGTCCAGGCGGGCGCCTATGAGCTCAGCCGCAACCTCAACATGATCCAGATCCTGACCGCCCTGCAGACCGCCATCCCCGAGGAAATCTTTGTCAGAATTCCCGAGGGGTACACGATCAAGAAGACGGCGGCACTGCTCGACGCGGGCGGCGTCATCAAGGGCAGCGACTACACGGCGCTGGCCGTGCAGGGAAAGTTCAACTACGACTTCCTCAAGGACCTGCCGCCGGGCGCGTCATTGGAAGGCTTTCTGTTTCCCGATACCTACCTGGTGCCCCGGTCCGGAACGGCTAAAGACCTGATTACCCTCCAGCTCGACAACTTCAAGCGTCAGTGGACCGACACCCGCCAGGCTCAAGCCACCACGCGGAAGCTCAATGCCCTTCAGGTGGTCACGATCGCCTCCCTGATCGAGCGGGAGGCCCGGTTCCAGGAGGACCGGCCGCTGGTGGCCAGCGTCATCTACAACCGGCTGGCTGCCGGCTGGCTGCTCCAGATCGATGCCACCGTCCTCTATGCCAAGGGGGTCTGGCAGTCCACGGTCAGCATCGACGACCGCAAGATCAACTCGCCGTATAACACCTATCTACATACCGGCCTTCCCCCTGGACCTATCGCGAACCCTGGCATCAAAGCTATTGATGCGGCGCTCCAACCGGCGGACACCGGCTACTTCTTCTACCTCTCCGATCCCCAGGGTCACAACCATTACGCCAAGACCAGCGAAGAGTTCGCCCTCCTCCTCAAGCAGTACGGTCTCCAGTAAGGCGGCATCGCGGCTGCTTCTGCTCGGCGACGACGATGCCGAGCTCGCCATCAGCCTTTACCGCGCAGGCTTCATCGCGGCCGGCATCAACGCCAGCTGCGAGGCCCAAACCGTGGCGCCGGCCAACCTTCCGGACGCGATTGTCCGGATGCGAGCTGATTCGGCTGTGCTTGGGGCTGCCGTGACGATGCCGCACACGGTCGCGGTGGCGCGGCTGCTCGACGGCCTGGGCCCGGAGGCGAGTGTCGTCAAAGCCGTCGACACGATCAGCCACCGGTCCGGCGCCCTGGTCGGCTGGAACACCGATCGGCCTGCCTTCGGCCTGGCGCTCGAGGACGCCGGCTTCCCAATCAAGGGGAAGGACGCACTGGTGCTGGGCGCGGGCGGTGCGGCCCGGGCCTCCGTCGACGCGCTGCGCGCTGAGGCCACCAAGATCTGGGTCGCGAGTCGTGACCTCGAGGAGGCGCGCGCCCTCTGTCGCGACCTCGAGGTCAGCAGCGGCGGCCCCGCGCCGCTCGGCTCGCTGTCGCTGTTGGTACGGAAGGTCGACCTGGTCGTGAATGCCACGCCGGTCGGCAGCGACGGCGAGGCGGTGCCCTTTCCCATTGAATGGATCACGCCCGCCCAGTTCGTCTTCGACCTGATCTACCGGCCGCTGGTGACGCGGCTGGTCGAGGGGGCGCGAGATCAAGGAGCTCGGGCGATCAACGGGCTGACCATGCTGCTTTTCCAGGGGCTGGCCGCCTTCGAGATCTGGACCGGGCAGCCAGCACCCGAAGCCGCCATGCGGGCCGCGCTCGAGCGCGCGGTGGTCGGGCGCCTGGGTTCGTGAGCCACCTGCTCTTCGCCGTGGGCTGGGCGATCGTAGGTGGGGCCGTGGGTGTGGGCCTCGGATTCCTCACCCGCCGCCTGGCTCGCTTCGAGGAAATCGAGTTCAATCAGTCTCAGCTCGACATGCTCGTGATGCCAGGGCTGGCGGCGCTGTTCTTCTTTCTCTTCGCGCTTCAGTTGGGCGCGCAGCGGGTCCTCTTCATCGACTCGGTTTTCATCGCCATCCTCGTGCAGGTGCTGGCATTCGACCTGAAGACTCGTTACATCCTCGACCTGGTCATGTTCCCGAGTTGGGTGATCGCCTTCGCGCTCGCCTTCGTGACGCCGTGGACCGCCGCCTTCACCTGGCCCTGGCCCGATTGGCGGACCGCCCCGGTGGCCGCCGCGCTCGCGGGGGGCGTGTTTTTGCTGCTGTACTTCGGCGGCCAGTTCGTCTTTGGCGCCGAGGCGTTCGGCTTCGGTGACGTCAAGCTCGCCGTCTTCATCGGCATGGCGACCGGGCTCTCGAACCTACGGGTGGCGCATGCACTGCTGTACGGCGTGTTTCTCGGAGGGTTTGTCGCGATAATTCTGCTCATCACCCGGATCCGCAAGATAAAAGAGGCGGTGCCCTACGGACCGTTCCTGACGCTGGGGACGTTGCTGGTCCTCTACGCGCAAGCGCCATGAACGCCCGCGACCTGCTCCCCGGCGAGCGCATCCTCGTCAGTTCCAGCCGCCATTGGGTGGTGCTCCTGCGTCCCATCGCCACGACCATCCTCGCCGCGATCATTTTGCTAGTGGTGCTCACCCGGTTGCCGCTCGCCGGCGACCTGCGCCTGTTCTTGATGTTGGGCGTGACCCTGGCCGGCATCCTCATCATCAACCTTTATTACTGGGGCTGGCGGGCGCACGAGTACGTCCTGACCGACCAGCGCGTCATCCTCAACGAAGGCATCATTTCCAAGTTCTCGCGGTCCATCGCGATCGACCGGATCCAGGACCTGACGACATACCAGGGTCTTTGGGGTCGGACCTGGGGCTTCGGCGACATCGAGCTGGAGTCTGCCGGCCGGGAAGGGGCGGAGATGCTGAGCACGGTGCCGCGTCCGCAGCAACTTCGGAATGCCATCTTTGCCCAAATCGAAGCACGGCGCCGGCCGGGCGGGTTGGGAACCCCCTAGGGTTCACCCACCGAATTACGGGTAAAATCCACCGGGCATGGTCAACCCAAGTGATTTCAAGAACGGCATGACGATCGAGTGGGAGGGGGAGCTCTGGAGCGTCGTCGAGTTCCAGCAGGGGCAGAATGCCCGAGGCGACACCTTCTTTCGCACCAAGCTCCGCAACGTCCGGAGTGGGGCGATCATCGATCAGAAGTTCCGCGACAAAGACCGCTTCGCGCGCGCCCGCATCGAGAAAGTTCCCATGCAGTACCTTTACAGCGACGGTGACCGCCACTATTTCATGGACCTGGCGAGCTACGATCAGCTCCCCCTCAGCGACGACCAGCTGGGCGATGCCATGAAGTATCTGAAAGAGAGCACCTCACTCGATGTGCTGATGTACGATGGCGAGCCGCTCGGGGTCGAACTGCCCACCACGGTCGATCTGAAAGTCAGAGAAACAGCACCCGGGTACAAGGGCGACACGGCATCCGGCGGGGGCAAGCCGGCAACGGTCGAGACTGGGCTCACCCTCAACGTGCCCTTCTTCGTCAACGAGGGCGACGTGATCCGCGTCGACACCCGCACCGGCGCTTATGTGGAGCGGGTTTAAGTGTCGCACCCCAGAAGCAACTTGCCGTTTCATCCGCCCGGATCGGCCGAATGCCATTGTCGACTCCTGCGCCCGTCGCTCACGTACGACGGTACGCTCGCTCCGGTGCTCGTCGTCTCCTCGGCATCGGCCGCCCGCGCGGCGAACCGGCGTCGTCGCTCTGAGGTGCGACACTAGTGCCTGACCGTCCGCTCGGCTCGGTAAAGGTGGCCAATGAGGTCATTGCCCATATCGCCTCGCTGACCGCCTGCCAGGTGCAGGGCATCGTCGGCATGTATCCGGCCAAAGCTCGAGACGGGCACCGGGTGCTGCCGGCCGGCAGCTCGCACAAGGGTGTCCGGGTCGACCTGGGCAACGAATCGTTGAACCTCGAGCTGTTCGTGATCGTCGATCACTCCGCCCACGTCCCGACAGTGGCGGCGGAGGTGCAACGACAGGTGGCCGACGCCATCGACAAGATGCTCGGTCTCGAGGTGCGGGAGGTCAACGTGTTTGTCGGGGACGTGAGGTTCCCGGAGGACTCGTAGCGATGGGACGCCGTCACCTGGCTCGCGAGCTCGCGCTCAAAGTCTTGTTCGAGCTCGAGGGCGGCGGGAGCGACGCCGAACGATCCCTCAAATACCACGTCGCCGAGTCGCGTGCCGACGCCGAGGTGGCGGAGTTTGCGCGGGTGCTGGTCCAGGGCGTGCGCGATCATCAAGCCGAGATCGACGAGTTGCTGGCCGAGGCCTCGAGCAACTGGGGTTTGGACCAGATGGCGAAGGTCGAGCGGACGCTGCTGCGGATCGCGACCTTTGAGATCCGTTACCTGCCAAGCGTCCCGCTGAAGGCTGCCATCAACGAATCGATCGAGCTGGCCAAGACATTCGGCGGCCCGGACTCCGGCAAGTTCGTGAACGGCATCCTCGGGCGGATCGCCGCCGACGCCGAGATTCGCCGGCCGTCCGCCGACCAGGCGGCCACCAAGGAGGCCTCATGAGCCCCCACCCGACCGTCCCCCAAACGGGGGCGGACATTGCCGACATCGCAGGGATGGATTACGAGACGGCGGTCGCCGAACTGGAACGCACGGTGGCCCTGCTCGGCAAAGAACAAGAGGATCTCGCGGAGTCGGTGCGCACCTTCGAGCGCGGCCTGGCGCTGGCGCGGCGATGCGCCCGGCTGCTCGACGACGCCGAGCGGCGACTGAATGAGCTGGCGCCGGCCGTCGAGCGCACGGCCGGCCCGTGACGTTGCTCCAGAACCCGTATTTCATCGTGCCCCTGATCGCGTGGGCGATTGCCCAGGCGAGTAAGGTGATCATCGATTCCGTCATGCTGCACCGGCTCAGCGTGCGGCGGCTGGCGACCGCCGGTGGGATGCCGAGCTCACACAGCGCCCTGGTCGTTTCGCTCACCACCATCATCGGCAGGCTGCAGGGCGTCGGGTCGCCACTGTTTGCTGTGTGTCTGATCTTCGCCACCGTCGTGATGTACGACGCCACCGGGGTGCGGCGGGCGGCCGGCCAGCAGGCGATCATCATCAACCGTCTGCTCGACGACCTTTTCATCGCCCACCGCGGCATTCACCAGGAACGGCTGCGGGAGCTCCTTGGGCATACCCCGATCGAAGTCATTGCGGGCGCGCTGCTGGGGATCGTGATTGGGCTGGGGCTTTGGCGGTGATGGTCGCGCAGCGTCGTCGCCTCGACCAGGCGCTGGTGGAACGCGGCCTGGTCGCCTCGCGGGAGCGCGCCCAGGTGATGGTTCGAGCCGGTCTCGTCCGGGTCGCGGGCGTCACCATGGGCGAGCCGGACCAGATGGTGACGGCGGAGCAGGCAATCGAGGTGGCCGGAACCACGACCTACGTCAGCCGGGGCGGCGAGAAGCTGGCGGCGGCACTCGATGCCTTCACGATCGATCCCAGCGGCCGGACCGCCCTGGATGTTGGGGCGTCGACTGGCGGCTTCACCGACGTCCTCCTCCAGCGCGGGGCGGCGCGGGTGATCGCGGTTGACGTCGGCTATGGCCAGCTGGCCTGGAGCTTGCGCCAGGATCCGCGCGTCACGGTCATGGAGCGGGTCAACATCCGACACCTGAAGCAGCTACCGCTGCCCGCGGACCTGGCGGTCATCGACGTTTCCTTCATCTCCTTGCGGCTGGTGCTGCCCAGGGTTGCGGAGCTGCTGAGCCCGCCGGGCGAGGTCGTTGCCCTGGTCAAGCCGCAGTTCGAGGTCGGCAAAGGCGCGGTGGGGAAGGGCGGTGTCGTGCGCGACCCGGAGCAGCATCGCGCGGTGGTCAGTGGCTTGAGCCAGTTCGCGGCCGAGATCGGCTACACCGTCGCCGGCGAGATCCCCTCGCCGATCCTGGGCGCCAAAGGGAACCGTGAGTTCTTACTTTATTTGAAGCACCATGGCTGACGCCGTCGGTATCGTCTGCCACCCGCGAATCGACATCGGCGGCCCGCCCGTAATGGGGGCGCGCCGGCAGCTGGAAGCGCGTGGGTTTCGCGTCTGGACGTACTGCGCCACCGCGGAAGAACGTCCAGGTGCACTGGCCGGCGACCTCAACGGCACGCGGTTGATCGTGAGCGTCGGAGGCGATGGCACCTTGCTGTGGACGGCGCAGCAGGCGGCGGCCGCGCGCATCCCGGTCCTGGGGGTCAACGCCGGCCGTCTCGGGTTCCTCACGCAGGTCCAACTGGGCGATGAAGGCAAGGCGCTCGACCGCTGGGCCGCGGGCGATTTCAAGCTGCAGCGCCGGGCGCTGCTCGAGGCGCGGGTCGGCCAGCGCGTCTTCCACGCCCTCAACGACGTGGTCGTGCACAAAGGGGTCGAGATCACCCTGATCCGGATCGAGACCCTGGTGGATGATCTGCCCGCGGGCCAGTTCGACGCCGACGGTGTGATCTTCTCGACGCCAACCGGCTCGACGGGTTACGCGTTGTCCCTGGGCGGGCCGATCGTCCATCCCGACGTGCGAGCGATCGTGTTCATGCCGCTGAACCCGCATAGCCTCTTCAACCGGCCGATTATCTTGCCCGAGCAGGCCCGCATCACCCTTCGCTTGCCCAATGCGTCGGCAATCCTTACCTGCGATGGGCAGCAGAATGCCGACCTCGAACCCGGTGCGGAAGTCCAGATCGGCGCCCCCGGCCTCGCGGTCGAGCTGGTGCAGTTCGACGGCGGTCCCAACTTCTTCGAGCTGCTCCGGCGAAAACTCCGCTGGGGCCTGCCCCTTGTCGATGGGGACGAATGACACGCGGGAAATCCCGCGACCCTGACGAAATGACACGCGGGAAACCCCGCGACCCTGGCGCATGATGGTGTCCGCCCTCCATCGCGTCGGCCAGTTCTGGCGCCATGCATCGGCGCGCGTGAGCGAGCCGGAGAGGGATGCAGCGGCGCACGTGCTAGGGCCGGCGCTCTGGCCGCTGTTTGCCGGGTTGCCGGTCAATGACCAGCGGCACGGACTCGACGTGCTTGAAACCGTGATGCGCCTCGAGGGCGAGCCGGATCGGCTGCTGCAACAGGCGGCCTTGCTGCACGACGTGGGCAAGGCCGGCGCCGAGTTCTCGGTCCTGGACCGCAGCCTGACCGTCTTCCTGGGCGCCGCCTCACCGCGGCTGTTGCGGGGGTTGCTTCAGGCGCGACCCGGCTTCGCGCGCCGGCATGATGTCTACGTCGATCACGCCCGTATCGGCGCCGAGCGGCTGCGAGCCGAAGGTGCCCCCGAGCTCGCCGCTATCGTGGCGGAGCACCATGCCCCCGTTCCGGCGTCGGAGGTTACCCGACACCTGCAGCGCGCGGACGGACGGAATTGACAGGCGGGAAGTCCCGCCACCCGGACCTGGCGACCGAGCTCGAGCGTGACCCTGTCTACCTGGTCCGCACGGCCGCCTTCGACGGACCGATCGAGCTGTTGGTGACGCTAGCTCAACGCGCGGAGGTCGACCTCGGGGCCATTCCACTGGCAAGCCTGACCGACGATTATCTTCGGGCGATCGAACAGGAGCGCCCGCCCCTCGATCGGCTGGCGGCATTCCTCGTCATCGGCGCCCGGCTGGTCCAGCTCAAGGCCGCCGCCTTGATGCCGGAGGCGCAGATGGGGGAGGAGGAGGACCTCCAGGCGTGGGAAGAGGCCATCAAGGGACGCCTCGAAGAATACAAGCGGTTCAAGGCACTCGCCGAGTCCTTGATGCGCCGCCATGCCAGCGGGCGGTTCACCTTCGCCGGCTTGCTCGAGCCCGACGTGATCCCGCAAGCCCGGGTGCAGGTGAGCCTTGATGCGCTGGCGAGCGCCTTCCAGCAGGTGCTCGACCGCTTGCCGCCGCCCGGGCCGGTTACGGTGGAGATGGAACAGGTTTCGCTCGCCGACAAGCTCGAGGAGCTGCGTCAGATGCTGGGTCATCAGCCGCAAATGAACTTCACGGCCGTTTTCCGGCACGCGCGCACCCGGTTGGAGGCAGTCGTGACCTTTCTCGCGCTTCTCGAGCTGATTAGAATCGGTGAGGCCCGGGTGGCCCAGGTCTCCGCGTTCGGCGAGATCAGCGTGCACAGACAGGAGAAGAACGACCAAGCATGACCTCAATGGTTGAGAGCGCGACCCAGGTGCGTGACACGGCCGGACTGATGGCTGCGCTCGAGGCGGTGCTCTTCACCTTGAACCGTCCGGTCACCGTGCTCGAGCTCCAGGAAATCCTCCAATCGACGTTGCCGGACATCGAGGCGGCGGCGGTGACCCTCAGCCAGGCACTGTCCGGTCGCGGATTGTTTCTCCAGCGACACCAGGATCAGCTCCAGTTGGTGACCGATCCGGCCCAGGCCGACGTCGTTCGCCGGGTCTTGCGCCCCGAGTACCCGTCGCGACTCTCGCCGGCGGCCTACGAGACGCTCGCCATCATCGCCTACCGCCAGCCGCTGACCCGTGCGCGGATCGAAGAGGTTCGTGGCGTCAACTGCGAGGGCGTGCTGGAGAGTCTCGAAGAAAAGGGACTGATCGAAGAGACGGGCCGGCTCGATGCGCCGGGCACGCCGCGCCTTTTCGGCACCACGATGAAGTTCCTCCAGATCCTGGGGCTCAGCAGCCTGGACGAGCTGCCACCGCCACCGCAATCCGCCTCAACCACTTCCTAGCGCGCGCCGGCGTTGCGGCCCGGCGAAAGGCCGACACCTTGATCGCCTCGGGAACGGTTTCGGTGAATGGCATCCCGGCGGTCGCGGGTCAGCAGGTGACGCCGGGCGTGGATACGGTCACCGTCGATGGGCGACCGGTCGAGCCCGCCCTTAAATGGACCTACCTGATGATGAACAAACCCGTTGGCGTGCTGACCAGCGTCGGCGACGATCGTGGCCGAGAGACCGTCACCGATCGCCTGCCGGGAGGGGCGCCACGCGTTTTCCCGGTCGGTCGACTGGATCTCGACAGCCGCGGATTGGTATTGCTGACGGACGACGGCGAGTTGGCGGGCCGGCTGATGCACCCGCGTTACCATGTCGAAAAGGAGTACCGGGTCGTGATCGCGGGGCGGCCGGGTGAGGATGACTTGCGGCGCCTTTCCGAGGGGATGGTTGTGAGAGGGGAGCGGTTTGCGCCGGCCGAGGCTCAGGTCCTCGACAGCAGCACGAGCGAGACTCGGCTGTCCATGGTCCTGCGCGAAGGTCGCAAGCGCGAGGTGCGTCGGCTCTGGCAAGCGCTGGGCCATCGGGTGCTCGACCTGCAGCGGGTTCGCATCGATGGACTCGAATTGGGCGACCTCGATGAGGGTGCGGTCCGGCCACTGCTCGCCGATGAGGTAGCGCGGCTCAAGGCCGCGAGCAACCTGACGTGATCGTCGCGATCGACGGTCCGGCCGGGTCCGGCAAGACCACCATCGGGCGGCTGGTGGCGGCGGCGCTGCGGTTCGCGCTGGTCGACACCGGGCTCTTCTACCGCGCGGTCACGGTCGAGGCTCGGCGCCGCGGCATCGCGATCGATGATGTCGCCGGCCTCACCCATATGCTTGGGCAGCTGCACATCGAGGTCAACACCTCGCCGTCGAGCGATCGCTCCGGTCCGCTGCTGGCGATCGATGGACGGGATGTCAGCCGCGAGGCACAGGATCCAACGATCGCGACGGACCTGTCACGCATCTCGCAGATCCCCGAGATCCGCCGCGCGCTCGTCGAGCCGCAGCGTCGTGCCGCCCGAGGCGACGCCGTCGTCCTGGGGCGCGACATCGGAACGGTGATCTTTCCGGACGCCGAGGTGAAATTCTTCTTCACCGCACCCGCGGCCGAGCGGGTAGCGCGGCGGCGCCGCGAGCTGGACCAGGCGCGCGGCAGCGCAACCCCGGATGCGGTGCTCGAACAAGAAATCGACGCTCGGGACCGGGCCGACCAGGAGCGACAAATCGCGCCGTTACGGCCGGCAACCGATGCTATAATCGTGGCGACTGAGGGCAAGTCGGTCGGTCAAGTCTTCGATGAGGCGATGGCCCGGCTGCCCAAGCACTGATCTTGAGCTATTCCTTCCTCACTGGTCTTGCACGGCTCCTAACCCGCCTCGTTATGGGTTCGAAGTTCCACCTCGGCGGTACCTCGAACGTGCCCCGCTCCGGTCAGCTCTTGATGGTGTCGAACCACGTGGGCGCCATCGACCCGGCCATCATCGGGGGCTGGACCCCGCGGCCGGTCTGGTTCATGGCCAAGGCGGAGCTCCTCCGCGGCCCTTGGGCCTGGGTGATGCGCGGCTACCACGCCTTTCCGGTGGTCCGCCATTCTCCAGACCGGGCGGCACTACGCCGCGCCTTCGATTTACTCAAGCGAGGCTCGGCCGTGGTCTTGTTTCCCGAGGGTCATCGGTCGGACAGCGCAAGCCTGCTCCGCGCCGAGCCGGGCGCCGGGTTCATCGCCCGCCGCTCGGGCGCGCCGCTGGTGCCGATCGCCATTACCGGGACGCAGCACGTGCTCGGGCGGCACCAGAGGTTTCCGCGGCCCGCGGAGGTCTCGATGACTTTCGGCGAGCCGTTCCAGTTGCCCGAGCGGAATCAGGACGGCAGCCCGATGGATCATCAGCAGAGCGCCGACTACCTGATGACGAAGATCGCGGCCCTGCTGCCGTTGGAGTACCAGGGGGAATACACGAGGGCGCCGATGTCAAAACAGGCGCAAGCATGAGGCTGAAAATTTGAAGAAGATCTACGTCCTCGACACCAACGTCCTATTGCACGATCCGAACGCGATCTTCTCCTTCGAGGACAACGAGATCGTGATCCCGCTGACCGTGATCGAGGAGATCGACGGCCAAAAGCGCCGGCAGGATGAGGTCGGCCGTCATGCCCGCCTGATCGCCCATCATTTCGACGACCTTCGCGCCACGGGAAAGCTCTCCGAGGGCGTGGTGCTCAAGTACGGGGGCACGCTGCGCGTCGTCTTGACGCACGAGGGCACCGAGCACCTGCCGCACGACCTCGACCCGCACAAGGCCGACAACCAGGTGATCGCGCTCACGCTTCAGCTCAAAGCCGAGAGCAACGGCACTCCGGTGGTCCTCGTGAGCAAGGACATCAATGTGCGAGTCAAGGCCGACGCGCTGAACCTGCAGGCGCAGGACTACGAGACCGACAAGATGGTGCTCAACGAGGAGGACCTCTACGACGGCATGACGACGCTCACGGTGTCGCCCGAAGACATCGATAGCTTCACCAAGACCAACCTCTACCAGCCCGCGAATGGCCATCTGTTCTTCAACCAGTTCGTCCACTTCAAGTCACAAAACGGCACCAAGTCGAGCGCCCTGGGTCGCTTCGACGCCACCGCCGGCCAGATCGTCGCGTTAGGGCCGATCAAGAAAGAGATCTGGGGCATCCAGCCAAAAAATCTCGGCCAGCGGTTCGCCTTTGACATCTTGCTCGATGACCGGATCCCGTTCGTGACCCTCACCGGGCAGGCGGGCACCGGCAAGACACTCCTGGCGCTGGCGGCCGGCCTGAGCAAGGTCCTGGACCAGCATCGGTATCGCCGCTTGCTCGTGACGCGGCCCGTCATCCCGATGGGCAAGGACGTGGGCTATCTGCCGGGTGACAAGGACGAAAAGCTACGACCCTGGATGCAGCCGATCTATGACAATCTCGAATACCTGATGGGCTGCATCTACAAGGAGCAGATGGCGGCCGACATGATCCGTCACATCCAGGACAAGGGCATCTTCGAGGCCGAGGCCCTCACCTACATCCGGGGACGGAGCATCCCGCAGCAGTTCATCATCGTCGACGAAGCGCAGAACCTCACCCCGCACGAGGTGAAGACCATCGTGTCACGCGCCGGGGAGGGGACCAAGATCGTCCTGACCGGCGACCCCAACCAGATCGATCATCCCTACCTCGACTTCCGCAGCAACGGGCTGTGCTACGCCATCGAGAAATTCAAGAACAATCCGTTGGCGGGGCACGTCACCTTGACAAAGGGGCAGAGGTCCGAGCTGGCGGAACTGGCCGCGAAACTTCTATAGGCCCGTTTCGGCCCGCAGCCGGGCTGAATCTGCTGAGGTAAGTTAAGGCCAGTGGATCGTACCCTCGTGGCGCTTGATCTCGAGACCACTGGCTTATCGCCTCGATTGGACCGGATGATCGAGGTCGGCGCCGTCCGCTTTCGCGGTGACGAGGTCCTGGCGACGTTCCAATCGCTGGTTCGACCTGAGGTTGCGATCCCACGGGCGGTCCAGGAGCTGACCGGCATCCGGGACGCCGATGTGGCGGCGGCGCCGCCGCCGGAGCAGGTCCTGGTCCAATTGATCGATTTCGTGGGCGACAGCGGCGTGGTCGCGCATAGCGGCACCTTCGACCTGTCGTTCCTGGTCGATGGCGCTGGCAATGGGGGCTACGAGCTCTTCGACACGCTCGACCTGGCCCGCGTCATGCTGCCGATGGCGCCCAGCCACAGCCTGCCGCACCTCTCCCGCCAGCTCGGCCTGACCCACGCGCATCCGCACCGAGCGCTCTCCGACGCCGACGCGGCGCGACAGCTGTTCCGTTACCTGTGGCAACACGCACGCGGCTTTCCCGATGAGCTTCTCGGACGGATGCTCGAGCTGGCCGAGAGTTGGCCACATCCGCTGCACCACTTTCTCCGCGACGCGCATGCCGGTGGTTCGAGCGGCGTCGAGAGCCTTCCGCGTAAGCCGGCGGTGCCCGCCAGGACAAGCAACGGGAGCGCGCCCTCCACCGATCCGCGAGCGATTTCTGCCCTGCTCGGTCCGGATGGCCCGATGGCGGGGCTGCTCGACGACTACGAGCTGCGCGAATCACAGTTGCAGATGTCGCTCGCCGTCGCGCAGCTCTACGCACGAGGCGGCCGCCTGCTGGTCGAGGCTGGCCCGGGCACCGGAAAATCGCTTGCCTACCTGGTACCGGCGGTTCACCACGCGGTCGCGAGTGGTGAACGGGTGGTGATTGCCACCAACACGATCACCCTGCAGGAGCAGCTGTTCGCCAAGGACATCCCGTTCATGCGCCGCTGGCTGCCGTTCGACTTCAAAGCCTCGTTGCTCAAGGGGCGTGCCAACTACGTGAGTTTGCGACGCTGGAACCGGTACCTCAACGCGCCCAGCCGGCGCGCCGACGGAACGTGGTTTGACGAGGAACTGACGTTCAAGTTGCGGATGCTCGTCTGGCTGGCGCAGACCCAGCAGGGAGACCGCGCCGAGATCAAGCTCAACGGGTTCGAGGAGCTCTTCTGGTTGCGGGCGGCCTCTACACCCGACGACTGCCTGGCGGCCCACTGCGAAAACTACAAGACCCAGCGATGCTTCTACTGGAACAGCCGTCGTGCGGCGCAGGACGCGGACGTGATCGTCACCAACCACGCGCTGCTGCTGGCCGATGCGCTGGCTGGCGGTTCGGTGTTGCCGCCGCACGAACACCTGGTGGTGGACGAGGCGCACCAGCTCGAAGAAACTGCGGTTGATGCCTTGACGCTCAGGGTGGGCGAAGAGGAGCTGCTGGAGAGCATCGATGGCACCCTCACCTGGTTCCGTGCGGCGGTCGGCCCACCCGACGAGGCGGTGCGGACAACGGCCGCGGACTGCCGCCAGGCGGTGGCCGATTTGTTCCGCGAGGCCCGGGCGATCATCCGGGCCCGGCAGCCGGAGGTGCCGCTGCGACCAGGACGCGACGATCCGGTCATCCTGGACGCGATCAGCCGGAGCCTTCCCGACGTCTCGCAACTGGCGGCGCTCGGTAGCGCGCTTGGCGAACAGGTCACGGCCCTTCGCACCGCGCTCGATGATGCCGGCGCGCGCTTGCCACTGGACGCCAGCCCTTACGCCGAGCGCGAGCTGGATCTGTTCAAGACGCAGCTGCACGGCCGCGCCGATCTCGTCGTGCAGGCGCTGCTGCGGCCTCACCCGGACCGGCTGTACTGGGTGGGGACGGAGCGACGTTCGGGGCGGCCGGTGCTGCAAGCAGCGCCAACGGCCGCCGGCCGCGAGCTCGAGGCGCGGGCCTTCCAGGGCAAGGAGACGGTGGTCTTCACCTCGGCGACGCTGGCGGTGGCCGACTCCTTTGCCTACTTCAAGCGTGGCGTCGGGCTCGAGGCGCTCGCGACCCATGAGATGGTGCTCGCCTCGCCGTTCGACTACCTCTCGCAGGCGCTGCTCTGTCTGCCGACCGACCTGCGCGAGCTTACCGACCCCGCCTTCCTCGACCAGGTCACGGACGTGGTCGGCGAGATCGCCGAGGGGATCGGCGGGCGGACGCTGGTCCTCTTTACCTCGCATCAACAGCTTCGCGATGTGGCCGACCGGTTGCGGACGCGCACGGCGCGCAACGTTCTCACCGTCCTGGCGCAGAACCTCGATGGCACGCGACGGCAGCTGCTGGCGCAGTTCCAGGAACGCCCGCGCAGCATCCTCCTCGGCAGCAGCAGCTTCTGGGAGGGAATCGACGTGCCCGGTGATGCGCTGTCGTGTGTCGTCATCGTGCGCCTGCCGTTTCGGGTTCCGAGCGACCCCTTGCAGCTGGCGCGAAGCGCTTCGCTCGCCGATCCTTTCGGTCAGCTGGCGTTGCCCGAGGCGGTGCTGCGGCTGAAGCAGGGCTTCGGCCGGTTGATCCGCCGGCAGACCGATCGCGGCGCCGTCGTCCTGATGGACCACCGGATCGCGAATCGCACCTATGGCGCCGCGTTCCTCGATGCCCTGCCGCGGGCCGCCGTGCACCTCGGGTCATCGACGGAAATGGCCCCGGCCATCGTTCAGTGGCTGGCGCGGGGCGGTGGGGTCCGCCTGTCATCGCCGGTTACCGCATGACGGAGGGCCGCCTCTCGGTCGCCCTGGCGCAAATCGACCCGGCCCTTGGAGACCGTGGACGCAACCTCGAGCGGCACCGCGAGTGGGTCAAGCGGGCCGCCGGTGCCGGCGCCGAGCTGCTGGTCTTTCCGGAGCTCAGCCTGAACGGCTATTTCCTCAAGGACCTGGTGCCGGAAAGCGCGATCCAGCTCGACAGCAAAGAGATGCGCGACCTGGTGGCGCTCTCGACCGAGCTCGACATCGTCCTGGGCACCGTGATCGAGTCGCCCGACCACCGCTACTTCAACGCCAGCCTGTACTTCAGCCAGGGCGAGCTCGTGCACGTGCACCGCAAGGTCTACCTGCCCACCTACGGCATGTTCGACGAGCAACGGTACTTTGCACCGGGCGATCGCTTTCGCAGTTTCGCGACGCCGTTCGGACGCGCCGGGATCCTGGTGTGCGAAGACATCTGGCATCTCTCGAGCGCCTACATCCTCAGCCTGGAAGGCGTGGACATGATCATCTGCCCTTCGTCCAGCCCAGGCCGCGGCATTACGACCGACGAGCGATTGGGAACGGCGGAGTCATACCGGCTCGTCTGCCGAACCTACGCCCAGTTTCTGACGACCTTCTTTCTCTACTGCAATCGCGTCGGCTTCGAGGATGGCGCCAACTTCTGGGGCGGCTCGATGGTGATCGGCCCCAATGGCGACATCATCGCCCAGCACGAGGCCGCCGACGAGGCCCTGGTGCTGGCCAGCATCGACCTCGCCGACGTGCGTCGCGAACGACTGGCCAATCCGCTACTGCGAGACGAGCGCATCGAGTTGACCATCAACGAGCTACGCCGGGTCTGGCATGAGCGCACCCGCAAGCCTTTCTGACCCGGTCTTCCCGCCGCTTCAGATCAACCCGGCGCTGGTCCGCGGGATCCTGGTCGGGTTCATCCAGAACGAGGTGCGTAAGGTCGGCTTCGACCGCGTTGTGCTGAACCTGAGTGGCGGCGTCGACTCCAGCCTTGTCGCCTTCCTCGCGACCGAGGCGCTAGGGCCCGACAACGTGATGGCGCTGATCTTGCCGTACAAAAATAGCGATCCGAAAAGCCGATCGGATGCGCTTGAGGTGGTTGGCCAGCTCGGAATCCATCATCTCGAGCTCGATATCACCTCGCAGATCGATGCGTACTTCGCGCGTTTTCCCGAGGCCGACCAGGTGCGGCGCGGCAACAAAATGGCCCGCGAGCGGATGACGATCGCCTACGACCAGTCCTTGGCCTGGCGGGCGCTCGTGATCGGGACCAGCAACAAGACGGAGCTGCTGCTCGGCTACGGCACGATCTACGGGGACATGGCGAGCGCGATCAACCCGATGGGTGACCTGTACAAGACACAGGTCTGGCAGCTGGCCGATGCGGTTGGCGTGCCGACCGCCATCGTGCAGAAGGCGCCCTCGGCGGATCTGTGGGCCGGGCAATCGGACGAGACTGAGCTCGGCTTCCAGTACCGGATGATCGACCAGTTGCTCTACTACATGATCGAACGTCGCTACTCGGTCGAGGAGCTGAGCGGGCAGAGCTTCGACGATGCGTTCATCGTCGAGATCATGCGTCGGGTCCGTGAAAACCAGTACAAACGTCGCCTCCCGGTGATCGCCAAGCTCACCTCGCGCACGATCGATCGCGATTTCCGCTACCCGCGCGATTGGGGACGCTAAGGCGGATCGCGGCTGACGTTGGGAACGCTCTATCTGGTCGCCACGCCGATCGGCAATCTCGACGACATCACCCTCCGCGCCCTGCATGTGTTGGAGTCGGTGCCGCTGATCGCGGCCGAAGATACCCGCCACACCGTGAAGCTGCTGACCCACTTTGGCTTACGCAAGCCGCTGGTCAGCCTGCACGCCAAGAACGAGGCGCGCCAGCTGCAATCGATTCTCGGCCGCCTGGCGCAGCACGACCTGGCATTGGTCTCCGATGCCGGAACCCCGGCCCTTTCTGACCCAGGCGTCCGTTTGGTGAGCGCCGCCGTCGCCGCCGGCTATCGGGTGGTGCCGATCCCGGGACCATCCGCGGTGCTGGCGGCGCTGGTCAGCTCGGGTCTTCCCACCAACCAGTTCACCTTTCTCGGCTTTTTACCGCGCAAGCGTGGCGAGCTGGAGCGGGCGCTACGAGACGCGGCGGAGGCGAAACGGACCTTCGTCTTCTTCGAATCGCCTCATCGCATCCTCAAGACATTGGATATAATGGCGTCCGCCCTCGGCCCACGCTCGCTGGTCGTGGCGCGGGAGATCACCAAGCTCCACGAAGAGTTCTTACGTGGGACACCGGCGACGATCCTCGAGCACTTCACAAAGGTCCCGCCCCGCGGCGAGCTGACGGTCGTTGTTGCCGGCAGCGATTGGAAACCGCGAGATGAGTAAGTTCTACGTCACGACCGCCATCGTCTATCCCAACGCGGCGCCACACCTTGGCTTCATCTACGAGCTGGTGGGCACCGACGTCCTGGCGCGCCACCATCGGATGATGGGCGATGACACCTTCTTTCTGACCGGCACCGACGAGCATTCGCAGAATGTCCGACGCCGCGCGGAGGAAGAAGGGGTGTCGACCGAGGCGTTCACGGCCCGGATGGCCCAGCTGTATCGCGAGATCGAGGCCCGCTTCAGCATCGCCTACGACCGCTTCATCCGCACCGAAGACGAGGACCACGTGCGCGGCGTCCAGGCCTTCATCTTGAAGATGCAGGAGAAAGGGGATATCTACAAGGGCCACTACGAGGGTTGGTACTGCGTGTCTTGCGAGGCCTTCAAGTCGGAGGCCGATTTGAAGGATGGCTACTGCCTGATCCACCCCACCCTCAAGGCACAGTGGCTGAAGGAGGAGAACTACTTCTTTCGGCTGTCGAGCTACCAGGACCGCCTGCAGCAGCACATCGACAAGCACCCCGAGTTCATCCAACCGGAGACGCGCCGCAACGAGGTTATGGGATGGCTGCGTGCCGGCCTGCAGGATTTCAGCATTTCGCGTTCGACGATCAAGTGGGGCATTCCTTTCCCGGGCGACCCCAAGCACGTCGTCTATGTCTGGGGCGACGCGTTGGTGAACTACGTCACCGGTGTCGGCTATGGCACCGACGAGGCGATGTTCAAGCGCTGGTGGCCTGCGGACCTGCACGTGATCGGAAAGGACATCACGCGTTTTCATTGTCTCTACTGGCCGGCCATGTTGATGTCGGCTGGAGTGGCGGTGCCCAAGCGGGTGTATGCGCACGGCTTCATCACGGTGCGCGGCGAGAAGATGAGCAAGAGTGTGGGCAACATCATCGATCCGCTCGAGGCCGCCGATCGC